>ODAK010001139.1_pt1 | contig 29559 bp, 20 predicted proteins | sample 1539591 | NCBI WGS metagenome assembly ODAK01 (sample SAMEA3539303, study PRJEB22396) | soil metagenome | biome: tundra; feature: field; material: soil | place: USA | collected 2010-05 | depth 0.15 m
GATTCACCAGGGAACGCGGCTGATCCCATGCGACTTCATTGGTTTCTACCAGACGCTCAACCCGATCGGTGCCCACCACGACATGCTGATGGCCAACGTATTTGCGCAAGCTGAAGCCCTTGCTTTCGGAAAGACCCTGGAAGAGGTAAAGAGCGAAGGCATTCCGGACTGGCTTGCGCCGCATCGCGTTTTCGAGGGCAATCGCCCGTCGAACACCATCCTTGCCGAGCGGCTGACACCGGACATACTCGGAAAGCTGATCGCGCTCTACGAGCACAGCGTTTTCGTGCAAGGCGTGATCTGGCAGATCAATTCGTTTGACCAATGGGGTGTTGAACTTGGCAAAGTGCTGGCCCAACGCATCATTCCTGAGTTGCAAAGCCCGTCTGAACCTGCACTCAAGCACGACAGCTCAACCAACAACCTGATTGAGCGCTATCGGAAATTCAAAGCTAAGGCTTAGATTTGACGGACTGATTTGAACTCTATTTACAAGGGGCTGGTTTGCGCCTGAATGGGGTTATTCGGGCTTGGGCGGCTTAAGTTAGAGCCAAACGACACATTTTCGGCGACCCGCTGGTACTGGGCGGGTCGCCGGAACCATGGGATCTCTTCGGTTCCAGTGCACCCCTTGCGCTATCATTGCGTCTATAGAGTGAGTGGTCCGCTTCCCCACGGGACTGCTCCCGGTGGTGTGTGTGTCTCGATTCTTTCAGAGATTAGTTTTCGTGGTAGCTGCGGCTGTCTTTGCGGCTCTTGGACTTGGCTTTGCCATGGGCGAGTTTGGGCTGTTCGGCGTGCACGCCGGCGGCGAGCAGGATGGCGCGTACCGCCAGATGCACGTCTACGCCGAAGTCCTCAAAAGGATTCAGAGCGACTACGTCACCGACCCTAACATCAATAACGTCACCACGGGAGCGCTGCACGGCCTGCTCGAGTCACTCGATGCAGACTCCAGCTTCCTTACTGCGACGGAGTACAAGATTTACAAGGACCGGCCATCCACCGGCGTAGCCCAGATCGGCGTGACCGTCTCGAAGCGATTCGGTTACGCCACGGTGGTCACGGTGGTCCCCGGCTCGCCTGCAGATAAGGAACACCTTGCCGATGGCGATGTGATCGAGTCGATCGGCGACCAATCCACCCGCGAATTGTCTTTGGCCGTTGTCCGCCTCATGCTCGAGGGCAAGCCCGGTTCGACCGTGATTCTCTCAGTCGTCCGCCCGCGCAAGGCCGATCCAGACAAGGTCACCCTTACCCGGACAGTCGTTGCGACGCCAGCCCTCAGCGAACAGCAATACGAGAACGCGAGCATCCTCTACCTGAAGCCAGGCGCGCTTACCGCAGCCCGCGTCGACGAGATTGCTGCCAAGATCAAGTCTTCCGGCAAGAGCCGTAAAGTGCTGCTTGATCTTCGAGACGTTTCCGAGGGCGACGCTGCGGAAGGCCTGCGACTTGCCAATTTCTTTGTAAACCAAGGCACGCTTGCCGCTCTTGAGGGCCAGAGAGTTCCCCGCCAGACCTTTACCGCCGATCCGGCAAAATTCGTTACGGCCGCGCCTTTAGCCGTGCTTGTGAACCGCGGAACCTATGGCGCCGCGGAACTGACCGCCGACGCTATCGAAGGCGCCAAGCGCGGCGATGTCGTGGGTGAGCGCACCTTTGGCGAGGGCTCCGTGCAGAAGACCATCGAGCTGCCCGACGGCTCCGCCCTGTTGCTCACGGTGGCGAAATATCAAGGTTCCGACGGCAAGAAGATTCAGGACGAAGCTGTCGCTCCCACGGTGTTGGTCGGCAGCAGCACCGATGAAGAAGTGGAAGATACAACGTCGCCGGCTAAGGGCGATGAGCCTCTGAACAAGGCCCTCGGCTTGCTTAAGGCTAAAAACGGCTGATCGTGCCACTCTTGCATTGCATGGTTCTCTGACGCCGGTCGCACCCTGCTCAAAGAACATGAGCGTGCTAGCCTTGACTTGAGGCATTTTTGCTCGGCACGGCTGAGGAATGCCGACGAGGCCTGAAGAGCTTGGCTGCCCCTCCAATCCAGCCCGTTGAACCGCGCGGCCTGGGCCGGTCACACCGGTTGCGCGTTGAGCCGGTTCCCATCTATAAGCGCCGCAAAGTTGCTGGAAAAGCTGCACTTGCAAGCCTGCTGTTGCTTGCCATCGTCACCGGTTCTCTTGCCGGACTCACACTTGTTTTCTCTGTAGATCTGCCCCAGATCAACGACCTCGAGCGCTATCGCCCCTCGACCCTGACGGACCTCTACGACAGCAAGGGCCGTGTCATCGGGTCTTTTGCACTCGAGCGGCGCGTGGTGGTCAACTATGACGATTTCGCGCCGGTCTTGCGCGAGGCCGTCATTTCAATCGAAGACAAGAGCTTCGACTCCCATTGGGGCATCAACGTACTCCGCATCGCCGGCGCTCTCTGGCACGATTTGCGGAGCCATGGGCGCGCCCAGGGGGCCTCGACGCTGACCATGCAGTTGGCGCGCAACCTGTTTCTCTCTGCGGACCGCACTGCCGCCCGCAAGGCGCAGGAAGCGTATTTGGCCATCCAGATCGAACGCGCCTTTACCAAGCAGCAGATTTTCACGCTCTATGGGAACCAGATCTACCTGGGCAGCGGAATGTATGGCTTCGAGGCTGCTTCGGAGTTTTATTTCAGCAAACATGCGAAGGATCTCACCTTGACCGAGGCTGCGCTTCTCGCTGGGATGCCCAAGGGGCCGGTTGCATATTCTCCGTTGATCAATCCTGAAAAGGCGCTGCGCCGGCGCAACCTGGTGCTCAGCGAAATGGAGTCAGACGGGGTGATAACGCACCAGCAGGCGGAGCAGGGCCGCCTGACGCCTCTAGGCCTGAAAATCACGCAGCCGGAAACATCCGTGGCACCGTGGTTTCAGGAAGAAGTTCGCCGTGAGCTGGAGAAGCGGTTCGGCTCAGAGCAGGTGCACGAGGCTGGCTTGCGCGTCGATACCACACTCGACCTGGACCTGCAGAAGTCCGCGAATCAAGCTGTCGGAGACGGCCTTGCGGCCTATGAGCGCCGTCACGGGTGGAAGGGTAAGCTCGAAAACGTGCTGACCAACGGCACGACCATTGAAGACTACAAGCATCCCGATTGGGCGATGGCCTACCGCGCTGGAGAGTATGTGCATGGAGTCGTCACGCGCGTGCTACCGCTTGAGATTCACGCGCGCGTCGGCGCCGGCGAAGTGGTCATACTGCCTGAGGATTGGGCGTGGACTGGACAGCGCTATGCGGACGCCCTGGTTCGGCCCGGCGACCTGATCTATGTTCATCTGACAGACGCCGTTGAAGGCACCGCTCGCCGCGCTTCTCTCGAGCAGGACTCGGGCGCGCAGGGCGCGGTGTTCGCAATGGACAACACCACGGGCGACGTTCTGGCCATGGTTGGAGGACGCGACTACGCGGTCTCTGAATTCAACCGCGCCACGCAGGCAGAGCGCCAGACCGGCTCCAGTTTCAAGCCGTACGTCTACACCGCCGCCGTCGAAGCCGGCGCCAAGCCCGACGACATCATCGTCGATGCACCGGTAAGCTTTGGCAGCTACACGCCGCATAATTACGAGAACGATTTCAAGGGCGCAATGACGCTGACCAACGCGTTTGCCGAGTCGCGCAATGTGCCCGCCGTCAAGCTTGCAGCACGCGTAGGCATCCATAAAGTCGTCGACATGGCGCACCGTTTCGGTGTCACGTCAAATATTCCGGCGTATCTACCCATTGCGCTGGGTGCTGCTGAAATCACGCTGCAGGAACAGGTGACTTCGTACTCGGTCTTTCCCAACGACGGCATTCGCGTCAAGCCGCGGCTCATTCGCAAAGTGTCGAACGCCGATGGCATCACGCTGTGGGAAGATGCGCCTGCCGTGGATGAAATCATCAGTCAGCAAACGGCGCGCACCATGATGATGCTGCTGCGCACGGTTACGCGATCAGGAACAGGCGCGGCGGCTGCGCAGCTCAATCATCCGGTCGGCGGCAAGACTGGAACCACAAGCGACTATACCGACGCATGGTTCCTTGGCTTCTCTCCGTCGATCACGTGCGGCGTGTGGGTGGGATTTGATAATCGCGAATCGCTGGGTGAAAAAGAGACAGGCGCACGCGCCGCGCTGCCGATTTGGATGAACGTGATGCGCACCGCAATCATCGGCAAGGACGACGAGCGATTCCTCGGCGAGCAAGAAGAAAGACCGTTGCAGCAATCGGCTGTGACGCCCGCCGAGCTTGGCACAGTCGCTCCTGCACCAAGGACACAGGCGGCTCCGCTGCCGACATCGATGCGCGTCAACGTGCCCGAAAAGCCGCTGGCCCCTGCGGTGCCTCGCCCTGCCATTTCCACTGCGCCGCCCAAGCCGGTCGTGAAACCGGCACTGCCGCCGAGCTAAAGTTCAGACACGATATCGCGCACCATATGTGGGCTCATTGCTCGTGCAGTGTTTGGTGCGCTATTCGCAAGGGCGAAGAACTCAAGGCTTTTCCAACAGCTGAAAATACCTCTTCGCCCGCGCAACATCTTTGAATATCTGCGTCTTCAGTGCCTCTGGCGAAGGCCACGTCATCTCCCCGCGCAGGCGGAACAGGAATTCCAGATGCAAGGGCGTGGAATCGTCAAGATCGAAGGCATCGAAGTCGAGGATATGGGTTTCGACACTGAAGCCGGCACCCTCAAATGTTGGCCGGGTACCGACATTCGTGACGGCTTGAAAGCATCGCTGCCCACTCACTGTCAGCCGCGTTACGTAGACGCCGAATTCCGGCAGTAGTCCATCATAAGGCGCGAGGTTCACTGTAGGTACCAGCAAGCGTGTGCCGATGCCGCGACCGCGCGCCGGTGTTGAATACACTCCAAACACGCGCCCCAACATCCAACGCGCGCGCCTCACATCGCCGGCCGCAATCTGCGCGCGCACTGCCGAGCTTGAAACCTCCATACCGTGCACCTGGACCGCAGGATGCACCTCGACACCAAAACCGAATTCCTCGCCAAATGTGCGCAGCTCATCCACGCCTGCTTTGGCGCCATGCCCAAAGCGAAAACTTCCGCCCTCGTGCATGCCTTTGACGCGCAGCGCCCCGACTAGAATTTCGCTGACGAAATCGCGCGCGGAGACGTGAGAAAGCGCCGAATCAAACGGCAGAACGAGCACGGCATCGACTCCGGTCGTGGCCAGCAATTCCAGCCGTTGCGGAAGAAAAGTCAGCAGCCTAGGCGCTTCAGATGGGTACAAAAATTGCGCCGGATGGGGATTAAACGTGATGGCGATGGAGCGAATCCCGCGCGTCTTTGCCTCGGCGGCAGCCGACGAGAGGATCTGCCGGTGGCCCAGATGGACGCCGTCAAAATTGCCGATAGCGGCAACGCAGGGACCGAATTCCTGCGGCACCTCGGCAACAGAATGAAAGACGGGAATCATCGGGCTGGGATGCTCTGCCATAGGCTCTATGCTGCTCACAACGTCACGGGAAAAGTAAGCCCGTCATACGCCAGCGCCACGCCCGCTGGCAATGAACGGTCGGTCTCGGCGTGGCCCAGTTCGTGGGCAATGTGTGTAAACCAGGTCTGGCGAGCACCGATGCGGTGCGCCCAATCCACTGCCTGGTCGACGGTTGCGTGGTTGGGATGCGGCTTATGGCGCAGAGCTGACAGAATCACCGTATCGAGGCCTTTAAGCAGCGGAAAACTCGACTCGGGAATGGCGCTCACGTCGGTCAGGTAAGCGGTGCGGCCAAAGCGAAAACCGGCGATTTCCATGGCGCCGTGCAGCACCGGCACGCGAATAAATTCCACGCCATGCACCGCTGCGCGATCGCCGAGCGGCTCGATACTCACGCGCGCGCGATTGGCGTATGTTGCGTCGGGCGAAAATGTGTAGTCGTACATGCGCCGCAGCACATCCGCAGTCGGGTCAGATGCATACAACGGTATGTTGCCGCCCTCGCGGAACACGGTGAAACTCAAGGGCCGCAAGTCGTCGAGCCCCATGATGTGGTCGGCGTGACCATGCGTATAAAAGACGGCGTCCACGCGCTTCAACCCGCTGCGCAAAGCTTGCTCGCGAAAGTCGGGACCGGTGTCGACCACGACGACGCGATCTTTGTCGCCCTCGCGCCAGCTCACCAAGATCGAGGGCCGCAGGCGCCGGTCGCGCGGATCGGGCGACGTGCACACCGCGCAGCCGCACCCCAAGGTGGGAACCCCCATCGAGGTCCCCGTACCGAGAAATGTTAGCTGGCCTTCCATTTGATTTAGCGCTTACCTGGTGGAGGCGGCGGAGGTGGCTGCATGCCCTGCAGCGTGATCATGTTGATCAGTTCGTTAAAGGCCATGCGCACCTCGAAGAGGACCGTGCGCATCGCGCGATCTTCAGCTTCATTTAGGTTGCCCTTGGTCTTTTCCGCCAGCACTTCCATCAGGTCGATGGTCGTTTTGGCTCCGAGAATATCAACCCGCGGCCGCTGCCCTTCCTGCGCGCCGGCTCCCAACTGGATCATGGCCGAAATATAGAGTTGCTGGACCAAATGCTCAAAGCCGACCGGCGGCTGCGCACCCATGGCAGGATTCTGCGCTCTCACCAGCTCTTCGAGTCGCTGCGCCGACGCATCGTAGGCCCCTTTCTGCTGGCGGCTCTCTTCTGCGGTCGGTGGCGGAGGCAATTCCGGCTGCGCTTCGTCGCCCAACTCGGAGGATTCATGAACCTCGTCAGAAGTCGCTGCCGGTTTGCTTTCGCTGGTCACGAGCTGCGGCCCCGCGCTCGGCTCAGTGGGTTCAACCACTGTCGCGGTTCGCGCGCTTTCCTGCTCTTCTTCCGCTTTGAATTTGCGGCGGTCTATCACTTCGAATTTTGGTGTATCGCTCATAATTTCAGCCTTCCAGTCCCATTGATCAAAGTTTAGGTGATGCGGTCATCAAGTGGGCCGTACCAGACTCCGTTCCCACGCTGTATGTGAATAGCTTGTCACTCAGTTCAGCCTCGCTGCGAATCATGCCCAGCGCAAATTTGCGGCTGCCCGCGGGCAACGTCAATTCCGCTACGCTCCTGACTTGCCCACTCGCATTTCCATTCAGCAGCAACTCGGCGCCCGGCTCGGGAAGCGGTCCATCCACTTCCAACTGGCGCAAGTGGCGATGCACGTTGCCGCGGGACCGGATGCGCTCCACGATCTCCTGGCCGAGGTAGCAGCCTTTATTGAAATTGAGTCCGCGCGTCTGCGAAGTTTCCTGCGGCAAATCGCGCTCTACGATGTCGCTTCCGTATGCCGGAATACCCTCGGCAATGCGAAATGCCTCGAGCGCTGCCGAGCCCGCCGCACTCGCACCCGCGGTCGAAAGCGTGCGCCACACCCGCGTTAATCCAGCGATCGGAGTCCACAATTCATAGTGCTCGGCCACGGTGCCGTACCCGCGCAGAATCTGCAGATCGAGCCCGTTCCACTCCAGGCGCAACGACGTCATAGCCTCAGGCAGCGTTGGCAATCCCATGCGCTTCAAGACTTCACTGGCCTGCGGCCCCGTAAGCCCGACAGCCGTTTCGCCGGTCGAGTCGTGGGGCACGAGTTCCACGTCATCCATGATGATGAACTTGTCAAAGTGGGCCAGAAGCCGGTCATATTGGTCTGCAGCGATTTCGAGGGTCACATCGTCGCCATCGCGCCAAACCGTGAGGTCGCCCTGAATGCGACCCTGCGCATTGAGCACCATGCTCCATGCGCCAAAGCCGGACGCTATGTCGCTGACCGTGTTGGTTACCATTCCGCTAAGCCAGCGAAAGCGATCTTCACCGCGTACAGCCACACGCCGCATCCAACCTAGGTCATGCGCCGCGGCACTGGTGGCCAGGGCCGCTGTTTCTCCCGTTGGTGCGTCCAACTCCTGTGGAGTCACCACACCGCGATACTCTGCAGTACGCGGAGGTCTCACTGCAGAATTCAGCAGCGAAGTGAGCGGAGTGGGAAGAGCGGACACGGCAAGTCTGGTTTCGGTCATAAGGGCAACAAAGGAGCGGCTCAGGGTACGATTTCTGCGGATATATCGAGCCAGACCGCATCCTGATTATAGCCTCGGTATTCGATGCGGATTGCCCGCTGCGGGAAGCTGGGAAATGCAAGGAGAAGGAATGAGCAACGAGCGCGAATCAATGGATGGGAAGTGGCACAAATGGCTGTGGACGGCTGCAATATGCCTGGGCTTGGCCGCAACCGCACAGGCACAGCAGGTCCCTTCACAGCAGCCGCAGGCAGCTCCTGCACCACCTCCCTCCACGTCGGGAGCTCAGGCGCCTGGTAAACCCAACTCCAATCCCGCGAATAAGCCTGAAATCAGGATCACCCCGGAACAAGCCAAGCAGCTATTCAGCCTGGTCGATGAATTGATCAAATTTTCATCGCAGGAGACCGGGCTGCCCATCAAGAGCGACGTCAAACGCCGGCTCACCACGCGCAATGCGGTCGAGAGCTATTTGACTGAGAAGTTTGAAGAAGACGAAGACGCCAAGCGGATGCAGCGCAGCGAGATCGTTCTGAAAAAGTTTGGCTTGCTTGACCGTGATTTCAACCTGAAACCTTTCCTGCTGGCCCTGCTCAAGGAGCAGATCGAAGCCTATTACGACCCCAAGACCAAGACCGTAAACATGCTCGACTGGATCGATGTGGACGAGCAAAAGCCAGTACTTGCCCATGAACTTACCCACGCCTTGCAGGATCAGCACCTCGACCTCGAAAAGTGGAGCGATCAGACGCCGCCGGACGTCTCCCGGAACTCCAGCGAAGACACCGTTCATCTGGCCAAAGACGAGCTCGATACCGCACGCGAGGCCGTGACCTCAGGCCAGGCCACGGCAGTGATGATGGACAACATTCTCAAGCCGATGGGCAAGAGCCTGCTCAGCGACCCCGAGGTTGTGGACTTCATCAAGCAGCAGATGACCGGGTCTGAAACCTCTCCTGTCCTGGCTCGCGCACCCTTGCTGCTTTCTGAATCTCTGATGTTCCCGTATCGTGAGGGTCTCAGTTTTGAGCAGGATGTGTGGATGGATCGTGGCCAGGCGGCTGCCTTTGCGGGTGCGCTTGATCGCCCGCCGACGTCGAGCTGGGAGATCATCAATCCCCGCGAGTATGAAAAGGGCCATGTTCCCACGGTGCCTTTGTTGCCTGATATTCATCCGCTGGTCGATGGCACATACAAGCCCTATGACATAGGGCAGGTTGGTCAATTGGACTTGCATATTCTGGCCGGGCTTTTTGGCGGCGACAAGGCTGCCAGGGATCTGACACCGGCATGGGACGGTGGCATTTATTGGGCCGGCCAACGCCTCAGCGCCAAAACCCCTGCCGAGCAGGAAAGCACCAGATCCATTGCCCTCTTTTACCTGTCAGTCTGGAAAAGTGAGCCTTCGGCACAAGCTTTCGCGCGGCTGTACGAACAGGCATTGGGTCGAAAATATTCAGGCCTCAAGTCGGAACCGACGGCCGCGGATAAAGCACCCGAGGGAACCACCGAGCAGGTCTACACCACCGGGGAAGGTCCGGTCGTTGTGACCACGCGCGGCAAACAGGTCTTCGTCGCCGAAAGCTTTGACCTGCCGGTTGCACGCAAACTTGCAGCCCAGGTGCTTGACGCGCAGGGCAGCGGAGCGCTGCAGTTGGCGACGCGATCTCCAGGCGTGACTCAGCAAATCACAGCAGCGGCCGGCGAACCACGCGAACCGCTCACCGGCAGCATGGTCCGCTTCTTTGCAAACTGCGGCATGATGAAAGTGGTTGCCGATGCTGCGGTCAATGCGGTGAAGTAAGAACCGCTCTCAAACACGTTCTAAAGTGGTGCGAAGCATGCGCAGGGCGGTCGAGGCGCTTTTGCAGAAGATTTCCATTCTTTAGAGCACAATCTTCGTAGCATCTTTTCGTTTAAAGGACGAGAGCCGATCCTAATGCCCCTTAACCCCTTTCGAATCTGATTTCTGCGAATAACTCCAATAGAATCAAATTTTTAGAGCGCGCCACCTTCCGCAAATCATAGAAAGCAAGGCACTTCCATCCAGAAATAGGGGGGGCAGGGTCTGAAGAGGTTCTAGACAGTCGGCGCATGGATCTGGGGGAGCTCGTTCACCCCGTCTTTGCGCACCAGGTATTCGTCGAGCAGGACCGAGACGAGCACCGCGGTGGGCACGGAGACGATGGCTCCCACTACGCCGGCAACCTCAGACCCAAGAAGCAACGCCACCAGGATTCCGAGGCCTGGCAGTCCGACTCGATTGCCCATAATGCGCGGCACAAGGTAGGAGTTTTCGACCTGCAAATACACCAGGTAGAAGATCAGAACGCCGAGTACACGGCCCCATGAGTCGACGGCCGCAACCAGAAGAGTCAATGCAATGCTCGCGGCAGCGCCCATGACGGGAATGATGTTGAGCAATCCGGTCAGCACGCCGAGTGCGTAGGCGTAGCGCACATGAAACGCCACAAACACGATAGTGCTCGTTACGCCGAGAATCAGCATGAGACTGCCCTGCCCTATCAGCCAATTGGCCATGCGGCCCTCAGCGCGCTGCAATGCGCTATCGAGGCGTTCACGATGTTCAGGCGGGACGAAAGACAGTGCCCAGCGATAAGCTACGTCGCCTTCGAGAATGAAGTAGACCGTGAGAATCAGCCCCATAATGATGCTGAACAGCGCGCTTGCCCAATTCTTGATGGACAACAAAACGTATGTCGCTGCGTGACTGATGAAGTCCTGCACACGCGTATTAATTTCGTCCGTATTCACTTGATCAGCGAATGGGACGTGTTTCATTTTTTCGAGCACAGTGGGAAGGCGGGCAGGCATCTCGCTGCCAAAACCCTGCAGATCGCGGATAACAGGCGGAAGCGCGAGAAAGCCGAAGGCGGTCAGAGCCCCGGCAACGGCCAGTAACAGAAACAGAATTGCGCGCCCCTTGAAAGGCCTCCAGCGCCCCACGCGAAAACGCGAAGTTGCCCGCACCACCGGGGTGAGAACCACCGCGAACAGAGCGCTCACATAGAGAAGCAGCAGCACATCCCGGACCAGCCACGCCAGGTAACACACCAGTGCCAGCGCGAAGACGAAGGTGATGTCACCGCGGAGACTGCGGCCATTGCCGTCGTACTCGCGTATGCGCAAAAGATCCTCCAGACCGGTTTGCCCGCGGTCTCGTGTGCCTAAGTGCCACACTTATTGATGCTATTTCTGTGGCGTGAGGTCGCTCGGTCGCTAGCGATTATCCCCGCCGAGAATCGACCCGACGATCCCGCCGAGTAACGCTCCGCCGGCCGCCGGACCAACTTGCCGGCCTTCGCCGCGCGGCAGATATTCGCTGATCTGGTGCGCCAGCCGAGAAATCGGCAGGGTCTGCAGCCAGATCGTGCCGGGACCGGTGAGCACCGCCAGGAAAATGCCGTCACCGCCGAAGATCATGTTCTTGATGCCCGGCACCATGGTGATTTGAAATCCCACCGATGTGTGGAACGCGCCGACATGGCCGGGGTGCACCAGCAGCACCTCACCAGGAGCGAGAGTTTTCGTGACCAACTCGCCCGATAACTCAAGCCACGCTGTTCCGACTCCGCTAAGTTTCTGCAGCAGGAACCCATCGCCGCCAAAGATGCCTGCGCCAAGCGATTGCTGGAAGCCAACGCTGATGGTCACCTGCGGCGTGGCGCAGAGAAAGCCATGCCGGTGGACGAGGTACTCCGGTCCCTGGCCTAATTGCACCGGCACGATGTGGCCCGGCACCTTGGTCGCAAACGAAACCTCGCCCGGATACTGCACGGCGCGGTATTCGGTCATAAACAAGCTGCCGCCACCGGCAACGCGCTTGAGCACACCGAAGAATCCGCCGCCGCCGCCCATCTGCGTGTGCGTCGTCATCTGGATCGAGCCGGTCATCCAAGAGAGTTCGCCGCTCTCAGAAAAGACGCTCTCGTTGGGGTCAAGCTGCACATCGAGCACGGGCATGGTCGTGCCCTGGATCCGAGTCTGCATAAATGAGTCTCCTATTCACGCAACAGTGTACCCGGTCGGGTGCGAAAAGCAGCGAACCGATTCACATGGCTCTTCGCAATCGTGTTGAGCGAAGAAGCACGATGAATTCAGCCGTCAGGGCGAATCTCAATCCCTGACGTCTGACATCACTCCGTGATCTTGAGGCTGGTCTGAGCCGTGGCCAGCGAACTGCCGCCGACCCAGATCATGTAGGTCGTCGGCTCGACAACACGCTTCACGTCGGCGTTATAGAAATTCAATTCATCAAAGCCAAGCGGAAACGTCACATGCTTCTTTTCGCCAGGAGCGAGGGTGATGCGTTCAAAGCCCTTCAGTTCGCGGATCGGCTGCTCGACACTTGCAGCGGTGTTGCGAATGTAAAGCTGCACCACTTCAGTGCCTGCGACACTCCCGGTATTGGTGACGTCGACGCCGACCGTTGCCACTGGCTTGTGTTCACTCATGACTTCGCGCACCGGCACCTCGGCTTGGCTGACGGTCGGCTGCGCATAGCTGAAGCGGGTGTAGCTGAGCCCCCAGCCAAACGGAAACAAAGCAGAATTTTCCTCGTCCACGTAACGCGACACAAATTTTTCAGCAGAATTGCGCGGCATGTGGCTGAGATCCGCCGGAGCCGGCCGGCCCGTCGGAAGCTGCGCGTAGTAGAGCGGCTCCTGGCCCACAGCACGGGGCAGACTGGCCGGCAATTTTCCAGAGGGGTTCACATCGCCGAACAGCACATCGGCGACGGCCGGACCGGCTTCGATGCCGGGGCTCCACGCTTCGAGGAGCGCGGGCACGTGGTTGGCAGCCCATTTAAGTTCCAGTGGGCGCCCGGCCAGCACTACCAGAATGACCGGTTTGCCCGTCGCAACGACTGCCTCGAGCAGCTGTTCCTGCGCGCCCGTGAAGCCAAGGGTGGTGCGGCTTGAGGCTTCGCCCTCCATCCAGTCGGTCGGTTCGCCGAGAGCCAGAATCGCCACGTCGGCTTTCTTTGCTGTCTCGACCGCCTCGGCTATCGTTTTGGCGTCGTCGGAGACGGGAAGATTTTCATGTGCGGTCGCGGGACCCGTGAAGCTCACGCCTTTGAGCATGTTCGCATCTTCGCCCGAGAGCAGTCCGCAGCCTTCGGCGTAAAGCAGCCGGTCGCCTAACCTGTGACCGAGCTCCGCCTTGAGAGTGATTACAGATTTAGGATCGCTCTGGCCCGACCATGCGCCCAGCAAGTCGCGCGCGTCGTCGGCCAGGGGGCCAATCAACGCGATCGTCTTCGCCTTGGCAGTTAGAGGCAGCAGCGTTCCGGCGCCTTCGATTGCATCATTCTTCAAGAGAACAATGGTTTCATCGGCCACCTTGCGCGCGACGGCGCGGCGCTCCGGTGTTACTTCATAGGCAGGTGAAGCGGTCGTATAGGGATGATCGAAAAGCCCCAGTGCAAACTTGACCCGCAAGATGCGGCGCACAGCCTCATCGACAACAGGCTCGGGGATTTTTCCTGCCCGCACCTGTGAGGCCAGGACGGTCCCATAGAGATTGCCTTCCATGTCCATGTCGACCCCCGCCATCAGCGCTCTGCGGGCCACCGTGGGCCCGTCACCGATGGCGTGATTTTTCAGCTCGCCAACTGCGCCCCAATCCGACACGACGAATCCATCAAAGCCCCACTCTCGGCGCAGGATCTGCGTCAGCGTGAACGGATTGGCAGTAGCCGGAACACCGTTGATTGAGTTGAAGGAACTCATCATCGTGGCCGCGCCCGCCTCGACAGCGGCCTGGTAGGGCTTGAGGTAGACCTGCCGCAGAGTCAGTTCGCCCATGTCGGTAGCGTTATAGTCGCGGCCGGCAATCGCTGCCCCATAGGCCGCGAAATGCTTCACACTCACCGCAACTGAATCGGGCTTGGTGAGATCGCCCTGCTGATAGGCCTTGACCCAGGCGCGGGCCATGGCTGAACTCAGGTATGGGTCTTCACCGTTGGACTCGATGATGCGGCCCCAGCGTGGGTCGCGTGCTATATCCACCATCGGTGAAAACACCCAAGCGATGCCATCCGCGCGTGCTTCGACAGCGCTGGTGCGCGCTACTGCTTCTGCTGCCTCCGCATCCCAGGTTGCAGCCACAGCTAGCGGCACGGGGAACGTCGTCCGATGACCATGAATGACATCGAGGCCAAAGATGATGGGAATATGCAGGCGCGCTTTCTCCATCGCGATGTGCTGGTAGTGATTGGTCTTTTCCGCGCCCACTACGTTCAACATCGAACCTACCTGACCCTTGGCGACCAGATCATCGTAAGTGAGGTTTGACGCCGATGGGCCGGTAGCGAACCCCGCGGAATACTGCACCAACTGCCCGATCTTCTCTTCGAGTGTCATCTGCTTGAGCAGCGCTTCGACGCGTGTGTTTATTTCTTTTGACGCTAGCTGGGGATTGGGCGTCGGCCTGGTTTGAGCAGCTGCTGCAAGCAGGCCAATTCCGGCAAGCAACAAGAGAGCATAGGACGCCCTCAATGGTGAACGCGAAGGGTTTAGCATGACCCGGCCATAATAAACCGTTTGAGCGGGTCGCGTCTGGAAGACAGGCGTTGCATTGCGAGGCTCATGTCAAACCGCGATCCAATCGGACATCTCGCGCCCGCAACGTCAAATGCTCTACTCTTGCAAGTGACTCGAATGCCTCGTTTTCTCGCACACTTCCGTAGGGCTCTCTGGCTCTCGCTCGAGCACGACGTGCTCAACACGGCTAAAGCTGCCGCCTATTCGGGAATGTTGATGCTCTTTCCCGCGCTGGTTGTACTTACGACGCTGGTCGCGCTGGTTCCAGAGGGACCAACGCTGGTGGGCGAGATCCGGTCCGCCTCTGAGCAATTTTTGCCCTCGGACACGATGTCGCTTATGCAGTCTGCGATCATGTCCCGCCGCATCCAGTCGACGCAATTGATCTTTTCCGCAGCCGCCTTGAGCGTGTTCGCCGGTCTTGGGCTTATGCTCACCTTGATGGAAGGCTTTCGCCGCGCCTATCGGTTTCCGCGCGACGAATGGGGATTCTGGCAGCGACGGTTGCGAGCCCTGCTGCTGGTGCCGATTGTGTTGGTGCCTCTCGCGCTGGCTACGTTGATTCTTGTGTTTGGCCGCACCATCGAGTTGTGGATGATTGGCAACTCGGGACACGATTTGCGCCACGTAGTTCTTTTGCTATGGCGCATGGCGCGCTGGTCGCTCGCCCTGGCTACCAGCGTCGCGGTGCTCGGCGCTCTGTATCACTTCGGCACCAAGCGCGGTGAACATTGGATGCGCGTGATGCCGGGGGCAATCACCGCGACGGTGGTATGGTTTCCCGCCACGCTCGCGTTCGGCTGGTACGTTACGCGGATCGCCGACTACTCAATGTTTTACGGCTCATTCGGCGCCGGCATTGCCACCCTCGTGTGGCTCTATATCACTTCATTCAGCGCGCTGCTGGGCGCGGAGTTGAATGGAGTGCTGTTCAGAGAACGACATAATCACGCTTAGAGTTGCTCAAAGGCCGGTACGCGTCCTGATTGCGTTCACGATCGTCTGTGACCCGTCTCACCGACGATTACACGCGCACGACCGCATGATGGATCGGGGGGCTGCGCGGTCACCGTCCGTGTACAATAAAGCGGATCGCACACATCCCCAATTTCGTTCCTAATTGACCTTCTTTGGAGCAATAACGAATGCCGTTCCTTGAAACGAGCCTGACCGAATCTCCCATCCAGCGCCGCGCAAAAATCGTTGCTACCCTCGGCCCGGCTTCCAACACAGAACCCGTTTTCCGAGAACTCGTCCGTGCAGGCGTTGACGTTGTTCGCCTCAATTTTTCTCATGGCACGCACGAAGAAAAACTCGCCCTCATCCAGATGATCCGCAAGGTCAGCCGTGAAGAGCACAAGCCGCTGTGCATCCTCGGCGATTTGCAGGGACCAAAAATCCGCACCTCTAAGTTGAAGGACCACCAGTCGGTGATGCTCAAGGCCGGGCAGCGGTTGACGATTACGCCGCGGGATGTCCCAGGTACCGCTTCTCTGGTTGGCACTACATTCAAGACGCTGGCTGAAAACGTCGAACAGGGTTCGCGAATCCTGCTCTCTGACGGACTCATTGAATTGCGCGTACACGAAGTTGTGGGCAACGACGTTGTCTGCGAAATCATCAACGGTGGCATGCTGGGCGAGAACAAGGGCATCAATCTGCCCGGCATTCCCGTCCGTGTTCCGTCGCTCACCGAGAAGGACTCTGCGGACCTTGAGTTCGCGCTCAAGAATGGCGTCGATGCGATCGCCGTGTCATTCGTCCGCACTGCGGAAGATGTGCGCCTCGTGCGCAATCGCGTGTCAGCATACGGCGGCGAAACCTGGATCATCGCCAAGCTCGAGAAACCGCAGGCCATCGAACATCTCGACAGCATTTTGCAGGCTGCTGACGGCATCATGGTCGCTCGTGGCGACCTGGGCGTCGAGGTTCCACCGGAAAAAGTTCCCGCGATTCAAAAGCACATCATTCGTCGCGCATCTGAATATTTCAAGCCGGTGATCACGGCGACGCAGATGTTGGAGTCGATGATCGAAAATCCGCGACCCACGCGCGCCGAAGTTTCCGACGTGGCCAATGCGGTGTATGACGGCACTGACGCAGTCATGCTTTCAGGCGAATCGGCAGTCGGCAAGTACCCGGTTGAGACAGTCGCGATGATGGCTCGCATCGTGAGCGAAGCCGAACGCCATATCAAGGAGGACAACCTCGCCGCTCCGCGCATTCGGCAAAGTCAGTTGTCGATCGCCGAAACGATTTGCGAAGCCACTGCGCACGCCGCCGATGATCTTGACCTGCGCGGCATCGCTCTCTTCACCGAATCGGGAGCTACGGCACGCCAGCTCTCGAAGTATCATCCAGCCGCACCAATCTTTGCGCTCAGCCCTGTCGACGTGACGATCAACCGCCTCAATCTGCTGTGGGGCACAACCCCGATTCGCTGCCCCAAGGTGAACTCGACGGAAGCGCTCGTCGATGTGGCCGAGAGCCTTCTCGAGCAGTACGGCTACGTGAGAACTCGCGAAGTCATCGCCATCGTTGCCGGAACCCGCACCAAGTCCGGATCAACAAATTTCCTGCGCCTGCATGTGCTCGGCGAACACAACCAGGAAGGCGTCCGCTTCTTTGCACCTCACGAAGATGAGACGCTGCCGGCACCGGAACCGGATGTGCCGGTGGTCAAGGCCAAGAAGGCTGCAACCAAACCAGCCAAGCCTGCGCCGGGACGCAAGTAGTCGTCTCGCGTCTTTCGAAAACAAAACGCCATTCTCAATCGAGAATGGCGTTTTAGTGTGAGCTTGACTTTTAGAATTTTCCAGACTACTTCGCTGCCAGCTGCCGCAGCACATATTGCAGAATGCCGCCATGTTCGAAGTACTCGATCTCCTGCGGCGTATCGATACGCACTTTCGCTTCGAATGTCTTCACCATGCCGTCGGCTGCGGTCGCCTTCACCATCAGCTTGCGGCCACTGGCGAGGCGCTCAGAGAGCAGCTTCGTCAGACCGGGGAAATCATAGACCTCCTCGCCTGTCAGTCCCAGCGATTCGACGTTCTGTCCATCTGCGAACTGCAGCGGAAGAATGCCCATGCCGACGAGGTTCGAACGGTGAATGCGCTCAAAGCTCTCCGCAATCACTGCGCGCACGCCGAGCAGGTTTGGCCCCTTCGCCGCCCAATCGCGCGAAGAGCCGGAACCGTATTCCTTGCCTGCCAAAATCACCAACGGTACGCCGCGCTCGGCATACGTCACGCTGGCGTCGAAGATCGACATCGGTTCGCCTTCCGGTAGCAATCGCGTAACGCCGCCTTCAGTGCCGGGAGCAAGCTTGTTGCGCAGACGCACATTGGCAAAGGTGCCGCGCACCATCACTTCATGATTGCCGCGCCGAGAGCCGTAGGAGTTGAAGTCCACCGGCCTCACCCCGTGCGAAGAGAGATACTTCCCTGCCGGCCCGTTGGCCTTGATCGATCCCGCGGGCGAGATGTGGTCGGTGGTGACAGAATCGCCCAGTACCGCCAGCACGCGCGCGCCCAGAAGGTCCGTAACCGGCGCGGGAGTCTGCGTCATTCCATCGAAGTACGGCGCCTTGCGAATGTAGGTCGAATCGGGTTCCCACTTGTAAACATCGCCGGTGGGGAAACTCAGGCCCTGCCAATTGGTGTCGCCCAGGCTAACGGTGGCGTACTCCCTGCGAAAGCTTTCGCTGCTCAGGCCCTTTTCAATCGCCTCGGCGACCTCCTGCTGCGTCGGCCAGATGTCCTTGAGATAAACGGCATTCCCAGCTTCATCTACACCGAGCGGATCGGTATCGAAATTGTGACCGATCTTTCCGGCCAGCGCATACGCCACCACCAGCGGCGGACTCATCAGGTAGTTGGCGCGCACATCGACGTTGACGCGGCCTTCGAAATTGCGATTGCCAGAGAGCACACTCACAGCGACCAGGCCGTGTTCGTCGATGCTCTTTGAAACGTCTGCAGGCAGCGGACCCGAGTTGCCGATACAGGTCGTGCAGCCGTAGCCCACCACGTTGAAGCGCAGCTTTTCGAGATACGGCAGCAGGCCCGATTTCTGGTAGTAGTCCGTGACCACGCGCGAACCCGGCGCGAGCGATGTTTTGACCCACGGCGGAACGGTGAGCCCTTTTTCAACTGCCTTTTTGGCGAGAATTCCTGCCGCGATCATGACCGATGGATTCGACGTGTTGGTGCAGCTGGTGATGGCCGCGATTACGACGGAGCCATGATCGAGATAGGTGTCGGGATCGACGCCGAAGCGCTCCTTCACAGTCGTCGTCAGATGTACCGGGACCTTCTCTGCAACGCCGGTGTCGGTCACTTTTCCGCGCTTCCATGCGACTGCCGAGCGCGTGCCGAGCGGCTTGGCCGTCGGCGACAACAGCGCAGGCAATTGCTGCGCAAAGCTGGCAGCGGCATCCTTCAACAGCACGCGGTCTTGCGGGCGCTTGGGTCCGGCCACGCTGGGCTCGACGGCAGCCAGATCCAGCTCGAGCATCTGCGTGTATTCCGCCTCTTGTGAATCGGCTGTGTGAAACAGCCCCTGCGCTTTGTAATACGCCTCAACCAGCGCAATTTGTTCGTCGCTGCGACCGGTGAGCTTGAGGTAACGCAACGTCTCCGCGTCGACCGGGAAGATGCCGCACGTGGCGCCGTACTCGGGAGCCATGTTGCTGATCGTCGCGCGGTCAGCCAGGGGAAGTGCCGCAATGCCGGGCCCATAAAACTCCACGAACTTGCCGACCACTCCCAGCTTGCGCAGCGCCTGTGTCACGGTCAGTACCAGGTCCGTAGCTGTAGCGCCCTCGCGCAACTTACCGGTCAGTTTGTAGCCAACGACCTGCGGCACCAGCATTGAAACAGGCTGGCCCAACATCGCGGCTTCGGCCTCGATGCCGCCTACGCCCCAGCCCAGCACGCCCAGGCCATTGATCATCGTGGTGTGCGAGTCGGTGCCGACCAGCGTGTCGGGGTAGGCGAACGCCTCGCCGTCCACTTCTGTCGTGAACACGACACGTGCAAGATACTCCAAATTCACCTGGTGGCAGATGCCCATGCCCGGCGGAACTGCAGAAAAATTGCGAAAGGCCGTCTGGCCCCACTTCAGAAACGCATACCGTTCGCGATTGCGCTGAAACTCGAGCAACGCGTTTGCATCATAGGCGCCCGCGGTACCGAACTCGTCCACCTGCACCGAGTGGTCGATGACCAGTTCGGCAGGTACCAGCGGATTGACGCGCTCCGGATCGCCGCCCAGCGTCTTGATGGCATCGCGCATCGCTCCCAGGTCCACAATCGCAGGAACGCCGGTGAAGTCCTGCATCAGGACGCGCGCCGGCATGTAGGCGATCTCGCGGCTCGGCTCTGCTTTGGCGTCCCAGGTTGCCAGGAAACAAATGTCGCCGGCGGTCACATTCACGCCATCTTCGCGACGCAGCAGATTCTCAAGCAGTATCTTGAGGCTAAAAGGAAGTCGGCTCAGGTTGAAGCCCTGCGCAGTTAACGCTGGCAGGCGAAAAATGGTGTAAGAACGATTGCCGGAGGTGAGACGAGCGCGGCTGGAAAAGCTGTCCATCGAGGAACCTTTCTATCCGCACACAGGCGGATTCGCTTTCAAACTTCAATGCGGGTTTGGCCCGCAACGATTTTCCGGTCCTTTTGAAGCCGCCGGAAGCTGAGCCGGCCAAGCGGCAGGACTTGAACCGGCGAAGCTGAGGAGCTAGGAATCAACGGAATAGATTACTCAGTGGGAAGAGCGGCGTCCACGGTCGGGCCGGCCGCGGCGAAAGCGCTGTAGCTGGGGCAAACCGGGAATGTCGGAGCGGTTGCGCATAGAATACGCAACGATTTTAACGCGGCGACGCCCAGCAAGGGAATGGGATGTGGCCGCGAGTTTTGCCCTGAGAGAACTTGCGCGCGGCTAATTCAGAAGCTAGGCTGAAACCGGCCACCGAGGAGGGCCGCCCATGATTCTGCAGGCGATCAAGTCTGGTTTCCCCACCATGCTGCTCGCAGCGGCCGTTGCAATTGCACAGCCCGGCCAGGCGACGGCGCAAAATCCGGCCTCGACGGCAACACCCGCCAGCAAGTGGTCCGCCACCGAGAGCAGCGTAATGCTGCAGAATTTCAAGTTTGGCAGTGGCGAGACCTTGCCCGAGCTCAAGCTGCATTACCTGACCCTCGGCAAGCCGCATCGCAATGCAGCGGGCCACACTGACAACGCCGTGCTTCTGCTGCATGGCACCGGCGGCAGTAGGCACTCCTTGATGAATCCGCTCTTTTCCGACGTGCTTTTCGGGCCCAGCGCGCCGCTCGATATCACGAAATATTTCGTCATCCTGCCCGACGACATCGGCCACGGTGACAGTTCAAAGCCTTCCGATGGGCTCCGTGCCCACTTCCCCGCTTACGATTACGACGACATGGTGCGCAGCCAGCGAATGATGCTCGATGACATAAAGATCGACCACCTGCGCCTGATTCTCGGAACCTCGATGGGCTGCATGCAGACGTTCGTGTGGGGCGAGACGTATCCCGGATTTGCAGATGCGCTGGCACCCTTTGCCTGCCTGCCGGTGCAGATTGCCGGTCGCAATCGCATGATGCGCTACATGAGCATCCAGGCCATCAAGCTCGACCCAGGCTGGAAGAATGGCGAATACACGACCGAGCCCGTCGAAGGCCTGCGCCTTGCGAATACGTTGGTGCTCGTCATGGGCTCGAGCCCTCTGCAAATGCAAAAGCAGGCGCCGACGCGTCAGGCGGCCGAGCAGTATGTGGATCGCTTCTGGGCGCGGCCCAGTCCCGACGCAAATGACATGATTTACTACCTCAACGCCAGCCGCAACTACGATCCCAGCCCGCGACTTGAGACCATCACCGCACCTGTGCTTTGGATCAACTCCGCCGACGACTACATCAATCCGCCGGAACTCGGCATCGCCGAAAAGATGGTCAAGCGCATGCCGAACGCGCGCTTTATCCTCATCCCCATCTCTGACCAGACCCGTGGCCACGGCACCCACACGGTCGCTGCAGTCTGGAAGGATTACCTGGCAGAATTTCTCAAGCAAACGGAACCTGAACAGTAGCCGTCCGGTGAGGCTCTCAGATGCTGTTGGCAGTGCGCCTGGCACACATTGAAATACATGCCAACCAATGTCTCGTCCTAAGGCTCCTATATTGAAGATATGTCCTTGCCTGCGATGAGGTCGTCGAAAATTTGAATCGCCCCGTCGATTTTGGAGACCTGCTCTCGCGCCTTTTGGGTTGGCTAATGCGCCGCATGCCCAACGAGAGGCAGCGGCTGCTCGCGGTCACCATTCTTGCCGGAGGCCTGTGCGGACTGGCTGCGGTGGCCTTTCACAAGAGCATCGGCTGGGCTGAGGCCCTGCTCATTGATCGCGCCAACTCCGCGCCAGGGCATAGCTGGATCTGGTGGACGATCCTCACCCCTGCTATCGGCGGGTTGGTCGTTGGAATCGGGTTGAATTACTTTGCTCCTGCGGCAGCAGGCAGCGGCATTCCGCAGGTCAAAGTGGCTTTCGCGCTTCGTTCGGGACTTGTCTCTCTTAGGGAAACCATTGGGAAGTTCATCCTTTGCGCCATTCAGATCGGTTCCGGTGCGTCGCTCGGCCTCGAGGGGCCCACCGTGCAGATCTGTGCCGGCGTGAGCAGCCTCCTGGCCCGTGCTGCTCGGCTCAGCCCGCAAAACTGCCGCCGCATGACGTCGGTTGGAATGGCCGCCGGCATCTCCGCCTCATTCAACGCGCCCATTGCAGCGATCACTTTCACACTAGAGGAGCTGATCGGCGACCTCGATCAGACCATGCTCTCAGGAGTGATCGTCGCAGCGGCACTCGCGGCCGTGGTGGAGCACACCATCCTTGGTTCGAACCCTGTATTTCATGTGCAACGGGCGTATGCGCTCGGGAATGCCTCATCGCTGATCTGGTATGCCTTGTTGGGTCTGCTGGCGGCCGTGGTCTCGGTCGCGTTTACTGACTCGCTCCTTGCCTTGCGCGCCCGTTTCAAGCGATGGACGGCGGTTCCGCGATGGGTGCATCCAGCGATTGGAGGCATGGCGACAGGCGCGCTGGCCGTGGTCGGCTTTGAGCTGTTTCACTTGAACGGCATTGCCGGCGATCCATACAAAACATTAACCTTAGCCCTGACTGGAACGATGCCGGTCTTGTTCATGGTCACGTTTTGCGTACTCAAATTGGGAGCTACTATCAGTTCTTACGCGAGTGGTGGTTCGGGCGGAATTTTCGCGCCAGCCCTATTCATGGGCGCCATGCTGGGTGGAGCGGTCGGCTACCTCGATGTCACCATCTTTCACCATTCCACGGATGCCATTGGCGCCTTCGCAGTGGTAGGCATGGGTGCGGTGTTTGCCGGAATCGTTCGCGCGCCGATGACTTCGGTCCTCATCGTATTTGAAATGACGGGCGGCTACGGGCTGGTTTTGCCGCTGATGATCGCTAACATGATCGCTTTTGTACTGGCCCGCTATTGGCGCCCGGTGCAGATCTACGAGGCATTGCTGGAACAGGACGGGGTGCATCTGCCGCACGGGGGCAGGCCCCTCGATCCGCCGGGAGCAACGGAGATGTCGGCAAATCAGCCGACGTTGGATGCTACGGCGTGAGCTGCTTGCCTTGAATCGAGGGCTTAGTGCGGCGGTTCCATGTTATAGAGGAATATGGCCCTGAGTTCGAGATAGGGGCCATGGAATTCTCTGGGCAACGGCGGGTAATTTGAGCCGGTGAGTGCGCCCCATGCCGCCCGGTCGAGAGCTGTGTCGCCCGAGCGACCCTCGAGGAACATGCCGTCCGGCTCCATCAGGCGACCGTTGGGCAGAATCTTGAAGCGGATGATTACGGCTCCCTTTTTGAGCAGGGGCGGGTTAACTTCATCGGGGATCAGCGGGTCCCAGGTCTTTTGCGTCTCGCGGTGCCAACGGGTGATCCACGAGCTGAAATCGACGCCCTGCGTGTCAGACAGCACCTGTACGCCGCCAGAACCTGCGCCAGGGTGCATCGCCAGGCCGCCGCCGGACGGAATTGAGCTTGTACCTGCCCCGGAGTTGCGAGATGCCCCCTTCATGGCGTCACGCAGCTGATCGGAGGGGTTCTTCGATCCCATATCAAAGTTGGGGCGAGCCGGAACCGCCGACGGACGAGGCGCTTCAGACGGCTGCGGCGTCGGCGTCGGGATCGGTGGCGGGACCGTTGGAGCCGGTAGCGTCGGCGTCGGGGGCGGTGTGGCTGGTTCCGGAGTTGGGGGCGCGGGCTTGTTCATCGCCTCCAGGGTCTTTTTATCGACGCGCTGCTGTCTCTCGGGAACCGGCTTGACCTGAACCTTGGACTGGAGATTGCGCAAAGCGTCGGGTGGCAGATCAAGATAATGCAGATCTTTGCGCTTGTCGATGGCCTCGAATGGATCGATCACGGCCGGCACCTTGAAGACGTATCTGGGAATCCAGGTAATCGCGGAGATCAGGATTATGTGGACCAAGAGAGCAATCCATATGCCTTCGCGCAGACGGGCCCAGCGGCGGTCGTCCTCCAGCTCGCTGATCATTTGCAGCAGTTCGTGGGTGTCGTAATCTACCCAGCGGGAGCGCGATCCGGCAGGAAGCCTGGATTCGGAAGAGCCTGGTTCGTCGACTAGGTCGGGACGGCTCGCGCCGTCGTCCCTCTCGGACGCAGCTCCCGTGGGCTCGTTAGGCTCGTTCGCGGTGGTTTTTTCTTCGCTGGTGGGCATTCGTCCGGCAGGAGCTACCAACGGCGCCACACGCCCGGCCAGCTCCGTTTTGAGTCCTTCCTGTCTATTCTCTCATCTTCCGCGGGATGAGCAACCCAGGCACGAACGATATGCGGACCTTACAATGAATCTTTCTGAATGGACGAATCTAAAGCGGGAAAGGGGTAGGTTTGAAGCAGTTTTTTCGGGGGCTTTTGGTCAAATGGAAGTTCGCACTGCTGATTTTGGCCAAGCTCGGCTTTTGGGGCGCAGGCATGGCTGCGCTGCTCGACTCGTCAACAATCCCTGTGCCGATGGACTTTTTCATCGCGGGTTGGGTGTGGAATGACCGCGGCCATTTCTGGCTCTATTGCGTGCTGGCCGCCGTGGGCTCGGCGGTAGGCGGCCTGTTGCCCTATGGACTGGGGCGCGCCGGCGGCGAGCTTTTCCTACTGAAACGCGTGAATCGAGAACGCTACGAGCGGCTGCGTACGCGCTTTGAGAAGCAGGAATTCCTGGCCATGATGGTGCCGTCGATGCTGCCGCCGCCAACGCCCTGGAAGCTGTTCGTCTTTGCGGCCGGGGTGTTTGAGATGCGTGTGCTGCCCTTCATGTTGTCGGTGTTTGTGGGGCGGATGATCCGCTGGCTGCTCTTGTCGCTGCTGGTATTGAAGCTGGGACCCGGCGCGGTGGGCGTTGTAGCGCATCATGCGCTGGCGATGCTCGGCATCGTGGGCGGGCTGGCAGTCGTGGGCTTTGCCTGGTGGTGGATGAGAAGGCGCCGGATGGGATTGAGCAACGAGGACTGACGCGATGCGTGCGACGTGCTGGCAAAAAGCGAGTCACACTATCTTGACAGCGAACTGATTTCAAAATACTATCCGCCTTCAGTCGTACTTTCCCCCAGCCGTGTGACGATCGATCTGCCCTGAACACTCAATCAAAATCAGGATCCTCCGAAAACAGCGGTGGACAGCAGACAACAAAATGTCATGGGGATTCTCGCAAGACTCACCCGCAGAAGCCATGAGGAGATGATCCATGAGACTTATGAAGCCAGGCATTCTAATGCTGACGATCGTAACGCTGGGAATGATCCCGGGTACGAGCGCTCAGACAAAAGTGGGACACACTAGCTACGGCCAAGCGAAAAAGATAGGAACTGCGGTGCTAGGCGCAGGACCGCACACCGATTTTATTTCCCAACTTCAGTTGCGGACCGATCAAGGCACCGACCTGGTTGCTGCGCGACGTAATGCTGCGGCAAGGAAGGCACCGTCGTCGGCTCCTCTCTCGGTGCCGTCTCCCAGGCTCAATGCAATCAAGCCGCCGAAAAATGTGTTCGGTTTCCCTGGACTCACAACGGTAGACACGGCAAACACCAACGGGTTCGTGCTGAGCCCTCCGGACCAGGGACTTTGCGTCGGCAACGGCTTCGTCCTCGAGACGATTAACCTGGTCACGACGGTTTACAGCAACACCGGTACCGAGCTAACAGCGCCGGAAGCTTTGAACGCATTTTTCGGTGCTGACCCGACTATCACCCAACTGAGCGATCCTCGTTGTTATTTTGACAAGGAAACGCAGCGCTGGTTCATGTCGATAACCAATGTGATCAATTTCGACACCGTTCGCAGCAATCTTTACCTCGCGGTCAGCCAGACCAGCGATCCGCGCGGCGCGTTCACCATTTACTCAATTGATACGACAGACGACGGATTGGATGGCACACCGAGTAATGCTGCCTGCCCATGCTTCGGCGACCAGCCCACATTGGGGGCAGATGTTTTTGGGATTTACCTCACCACCAACGAATTTCCACTCTTCAGTGCTGGCTTCAACGGAGCGCAAATCTACGCGCTATCGAAGTGGCAATTAGTTGCGGGAGATCCGACTACTCTGGTGCACATTGGCGGTCTGCCCCTGGCGGAAGGCACCGCGTATTCGGTTCAGCCGGCCAGTTCACCGGATCTCAGGGATGAGACATGGCCCGGAGTTGAGTACTTCCTCAGCTCCCTGGACTTTCAGGGTACGCTCGACAACCGCATCGCGGTGTGGGCGCTCTCAAACACCAGCTCCCTGCTTTCAAAGACGCCCGATGTTTGGCTCACGAATGATGTGATCACGAGCGAGGTATATGGGCAGCCACCACTGGCAACTCAAAAGGCGGGGCCTTATCCTCTCGGCCAGTCTTTGGGTGATCCAGAAGAGATGATCAACACCGACGACGACCGCATGCAGCAGGTTACCTACGCGAGCGGCCACTTATGGGGCGCCCTGAGTACGGTCGTGTGGGACGGAACCCAGGTAAATGCGGGCATTGCTTACTTCGACGTTAAGCCGAGGATCTCGCGAGGCCAAGTAAGCGGTAAGGTGCAGGGGGAAAGCTACGTTGCAGTGAAAAATGCTTCAGTGTTCTATCCCGCAGTCGGCGTGACGGAGGATGGAACGGCAGCGGCAGCGTTCACACTCTCCGGCGCGGCCTATTATCCGAGCGCGGCCTATGCACATCTCACTCCGGCACACGCGGTCAACGTGGAAATCGTCGCGGCTGGCCAGGCACCGGCTGACGACTTCTCGGGCTATACGCAATTCGGCGGGAGTGGAGCGGCGCGCTGGGGTGATTACTCGTGGGCCGTGGCTCAGGGAGATGCTCTCTGGCTAGCCACCGAGTACATTCCGGGAAACATAAACAGCGTCGACTACTTTACCAACTTCGGAACCTTCATCTACAAGGTCGACCTGCATTAAGGGCCGTCTTCGCCAGATCGACGTTAAGTCACTTGCAGTACCAGCGGGACCCGATGCGCCACTTGCGTCGGGTTCCGTTTTGCTTTTTCAGGTACATCCGGACTCAAGATCCGCAGCGAGGCGAGGGTTTCCCTCACCACAGCTCCACACCTCGTCTTCCCAGCGCATGGCTTTGGCGGCGTTGTTGGGGTTGTAGTGGACTGTAACCTGCGAATACGGCTTGCACTCGGTCTCAATAGAAAAACTTCGAGTCGCGCGATGCGTCGAACCCGTTCGGAGACTACTTGCCGGCGAAGGCGGTTTGCGTCTGGGCCCGGTTGATACGACGCACCAAGACCGGAATGCCAAAGGCAGCCCCCGCGATAATCGCTGTCGAGAGCAGATCGTTGCGGTAGAAAGGAATCGCAGCCGCGTAGCACGCTTGGAGACCGGCCATGGTTCGCGGATACATCCCACCTGAGGCCCAGACCGCATAGTTCGAAACTACAAAGAAGGAAGTCGGCCCTAAGACGACGCCTGCAGCTATGCGAACGAAGGTGGTGCGAGCGTGCAGCAGAATGTGTCCCAGCGCCATGGCCGCGAGGTACCAGGCCCAGGTGGTGACGTAGCCTTCCCAGCGGAAGCTGTAGTGATAAACAAAAACGGTGAGGCAGTAATCCGTGACCATGAGGGCGGCCAGGGGGGCCAGCATCTCGCGCCATGAGCGCCGTGCGCCGAAGTAAAGCAGAGCACCACCGACCGCGGTGAAATTCAACCAGTCGTTGTGGGGCATGAGACGGCTCAGTACGGCGACCAGAAGCAGGAGATATGCGGGCATTGACACCTCGGTTCGCGATTCCCGAAAAGCAGGGCCAGGGAAGAAGCGATATATCCATTCTGAGGGTCGGGGGCCAGCCGGTCAACCACTGTCCCTCGTGGGGTGAACAAAACTTTTCATCGCGCACTAGTGCTGCTCGCGCCCATTCATGACTTCGCCGGCGTCTTCACGGCCATCGATGACGTATACAAAGCCGCTAAGAGGGGACCTTCCAGAAGCTTTCCCGGTGCCGCGAAACGCGTAGGCGAAGCGCAAGTCGGTGAACTCGACCGTCGTCCACGAGCGATTCCCCGGCAGTTGCGGCGGGTCGATGCCCGCGACAGGGACAGGCCCCAGATCGCGCACCGATGCCCAGCGACCCCAATCCAGGTACACCTTGCCGAGTTTGGTTTGTTTGGCTGCTTCAACGGCAGGCGTGTCCGCAGGCTTGAAGATCACGTCATTCTGAGCATCACTGTCGACGCTGCCGGTGCGGCTGTTGATTTCCGCAGTCTGGTAAAAGTCCTGCGTCTCGAGAATAGCGTGCCAGCGGAAAGGATTGACAGGATAAGGCTCGAGGGCGACGCGCTTGACCGGTTCGGAAGTGACCTGAAGATTGTTGAGCAGTGCCGCAGCCTGTGCGTGCTCAGCCCAGCGCAGGCACCAGACGAGAACCATTCCGCAGAGCGCGAAGATGGCCCAGCCGCGGCCGCGAAACGGCTGGCGGCGGCGCGTGATTTCGCGATCGCTCAAACCGAGCAGGGCAGGAATAATCAGCGCGGCGAACAAAAACGCCCAGAGCACCGGCTCGGCGATGAAGACGAAGCTGCCCTCATACCACTGCGGGCTGAAGGGGAAAAAAGGTCGTACGCCGTAGTTGTTGGTCCAGTCGAGGAGGATGTGGCTCAACGCGGCGATGAGCGCGGAAAGATAAACCCATGCCCAGCGGACAGGTTGCGGACCGGGACGCGCGGGCGCTCCTGGCTCGAGAGGCGGAACGGTGATGGCTTTGCGGAGGCGGCGGCTCTCGCGCCAGCGATGAATCAGCCATACGGTTCCGACAGCCGCGGCGGCGACAAAGGGAGCAGCGATGAACGTGTGGGTGATGCCGCGGTGGTGCTTCAGGGAATCCACGGGACCGGCGAACCCCCAGACCACGTCAAGGTCGGCGGCCTCGGCTGCAAGAACGGCAGCAAGCGTGGCGTAGGCAGTTTTGCGGTTTAATCCGGCGCGGCCGATGCAGGCTCCGGTGAGGAAGTGGGTAACAGGTTCCATGTTCGCTGGGAACCATAGTAGCGGAGTTGGCGGTGCTCGCAGAGTGAGCGCAGCGCAACACGTCGGAGAAGATGCAGGTCGCATCCTATAATCCAGCCCATGGACGGACCAACCAAATCGGCCTCAAATGTAGCGGAGCGCGCGGAGGAATTGCGCGAGGAACTGCGGCACCACGAGCACATGTACTACGTGAAGGACGCGCCGGAGATTTCAGACCAGGCGTTTGACGCGCTGATGAATGAGTTGAAGCGCCTGGAGGCGGAGCATCCGGAATTGCTGACGCCGGATTCGCCAAGTCAACGTGTCGGTGGCAAGCCTGCCGAGGGATTCAAGAAGGTGCGCCACTCGCGGCCGATGCTGAGCCTCGACAATGCGTACTCCGAGG
>ODAK010001140.1_pt1 | contig 29553 bp, 22 predicted proteins | sample 1539591 | NCBI WGS metagenome assembly ODAK01 (sample SAMEA3539303, study PRJEB22396) | soil metagenome | biome: tundra; feature: field; material: soil | place: USA | collected 2010-05 | depth 0.15 m
AAGCCAAACAATCGCTCAGATAGAGCGGTTGATTCCTGACGGGTCCTTAGTCAGAATAATGAAGCCCGGCATTTCCTGGACTGCCATGGACGCCGTTACGGCGTTGTACCTGAAGCGAGATCGGGAACGGCAGCTTTGGCTCGTTCAGGCGGTTAGACTGTCAGTCTGCTATCGGCCAAGATCGGCCGTTTGGGCCGCAGCTCCGAAGGACCGCTTTGGGTCGGACGAAGACATCGAAGCAGACCCACTATTCGGCGCGGCGGGTGAACCGGGCCGAGACGCGTGGACGATCGCCCTATCGCGTCGGGCGCGGCGGTGTCTGCGAATAATCGTAGAACCCGCGGCCGGTCTTGCGGCCCAACCATCCGGCCTCGACGTATTTCACCAGCAACGGGCAGGGGCGGTACTTGCTGTCCGACAACCCGTCATACAGCACCTGCATGATCGACAGGCAGGTATCCAGGCCAATGAAGTCCGCCAGTTCCAGCGGGCCCATCGGATGATTGGCGCCCAACCGCATTGACGTGTCGATGCCGGACACCGAGCCAACGCCTTCATACAGCGCGTAAACCGCCTCATTGATCATCGGAACCAGAATGCGGTTAACGATAAACGCCGGGAAATCCTCCGCCACCGCCACGATCTTGCCAAGCTTCCGGGCGAGCGCCTGCACCGCGAGAAACGTTGGCTCATCCGTCGCGATGCCGCGGATGATTTCCACCAGCTTCATGACCGGCACCGGGTTCATGAAGTGCATACCGATGAACTTTTCCGGCCGGTCGGTCGCCGCGCCCAGTCGGGTGATGGAAATCGAAGAGGTGTTGGACGCGATGAGGCAGGACGGTTTCAACCGCGGTGTCAAAGTGCTGAAAATCGCGCGTTTGACGTCCTCTTTTTCGGTCGCCGCCTCGATCACCAGATCGGCCTCGCCGAACGCCTCATAATCGGTCGACGTGGTGACACGCGCCAACGCCGCATCCCGATCGTCGGATGAGATAATGGAGCGGTTGACCTGCCGTTCCATGTTGCGCGCCATCGTGGCCATGGCCTTGGTCAGCGCCTCGGCTTTGACGTCCAATAAGACAACCGGCAAACCGGCCAACGCGCAAACATGGGTGATCCCATTGCCCATCTGTCCGCCGCCAATCACGCCCACCCGGGCGATGGGCGGCGGTTCGACCAGCTGGCCAATGTCGAGGGTCGGTTTGACGTCCACGGTCATTCAGGAGCGCTCCAGTTCCGCCGCCAGTTCCGGCAGCGCGACAAACAGATCAGCCACCAGGCCGTAATCGGCGACCTGGAAGATGGGCGCTTCCTCATCCTTATTGATCGCCACGATAACCTTGCTGTCCTTCATGCCGGCGAGGTGCTGGATGGCCCCCGAGATCCCGACAGCGATGTACAGCTCCGGCGCGACGATCTTACCCGTTTGCCCGACCTGGAATTCGTTGGGAACGAAACCAGCATCGACCGCGGCGCGAGAGGCGCCCACGGCGGCGCCGAGCTTGTCCGCGATCGGCTCAAGCAATGCGAAGTTATCACCATTCTGCATGCCGCGGCCACCGGAAATAACCACGCGCGCGGCGGTGAGTTCCGGCCGTTCGCTTTTCGACAACTCGGCGGAGATGAATTTGGAGATGCCGGGCACTTCGCCAAGAGCAACCGGCTCGATCGGGGCGGACCCGCCCTCGGCCGCGACCGGATCGAAACTGGCGGCGCGCACGGTAATGACCTTCTTCGCGTCGGACGACTTCACGGTCGCCATGCCGTTGCCGGCGTAGATCGGCCGCACGAACGTGTCGGCGTCGACCACCGCCGCGATGTCGCTGATCGGCTGCACGTCCAGCAGCGCGGCGACGCGTGGCAGGACGTTCTTCCCGACCGCCGTGGTCGCGGCCAGGATGTGCGAGTAGTTCGGCGCCATCGCCACCAGCAACGCCGCGACCGGCTCCGCCAGCAAATGATCCAGCGCCGGCGCATCCGCCGTCAGCACCTTGGCCACACCGGGCAGTTTCGCGGCCGCCGCGGCAGCATCCCCCAGCCCAACTCCCGCCACCAGCGCATGCACCTCGCCCAAAGCCTGGGCCGCCGCCACCGCCGAGCGGGACGGCTGCTTGATGCCGGACGCATCGAATTCGAGCAGAACGAGAACGGCCATGATCAGATCACCTTCGCTTCGGTTCTGAGTTTGTTGACGAGTTCGGCCACCGAACCGACCTTCTGTCCGGCTTTCCGCTTCGCCGGCTCATCGACGCGCACCACGGTCAGCCGCGGGGTCGGATCGACGCCCAGATCGGCGGGCTTCTTGTGGTCGATCGTCTTCTTGCGCGCCTTCATGATGTTCGGCAGCGAGGCATAGCGTGGCTCGTTCAGCCGCAAATCGGTGGTGATGACTGACGGCAGGTTCAGCGCCACTGTCTCCAACCCGCCATCGACCTCACGCGTCACGGTGATGGTGTCGCCCTCGACCGTCAGCTTGCTGGCGAAGGTGCCCTGCGACCAGCCGAGCAGCGCGGCCAGCATCGGGCCGGTGGCACTCATGTCGTCGTCGATCGCCTGCTTGCCGAGGATGATGAGCCGAGGTTGCTCCTGGTCGGCGATCGCCTTGAGCAGCTTGGCGACCGCCAGAGGCTGCAAATCGACGTCGGTCTCCACCAGAATGCCGCGATCGGCGCCCATGGCCAGCGCTGTCCGGATCGTCTCAGCGCACTGGGCCACGCCCATCGAGATCGCCACGATCTCGGTCACCACGCCCTTTTCTTTCAGGCGAACGGCTTCTTCGACGGCGATTTCGTCGAACGGGTTCATCGACATCTTCACACCGGAGGTTTCGATGCCGGTGTTGTCGCTCTTCACCCGAACTTTCACGTTGTAGTCAACCACCCGCTTGACGGGGACCAGAACTTTCATGGGGCTACCCTGGCGCTTCCTGGATGAGAAATGGAGACGTTCAGACACGTCTTGACGAGGCGGACGGCCTCAAATGCCCCGTCTTTTCGCACCTGCGATATGGGGGCCGGACCATATGCGGGGGGACCAGGTCTGTCAAACAGCGGTTACCAAAAGCGAACGGCTTGTGGCGCTGATCTGGGTTGCGCGGTCTGGGCTGCTTGCTTCGCGTGTCACACTCCCGCGAATCGCCGAACCGCGCTAACCCGCTCCGGCGGCGAGGAATTTTTTACGGAACGTGGCAAATCAGGACTTGATCCCGGAACCTGGACAGGTCTAAGGCGCTCTCATCCGATGCGCATGCGTTTTGGTGCGTGCGCCGGTGCCTGACCAATCTTGAACCCGCACACGCAACCACCAAGGGATCACATGAAACCGCGATCTACCAGCCAACCCGCGGAGAGTGACAGTAGGCGCTTGCTGCCTGCCGTAATCGCTCTGCTGGGTTGGACCGCCGCCCGGGTCGAGCATGTGACCGTGATGCCCGCCGCGCCAATGCGCCAAGGCTAGTGGCCAGGCCCTCCCGGGCTCGAGCAACCGCTTGAGTCGGAGGAGAGGGCCATGACCGCCTTCCTCAATGTCGATGTCCTTCGGGCGCACGCCGCGCCCATCGATCTGCGTGAGGCATTGCGCCGCGCGGGCATATCGCGCCCCGAGGCGCGGTGGCTTGTCGCGCATGACGGCCGGCTGACGTGCCGGTGGCAGACGAACGATCCCGCGCCGGAATTCCCTCCAGACTGATGGATTGGCGCGGTTCCGCCGCGCCCTCCCGTCTTTCCGGACGCGTCCCGCCGTATTGGCCGGGCGCGGTGGCGTTCCTTCTTGGCGATGAGTCCCACAATGTCAGATCTCGTTTTCAGCGACCCCGTCCGCTCCGCCGTCCTCGATCCCGCCCACCTGGGCGACATCGAAGGCGCCCTCGGGACGATTTATCAGGGCGATATCAGTCACCGCCGGTCATGGCTTTCCCGACTGCGTACCCTCGCCGTGATCGCCGGCCCAGGACTGATCGTCATGGTGGGCGATAACGATGCCGGGGCTTTCTCAACCTATAGTCAGGCCGGGCAGAATTACGGCACCGCGCTGATGTGGACGTTGCTGCTGCTCGCGCCGGTGCTCTACGTCAACCAGGAGATGGTCCTGCGTCTCGGCACGGTGACCGGCGTGGGTCACGCGCGTTTGATCCTGGAACGTTTCGGCCGCTTCTGGGGCGCGTTCAGTGTCATCGACCTGTTCCTGCTGAACGGGCTGACCATCGTCACCGAGTTCATCGGCATCGATCTGGCGCTTGGCTATCTTGGCGTGCCGCGGCCCTGGGGCATCGTGGTGGCGGCCGGGGTGATCATCGCCGCCGCCAGCACCGGAAGTTTCCGGCGCTTCGAGCGGTTCTCCCTCGCGTTGTGCTTTTTCAGCCTGCTGTTGCTGCCGGTTTTCCTGATAGCGCACCCGCCTTTGGGCGAGATCGGGCGCGCTCTCGTGGTGCCGGCGTTTCCCGTGGGCGCCAAACTGTCGGACGTCATGTTGCTCGTGATCGCCATCGTCGGCACGACGATCGCGCCCTGGCAACTGTTCTTTCAGCAGAGCTATGTCATCGACAAGCGAATCACCCCGCACTTCATGGCTTACGGCAAGGCCGACCTTTTGATCGGCATCGGCGTGGTGCTGATTGGCGCCATCGCCATGATGGCGTTCACCGCCGTCGCGTTCCAGGGGACGCCAGGTTTCGGCCAGTTCTCTGACGCGGGCTCGGTGGCCGCGGGTATGGAAGCATATGCTGGACGCGCGGCGGGTGTGATGTTCGCGCTGGCTTTGCTCGACGCCAGCATTATCGGCGCTTCAGCGGTTTCGCTTTCAACCGCCTACGCGATTGGCGATGTACTCGCACTACGCCATTCGCTGCACCGCAAGGCCACCGACGCACGCGGATTCTATGCGGTATACGCCGGCCTCATCGCGGTGGCGGCCTGTTTGGTTCTGTTTGGTAACGACACGTTGCTCGGTCTGCTGACCAATGCCGTGCAAACCCTCGCGGGAGTGCTGCTGCCGTCCGCGACCGTGTTTCTGCTGCTGTTGTGCAACGACAAGGCGGTGCTGGGACCCTGGGTCAACGGGCGCTGGCTGAACCTGTTCACCGGCGCGGTGATCTGGGTCCTGGTGATGCTGTCGATGATCCTGACCGTCGCGACGGTCTTCACCGACATCAGCGGAGAGACGATCCTCATGATCCTCGGCGGCGGTACGGCGCTTGGGATCGTGGGCTTCGGCGCACTCGCCTCAGCGGGTCGAGGCGGGCTCGGGCGGCGCGCGACGAATGGTCCCGTCCTCCAGGGCCACCTGCGCGCCATGCGGATGACGTGGCGGATGCCGCCGCTTGAGACGTTGCCTCCTCCGAGGATGAGTTTCAGTAAGCGCGTCTGGATGGGGATCCTGCGCGCGTACCTGTTCGCCGCCGTGGCCCTGGTGATCGTCAAGGTCGTGCAAATCGCCGCCGGCCAGTAGTCGCCACGGGGCCCAGGGTCATGCCGTTCCTGAACACGCTGCTTGCCCTGGGCGTGGCCTTTGTGCTGGGTACCGGCATCGGCTTTGAGCGTCAGTGGCGGCAACGCAACGCCGGTCTACGCACCAACGTCCTGGTCGCGGTCGGTGCCGCCGCGTTTTCCGATCTGGGCTTGCGGCTGACCGGCACCGAGGGCGCGGTCCGCATCGTAGCCTACGTCGTGTCTGGCATCGGCTTTCTGGGAGCCGGGGTCATTCTGAAGGACGGCGGCAGTATTCGGGGTCTCAATACCGCGGCGACGCTGTGGTGCTCGGCCGCGGTTGGCACGTTCGCCGGCGCCGGCCTGCCAGTAGAGGCCGCGGCGGTGACGGCGTTCGTGCTGGCCGGCAATACGCTGTTGCGGCCGCTGGTGAACTGGGTCAATCGACGCCCATTCGATGAAGCGACGACGGAGGCACAGTATCGGGTCCTCGCGACCTGCGACCGCGTCGACGTGGCCGATGTCCGCGATCTGCTGGATGAGGTGCTGTCCCGCGCAAGCTATCCGATCCGGGAAATCGAGGCCCTGTCGGAGACCGAGAACCAGGTGGAACTCGCGGCCAGACTGGTGCCGACCACGGCCGACCCTGACGAACTGGACCAGGTTGTCGCCGAACTGGACCGATCTCAACTGGTTCGATCGGCCACCTGGACCGTGGGAACCGCGGCGTGAAACGTTTTGGGTCGCCATACGTTACCAAGCCTGTAACACAACCGCCTTATCGTGGAGCCAGCATGATTCGACATCGGACACCATGGTATATCGACGGGGTTGTGCGGTTGGTGCGGCGGATTGGCGGTGAAATCGCATCGTTGCTTCGCGCCGCGGCGGTGGTGTCGGTGCTACTGCCAGGTCTGGCGGCGGCGGCCAGCGCCGATACCGCATCGGCCCCGGCCGATACGACGGAAAGTATCTGGGAACGCGACACTCTGACCGGTTCCTGGAGCGGGATGCGCACCAGTCTCGAAGAGGCGGGCGTGAAACTCGGTTTGCAGGAGCAAAGCGAATTATGGGCGAACGTCGCGGGTGGATCCCGGCGAGGTGCGGTTTATGATGGACTGACGACCGCCAGCGTAGCGCTCGATCTGGAAAAACTGATCGGCTGGACGGGGGCGAAATTCTTTGTCAGCGCCTACCAGATCCACGGCAGAGGGCCGTCTGGTAATCTTGTCGGGAATCTGCAGGGCGTCAGCAACATTGAGGCGACGCGGGATACCAAACTCTATCAGCTCTGGCTGGAGCAATCGCTGCTCGGCGGACACCTCACGATCCGTATTGGTCAGGAGGGCGCCAACGATCAGATGATGATTTCGCGGTACAGCGCGTTATTCCTCAATTCGAGTTTCGGCTTCCCGGGCCTGCCGGCGGCCGATTTACCCTCCGGCGGTCCCAATTATCCGATGGCGACTCCCTTTGTACGAGCGCAGTTCCAGGCGACCGATAACATCACGCTGGTCGGTGCCGTGTTCAACGGCGATCCCGCGCCACCGGGGTTGAGCGATCCACAGCTACGAGACAAAGGCGGCATCGCGTTCCGGCTGAACGATCACGTTCTCGCGTTCAGCGAGATTTGGTACTCGATCAACCAGGGCGGCGGTGCCGCCGGCCTTTCAGGCACATACAAGCTTGGCGCGTGGTACGACTCAGGACATTTCAGCGATCAATTGCGCGATACATTGGGATTGTCGCTGGCCAATCCGGTGAGTTCAGGCGTCCCGCGTCCGCATTCCACCGGGTTCGCAATCTATGGGATCGTCGATCAGATGATCTGGAAGAAGCCCGGCGGCGATAAGCCGGGGATTGCGGTGTTTCTGCAGGTCATGGGCGCGCCCGCCGCGTTCAACGTGAGCAACCTGTTCGTTGAAGCCGGCGTGAACTGGATCGGGCCGTTCGAGGGAAGAGACAGCGACGTGTTCGGCGTCGGCGTCTCGTATCTCGGAATAAGTCCCGCGAAGCGCCGTTTCGGCAGCGACGTGGTCCTGTATACCGGCTCCGGGTCACCGTATTTCAGCAATGAAACAGTATTGGAGGCAACCTGGCTCTGTCAGGTGACCCCGTGGTGGACGCTTCAACCTGATCTCCAGTACATCGTTAATCCCGGGGCCGGGATTCCGGTCGGCACCGACACCAGGCCGTTCAAGAACGCCCTGATCGGCGGAATACGCGCCACCCTCACTTTCTGACCGCCGGATTCCAAATCTCGATTGCTACCCGAAGGCGTGGCGGCGCGGAGAATAGCTGACGGTGCGTCTGCCCTGGCCGTTTCGCGTGCTATCCTGAGAACAACTCCGGCCGTCGTCGGATCGCGATCCGCCACCGTTTGCGTCCGCGGGTAGATTTGATAAAGGTCATAACGCACGCTCGCGCGGGGCCGCTCAATAAGAACACGCAGACATCGTGGGAAACAGCCGCCATTGACCTGGCCGAAGCGTTCGGGTGGAGGATGTCCATTCGAACCGGAACCAGCGACAAGGAGTTCCTATCCGGATCAGGTATGGACCAGCCAACCTCAACCCAGGACTCGCGGACAGTTCCGCCGGTTGTCGCGCCGCACTTCGGCAAGCGGTTGCCGCGAGCAGCCCAACTGACATTGCTGCTGTTCGTGGCGGCGGCCCTGTTCGTCGCGATGTTCGCCGGTCCCATGGTATCGCGGTTGATCGGTTCGTCGGAGCAGGACGCAAAGCCGGCCGTGACTCCACAGCGTGGCACGGGAACGTCGTTCAGGCTCACCGACCGGCAATGGGCGACGCTGAAGATCTCACCGGTCTCGGAGCTGGAGTTTCAGGATGTTACCGAAACTGACGGCAAGATCGCCTGGGACGACGATCATGTGACGCCGGTCTTTTCGCCGTATTCTGGCCGGATCACCCGGCTCATGGCGCATGCCGGGGATACCATCGCGGCCGGCCAACCCTTGTTCGCCATTCAGGCGAGCGAACTGGCCCAGGCGCAGAACGATCTCATAGCCGCCTCGGCCAATCTGCGGACCGCGAGGGCGCAACTGGCATTGGCCACGACGAACGAGAAGCGGCAGCACGACCTTTATCTGGCGCAGGGCGCGGCGTTGAAAGATTGGCAGCAGGCGCAACTCGATCTCGCGACCGCCCAGGGCGGTTTGAACAGCGGGTCCGCCGCGCTCGCCGCGGTGCGCAATCGCCTCCGCATCCTGGGTAAGTCCGACTCCGAAATCAGCGACATTGAGGCCGCGCCGGACGTGGCACGTTTGCCGTCCGAGTCCGTGGTGGCCGCGCCGATTGGCGGCGTGGTGGTACAGCGCCAGGCCGGGCTGGGCCAGAACATCGTCAGTGCGTCCTCCGGTGCGTCGGCACCGGTGTTCACGATTGGCGATTTGTCGACGGTCTGGCTCGTCGCCAATGTGCGGGAGGAAGATGGTCCCCGGCTGTATAAAGGCGCGACGGTGGAGGTATCGGTATTGGCTTTTCCGGGTCGCACCTTCCAGGCGCGGCTGACCTACATCGGCGCTGCGATCGACCCGGTTACGCATCGGCTGCCGGTGCGTGCCGAGGTGGACAACACGGACCGGCTGCTGAAGCCGGAAATGTTCGCCACATTCCGCATCATGACCGGCGAGGCGCAACGGTCCCCCGCCGTGCCGGACGCGGCGGTGGTCCATGAGACCGATAGCGCGCACGTCTGGGTCGCCAACCCGGCGGAAAAGACGTTGGAACTCCGTGTGGTCAGAATGTCGCGCGTGCGCGACGGTATGGTGGAGGTGCGGGACGGACTGAAACCCGGTGAGCAGATCGTGACGTCAGGCGCGGTGTTCATCGATCGGGCCGCGGCCGGTGATTGAGCGTAAGGAGCGGTCATGACCAACCTGGTCGCGCTTTCGCTGAAGCAGCGTTTTTTGATCCTGGTGGTCATGCTGGCGGTATTCGCCGGTGGCATCGTCGCATTCATGAAACTGAACATCGAGGCCTATCCCGATCCGGTTCCGCCATTGGTCGACATCATTGTTCAAAGTACCGGACAATCCGCCGACGAGATGGAACGATATATGACGATCCCGATCGAGGTGCAGATGGCCGGGCTTCCGCATGTTCAGGCGATCCGGACCATCTCACTGTTCGGTCTTTCGGACATCAAGGTGCAATTTACTTACGACGTGACCTTCAACGAGGCCGAGCAACTGGTCATCAATCGGCTGGCGCAACTGCCGCCGTTGCCCAACGGTGCGACTCCGGTCATTTCGCCGACCAGCCCGATCGGCGAAATCCTGCGCTATCGTGTGGTGGGCCCGCCCGGCTATTCAACCGCCGACCTGAAGACGATCCAGGACTGGATGCTCGAACGCCGCTTCAAGGCGGTTCCGGGCGTCATCGACGTGAACGGCTGGGGCGGCAAGACCAAGACTTTTGAGGTCTCGATCGATCAACCGAAACTGTCGCGTTACGGGCTGACGGTGCCGCAGGTGATCGCGGCACTGAACAACGCCAACATCAATGTCGGCGGACAAACGGTAAATTTTGGCGCCCAGGCGGCGGTGGTGCGGGGGGTGGGACTGATCCATTCGATCGATGATATTCGGGACACGATGCTGTCGGCCAACAACGGCGCACCTGTACTGGTGCGCGACGTCGCCACCGTGACCGTTGATCATCAGCCGCGGCTCGGTATCGCCGGTCAGGATGCGGACGACGATATCGTGGCCGGAATCGTTCTGTTGCGGCGCGGCTCCGAGAGCCTGCCGACGATCAGGCGGGTCGAGGCATTGATCAACGAAATAAATCAGTCGAACATTCTGCCGCCAGGCGTGCAACTGAAGAAGATCTACGACCGGTCCGATCTGATCAACGTCACGACACGTACTGTTTTGCATAATATGGTCGTGGGTGTTGCCCTCATATTCATTTTACAATGGCTTTTTCTGGGCAATTTACGCAGCGCGCTGATCGTCGCGGCGACCATTCCCTTCGCCCTGGCATTCGCGATTGGCCTGCTGCTGATGCGCGGCGAGTCGGCGAATTTGCTTTCGGTCGGCGCGATCGACTTCGGACTTGTGGTCGATGCGACGGTTATTCTCGTCGAAAACGTCATACGGCGGCTCTCGCAACTTCCGTCGGAGCGCTTCGTGGGTTCGCCCGTCGTGCACCGGGCACGGCCCGTCGCTGAACTGCATGGCAAGTTCGCGACAATCGGCCTCGCGGCGATCGAAGTGAACAAGGGCATATTCTTTTCGTCGGTGATCATTGTCGCCGCCTTCCTGCCGCTTTTCACCATGAGCGGAATTGAAGGGCATATCTTCGCGCCGATGGCCAAGACCTATGCGTATGCGATCGCGGGTGGCCTGCTGGCGACATTTACCGTGACACCTGCATTGTGCGCTCTGATTCTGCGCGGGCAAGAAAACGAGAACGAAACGCCGCTGGTCAGGATGTTTCATCGGATATACCAGCCGCTCGTCCGCTTCGCACTCGCCAATCGCGTGCTGACAATTGGCACGTTGGTGGTCCTTCTGATTTTCGCCGGAATGGCCGGCGGCTCGCTCGGCCTTGAGTTCCTGCCGAAGCTGGAAGAGGGTAACCTTTGGGTACGGGCGACCATGCCGACCTCAATTTCGCTTGAGGTGAGCAATTCTTATGTCAATCGCATGCGAACCATACTCGGTAAGTATCCAGAGGTCGTCACCGTCGTATCGCAACACGGCCGGCCCGACGACGGAACGGACGCGACCGGATTTTTCAACGCGGAATTTTTTGTCCCACTCAAACCGTTCGATGAGTGGCGGCCTGGACTGACCAAAGAAGCATTGACGGAGGACATGACAAAGCCACTGGATGACGAATTTCCGGGAGTGGATTTCAATTTTTCACAATATATCGAGGATAATGTTGAAGAAGCGGCTTCCGGGGTGAAAGGTGAAAATTCGGTCAAGCTTTACGGTGGCGATCTGGTACTGCTGGAACGAACGGCGGAGAAGATCAAGGATGTGCTGGCCAGCATACCGGGCGTGACGGACCTCGCGGTGCTCACGTCCCTTGGTCAGCCGACCGTCCGCATCGACATCGATCGAGCGAAGGCCGCACGCTTCGGATTGGCGCCCGGCGACATCAACAGCACGATCCAGGCGGCGATCGGCGGACAGGCCGCGGGCAATCTTTACGAGGCTGGATCGGACCGCAACGCTCCAATCATCGTGCGGCTGGCTCCGGAGTATCGCGGTGATCTGGAAGCGATCCGCCGCATCCCGATTGGCGCGCCCAATCCGAACGGGACCGGTATCATTTCCGTTCCGTTGAGCGACGTCGCCGCGGTGAAGCTGACCACCGGCGCGGGTTTCATCTACCGCGAACGGCAGGAACGGTACATCCCGATAAAATTCAGCGTGCGCGGCCGCGATCTGGGGACCACGGTCCTGGAGGCGCGCCAGAAAGTCGAAGACGCCGTGTCGATCCCTGGCGGTTATCACCTGGAATGGGTTGGCGAGTTCGGCAATCTGCAGGAGGCGATCGCTCGCCTTTCGATCGTCGTGCCGCTCGCCATCGCGCTGATTTGCCTGCTGCTGTTCGTGAATTTCGGTTCGGTTATCGACATGTTGCTGGCGGTCAGCGTCATTCCGATGGCGACCATTGGCGGAATCCTGGCGCTGTGGGCCACGGATACGCCATTCAGCGTCTCCGCGGCGATGGGGTTCGTCGCGTTGTTCGGTATTTCCGCCATGGACGGCATTATCGTGATGTCCTTCTACAATAACGCGATCGAGGCGGGGGAAGATCGGGCCGCGGCGATCCTTCGTACATGCCGGACCCAGATGCGCCCGGTACTGATGACGTGCGCCGTCGCCTGCGTCGGCCTGTTGCCGGCCGCGCTTTCCACCGGCATCGGCGCGCAGGTGCAACGGCCGCTCGCGATTGTCGTGGTTGGGGGGACGTTGATGGCGCCGGTGCTGCTGCTGATCATATTGCCGGTGCTGATCGATGCGTTGTCGGTTCGGCGCCGGCCCATGACGGACAGCGATGAAAGGCTGGAGTTGGCGGAATAAGCACGCATGCGCGGTGGCTGGCGAGTTCGCGGCGGCGGCAATCCGAGGGCGCGATGTCGGAAGCGGATGTCGCGGCGCGGGAGGCCTTCCTGGCACAGGCGGAACGTGCGCTCCCGCGTTGCGCAATCAGTTGGCCGTGCAACGCGACGCGCTGATCGCGCTCGCGGGCCAGTATCCGGACCTCGATCTGGAAACGAAATTCGACCTCTCGCATTTCACGCTGCCTCGGGATTTGCCGCTTGTCCTGCCGTCGAAGCTGGTCGTGCAAGGTCCGGATATTCGTCAGTCGGAAAGCAACCTGCATGCCGCCGGCGCCAATATCGGTCAGGCCGCGCGTCTGATGGACACGGTCGCTTTGTTTCAGGCCTTGGGTGGCGGTTGGTGGAACCGAACACCCTAAAACGTGAACATCGGCCGGTCCGGTTCTCGCCCAAGCAAGATCTGCCCAACCGTTTCAAAATGCGCGGGATGCCCCTGAATTTGTTGCGTTACCGTGTGGATATCACGAAACCGCCGCTCGAACGGCCGGCTGTTGAAGATCGCCAGCGCCCCGGCCGCCGCGTAAAGTTGCGCCACGGCCTCGCGCGCTGACTGAATGGCCCAGGTGGAGGCCATGCGAATGGTGACAAGGTGGTCTTGAGTAAGGGCGCCGGACTTTTGGACCTCGTCCCAGATTTCGCTGACGGAGCCTAACAGGAACATCCGGGCGGAACGCAGGCGAGCCTCGTTGCGCGCCACCTGGGACTGGATCACGTGGCTTTCGCCGCGCGTTCGGCTCGCCCCCCGAGGTTTCGTGTCTTTTACATCATTGACGAACGAGTCCATCACCGCGCGCGCGATGCCCAACGCGATGCCCGCGAAGCTTGAGGCGTAAAGCGTGCTTGGAGTGAAGACGTACAACTTGCCGGACACGCGCGGCTTCACCGCGGTATCCCGCGCGAGTGAATACGCTTCCGGCACGAACAGGTTGGTCAGCGTATAGCTGTCGCTGCCGGTTCCACGCAGACCCATGACCTTCCACGTGTCACGGACCTTCGCGGCACTTTTGGGAAAGAACATCGTGTAGGTAACCGGCTTGCCATTGGAGCCGAGCCGTCGTGTGCCATCCGGTTCGATCACCGGCACATGCGCCCCCAACCAACTGGCGAGGCGGCTGCCGCTGGCAAAGTCAAAGTTGCCGTTCACCTCAAATCCGCCCGCTACCGCCCGCGCCTCACCTGGGCCTGGCCCCCATGCGAGGATCCCGGTATCCGGCCCGAAAATCTCATGTGCGACCCCAGGTTCAAGATACGCTGAAGTGATGGCGCAGATATTGGTCTGGCCCAGGCACCAGGCCGTGCTGGCGTCATGGCGCGCGACAGCCTCGATCACCTGCACCAAGGACGGCGGGTCCAGTTCCAGGCCACCGTATTCAGTGGGCTGGACCAGGCGGAACGACCCACGCTCGCGCAACGCGCCGAACAGGGACGGCGGCAGATCGCGGTTTTCGTCGATCTCGTTGGCGGCGGCGTCGATCATCGGTCCCAGGTCGTGGACCCGTTGGATGCAATCACGTCCCTTGTCACTCAGGTGGATCATCACTTGCTCACTGGCGCTGGTGTTTCGCGCAACATGAAGCGATGGATGGTTGGAGGCAACTCAGGCCGTCGCGTAACGCTCCAGAATGCGGAGGTAGTTCGCACGCGTATAAACATCGCGATCGCTGCTCCGATGCCAACTCATCATGCCGCGTATGCTGGCGACGGAGGCAATGCCGCGCTCCTCCATCCACCTGTGCAGGCCATTGACCAGCGTCTCCGCGTACTCAATGCCGTGCCGTAACAGGGCGGAGGTCGTCATCACCACATCGGCGCCGGCAAGCAGATATTTCACGACGTCGGTGACATCGGAAACGCCACCGGACGCCGCCAGCGATGCGTTCGTTCGCCCAGAAAGGAGCGCGATCCACAGCATCGGCAGCCGCATCTCGCCCGGGTTGCTGAGCGTGAGAGTGTCTACCAGGCGCATTCGCGAGAGATCGATGTCGGGTTCCAACAGGCGGTTGAACAGCACGAGACCGGCGGCACCCTGCTCCACGATTGTCGCGGCGAAGTGACCGAGCGAACTGAGATATGGGGTGACCTTGACTGAAATCGGGAGCTCGATCGAGCCGCGCACGGCTCGGATGATTTCGAGGTATCGCGCCTCGACGTCGATGCCGGATTCAAGCGGATCGACCGGAATATGGTACATGTTCAGTTCAAGCGCCGTCGCGCCGGCTTGCTCCATCAGCCACGCGTGATCGATCCAACCGGCGCGCGACGATCCGTTCAGGCTGGCGATGATGGGGATCGAAACAGCTTCCCTCGCCCGCCGCACGAGGTCCAGATAGCGGTCCGGACGTACCGCGTACGGCCCCACGATCGAGGCATGAAAATAGGACGATGCTTCCGGCGAGCTATCCGCATAGGCATCCACGAAGGATAACCGGGCCTCGGCGTCGGCCTCGATCTGCTCCTGGAACAACGAGGGCAGCACGATCGCCGCGACACCCGCGTCCTCCAGACGGCGGATGTTGTCGAGCTTACTGTTCAGCGGCGACGCCGATGCGACCAAGGGGTTCTTCAGTTCGAGGCCTAGGTAGCTGGTTGCCAACGACATCATGATCTCCCGAGCGGAGTTATATGGATTATCGCGCTGCCCGCGCATCGGGGTGGAATCGCGTGCCCTCGCGGCCGGCGAGTTCCTCATATTGCCGATATTTCTCGGTCACGGCAGTCTGCGCCATGGCAAGCAGAGCGTCCGCCTCCTCAGGCCGTGTATTGGCAAGCGAACTGTAGCGGAGTTCGTTGTAAGCATATGCCTTCAACGGAATGCGTGGACGCGGCGAGTCGAGGCGGAACGGGTTTTCATTCACTGTCCGCATCATCGGGTTGAAGCGGAACAGCGGCCAATATCCGCTCGCGGCCGCCAGGTTCTGCTGATTCATGCCAAACCGCATGTCGATACCATGCGCGATGCAATGGCTGTATGCGAGGATCAGCGACGGTCCGGAATACGCCTCCGCCTCCCGAAACGCCTGCAATGTATGTTGCGGGTTCGCACCCATCGCCACCTGCGCCACATAAACGTTGCCATAGGCGATCGCCTGCAGCGCCAGGTCCTTGCGCGCCGTCCGCTTGCCGGACGCGGCGAACTTCGCCACGGCACCCAGCGGTGTCGCCTTCGACGCCTGGCCCCCCGTATTGGAATACACCTCGGTGTCGAGCACCAGAACATTGACGTCGCGGCCGCTGGCCAGCACGTGATCCAGCCCGCCATAGCCGATATCGTACGCCCATCCGTCGCCGCCCACGATCCAGATGCTGCGGCGAACCAGATGGTCGACGACGGACAGTAAATCCAGCGCCAGCGGTTCATCGATGCCAAGCAATCGAGTCTTCAATCGCGCGACCCGGATCCGTTGCGCGCGGATTTCCGACTCCTGTATCTGCGGCGCCTTGGCGATCTCCGACGCGAGGTCCCGTCCCACTTTATCCGCGAGCCTGGCCAACAACGACAAAGCCAGTTCGAGATGCTTGTCGGCCGCGAGCCGGAAGCCAAGTCCGAATTCAGCGTTATCCTCGAACAACGAGTTCGACCACGCGGGCCCACGGCCTTCGGCGTCTTTTGTCCATGGTGTGACCGGCAGATTGCCGCCATAGATCGAGGAACAGCCAGTGGCATTCGCGATCTGTGCCCGATCGCCGAACAACTGGCTGAGCAGTTTGAGATAGGGCGTCTCGCCGCAGCCGCCGCAGGCGCCGGAAAACTCGAACAGCGGCTCCAGGAACTGCACGCCGCGCACATCGGCAAAATCCACGCGTGCGCGATCGTTCACCGGCAGTGATTCGAAGAACGCGATGTTGGCGCGCTCCGCCGTCAACAGCGGCAGCTTGTCCGCCATGTTGATCGCCTTGACGTCGGCCTCGCGCGGGCTGGTTTCCGGGCAGGCCTCAACGCAGAGGCCGCACCCCGTGCAGTCCTCGACATAGAACTGCATCGTGAAGCGGGCTTCCGGGTAACCGCGCGCGTTGACCGGCGCCGATTTGAAGCTGTCCGGCGCCTTGGCCAACCGGTCCTCGTTGTAGTATTTCGCGCGAATGACGCTGTGCGGGCAGACGAAGCTACATTGCCCACACTGGACGCAGAGGTCTTCCCGCCAGACCGGGACAACGTCCGAAACGTTGCGCTTTTCAAACGCCGCCGTGCCTGACGGGAAGGTGCCGTCGGCTGGTATGGCACTCACCGGGATTTGATCGCCAAGACCGGCGAACAGGCGCGCGGTCACGGAGCGGACGAAATCCGGCGCGTTCGCTGGCACCAGTGGCGGCATTTCCAAACGGCTGGTGACACACGATGGCACTTTGACTTCGCTTAATCGCGCCACGGTGCCGTCGACCGCCGCGAAGTTTCGGTCAATGATCGTCTGGCCTTTTCGTTCGTATGTCTTGCGAATCGCGTCCTTGATGTGGCCGATCGCCTTCTCCCGCGGCAGCACGCCGGAGATGGCGAAAAAGCAGGTCTGCAAGACCGTGTTGGTCCGCGAACCGAGTCCGACCTCACGCGCCACCGCTGAAGCGTCAATGACGAACAAGCGGAGCTTCCGGTCGACAATGGTTTGCTGTACCGGACGCGGCAGCCGATCCCACACTTCCGCCGCGGGGTACGGAACATTCAACAATACCGTGGCGCCCGGTGCGGCCACGTTCAGCAGATCTTGCCGCTCCAGCGCCATGAACTGATGGCATGCCACGAAGCCAGCCTGGGCGATCAGGTACGGCGCATGGATCGGCTCCGGACCGAAACGCAGATGCGAAACCGTTTGCGCGCCAGATTTATGCGAATCGTAAACGAAATAGCCCTGCGCGTACAGTCCGGCGTCCTCGGCGATGATCTTGACGCTGTTCTTGTTGGCACCCACCGTTCCGTCCGCGCCGAGTCCATAGAATACCGCCCGTGTGACGTTGTCCTTCTCGACCATGAAGCTTTCGTCGATCGTCAGGCTGGTGTGGCTGACATCGTCGTTGATCCCGACGGTGAAATCGGTGCGCGGTCGCGGCGCCTTCAACTCGTCGAACGCGGCCTTGGCCATCGCCGGGGTGAATTCCTTCGACGACAATCCGTACCGGCCGCCAATCACGCGCGGCATGATCGCACGCTCGCCGCGACCCAAAGCTCCGGCGAGGGCCGTCACCACGTCCTGAAATAACGGCTCGCCCGTACCGCCAGGCTCCTTGGTACGGTCGAGCACCGCGATCCGCTGAACCGTATTCGGCAATGCCGCCAGCAGGTGGGCGACTGAAAATGGGCGAAACAACCGCACCTGCAACACGCCAACCTTCTCGCCGGCCGCCCGCGATGCCGCCGCCGCGGCGCGTGCCGTCTCGACGCCCGAGCCCATGAGGATAAGCACACGATCAGCGTCTGCCGCCCCATCGTATTCGAACAAATGATATTGTCTGCCGGTCAGCGCGGCGAAGCGCCGCATGGCGGCTTCAACGATGGCGGGGACCCGCGCGTGATATGGATTGACCGCCTCGCGCGCCTGAAAAAACGTATCCGGGTTCTGCGCGGTACCGCGGATAAACGGATGCTCGGGGTTCAATCCGCGCGCGCGATGGGCACGCACCAGATCGTCATCGATCATCGACCGGATATCGGCGTCGCTCAGCAACTCCAGCGTGTTGAGTTCGTGCGAGGTGCGGAAGCCATCGAAAAAATGCATGAACGGCACCCGCGATTCCAGCGTGGCCATCTGCGCCAGCAGCGCGCAATCATGCGCCTCCTGCACCGACGCGGAACTCAGCATCGCGAAGCCGGTGGGCCGCGCGGTCATGACGTCCGCGTGATCGCCGAAGATCGACAACGCCGACGTCGCCAGAGAACGCGCCGCGACATGAAACACCGTGGCGTTCAGTTCACCGGCGATCTTGAACATGTTCGGCAGCATGAGCATCAGGCCCTGCGACGCCGTGAACGTCGTGGTCAGCGCACCCGATTGCAGTGCGCCGTGCACCGCGCCGGCGGCTCCGCCCTCGGACTGCATCTCCTGCACGACCGGCACATTGCCCCAGATATTCGTGACGCCATTGGCCACCCACTCGTCGGCCAGTTCAGCCATCGTGGACGACGGTGTGATCGGAAAGATCGCGCACACCTCGTTCACCCGGTAGGCGACATGCGCGACGGCCGTGTTGCCGTCCATCGTCGTGCGTGTGCTCATGGAACGGCGCCCGCGGCGACCGGGCGTTCCGGCACCATCGCCATCGCGTGGCATGGGCACTGTTCAACGCATACCGCGCAGCCGGTGCACAAATCCAGGTCGATCCGATAGCCGTGCGTTGGACCGAGACGGAGGATAGCGGTCTCCGGACAGGCCGCGAAGCAATTGTCGCACTCGAAGCAATTGCCGCACGACAGACATCGTTGCGCTTCGTAACGAGCGGCCTTCGCATCGAGTCCACTCAGGACTTCGTCGAAACCGCTGATCCGTCTGGCGGCTTCCAGCGTTCGTTGCAGAGAGGGATCAGCATCGCTGTAGACCGGCAAATGCAGCATCTCGAAGGTCACGATCGGCGCCTTCGGTGACGCTTCGTAGTGAACCTCACGCAGCCAGGCATCGATATGCCGCGCGGCCTTCTTGCCGTGGCCCACGGAAATCGTGACGGACTTTTCGCCGGCGATCGCGTCGCCGCCGGCGAACAAGCCGGGATACCCGGTCATCATGTTGGCATCCACCACCACCGCGCCATCGGCGCCAAACGCCACTCCAGGCACACGCCGCAGGAAGCCGCTGTCCGTCGCCTGGCCCAGAGCCAGGACGACCGCGTCAGCCGTCAGCGTCTCAAACTGGCCAGTTGGCTGCGGACGGCCTTCGGCATCGAGCGCCATCATCTCGACGGTCAGGTTGGGTCCGACGATCTCCTTGATGGTGGTGAGCCATTTGATCTTGATGCCTTCCTCGAGCGCCTCATCCGCCTCGAAGCCGTGCGCCGGCATATGGGCCCGGTCGCGCCGGTAGACGATCAGGGCCTCCTCGGCACCCAGTCGCCGAGCGGTCCGCGCGGCGTCCATCGCGGTGTTGCCGCCCCCGTAAACGATCACCCGGCGGCCCAAAAGCGGCGCCTCGCCAGTGCCAACGTCGTGCAACCCAACATCATGCAGCATCGATACGGCATCGAGGACACGCACGGCATCGCGCGCCGGAATATCGACATGCTTGCTGACGTCAGCGCCGATCGCGATGAACGCGGCATCGAATTGACCCAGGGTCATTTCGCTCTCGACGTCTTCAACTCTGTGGTTGAGGACGATTTTCACGCCCATCGCCTCGATCCGCTGGATTTCACGCATGAGATCGGCTCTCGGCAGACGGTAAGCCGGAATGCCGAAATGCATCATGCCGCCGGCCAGTGGACCAGCCTCATGAATCTCGACGGTGTGTCCCATGCGGGTGAGCTGATAGGCGGCCGATAACCCACTGGGCCCGGCGCCGATGACCAGCACGCGCTTACTGCTCGGGTCGGCATCGATTTCAAATGTCCAACCTTCCGCGGTGGCGAGGTCGCCGAGGAAACGCTCGACGGCATGAACGCCGACCGGCGCGTCAAGCTCAGCGCGGTTGCAGGCATTTTCGCATGGATGATAACAGACGCGGCCGTGTACCGCGGGTAACGGGTTGTCCCGCACCAGCGTCTCCCATGCCTGGCGATACCGTCCCGCCTGCGCGAGGCCCAACCACGCCTGAATGTCCTCGCCCGCTGGGCAGGCGTTGTTGCAGGGTGGCAGCAAGTCGACATAGACCGGATGCGCCCTACGGACAGGCCCGGTGGCATGACGGCGCGTCATGTCGATCAAAGGGCTCATGTCGTGAAGATGGGTGTTCATGATGGCGCCTTGAGATGGGAAAAACCGCGCCGCGGATCGGCTTGCGTCGCCGTCTCACGGAGGAAGCACACACGTTGGCCAGTATGACCGCAGTCACGCCGGCCGGCGAGATCGGTCCGCGGCAAATCCATAAACCGGCGGAATTCTCTTGGTATTGACCTGGGTCAATCCGGCGTAAGCTGTGGTATGGCAGGCGCCGGACGACTCGGCGGCATCACCCGGTCGCTCATATTACAGGATCCCGGTGGTGCGGACCGGTCGGCCAAATTGACGTATGGCAGAGGCGCGACGCACTGTCGCGGGCTCGCCTCAGGAGACTGATTGACGATGGCTCGGAATATCACAGGGACCTACACGGCGGGCCTGACCCTCACGAACGCGGGGGACAATCCGGTCGGAATCGCCTCAGGGGCGAACATCGCCAACGCAACCGGGATCGGGCTGCAAAGCGCACTACCGGTTTATTGGTCCGTCACCAACGCGGCCAACGCGAACATCAGCGGCAATTCGTTCGGCGTGTCGCTCGCCAACGCGGGGACATTCACCAACAGCGGCCACATCACGTCGTCCTATTCATCGGGCAGCGGTTTCATCTACAGCACGGCGACCCATGGGTTTACCGTCCTGAGCGCGGCCCTGTTCCTGGGTGACGGCGCGGTCAGCAACAGCCCAGGCGGCGTCATCAGTGGCGGCGTGGAAGGTGTGGCACTCGGCCTCCCGGGTACCGTGATCAACGCCGGCAGCATCGGTGCCACGGTCTCCAAGGCAGGCTTCGGGGTTGCCCTCGCTGCTGGTGGAGCTGTCACCAACGCGTCGGGCGGGCTTATCTCCGCGACGGATTACGGGGTGTTTTCAGACGGTGCGGTCGCTGTCACCAACCAGGCGAGCGCGACCATCACCGGCGCGTCCCGAGGCATCTTCGCGATCAATGGCGCCGCGACGGTGAACAATCAGGGCTCGGTCGGCGGCGGCTTTTACGGGGTCCGACTCTCGGGCATCGGCGGCACGGTCACCAACCAGGGCACGATGACGGGCGGCTATGAGGGCCTGCTCATCTCGGGCGCGGCGGGTACGCTGACGAACCAGGGCCTCATCCAGAATCAGATCGCCGAGACGACGCAGACTTTCGCGTTTGGCGCCGTGCTCCTCGTCGCCGGCGGGTCGATCAGCAATGGGGGTAGCGGGGTTATCAAGAGTACGTCCTATGGCGCCTTGGTGTATGGCGCGGCGGGAACCGCGACCAATGCTGGAACCATTTCCAGTTCTCGTACCGGCGGCGGGGCGGGGCTCGCTCTTCTCACCGGCGGCACGGTGACAAACAATGCGGGCGGCGTGATCACCGGGGAATGGATCGGGGTCCAGTCCGGTCCGTTTGGAAGCGCCACTCCCAGCGCCGCCGCACTGGTCACGGTCGACAACAGCGGCACGATCTCCGCCGCTGACGGCAAGGGCGATGGCGCGGCGGTCTGGGTGCATGGTCCGGGTGTGGTGATCAACCGCGCCGGCGGCGTGATCGAGGGCTCAACCAACGGAACGGTCGCCGGTGGGCCGCTGAACGGTCTGCTCAATGGCGGTTTCGGCATTGTTGCATACTATCAGACGACGTTGATCAATTACGGTTCGATTGGCGGCGCGAGTTACGCTTTCGACGCGGCCGGCACCGCCCCGACGGTCGGAAACCGGGTCGAGATGGCGCCGGGCGCTTCGTTCGGCGGTGTCGTACTGGGCGCCCATAAAGCCGCGCAGGCCAATCTTTCGACTTTGGAATTGTTGTCCGGCGCCTCCGTCGGAACGGTCACCGGGTTTGGCGCGCAGTATAAGTACTTCGGCAACATCGCGATCGACAATGGCGCCCGATGGAACCTGGGTGGCACGGTCTCCACCGCGACGGCCATCGCTTTCGCCGGCACCGGTGCCCTGACACTCACCAGCCCCACGTCGATGCAGGGCACGATCAACGGGTTCGTCGCCGGCGACACGCTGTCGCTGGCCGGGATCACGGTTACCGGATCAAGCTTCTCCAACGGTGTGCTGACGCTGACCGAGGCTTCGGGCGCCATCACCCTTAACCTGCCAGGAAGCTTCACCACTCCCGACTTCTTGGTGACGAATGGCGCCGGTGGTGCCACGGTCAGTGCCGTCGGTCCCAACCTGCTTAGCGGCCTCAGTATCAACCAGCAGCTTGAGCTGATTTATATCGCGTATTTCAACCGCGCGGCCGACGGTGGCGGCTTCACGTTCTGGGCGGGGCAAAACGCGCAGGCGCAGAATCTCGGCCAGAGCGCGGCGCTGGCACTGACGAACATCGCGAACTCGTTCACGCCGCAGCCGGAAACCATCGCGCTTTACCCGTTTCTTGGCACGCCCAACATCAATCTGAACACGCCCGCGGCTCAGGCCAGCCTTACCACATTCATCAGTAGCCTGTACGCGAACCTGTTCGGTCATGCGCCCGATCCAACCGGTCAGGCTTACTGGGTCGGTCAGCTTACCAGCGGCGCGGTCGGGCTTGGCGCGGCGGCGCTGGCGATCGCCAATGGCGCCACGGGTCCCGACGCCGTCGCGGTGTGGAATAAAGTCGCCGTTGCGCTCGACTTCACCACCCGGACCGGCCTGGCCGGTATGGGTGAGGCGGCGCCGCTGTCGAGTGCGTTCCTGACCGCCGCCAGGAGCGTGCTGAGCGGTGTTGACTCAACGTCGCTGAATGACGCTTCAGTGACCGCCGGCATGAGCGCGACGACGGCTTTTATCGGGGGCTCGACAACCAGCCAGGCGAACGCACTCGCGTCTTCCGATGCCCCAATCACGATCTCCACGTCCAACAGCGTGATTGATCCAGGTGTGGGCAACCATACGATCCAGTTCCTCACGGGCACCGGTGGCGATACGCTTGTGCTCCACGCGGGTGGATTGGATCAGGTATCCGGATTTGATCCCAGTACGGATGTCCTGGATCTGCGTTCGTTGCTGACCGAGGCTAACATTGATTTGAATGGCAACATCGCGGCCTTGGGCAATTATTTGACCATCGCCGACCAGGGTGCCGACGCGCTCGTCCGTTTCGCGCCGAACGGTCAGAGCGGGGGGACAACAGTCGCCGTGTTGCGGGGATCAGGCAGTGTCGTCACCAGTCTGGATAGTTTGATCTCGCAGGGTGCCATCCGGATTTCATAGTCCCCTCAACGAACCTTTCGATTGCAAGAATGCCTTCGACGAGGTATAGCCCCGGTCGAAGGTATGACCGCGAAGCAGCTGAGGGTGGAATTGCCATGTCATTAATCCGCTGTCATGATCGCGGCGAGACAACTTCGGTTTGCGTGCATTGTCGGGAATCTTGTTCATCCATGAAAGTCCGATCAGGCGCGTGGAATTCGTCAAATGCATGATACCCATGCGGCGCATATTAAGTTGGACCAGGCAACGAAGCTTTCGCCGGTCGGGTTAAATGCACCGCGCGATCACCACCTGACAGGGATGAAGCTCGTCGGTGACCGGAAACGGTCGCGCTTCTGATATGGCAATCTCTCCCGGTCGCATACTGATCACGGGGGCGAGTGGCTTTGTCGGGCGGCATCTGATGATCGCCCTCGCATCCGCGTTCCCTGACGCCGCACTGTTGGCACCAGCGTTCGACGTCGCCAACGCGGCGGATGTCACGAACGTCGTCCGCGAGGCCGCACCGGACGCCTGTATCCACCTCGCGGCGATATCGACCAGCGCCCAGGTGAGACCGAACGAAGATCGCGCATGGGCGGTTAATTTGCATGGCACGTTGCATCTGGCACGAGCGATCTTGCTCCACGCCCCCGGCTGCCAATTGGTCTTCGCATCGACGGCGGATGCTTACGGCGCATCGTTCCGTCATGGTGCCAAACTTCACGAGGGCGCGCCGCTCGCACCGTTGAACGTCTACGCGGCGACCAAGGCGGCCGCCGATCTCGCGCTCGGAGCCATGGTCGAACAGGGGTTGGTCGTGGTACGTCTGCGACCATTCAACCATACCGGGACCGGGCAGTCCTCCGGCCTTGTCGTGGCCGCTTTTGCGAGGCAGATAGCGCGGATCGCGGCCGGACTACAGGAACCAATGATAAGCGTCGGCAATTTGGAACCCAGGCGTGACTTCCTGGACGTCCGGGATGTTTGTGGCGCCTATGTCGCCTGCGTGGCGCGGCGGGATGTCATTGAACCAGGCGCGATCTTCAATATCGCGTCGGGTGACGTGAGACGAATTGGAGATGTGTTGGACGCACTGCAAGAAATAGCCGGCGTGGCGGCGGAAATTCGGGTCGATCCGTCGAGGACTCGCACGACCGATGTACCACAGGCTTGGTGCGACCCGGGACGCGCGCGGGACGTGCTCGGGTGGGCGGCCAGCACGCCATGGAGCCAGACATTGCGCGACGTGCTGGATGACTGGCGGCGCCGCATCGCGGTCGAACTGGAGAGTCCGTGATGGCCGGAACTCTTTGGATCGATATTGAGGACCTGTTCCACTATACCCGTGTTCATGCGCGTCCGAGCGGCATTCAGCGCGTCGCGTTCGAAATCTCCCGGACACTCCACGCGCGGTGTGGCATGGGCGGCACGGTGCGCTTCGTTCGCTACGATCCTGTCCACAATAGCTTCCGTATCGTGGAATGGACCGAAGTCGAGACCGCGTTCCACACTTTGACAGAGGAAGCCAGGACACCGCCGGAAACACGGTTTTCAGGTGACGCGGCACGTCATACGGCAGCGAGGCGGTTCGTCCGCCTGTTGGTGTATCGATTGCCCGAGTCGCTACACTTTCAGGTAAGGAACGCCTTGGTTGCTCAGGACCGTGCATTCCGTTCCTGGGCGCACCTGTTCGCCGCGCTGGCACATGGCCTTTGCCACGCTCCGCGGCGTCTGGCCAAGAAGCTCTGTCGCCGAAAAGCCTTCGTTACCGAATCAGGCAATTCGGAGTCGCGGAGGTCCGAATCGAGCTTCGCCGCCGTGGTCGCGGCGGGAGATACATTGTTGACGTTGGGCGCATTCTGGTCGCATCCGGACTACGCCGCGTTGATTGAAAAGCACCGGGCCCGATTTGGCCTGAGGTATGCTCTGTTGGTTTACGATATTATCCCTCTGCGCCGTCCGGAATGGTGCGAGCGTAATTTTGTGTGGATGTTTCGAGACTTTTTCGATAGGATCGTTCCGGTGTGTGACACAATTCTCACCATATCCGAGGCGACCGCCGCTGACGTCATGGCGTATATGCGGGAGCAGGACATGGCGTTGTCCGGCCCCGTCGTACCTGTTCCCATGGGTTCCGGATTCGGCTCCGGGCGTCCCGCGGGCATGATGCCGCGCTCGGATCGGTTACCGCCGGCCGGCAGCTACGTCTTGTTCGTATCCACCATCGAGGCGCGTAAAAATCACGCCCTGATGTTTCGCGTTTGGCGGCGGCTGCTTGAGGAGTTGCAACAGGAAGTCGTGCCTACCTTGGTGTTCGCCGGCCGGATTGGATGGCTGGTCGACGATCTGATGCGGCAGATCGCGAACGCTGATTATCTCGACGGCAAGATTATTGTTCTGGAGGACCCGAACGACACCGAACTGGCGGCGTTATACCAGGGTTGCCAATTTACCGTGTTCCCGTCCCTCTATGAAGGATGGGGTCTGCCGGTGACCGAAAGCCTTTCATTCGGCAAGCCCTGTCTGATAGCGGACCGGACATCGTTGCCCGAGGCTGGCGGAGATTTGGTTCGTCGGTTCGATCCGGAGGATCTGAATGCCGCCTTTGCCGCGGTTCGAGAGATCATATTGGATCCAAAGGGACTCGACCGCTGGGAGGAACGGATAAAGCGGGAATTCCGGCCGGTGCCGTGGTCCGCGAGCGCCGACGCCTTGCTCGCGGCGCTTGGATATGGCGCGACCCGGAATATGATGGCCGGAAGTACGTGCTCGGCAATGGCGTTGACCGAAGCGGTCGCGGACCGGTGATCGGTCCGCGACCGGCACCCATGGCCAAAAGGTGCCGGGCGCACGATCTGATCGCGTTCACGAATCGCACCTGAGAACCGGTCAGCCGTGTCCAGTCACCTGACGCTGCATCATCGCCTGTGGCGGCTGTTTCCGCCCAACCAGCGGCGGCGGGTGCTCACCTGGGCCGCCGCCCTGGCGGCTCCAGGAATCGCCGAGGCGGCACCTTTGGCGCGCGACGGTGTGATCCTGGCGGGCGAGTTCACCCGTGCCTCCGGATTGGGCGAAAGCGCGCGGTTGACCTTGGGTGCGCTGGAACTGCTTGGCGTGCCCGCCTGGCCGCTCGACATTGGGCCGTTGCTGCCCGCGCACACGGCCGATGTTCCGCCGCCGTCGCCTCCCGCGACCGATCCACCACCTGGCGCGGCGCTGATTTTGAACGTCAACGCGCCGCTTTTGCCGTTGGTCATGGCTCGACTTCCGCGCCGCCTGACGCGGGGCCGGCGCGTGGTTGGCCTTTGGGCGTGGGAGTTGCCGGTCGCCTCGCCGGAGTGGCGTGCCGGGGCACGTTTCGTCCATGATATATGGGCAACGTCCCGGTTCGCCGCGGACGCGTTGACGCCGTTGGCGCCTGGCAGAGTGCGCGTGGTGCCGCTTCCGCTCGCCGCCGTACCGCCGCGGCCTTCGCGGCTTGGCCGCGGCGATTTCGGCCTGCCGGACGCGGCCGTTGTCGTGTTGACTTCGTTCAACCTCGCGTCGTCTTTCGAACGTAAGAACCCGCTTGGTGCCATTGCCGCCTTTCGCACGGCGTTCGGCGACCGGATGGATCGTATCCTTGTGTTGAAGGTCGGCAACCGGAACCACGCCCCGGCGGACTTCGCCCGGCTTGAGACCGCCGTCGCCGGGGCGCCCAACATCCGGCTGGAAACACGGATGTTGCCTCGGGGTGATGCCCTGGCGTTGACGGCGGCCGCGGATATCATTCTGTCGCTACACCGCAGTGAGGGATTTGGTCTGGTCCCGGCCGAGGCCATGTTGCTCGGCAAGCCGGTGATCGCGACCGGGTGGTCCGGCAACATGGATTTCATGGATGATCATTCGGCCGCATTGGTCCGGTACCGGTTGGTCCCGGCCCACGACGGGCGCGGCGTCTACGAGGTCGCCAACGCACTTTGGGCCGAGCCGGACATCGATCACGCCGCCGCCTCGTTGCGGCTGCTCGCGGATGACGCCGCGGCGCGCGCCGCGCTGGGTGAGGCCGGACGTACGATGGCCCAGGCCCTTCTTGGGACCGCTGCGCTCGCGGAGGCGGTGCGGTCGCTTGGAAGACCTCCGTCCGGCGCGTGACGGAACTTCGGGGAGCGGCTCAGGGCCTCGCGCGGATTCCGATGGGCGAGAGGCGTGGGATGGCGAGAATACGACACGTGTGCTCGCGCCGCGCCCAGTCCTGGAGATGCCAGTCCTGGAGATGCCAGTCGGTGTTGAAGCACCGGTCGGCCGGATGCATGAAGTCGCGCGGCTGTCCGAAATCCGGAATGCCGAGACCACGCCCGCGCCGGTTTTGCTCGCCGCCGTCGCCGCGCCGCGGGTCAGCGGCGGAAAGCCGAAAATGAACGCGAACGAATTGAACAGCATGCCTTTGGGCACACACTTTCTCCCCGGAACCTGAACAGTCGGCGGGGCGGGCAGCCGATTCTGGCCGTGGTAACCGAGCCGGTTCACCGTGGGGTGCTACCGAACCGGGATCATTTCCTCCAGAATTGCGACGGAGTGGCGGACTACCGCCGACGTGGGAGCGACCGAATGGAAATCATTTCAACCATGGCGGCGTTGGACGCGAAGCTCGCGGAGTGTGACGCCGCCTGTAAAATCTCCGACGACGCGTTGCGGCTTGTATTCACCACATTCAGGATGGACTTCTCCACCGAGGTTCCCGCCGATCCATTCAGCGTGGAATATCACGAATTCCAGATGGCGATTTATGAGCACATCGCCGGGCGGAAATATGCGTCGCTGAATGAAGTCTCCGCGTTCGATGTCACCGCCCTGGAGCCGCGACCGTTCCCGTTTTATACCGGGAGCTGCCGGACCGTCGGATACTTCACCATGGGCATGGGTTTCCTGCTGCACTCGCTGGATCTCCCGGCGGGGGCCAGGGTTGTCGAGTTTGGGCCAGGCTGGGGCAATACAACCATCGCGATGGCGATGTCCGGGCTGGATGTCACAGCCGTTGATATCGAGGCGAATTTTTGCGACCTGCTTCGCCGCCGTGCCGGCCGGCACGGGGTCAACCTCACGGTCGTCAACGCCGACTTCATGTGGGCGGAGACCGTGGCTGAACCCTTCGATGCCGCCATCTTCTTCGAATGCTTCCATCATTGCGCCGACCACATGCGTTTGCTCCGGGCGCTGCGCACCGCCGTGAAACCGGACGGGCGGGTCTATTTTTGCGCGGAGCCGATCTTGCCGGACTTTCCGCTGCCCTGGGGATTGCGGATGGACGGCGAGTCGCTGTGGGCCATTCGCAACAACGGATGGATGGAACTCGGTTACCGCGACGACTATTTTCGCGAGGCCCTAACACGCACCGGCTGGACCGCCACGCGGCACGCGTTGCCGGGTCTGGAATGGGCCGCCGTGTGGGAGGCCAGACGGTTCGACGAGGCTTTGATACCGGTTGAGGAACCGGTGAAGGCCCAGCCACCGGTCGCGGAGCCCACCCCAACTCCGGACACGATGACAGACGCCGCCCATCCGCCGCCGGCCCCAGAGCCGGACATGCCGCTGCAGCCAGTGCCGTCCCTGATCGAAGCGGGCCTGCGCGCGGAACTGGATGCGGTCTATCGTTCGACGTCATGGCGGGTCACGGCGCCGCTGCGGGCCCTCCGGCGGCGTCTGAGGGCTTGAAACCATCCGCCGCCGCCCGCCTGTGCCGTCCCGGCGTGCGGGTTTTTCGCGTTGCGGGCAAGCCGCCGGGACGCATGCTTCGCCCACGCGCGGGGCAGGCGGCTGGTTGGCGAGGCACCGTGGCGGCCAGGGTATGGGATTCGCTTTTTCAGCTCCCGCCACGGCGGGGTAAACCTGGAAAACGGTAAAAGGGGCAAAAGTCCTGGCACCGGCTTCCCTCAGGCGGGTTGGATCAAGTCCCGAAGGTATCGGTCGAGTGGCGGGATCGCGAGATGTCCCGGCACCTTGAGCCGGCTGCCCAGGTAA
>ODAK010001142.1_pt1 | contig 29507 bp, 16 predicted proteins | sample 1539591 | NCBI WGS metagenome assembly ODAK01 (sample SAMEA3539303, study PRJEB22396) | soil metagenome | biome: tundra; feature: field; material: soil | place: USA | collected 2010-05 | depth 0.15 m
AAACTGAAATGCCTTCCGGTCGATCGCCCTGTGGGCGATCGGCCGGAACTCCATCAGAAACACTTATGCACATGTGTTCCGGAAACCGCTGGATCTGTAGCTGAGGCAACGGAAAGATGGTTTTGACTTCTGCAATGCGCAAGATTGGCCGTCGCAACTTTTTAAAGGCGGCCGGCGGAGTGTCTGCGCTCGCTGCGCTTGGCACTACCGCAATTGTGCGAGGACCGGCCCGCGGTGGGCCGATTCGCGCCGCATTGATTGGCTATGGGAAACAAGGCCGGATCCTTTGCAGCAGCGTGGATCCCGACCTGATGAACATCGTCGCCATTTGCGATATCAAGCCTCCAACCAAGGCCGAAACAACGCAACTTGAAGATGTGAAGTGGCATCGAGAATGGCGTCATTTGATTCACGACGAGCGCATTGAAGCAATACTGATTGCAACACCGCTCGGCACTCATGCGGAAATTGCAATCGGCTGTCTGGAAGCAGGCAAGCACGTGTTTTGCGAGACCGCGATGGCATTGGACCTGGACGGCTGCACCAGGATGATCCAGGCATCGAAAAGGGGCAGGCGCCTTCTTCATATCGGCTATCAGAACTACTACGAGCCGCTCTACTGGGCGGCCTATCGCAATATCGTGAAGCAGGGCGTTCTGGGAGATATTTACTCAGTTGAAGCGGCTTGCCACAGTTCTGATTCTGGATATGTTTCAAAGGAACTGGATGCAGTAAGCTTCGACCCGCAACCGTGGGGATATTCATCACTGGAGCAACTTGCAAACTGGCGCCTCTACAGGCGTTACTCAAATGGTCTGACGAGTGAATTCGGCGGAGCTTTGATTTCGCTGATGAATTGGTATCTTGACTCTGTGCCTGTCGCGGTGCAGGCCACGGGTGGGACTTACTCCTATAAGGATGGCCGCGACGTTGACGATCACGTTTATGCCACCCTTGAATACCCCAACGGAAGGACCGCGACGCTCTCCCTGATTCAGTCCAATGGATTTGAACAGAGTTATACCCAGTTCATGGGCAAGAACGGCACGCTGATCATTGGAAATGACGAAGCCCTGCTATTCACCGAGGAGGGAAGCGTGCGTGCCACGATCAAATCGGCGAAAGTGAATGCCTCGCATCCTGTGATCGATACTTCGGCCAGCCGCAGCGAGGAAGCATCAAGCCATTCGGCTCTTGCGCAAGGAACAAACACTGCACCGGCAGATAGTACTGAAACCTTTCGGCGAGAGATCGCTGGTTTTTGTGGCGGTATCCGATCGGGTGCTTCCCCGCGTTGCTCGCCAGAGCATGCCCGTGATGTAACTAAAACATGCTTGGCAATAAATGAAGCCATCGGTGTGGCAACCAATCGGACCCCACATGCCTGATATGCAAAGTTCGCCGATGACGAACCAAGCGGCCATGAAAGTCTTTAACCGGCGGCAATTCTTGTCGCTCAATGGCAGTTTGCGTTCCGAAGCAAGGCAAGAAGTCCACCCCGATGAATGGATACGTGTTTCGCGCTCTGCAATGGCGTGTAGCTTCGAAGCGATAATTCCGGCCGGGGACCGCGGACTTCTCGCCTCGCAAGCTTGTTTCGACGAAGTCGATCGGCTGGAATCGATTCTCTCTGTATTTCGACCGGCAAGCGAACTAAATCGTCTCAACCGATGTGCGGCGGCAGATCCAGTTTCGGTTGGACCCGAGCTCTTTGAGCTACTACAGGCTTGTCAAAGCATTCATGAGGAAACCGAAGGCTCATTCAACGTAGCCACTGGAGCCCTGAGTGAGTGCTGGGGGTTCCAACACGGCAAGCCTCATATTCCGACGGCGGAGTCTCTCGCGGCAGCACTGAAGTGTGTAGACTTTCGCCGCGTTTCGCTTGGACAAGATCAAACCGTTTCCTTTTGCTCCCCCGGCCTTCGCATTAACTTCGGAGCAGTGGGGAAAGGGTACGCGCTCGATCGGGGTGCGGCAAAAATGCGCGCGTGCGGCACAAGGACCGCGTTACTCACCGCCGGCTATAGCAGCATCCTGGCCGCAGGCGAAGGGCCGGACGGCGCGGGCTGGCTTGTCGGCCTTCGTCACCCGGTTTTCAAAGACCAAAGGATGGGAACCCTGCGCTTGCACTCTTGCGCGATAGGAACCAGCGGTCAGGAAGAACAATGGTTCGAAATCGATGGGAAACGCTACGGTCACATCCTCGACCCACGAACGGGTTTCCCGCCAAATGGGACCCTGAGTGTAACTGTCATTGCTGACTCGGCAACCCTGGCTGATGCTTTGGCCACGGCTTTCTTCGTCGGTGGTCCGGAACTCGCTAAGCGATATTGTGATGTGCGCGAAGGTGTGGTCGCCGTGATGCTACTGGAAAATGACTTATCTCAACCGATCGTGATCGGGTCCAGCGATCGAGCAGTGTTGGAGTTTATGCATGGGTAATTCAGCATCGGATTCGCTTTCCGCTTTTCAGAAGTTGACGCTGGTCGTTCTGCGCACGTTCATTGGCTGGCATTTTCTTTATGAGGGCTACTTCAAACTCCTGCTGCCTGCATGGGCAAAGGATGGAACGTATCTCGGCACGTGGAGTTCCGCAAGTTATTTGAATGGAGCCACTGGATTTGTGGGGCACATACTCCAATCGATGTTCAACGCGGGCTGGGGTCACGCGATCGACGTGGCTGTGATCACCGCTCTTTGTGCCATCGGTTTCTCTCTCATGCTGGGCATCTTCACTCAACTGGGATGTTATGGTGCGATGGCCATGCTTGCGTTGTTCTACCTCACAGCCATGCCGCTTGACGGCGTTCCACACCCCGGCATGGAAGGGAATTACATGATCGTCAACAAGAACTTGATCGAATGGGTAGCCGTCGCCGTAGTGTGGTCCTTTCAAACCGGAAGGATTGCCGGGCTCGATCTTCTGTATTCCGCTTGGCGAAAAAAAGGCGCTGTTCCGGTCCCGCAGTTATAAGAAGTCATTCGAAACATTTCAATTTGTTCTTGCCGACAAGAATGGAGATGGTCGCACATGTATTTGACACCCGAACAGAAACTCGTCGGGCGCCGGAACTTCTGGCGAATGGCCGTTCGAGGCAGTAATCCCGACCGGTTCAAAATCGAAACTTGCGTGCCTCGCCATCTAACTGGAGGGCCCGTTAAGGGTGCCATAGTTGGTGTTGGGCGTCAGGGCGCCGGCGCCTTGCTCGAAGCCTGTCATAAAGATTTTATCGACATTCAAGCTATCTGCGATATCAACCCTGTTCATCGTACCTTGGCCAGTCAGCAGCTTGTGGCCGCCGGATGGAAGCAGCCTCGGGAATACGAGGACTGGCAGGAGATGGCGCAGAAGGAGAAACTCGAAGTTGTGATTGTCGCCACGCCACTTTGGACCCATGCCGAAATAGCGATCGGGTTCTTGCAGGCGGGCGTCAATGTGCTCTGCGAAAAAATGATGGCCTATGACGTCGTAAGTTGCCATAGGATGCTCGATGCTTCGCGAAGTTATCATCGACTATTGGAAATCGGCTACCCTCGCTTCTACGAACCGCTCTATCAGGCCGTTTATGAAAACTTCATTCGCCCGAAAGTACTTGGCGACATTCATTACGTGCGCCTCCACACGCACAGGAATCAGTCCTGGCGCTGGGATGAGAAGGCTCCTTCCAGCAGCTATAACCCGAGCCGATGGGGCTATCCTGACTGGGAAACGCTTGCCAATTGGCGCATGTACAATCGCTATTCGCATGGCCTCGTTTCCGAGTTGGGGAGCCATCAAATCTCGCTCGTCGAGTGGTTCCTCGGATCGACAGGTCAGTCAGTCTATGGATCCGGCGGAATCAACTGCTATAAGGACGGGCGCGAAGTCGACGACCACATCTTCATGACGTTCAACCATCCCCAGGCTTGCACTGTGGAGTTGTCAGTTATCTTGAGCAACAGTTTCGGCGGACTCTACGAAGAGTTCCTGGGATCGAACGGGACTCTGATCATGTCCGACCTCGAGGGTGGAATGTTCTTTCCCAAAGAGGCCGGATGCGTGATGGGAGAGCCGGTTGCAGGCAAAGACGAAACCACTCCGTGTAAGTCGAATTGGGACGTTGCCTTCCGCACCGAGGTGTGGAGCTTTTGCTCTGCTGTCCGACAGGGCACGCCTCTACTGTGCGGACCCGAACGAGCCCTGAAGTCAGCTACTGCTGCGCTCGCAGGAAAAAAGGCAATTGCCACGCGATCACGCGTTGAGATATCGACTTTGTAACCGGCCCACTGACAGTCTTGATGCTTGGCCCCGAATGGATGGGCAGGCCGCCGATACTATATGCGGCGGCCTCGCCGCGTTGTTACTCGCCGTTTTGATTGCCTTGATTCCGGGCTAGCGCATTCCTCATGTTGGCGTAGAGCGGCTTTGAAAGGGCACGGCTTCAGCCGTGCCGCAAGGTCCGGAAAATAAGCTTAGGGCTTTAGCCCCGGAGGGAATATTGCACTCTACACCATCAAGAGGGATGCTCTAAAGCTCTCGTTTCGTCTGCTGTATCTATGTCGTTGAATCTAAAAATAATATGATCTGCCCTTCTATCATTTGCATTTAATTAAGACCATATGGCGCACCCTTTGAATTGGAGAGTCCACAGTGACCAAAAACATACCGCGGACGCAACTCGGCCGGATCCTCAATTGAGGCGAAGATCCGTCGAAAAACCGGGTACCCCCCCACCCCTCCCCCCCAAGGCCCTGTTTTCCAACTGGTTAGCGTTCGTAAGTGCCACAGAATGAATTGATTGTAAATTCTACATATTAACTAATCGGTAATCATGACCGGCAGTTTTGAGCCACTTTTGAGCCGCTTTTTAGCCGGAAATGACGCCTTTTCCTTTTGTCCGACTCCACCGGGTTCTCCGTCACCGTTCACTTCAGAACTCCAGCGAACGTCGCATGTGCTTTTACGGTCAGGCAACTCTGCAGCTTTTCCAAGGGTGAAGAAGGACAAAATTCTCCTCGCATTTTTTCATGCCGACCGGGTTTGCCAAGGAATTCCTGAAAGCAGCTATTGGACCCTGCGAAAGTTGATCGTCTCGCCGTCCAATCGGTATTCGGCTGAGCACAGATCGCCTCCGCAGATCATCGTCTCGCCCCCGCAAAGTTGGCGGCTGGTAATTAGCCCGAGCGTGCCGCACCGCGGGCACGACATCACCGCGACAAACGGATTCTGTGCATGGCCCAGCTTGGGTTGCTTTTCCAGCACGAAGACCGTTCCGGGATCCATTCTTTCCGGGATCCATTCTTCAAGAAACTGCAAGTCGTCTGACATTCTGCCCTCCGGTTGATTGAGGTAACAGAACCGCATCCGTTCATCCCGGCCGGCCCCGTTTGTGCAACAACAGCAGGCTGCGAATGGCATTTCAAAGAATTGGATTCGTACGATTGAACACAGTGTTGCTTAGACAGGCGGGCATGTCAATCGTAATCGAGCGCAGAAACCGGCCAAACCGACTCCGCCTCCGGGGAAGGACAGGATCTCCCTACCGCGGCGCTCCCAGTCTGGCCATGGTCCTCGGGCCGGCAATCTCGTCGATCGACTTGTACATTTCTTCGTTGCGCAAAATCGCCTCGACGTACTCGCGGGTCTCTGTGAATGGAATCGATTCGACAAACTCGTCGATGCCTTGATAAGGCCCGGCGGCCTGCCAATCCACCACGCGTTCGTCGCCGGCGTTGTAGGCTGCCAAACCGTATTCCGGCACCCCACCAAACCGATCGAGAGTCTTCCGCAAATAGCGGGTTCCCAAGCGGATATTGGTTGCCGGATCGAGTAGTTGAAAGGTCTCAAAGTGGCTCAGCTTTTCTTCGCGAGCCATCGCTTTGCCCACAGAGGGCAGTAGTTGCATAAGCCCATAGGCATTGGCGCGGGAAATGGCTGTGGGGTTGAACTCCGACTCTTGCCGAATCAGCGAGGCCACCAGGTATGGGTCCAGGTTGTTCTTCGCCGATTCCGACTTGATCGTTTCCCACCACGCTTCAGGAAAGAGAATGCGCCAGTAGCTGAGCGGGATGGATTTGATGGGGGCCGTGGCGGCATAGGGCAAAGCCCTCTTGAGAGCGCGCATGGCGCGGAAGGTCTCGCCGTAGGAGGCGTAAATTTGCGCCTCGGCCAGTGCGCTCCATGTTGTCGAGTCGGGATCAGCGGCAATCTCCTGCGCAATGTAATCGTTCAGTCCGGCGTTAGCCAGCAGGCGTGCCTTGGCTAGGTGCGGACTATCCGCGGGGAAGCTATCCTCGAGCACCGGCACGGGAGGCGCCTGAATGCGGTCAAGTTGCGGCTCCGCGACCATTTGCGCATTGCCCAGCGAAGCCAGTCGCTGCCGCGACAACTTGCCGTAGAAGAAATGCTGATAGACCCGGGCCACGGTGCGGTATTGAGCCGCGGCCATTGCTGGTTTGCGATCTTGTGTCTCGTAAAGGCGCCCTCGCCAATAAAGCGCGGAAACCGTCTCCTTCGCCCCTGGATAGAGCCGGATTTGTTCATCGAAGAGGCGTGCGGCGTCCAAGTAGAGTCCTTGCCGGTAACTAAGCCAACCTGCGCGCCAGTGCGCTGACGCGGCATTCGCGTTCGCCGGAAAGTGCGTCGCCAGGTAGCTGTAGTAGCCCACAGCCGTCGCGTACTCCCGGCGCAGCAGATACATGTTGCCGCTGGAATAGAGCGCCTCGGCCAGCCACTGACTCTGTGGAAAGCGTTCTTCCATCAGCGAGACGATGCGTTGCTGATCCGGCAGGTCGTTGCGGTTCCGGGCCAGCTCCATGAGCAGGTAGAGCCTGCGCGCACCGTTATCGTCGTCGGTTTCGGCCAGCCCTTGCACCTGGGCAGGCGTCAACACTTTCAGCTTCAAGTCGCAGGCTGCGGCAGCCACCGCGAACCCGTTGCGGCTCTGTGTGTCCAGACCGGATTGCCGGGCTAGCGCATGATACTGCTCGCCGGCTTCGGAATAGCGTCCGGCCTTGTAGTAGGCATCGCCCAGGCTGCGCAGCTCGGCAGCAGTCAGACTTGTCTCCGCGCCCAGCGAAGTGAGCTTGGCGCGCGCTATTTGCGCTTCGGGAGCGAGCGGATGGCCCAGCAGGAGCCGCTTGAAGTCTTGTTCCGCTGCCTGAGTCTGCCCCATGGTCAGCGCTATCTGCCCTTGCGCAAGCTGGTAACCGGGATGGTCAGCGGCGTCGGTTCCAGCCGCAGCGGCTAGTACTCTCTGCGCGCCTGATGCGTTTCCCAGGGCGAGCAGCGTGTTGGCCTCCCATTCCGGAGCCTGCGCGGTGAAGATGCTGTCGGGGTAGCGGGCCGTGAAGCCGTGAAATAGTGCCTCGGCTGCAGATTCGTTGCCCGCCTCGTGGTTGGCCCGCGCGGCCAGAAAGTCAGCGTAATCCGCAAGTTGCTCACCGGCCTGGCGCGCCTGGCGCAAGCTGGCAATTGCCTCCGGGTAGCGCTTGTCCATGAGATAGGCGTGGCCCAGCGCAAGATAGGCTGCTGCTGCCGCCTCGCCGTTGTGCTGGTGCGCATAGCTGGTGACGCCCGCATAGGCGGCCGGCATCCGCAGACTCGCCAGTTGCTGCGCCATGGGGCGCAGCTCGGTTGAGGCCACAAAAGCGCGCTTCAGCAGGGCCGTCCGGGCCGCCGCTGCGGCCCTGGCCGCTCGGCCGGCAGGTTTCTTGTTCTTCCTGGCTGATCTTCCGGTCTTCTTTGTTTTCTGCTTTTTGTGCGAGACTGAGCCCTTCGAACGTGCCGCCGGGTCCCCGGAACCCAGCTTACCCGAATTCCCGCTGTGGGCGGACTGCCCGTACCCAAACGGTACGACCAGCAAAAGGGCAAGTGAACAGGCCAGAAATCGTCTCGGAGCGGAAACCGGAATCGGAAAAATTGCGAACCTCATAACTTAACTTTAAGCTGGATTCGCCGGATTTGTCTTTGACGGCCATCACCGGGAATCTCGGCAGTCATTAAATTCCGCATCACAGCACTCCCGGCGCTTTCCGGTAACGGCGCTCCAAATCGATGGAGCGCGATCCGATCTCCCTCTCATGGAAGAAGATCACTGCTTCCAGAAGCTCGTCGAGGTAGGTGAGCGCTGGCGCCGTGCGCTGGCGATAGACCTTGCCCGCGCATTGACGCAACCCATCGCGTGTATTAGCGTCGCTTAACAAGGATCTCTACACATGACATTCTCGCGCCGTAAATTCCTGGGCACCGCTCTGACCGCGGGCGCCTCCGGACTTATCGCCAACATTGCTTTGCCAACCTCGGAAGCGGCCGCTGCCGGCATGCTCGTGCTCGAAAACGATCTTCTTCTTATCGAAATCAGTCGCGAGACCGGCTGCGTGGAGAAGATCGAGTCAAAGGACCACGCCTGGAAGTTGCGCGGCGCCGGCATGCGATTGCACGTACCGGCTCCGGATCATCGCTTTCACTACTTCACCGAACGCAACACAGGCAAGCCGCGTATTGAATCGGAAGGAACCAAGGCCACGATTACCTGGGCCGGCTTTGAGAGCGATCGCATGGGTAAGCTCGACATTGAAGTATCGGAGTCGATTCGGCTTGATGGCGCGGGTGCCCACTTCAGCTATGAAATACGTAACGGCAGCCACGCGGTGGTCGAGAGCTATACGTATCCGCGCTTGGCTGGTCTTACGCCACCCGCCGAAGACAAGACCATGCGCCAGGCGGCCTGGAGCTACAGCGGGATGGGGTCATCGAGTCTTTGGCCTACGTTTGGAAACCAGGTCGGCTATTTCGGCTACGACACTCCGGCCCAGTTACGCCACCTTGGCACTGACACTCAATTCTGTCTCATTCTCAGCCAATCCCGCGGACTGTATTTGGGCTACCACGACCAAGGTCAAAAGCAGACCGTGCAGTTGTGCTTCTTCCTTTCCCCGGCGTATGTCGATTCTTTCAACTCCAGCGCCACTGGCGCCGCAGGCAAGGCAGAGGACCACGCGGTGGGCATCGATCCGAACCACTTGTGCTTTATCGGGCCCGGCGCCACTCAGCGCTCTGAGGCGCTGGTGCTGGAGCCTTTTGCAGGCGATTGGCATGCGGGCGCGGATTTATACAAGGCATGGCGCGGCACGTGGTTTAGAACTCCAAAAAAGCCGCGGTGGGTCGAGGACGTTCACTCCTGGCAGCAGATCCAGATCAACTCATCGGAAGACAGGTTGTCTTTTCCCTACAAGGATCTGACCAAGGTTGCCGAGGCTTGCGCGCGGTGGGGCGTCAAAGCAATTCAATTGACCGGATGGCAGATTGGCGGACAGGACCGGGACTTCCCCTTGCACGACACCGATCCCCGGCTGGGCACGGCGCAGGAGTTCAAAGACGCTATTGCGGCCAGCAAAAAAATGGGCGTCGAGATCGTCCTGTTTAACAAATACGCTTGGGCCGACGTAACGGCGCCAGGCTACGCCGGTGAATTCCGCAAGTTTGCCATTGAGGACCCGTACGGCGATCCGTACCTGTTCAACGGCTATAACTATGACACGCCGACCCAGATCAGCGGCATCAACGCGAGGCACGGTGCGGGCATGTGTCAGGCAAGTCCGGCGTGGAGAAAGCGCGCGCTCGAAGAGTTCCGCAAGAGCGTCGAGTTAGGCGCAAGCGGCATCCTGTTTGACGAGTGCCAATGGCATATAAGCTCTTACTGCTTCTCGACGAGTCACGGCCACCCGGTTCCAGGAGCCGTGTTTTCAGGAGACGTGCCCCTTATTAAAGGATTTCGCGCTATCGTCGATCCCGAGAGGTTTGTCTTCGCCGGCGAGTCTCCTTACGATCTCGAATTGCAGACTTATGACATGTCTTACTTCCGCATCGAAAGGGGCTTCGTTCCCTTCGCGAGGTATCTCGATCCCTTTGCGCCCATGTCGGTGGCAGTTACGGGCGAGAACGACCGGCAAATGATAAACGCCTGCCTTCTTTACCGGTTCTCAATGAGTTACGAGCCGCGGAACTTTCACGGTGAACTCGGTGAAATACCGCTGACGCTTGCTTATGGCCGCGCCGTGGACGACCTGCGGCGCAAATACCGGGAATGGATCTGGGATGCTGAGTTTTGTGACACCATCGGTGCGCGGGTAACTGCGAATGGCGCGCCGCTTGATACTTACTCGGTATTTCGGCGAAAGAACGGGCTTCGCGCCGTGGCTGTTGCCAATATGAGCGATACGGAACCTATAGTCTGCAGGGTAGAGTTGGACAATCAAAGATCGGCGAGTTTGCATTGGGTTTCTCCAGAGAAGCCCGAACCGAACCCGTGGCTTGGGAAGTTGGAGATGGCTCCGGGATCAGCCGCGGTCATCCTGGAAACCTAACTGGAGCGCTTAGACTGTTAGCCATGGGCATAACTCATGTATCCTCAGCACATGCACGAGGAACCTCCACTTAGCTCCGGCGCTTCAAACCAGCTCGAACACGCAGCATCCTCTTATCTGCGCTCGGCCCGGCATCAGCCCGTCAAGTGGCAGGCCTGGGGCGAAGCGGCCTTTGCCCGCGCCGAAGCAGAAAACAAACCCATTCTCCTCGATATTGGCGCGGTCTGGTGTCATTGGTGCCATGTCATGGATCGCGAGTCCTACGAAAATCCGGAGATGGCCGAACGCATCAACCGCCTCTTTGTGCCCGTCAAGGTTGATCGTGACGAGCGGCCCGACGTGGACGCTCGTTACCAGGCGGCTGTTTCCGCCATCAGCGGCCAGGGTGGCTGGCCGCTCACCGCGTTCCTTACTCCAGATGGCCGCCCCTACTTTGGCGGCACCTATTTCCCGCCCGATGACCGCTTTGGCCGCCCCGGTTTCGGCCGAGTGCTGGAGACCATGGCCCAGGTCTGGCGCGACCGCCGTGAAGAGGCGCTCGAGTCGGCTTCAAGTGTAATGGCCGCCATCGAACACAACGAATCGTTCTCAGCCCGCGGCGCTGAGCTCTCCCTGGCCCTTGTCGACAAGATCGCCGGCGCCATCCTTTCCCAGTTCGATCCCCGCAACGGCGGCTTCGGTTCGCAACCCAAATTTCCCCACCCGGCGGCCCTTGACCTGCTGCTGGAAGTTGCCATGAACCGTGACAACGAGCAGGCTCGCGAGGCCTTCGTCACCACTCTGGAGAAGATGTCCAATGGCGGCGTATACGACCAGTTGGCCGGCGGCTTTCATCGCTACAGCGTGGATGAGCGGTGGGTGGTGCCGCATTTCGAAAAAATGCTCTACGACAACACCGAGCTACTGCGCAATTACGTGCATGGATTCCAGAGCTTTGTCCGCGAGGACTTTCTGCTGACCGCGGTTGAAATCGTGGGCTGGCTCGACGATTGGATGACCGACCGCGAAAATGGCGGCTTCTATGCCTCGCAAGACGCCGACATAAACCTGGACGACGACGGCGACTACTTTACATGGACCCTCGACGAGGCGCGCGAAGTCCTTCAGTCCGCCGACCTTGATCTGGCCCTCCGCTACTGGCACATTGGCGAGTTGGGCGATATGCACCACAATCCTGCCAAAAACGTGCTTCACGTCGATCAGGCCCTGTCCGACCTCGCCGCTGAAACCGGCCGCAAAGTGGAAGTTCTCCATTCCATCATTGACGTGGCCCGGAGAAAACTCCTCAAAGCCCGCGGCGAGCGGCCCACTCCCTTCATTGACCGCACCCTTTACACCGGTTGGAATGCGATGGCAGTTACGGCCTACCTTGAGGCGGCGCGCGTGCTGCGCATGGACGGAGCCCGCGAGTTTGCCCTGCGCACTCTCACGCGTCTGTTGGCCGAGGCCTGGGACGGCGCCGGCGCGATGTCTCATGTCATCGCCTATCCAGACGGCATCGCTCCGGATCAGCCGGTTCCCGGCACGCTGGACGATTACGCCTTCACGGTACATGCCTGCATCGACGGCTGGTTTGCCGGCGGAAACATGAAGTTCTACCAGGCCGCCATCAAACTTGCCGACGCCATGATCGATCGCTTCTACGACCGCACGGCGGGAGCTTTCTACGATTCGGCTACACACCTTGATGGCGTCGTGCCGCTGGGGGCACTGAGTGCGCGGCGCAAGCCGCTGCAAGATACTCCAACTCCGGCCGGCAATCCCACCGCCGCCGCCGCGCTTCTCCGCCTGGAACCGCTCAGCGGTCGTCAGGACTACCGCGAGATCGCTGAAGACACGCTCGCCTCCTTTGCCGGAATTGTCGAACATCTCGGCCTCTACGCCGGCAGCTACGGCTTGGCCGTGGAGCGCCTCCTCCTCGACCCCGTGCAGGTGGCAGTCGTAGGCTCCGGGCCAGAGGCCGGCAGGCTTGAGGCATTGGCAGTTGCCCGTTTCGCGGTCAACAAAACGGTTATGCGCATTGCCCCTCACCGTTTGGTCCCCGGCGGCGTCCCCGAAGGACTGGCCGAAACGCTGCTCCAGGTTCCTGCGCCCCCGGCAGCGGACACGTGGGCAATTGTGTGCCGGGGACGAACCTGCTTGCCGCCCATCGTCAGTTCAGAGATCCTGCTCGATGCGCTGGAGCACGCGGTCTAGCCACCGACACTCCTCTCCTCGGCACCCCCCTCGCGCCTGATATCGTGTTGCGCAGAGGATTCTCGAAGGCCGGTGAAGCTTCAAAAATCGCGCGAGACGAGGCTTTTTTGGCTCAAAACAGGCTGAAATCCTGTGGTGTTGATTACTGATCAGTTAGTATGTAAAATTTACAAACAATTCATTCAATGCGACTTATAAGTGATGACCGGCTGAAAAAGTGGCTAAAAAGGTGGGGGGGTGGGGTACCCAAGGATTTGCGCCGGTTTGGGCTCGTGGAGGGGGTAATCGGATCGATGATTCTGGACTCTCCCATATGAATAGTGTGCGCCAGGTGGGCCTAATTATATGCAACTGTCGGAGGCCCGGCCTTGTCTTCACTGGAGTCATTTTGTAGTATACTTCGTATATACACAGTGCGCTACGAATGGGATGAGCGGAAGAACCGGCAGAACCAGCGCAAGCACGGCGGAATCTCATTCGAGCTCGCCGCACTTGTCTTTGAAGATGAGCATTGTTTGATTGGCCCGGACCGGGCGGACGATACCGGAGAACTGCGATGGCACGCGCTCGGCGCAGCTTCCATCCAGCCTGGAATCGCCGCGGTTTTGTTGGTAGTGCATGCCTACAGGGGGGACAGCCATAGTGAAGAAATCATCCGCATCATCTCAGCCCGCCAGGCTGAAAAGAATGAACTCCGGCGATATGAAGAGCAAAGTGTGGACTGAGAAGGAGCGGCAGGCGCTACGCAAAGCGAGCCATACCCAGGCATCGGGCGAAACGTCAGGAATTGACTTTTCGGATATTCCGCGGCTGACCGAAGAGCAGCTCTCGCATCTCGTTCGGTTGCGCGGGGCCAAGCGGAAGGTGGCGGTGAGCGTCCGTCTCGATCCGCGGGTGCTCGATTGGCTGCGCGCCAAAGGCGAAGGCCATCTGACCCGCATCAACGATATCCTCACCAACCTGATGGAGGCCGAGCGCCGGGTACCCCGCCCTTGACCCTGCAAACAGGCTGAAGGGTGGCCAGTTTTCTTTGGCATCATGTTTATCGCTATCGCCAAGCAAGTCAACCACAGAATCGCCGATGGGGAGCAGAAATGAAGTATCCAGCGTCGCCGTCCAAGGTCCGTGGCGTCCCTGAAATCCTGCTCCGGCCACCCGCCCCAGTTGGCCCTATGCATAATCGACCAATAGCATGGACACGAGCTTGAACGATGGCACCTGAATGCCGATGTATGGCCCGGCGGGCGAGAATGAGATCTCTTTCTGTTCGGGAAGCAGCGATACTTTACGCGCGCGATGGCCGGCCGGCACTTGAATGCGAAGGGTCGCCTGGACCGGTATCGTGGGGAACTGAGCTTGCAGGTTGAGCAATCCGATCAGCAATCTGCGGCGGCTTTCCTGGTGGAAGAGCGTGACCTCAACCGCCCGGTCTGTGTCTGCCTCAAACATGTAAGGCGGCTGCAAAACTCGTTTCAACAAAAGCACGAATACTCTGGCGTTCACGTCGTCGCTCCGCGACTCCAACGGGGCGGCCACCCAGATGGCTTTGCCTTTTCCAAACGCATTGATCACGATCCCGGGATCCTGGCCGGGTTGGGCTGCGGGAGGATTGCTCCAAATCTGGGCAAAGCGAGTGTTGAGCGCGTTGCCGGCATCCGGGTCGACAAACGGCAGCGTCACGGTCGCGATCACCTCGGCGGCAGGATCCGCCTGAACCTTTACCATCGATCCACCAAAGCCCATGTTTTCCTGCGGCCAGATGGCTTCGTTGAGCTCCTTGTCCGTGGTGGAGAGATAAGTCGTCCGCCCTCCGATCTTGCCGATATACCGCACGCCGAGAACGTCGCCAAGCAGAAGTCTCTTCTCTTTCTCTTCCGGAGCGCTCATGGAGGACGGACCGCTTGCATAAAGGATGCCGCCATTACGAACGAATTCGCGGAAGATATTCGCCTCATCGGTCTTCATTTCGGCAACGTTTGGCAGGATGACCGCGCGATATCTGCTTATCTGATTGAGGGAAACATTGGTAATTACGCCGAAGGGAATGTGTGCTTCGCGGAGAAAGCGGGCCGCTCCTACGGCCGCGTCCAGATGCGGCGGCTTGCTCCAAACATTCTTCGCCGCCTCGCTCGCCTGCAACCTTTGGGCATCGGGGTCATACATGGAGTTCTTGTCGTAATAGATTGCGACATCGGCCAACATCTCGCCACCGAGAAAAGGTTCGTACGCGTCATGCAGCGAATTGATTTGCGAAAGGTATTCGTAGGCCCGATGGTTCAGCGTGCCCTCCGGCTTGATGGCATCGATCAACAGGCAGGCTGAGGAGTGGATCATGGGGATCATGGACTCAAGCGCGAGTTGCTCGAAGGGCTTGGTCGTCTCAAAATCGTTCAGGTTGAGAGTACGCGAAGTCATGAATTCAAACGGGCGATTGCGCGTCAGGCTCAGATAGGCCTTGCATACGATGGAGAATTGAGCCGCTCCACCATAGAAGTCGCCGGCTGCAAAGTCAGAAGCTTCATTTTGCTCGAGTGAGACCGCGACACCCCACGGCGCGAAGAAGGTGCCGAACTGGTGGTAGACCGAGATTGGGCGGGTCTGCTTGACGGCCTTGGTAACCGCTAGGGTGAAGTCGCGCATCCAGCGCTCGCGGCTCTTCTGGAATCTGCGCCATTGGGGGTCGCTCCAGTCGACGATGCGCGGCGGTTCCGCGCCCTCTTCCTTCCAATAGCGCGCGATGCAGTGGGCGCAGTAGCAGATGGTGGGCCAGAAAGTCATGTCGAAAAAGATGCTCTCGAAGTCGTAATTGGCCACTAGCTCCCTGATGCAGGCAAGAGCGTGCTCGGGATACGGCGAGTTGATGCAGACAGCTCCTGCGCGGTCATGATGTTCAGGATCGGAGCTATCGGCGGGCAGAATGCGCCAATCCGGATGTGTCCGGTAGGCCCAGTCGTCGAAGACCAGGCTGTAGTAGGCCACGCGGTGAAGCCCGTGGCGGCGGCATTGCTCCATTACCTCGCCAAAATAGTCGCGCCCCTTCATATTTCGATGCATTTGCCCAACATCTGTGCGCCAGAGGCAGAGACCGACGTGTGAGTTTGCATATTGCATCAACGATTGAAAGCCGGCGTTGGCAATGGTCGAGACGTAGTCGGTTGCATCGAAGCTAGCCAGCAGCCGGTCGTCCCAGTCGGGAACGTGTGTGTCAACCAGGAGCCGCCGATAGGTCTGTGAAGGCCAATCGACTGGCCGCGCAGGTATCGGCGCAGTCCCATGGGTCACCTCCTTCTTTGAGTCGATAGCGGGCGTGGATTGCTGAGCGTCGACAGCCGCGGGGCTCGACAGGGCATAGACCGCCCCAAGCCCAGCCAATTTGTTGAATGATCTTCGGTCCATGGCCGCTCCAGTGAAGCTTAAGCTAGCTCAACTTCGAGACGATGTACGCCGCTTTGGATCGCGGGCAGTACCAGATAGGACGACTCCTCGACTTTGCGTTGAGTGGTTTCTATTTCTTTTCCATTCAACCTGGCGTTTCGAGCATGGCGATTCGGGGGCAGGAGAATCTGTACGTCAAAAGATTCGGCGCTTCCTGTGAACTCGACTTCTACCTTGTGGTCGCCGGCGCGGTACTTATAAGAGCAGTAGCCGGACGAGGCTGGGTAGCGCACCGTCACTTCAGCCGACGGAACATTTGCAGACTCCCATCGCGGCGTAAGCTCGGTCCGGCTGAAAGCGGCGCCCTGGTCCTTGACGCCGGCTAATCCCTCAAGGAGCGCGTAGATCACGGAACCGGTCCATCCATCGGGGATTCCCGTCGAGAGGTCGTCATAGGGAGCAAAATACACGGGCGCGCTGCTCAAAGTTACGGCCAATACGAGCCACTTGTCTTTCGCTCCGCCGCAGATCAATTCGAGAGAGGAAATTTCGCGGTCGGGATGGGGATTGTTGATCCCTGTGGCATAGACGCCGGCCTCCTGGCCATCCGGCGTAGTTTTCTTCCAGGCAACGCGATATGTGTCTTCTGTTCGTGGGCCCGCCGTTGCGTATTTTGAATCCGTGGGAAAGGACCATCCGCGGCCTGCGACGTCTTCGGTGTAGCTGGTTCCGTCGGCATAGTGCATGGTGAGAAGCATCCCCGCCCCAGTTCGCCCATCGGCCGCGTTGAGCAGGTAGATTGAGGAGGCTTTGGCTCCGGCTGCGAGCGTAAGGCTCTGAGGGTAGGGAGTCTGGCGGGAGAGCACGATGCAAGAGCGGAAGGGGCTCTGCGCCGGGTTGAGAACCTCAAAAAGGACTCCCTGAAATTCCTGGGTTCCGGTGGGAAGGTCGGCGAGATTCAGCTCCGCCTGGGTCCACACAGGCGCGCCGTTTGCGCTCTTCCCGTGAGATGCGTTGGCTTGTTCCTTGATACTTAGCTGCTGAAAGGTACGCTTCGGAGTTTCGGCTGCCTTGCCTCGGAGCGTACATGGCAGATAGCCGCGGTACCGGTCTGCAATCGCCTTGACACGGCGCAGAATGTCGGCGCCATAGGCTTCAAAGCCATGCTCGAAGGCTCCGTGCGCCAGTTCTCCGGCAACGACCGTGAGTATACCTCCATTGCAATATTCCCAAACCAGGCCGGGAACGTTGAGAGTGAAATCCCTTTGAAAAGGAGGGTAGATGCCGTAGAACTCCCCCGGTGACGAGGGAGGCATTTCGCGCTTGATCCGTTGATACGTTTTAATGAGGGAAACGCATTTGTCATGCGAAATTCCGCGGTTCAACGCATAGGCGTTGGAGAGCGAAACCTGGCTCGACATATCGACGCCTACGTCGGGCTTGTAATCGGGGTTCTCAGCAATCCAGTGGGTATAGAAGTTCCCATTCCAGGCCAGCGCGCCAAGCCGTTTCTCGACATCGCCGGCGAGTTTTTCGAACTCCGGCGCTTCGTTGCCGCGGCCCGCCACCTTCAGCATCTCGGCGAGGTTCCGGGATTGAAAGACAAGATTGGTGTTGTCTCCGTGGAAGACGCCGAACTCGCTCTTGCCCAGGTAGACCATGAAGACGCTTCCGCCAAAACGCTGCTGATCGTCGGAGACGTAGTCCCAGGTGTCGATGGTGAAACCGCGATGCATGAGTTGATACTTTTCCGACCAGCGATAGGGGCTCTTGGTAACCTGGCGCAGCGCGCGAATGGCGTTATCGAGCTTGCCCTTCATCCATTCGATGTCCCCGGTCGCCTTCCAGGTGGAATAAAGCCCCTCGACAAAATACTGCTCGACGTGACTCTCGACGGGGGCACGGCGCAACTGCCAGAAGCCGTCGCCGATTCTCTTGATGAAGCCGTCGTAGTCGAATTTCCAATCGAAGAAATTGAGGTCTGGAGTGGCGGGATAGCAGTTCTCCCAGATCATTCCATCTTCGCGCTGCGTGTCGGCGAAGAAGTCGATGGCATCCTTCACATTCGGCCAGAAGTATTTCATGCCTTTCAGAATGAGGGTGTGGTCGAATATCCAATTGGCGAAGCATTGATAGGCGCGATCTTTGTGGCGTATGGCAAAGACTGGGTTATCCTGGCTCCAGCTCATCATCGTCCACAGCACGGCGTTCAGCAATTCCCGGTAGACGCCACCTTCATCGTTCAACTCGGTAGAGCAGTCGACAGGAAAGTTCAGTTCTCCAATGGTCGCGCCACTTTGGTTCAGCACCCGTGCAGTCTGCCGGCCCAGCGCGCCGCCGATCGTGAATTTGAAGGTACTGCTTGCTCTTTCGCGCATATACTCGCGGCCGGCGCCATCGACTACGACAACGGTTGCGTTCTCCCAACCACTCCCGGCGATATGCAGGGTCGCCGCTTGAAGCGGGCGGAAGGACGGACTGCTCAGAGATTCGAGTGTGGGTTCCAGCGTGAGTTTGATTCTGGAGGCCTGGGGAGTTGCAAAAAGAGATGGGCTGGCGAGGGCCGCGGACGCAGCCACAGGCAGGGCCTTCAATATGTTGCGACGATCCACGATCATTGCTATGCCTTTCTTATGAAGCGGTTCTCAATTTGCATTTCGCAGTTGTTCGTGAGAGGCCGCGGCAAGCAGCAGTTCCTGCTCGCCGCCGTGCAAGCGGTACTGTTGTCCACTCCAAGTCAGGATTCCATTCATGCCTTCAGGGAGTTTGAGATTGAATCGAGCCTTGTCGCCGACGTGAAGGTACCGGACCCGAACCTCGCCTTTTCGAACAGGCATCGACGCTTCAAAGTGTTCCAGCGTTCCGGGATGCGGAGCGATGCGCACGGAGCCAAAGCCAGAAGAGCCGGGATGAATGCCGGCAACTATGGTGAGCAGATCGTAGATCGGGTGAGCACTCCAGGCGTGCGTATCCGAGCGCGAGGGATCGGCAAACTCGGGCGTGGTGGTGAGACCCTTCGCGATCATCTGCCGCCACGGTTTTATAGTCTTGAGGTAGTACTCGCCCATACCGGTCTTGTCGATGGCGCGCGATAGATAAAACTGCGAGTGGTAGTCGATCGGAGCCATATTCGTTACAGGCTGTTCACCCAGGTAAGGAGCGAGGATCTTTCGCATAACGCCTGGTTGATCTGTCTTTGGAATCGAGTCCGTCAAGATGCCATAGATGTTTGCATACTGGCTGTACGCGCTCTGCTCCGGGCTATCAGCCAGCAGTCCCAGCTTGGCGTTCCAGCATTGGCGATAGGCGGCTTCGCCGGCCTTCAAAGCGATAGCCCGGTATTTGGCCGCAAGAGACTTGTCGCCAAATCTCTCCTCCAACTCGGCAGCCTGGCGGAGAGTGTCAACGAAAGTAAGCGTAAGCAGTGCCGACCGGTCTTGGGGGTCGCGGTAGAAAGAACTGTACGGCAGGCTCTTCAAGAATCCATCGTCGTATTGCCTTTCGAAATACCATTCCAGAATCGGCCGAGTGCCTGGAAGAAGCGCTTTAATAGTTTCCGCGTCGTGAACATACATCCAATAATCGTGGAGCATGTCGACATAACTAAGTGAAAAGGTGGGGATGAACTGCTGCAGCGAGCTTGGATAGCGGCTCTGCGTAATGCCGTCCGGTACCCGTGACTGATCGAAGGCGTGCAACGCCTGTAGCGCCAACCGGCTGTCTCCCGGAACGGCGTACGAGATGAGGGCTTGAATGCGCGTGTCGTCGACGTATTGCAGTTGCTCCCAGAACGGAGTGTCCATGTAGGTGTCATGCGCGCCCAGGCGTGCGGTGCGCCAGCAGATATCCCAAATCGCCTTGAGCTCGGGATCGCTTGACGTGAAAGTTGCCCTGGGAACGAAGGGAAACGCCGAGAAGTTCACGTGCAGGCTATCGAGACTTAGTGGCTCTGTTGCAGTTTTTATTTTTAGCTGGAAGTATCGCCAGGTGCGAAACCACAGAGGCGCGAAGGTGCGGCTCGCGCCGCCGTCGGGTAGAAACCTGTCGAACTGCCCAAGCACCTGGCGGTCTTCAACATCATCGCGGTTCGCCCTGTGATGTCGTGCATCATAAAGAGCTTCTGTATACCCAACGGCGATGCTCGATCCGCTTCCTCCACTTACTGTCAACTCAGGAAACCCTGTAACCATTACGCCGCCGTCGAGCAGAATCTCCGCTTCACTATTAGCCGGGATCACAACCGGCTGGGCAGGGAACTGCGATGCGCCAGGCAGATTTGCGCGCACAACTTTGCCGGGCGATGTGTCTTTGAATTCCATTTGCGGCAGTGGATCCGGCATCATGACCCACCGATTGTGCGTATCGCGGCCCCACGGGAGCGCCACGTCATCGGCGGGGTAGATCGTCTCCCGCATCACACTGGCTGCGTTGACCCACTGCGAAGAAGGCGACGCGCCGGCGTCTTTCCAATTCCAGTCATAAAGGCGTCCATCCAACTGCTCTCCGGGATCGGCCGCCCAATAAAACATGAATCCGTTGGCGGCTCTGGGGATGAAGGTCTGCCCGCGCTCCTCTTCAACCTCCCAGGTGGCGTTTGTGTTCGCCGCCGACTCCGCCGCGCCGTCACCTTGCATTAGAAATGCGGTGCGGTCGCTAATGACTGCCAGGGGCGCATAAATCCCGAAGTTCCAAACCGACGCGGCAATGATGTTGTCGCCGGAATGCAATGCGCCGGCCAGATCGAATGTTTCATAGCGCCAATGGGACAGGTCAGACTTTGCCGGCCCCTCCCCGATCCGCACCCCATTCACATAAAGCAGGAAGTGATTGTCGGCGCTGACGTCAACCGGGAAGTGCTCCGGCTTCGCAGGCAAGTGAATAACTTTTCGATAGTGGAAGACGCCGCTTTCGCGCAAAGGTGCGGTTGGATGCGCGATCCATTCCGCGGTCCAATGCTGCCGTCCGGGCCCCTGCGGTGTTGTGGCTGCTACAGCCGGAAAGGAGTTAGCGGCGAGCAGAAGAGCAAGAATCGGAGTAACCACCGAGAATCTCCGGTGCTACGGGGTTTGGATTGAGGATGAAGCTTGTCAATTCAGTGACGGACTTCGAAGCGCCCGTCCCCGGCAAACCGGAGACGGGCGCTTCGTGGGACAAGTTAGAACTGGAACTTACCCACTAGCTGGAAGATGCGGGCTTGATGTGCTGACTGCGCCACGCCAAGGCCGAAGCTGCTGACCGTGTTCAAGTCGCTTGACGCGGGTCCGATAAGGTTTGCGCGGTTGATGATGTTGCTGCCTTCCAGCCCCATCGTCAAAATGCTTTGGCCCTCGCTGCCGAACCATGGCAAGAGCACCTTCTTGTGCAGCGCGCCATCCACTGCCAGGTATCCAGGTCCCTGGAAGGTATTGAGTCCCTGGTTGCTGTAAGCGGGATCTATTCCGTATTTCGTGGGGTTGGTGAATCCCGGCCCGGCAGACGCGACGGAAGGACTTGGATTGCTGTTGTTCGTGTACCCGAGTTTGCTGAACACACCTTTTCTCCACTGGTCGCGGCTGAATCCTTTCCTCTGAAGATTGGCCGGGACATTGACCAGGTTATTGGTGAATCCGTTGGCCAGATACTCACCGGCATTCGTGGGATTGGAAACATCGGTGCCGCAAGTTGTGGCCGGTGCTTTTGGCACGCATGTTCCACCCTGCGAGGGCAGCGCATTGGCGAGGGGCACAAAAGCCGCGGTGGTTATCAGCGAGAAAGGCGAACCTGCCTGCGCCGAAACCACGGAACTGAGCGTCCATCCTCCCAGAACCGCGCGTTCTGCGAAGTTGTGCAGATCCCTTCCGGGAAGCTCGTAGGACGCGTATGCGGTCAGGCTGTTGGGAACGGCGCCGGCCTGCGGGCCATAGTAGTGGTGCGGGTCGTAGATGTCTGCGATGGGACTGACCCCGCTGAGAGAACTGCTGGAGCCGCCGTATCCCAGCGTCTGTGACCAGCTGTATGCAGCTTGCCAACTCAAGCGGTGATAATTCTGCCGGATGGTGAGAAGCAGAGCGTTGTAGTTGGAGCTCAGCAGGCCCTTGCTGATGGAGACGCCGGCCCACTCCCCGGATAGGCGCTTGAGGTTGCCATTATTGGCGATCTTGTCGCCCGGGAAGCTGTTGTAGTCTCCGTTCGCGTACTGGTTCCACGAGAACGAGCCGGCGTAGCCTACGCCGAAAATCACGTTGTACGGGAGTTCCGTCTCCATTTGCACGTTGTAGAGGGAGGTCTTTTGAGGCGCCAGGTGAGGATCCACTCCGGAAAGAGAGCTTGTCAATGGGGTGGGCGCGCCGTTCTGGTTGAGCAACACTTCGCCGTGGCTGTCCACGCCGGCAGGAGTGATGGAAGGGAAGGAGTAGGTGTTCCCGAAGGGAGCCGCTGCCGTCCAGTCTGTTCCGTAAAAGTTCCTCGGGTCCACAATGTTCAGCGGCGCGGCGTTGAAATAGCCAAAGCTGAGGTTGAGGTAACTTGGGGAGTTGGTGGTCAATCCCGCGATCACTCCGCCGACATTCATGGCGTCTTCATACATTCCAATGCCGCCATGAATCGTGATCTTGCGATCCCGGTAGGGTGTCCAGGCAAAGCTGCCGCGCGGCAGGAAGTTGCTGGCTTCGGCTCCGGCAAAGGCGTTGGAAACCGCGGCTGTGGAGATGTTGTTGCTGACGATGTTCTGGCGCAGGGTGGAGCTGGCCGGCGAAACCATGTTGTAGAACGGCAGTGAGCCCTGCCCATAAGGAGCAGGATTGCCATAGTCGTCCCAGCGGAGCCCAAAGCTGATCAGCAGATTTGGCTTCACCTTCCAGTCATCCTGGGCATAGAGCCCAAATTGCGTTACGCCGGAACCGGAGATGTTCGCCAGGAACTTGCCGGTCTTGCCCGACAGCGTGTTCAGGCTGTACGTCCATGGATGGTCGTCAAGCATGTCGGACCAGCCGAAATAGATGGGAACCTGCGCCTTGGAGCCCCAACCTGCGTTCTGGTTGTATTGCTCCTCTCTTGCCGCCGAGAAGCCTGCTTTGAAGTTGTGCCTGCCGCGAGTCCAGGTCACATCCTCGCGGAATTGATAGTTGTGCGCCTTTTGCCAGGCCGGGTCGGCCGGCGTACCGAAGAAGTCGGTGGCATCGTCGCCGCCACCAAGCATCAGGGAAAGGAAGGGAATGGTGTTGGCCCGGTTGGAAGTGAAGGCGTTGTAGAAACGCACGTAGCTGAACGCCGCCTGGCTGATCAGGTTGGGCGTGAAGGTGTGGCTGTAATTGAAGTTCAGATAACGGGACCCGCCTGGCGTAGTGGAGTTGAATCCTGGCCGCCACCAGATGAAGTCGGATTCCTGAGGTGTCAGCACATAGGCGCCGTAGACACGATCCTGGCCGCCACGGAAGTATTGGTCGAGCCGGCCATCAATCTGGAAGCCATTGACTTTGGGAGCCTGGTTCAAGGCGCCGAAGTCCACAATCTCCATGCTGCAATCGATCGGAGTGCTGCCGATCTGCGTGCCCAGGAAGAAGGCCTTATCCTTGATAGGCACCGCGCACACCCCAGGCGTACTGGTTGCAAACAGATCCTTTGCGTAAGCCGTTACGCCTTGCTTTACCACCGACGCGGATTGCCCGCCGCTGGCGTTGCCCACCGGAAATGCCTGTAGCAGGTTCTTCACGTTTACGCTATTCGGATAGTTTGCCGGCGCCCACGTCCCGGTAAAGTCGTTGGTGGCCCAATGCTGCTGGGAGTTTCCATTCGACACCTGTGTTTGGTGGAGATAGGAGAAGAAGAAAAACGTCTTGTCTTTCCAGATCGGACCGCCAACGCTCCCGCTGTACCAGCGGCGGAAGTTGGGCAGCGCGGGAGTCGCAAAATCCGCGGTAGCATTCAAGCCGCGGCCGCTATACCGGTCCCCGAGGGTGCCGTGAAAGTCCTTACTACCGCCCTTGGTGGTGATATTCACCTTCATCGAGGAAGCGGCGCCGAAGTCCACCGAATAGGAGTTCACTTCCAGAGCGACCTCTTGTATCGCGTCTTCGGCGGGCGTAAAGGTGACGTTGCGATTGGTGCCGCCGGCGTAGCCGGTGTTGTCCTGAATGTTAACGCCGTCGAGCTGGTACGTATTTCCGGCGTTTGGCCGCCCATTGGCCTGGGCGTACATGGTGTTGCCGTTGATCGAGACAGGACTGAGAGAACGGTCCTCGTCGACTCCGGTGACGCCGGGAGCGCTTCGAACAGTTTCGAGCACGCTGCCGTTCTGTAGCGGAAGATTCGAAATCTGCTCCGTCTCGAGCGTCGTTTCAACGCGCGTCTCATCCGTATTCAGATTGTCCGCCACGGCGCTGACCGTCATGGTGGTGCTGGCGGCCGTGACGCGAAGGCTTACGTTCACGCTTGCGGCCTGGTCCTGGGTTACGTGCGTCCGGACGGATCTTTTCTCGAAACCCTGGGCCTCCACAGTTACCTGGTAGTCTCCCGGGCCGATTCCATTAAACCGGTAATACCCCGCGGCTTGCGAGGTATCGGAGCGGCTAATGTTGGTTCGCATATCGAGAAGAGTGACTTTGGCGTTCGGCACAACCGCGCCGGTCTGATCGCTCACGGTCCCCTCGACACTGCTGTTGAATTGGGCGAAACATGGTTGCCACAGGCAGAGCAAAACCGCGAAAGCGCTCCACCGTGCAAGTGAATTCAGTTTGGCTATCATTTGGTCCTCCATAAGGGGTGTCATTTCGGTGAGGGCTCTAAAGCGGTCCGTAGGTGAAACGATTTCTCACTTGAATTACAATGACGGAACGGTAGTTCGCCTCGGCTTCGCGAGTCAAGTCGGAACCCGTTATGAAACGGTTTCGCCTTCCTATGATCTTTGCTTGCAGTGTGTTTCGTGGCAGGTGTAACCGGGATGTAACGGACGTTACTTGTCAGCCCCACTTTGTGGGTTGGTAGTATGATTAGCCGCGAAAGGGGTTAAATCAGATTTCCATTGAATCAGTGCCGTTGAGCGAGGTTGATGAAGTCCAGGCGGTGGTTTCGTCCAAGACTTTTTCTGACGCTCCGAACATGGCCAGGTTGCTTAAGTACTTAAGCAACAACCACTTCAAGGAGAAGAAAGAGAACCTGAACGAGTACAGAATCGGGGTGGATGCGTTGGGGCGTCCCCCGGATTTTGATCCCGCCAAGAACTCCGGTGTGCGCGTGGAGATGCACCGGCTTCGAGGAAAACTGCGGAAATACTATGAAACTGAAGGGGCGGACCATGCGACGATGGTCATGCTTACGGATGGTCACTACGGACTTCAGTTTATTCGCCGTGAAGGTGGGTCCGCCACGACCCACCGGGCTGAGCCGCTGGAACAAGGCCCCAATCCCTTCTTGTCGGTTAAGAGTGTATTGATCGGCTTATTGGTCGTTGCCGTACTGTCTATTTCCATATGGGCAACAATCGAGGCACGATCGCGTGCAAGGCTTGCCCACCCGGCCATAGCGCTCGCTCCAGCGGCGGTTGCCAACGCAACCCCGGCAGTCGCCGAAAATGGCCCCATACGCATACTGGCCGGCTATCCCAAAGAGAAATATATCGACCGGGAGGGCAGAGTGTGGGGAGGCGATCGCTACTTTTCGGGTGGGGAGGCGGTCGAGCAGAATTTCCCCTTCATTCAAGGAACGGGAGATCCAATCATGTACCACACCGCTCGAGTCGGGGTATTTACCTACGACATTCCTTTGATGCCCGGCAAATATGAGTTGCGGCTGCATTTCGCCGAAACTACTTTCGGCCTGGGCACGGGAGCCAGCGGGGGAGACAGCAGCAGGGTCTTCTCGGTGTTCATCAATGAGCAACCGGTATTGACCGAATTAGACGTTCTGAGCAGCTCGGGAGGGAATTATCGTGCCTACACTCGCGTGTTCAAAGGAATCTCTGCAGGTGGCGATGGGATGGTTCATCTTAGTTTCCGCCGGATAAGGGATCAGCCCTTTGTCAGCGCGATCGAGATGGTCCCCGAAGTCGGCGGCAAAATGAATCCGGTGCGGATTGTGATGCAGGGGAGCTCATTTGTCGATCGGGATGGGAGCCTTTGGGAAGCTGACCGATATGCTTTCGGAGGAATGCTTTTCACGCATCGCGGTCCGGTGTTGAATTCGCTGGACCCACATCTCTTCGATGGGGAACGGTATGGGAACTTCACCTATCAGATACCGGTACCTTCCGGCCGTTATACGGTTACTCTGCGATTCGCAGAAGCCTATTTCGGCACAGAAAATGCATGGCCCGATCCTGCCGGCCGACTCTTCGACGTCTACGCAAACGGCGCAGTATTGTTGCGCAACTTCAACATTTTCGAGAAGGCAGGGGGGGCCAACAAGCCGTTGGCCGAGGCATTCCACGGCATCGAGCCAAACGCGGCGGGCCTGATTGTTCTGAGCTTTGTTCCGATCAAGAACTACGCTTGCGTAAATGCCATCGAAGTCACTGACGAATCTCAATGAGCAGACTTCCCGGAAGCTAAACTCTTGCGATAGGCCGAGATGCGGGACACACCCGCCTTCTCCGGGCGCCCAGGCCACCCGTCCTCGGTTTTCCAAGTTCCGAGCGATCTAATGCTGAACTGGTTTCAGTCCCTTCCCGTTTGCCAAAGATAGCTGCGGGGAACAGGACAGGTCTATTCTTCAAATGAGCACTTTACGCTCATTCCGGCAGGAGTACCCTATGACCACAACCACAGCACCCACCATTCGCGCGCCGCGCGGCAACCAGTTGCGCTGCAAGGGCTGGCAGCAGGAGGCGGCGCTGCGCTGCCTGATGAACAATCTCGATCCCGAGGTGGCAGAGCGGCCGGCGGACCTGGTGGTTTACGGAGGAATAGGCAAGGCCGCGCGCAACTGGGAGTGCTTCCACGCCATCGTCCGCGAACTCGAACAGCTCGGCAACGAGGAGACGCTGCTGGTGCAGTCCGGCAAGCCGGTAGGCGTGTTTCCCACGCACGACCTGGCGCCGCGCGTCATCATTGCCAACTCGAATCTTGTGGGTAAGTGGGCCAACTGGGAACACTTCAACGAGCTCGATCGCAAGGGCCTGATGATGTATGGCCAGATGACGGCGGGGAGTTGGATCTATATCGGCACGCAGGGCATTTTGCAGGGCACCTATCAGACCTTGGCCGCGCTGGCCGAGCGGCACTTTAATGGATCACTGGCGGGCAAGCTGGTAGTCACGGGCGGCGTGGGCGGCATGGGTGGCGCGCAGCCCTTGTCTGTAACGTTGAACGGCGGCGTGGTGCTGGCTATCGACGTGGACCGCAGCCGCATCGAGCGCCGCGTGAATACGCGCTATTGCGACATGATTACGGAAGACCTGGACGAGGCACTGCGGCTTTGCGAAGCGGCACGGCGCGAGGGGAGGGCGCTGTCGGTTGGATTAGTGGGCAACTGCGCCGATGTGCTGCCGGAGATGGTGCGGCGCGGTGTCCAGGTAGACGTGGTGACGGATCAGACCAGCGCGCACGATCCGCTGAATGGATATGTTCCGCAGGGGATGACGCTCGACGAGGCAACCGAGCTTCGCAGGCGCGATCCGGAGGAATATGTTCGCCGCTCGACGGCAACCATGGTGGTTCACGTAAATGCCATGCTGGCCATGCAACGGGCAGGCGCAGTGGCTTTCGATTACGGCAACAACATTCGCCGCTTCGCTTTCGATGCCGGATGCGCCGATGCCTTTCTGATTCCGGGGTTTGTGCCGGAATACATACGGCCGCTTTTTTGCACCGGCGCGGGGCCGTTCCGCTGGGTGGCGCTCTCCGGCGATGAAAAAGACATTGCCCGCACCGATGAGTTGGCGCTGGAGCTGTTTCCGGAGAACGAGATTCTGACCCGTTGGCTCAAGCTGGCGCGGGGACGGTTCGCGTTTCAGGGTCTGCCGGCGCGCATCTGCTGGCTGGGCTACGGCGAGCGCGCCAGGATGGGTCTTGCCATCAACGACCTGGTGCGGAAAGGCGAAATTTCCGCGCCCATCGCTATTGGGCGCGATCACCTGGACACTGGCTCGGTTGCCAGCCCTTATCGCGAGACGGAGAAGATGCTCGACGGGTCGGATGCCGTTGCCGATTGGCCGATTCTGAATGCGCTGCTGAACACGGCCTCCGGCGCAACCTGGGTGAGCTTTCACCACGGCGGCGGCGTGGGCATGGGCTACTCGCTCCACGCAGGGCAGGTGACGGTTGCGGACGGCACAGAGAACGCAGCGAAACGACTTGCGCGGGTCTTGAACAATGATCCGGGGCTGGGCGTGGCGCGCCATGCCGATGCCGGCTATGAGCTTGCGCAAACCACGGCTCGGGAACGCGGCATTCATATCCCAATGGCGGGGAAGTAGCCGTGTCCGAGGTTCTTGCCGTAGTCAACGTCGGGCAACTTGTGACACTGGCCGGGCCGCCGCGCCCGCGCGTAGGTCATCAGCTAAGCGAACTCGCCATTATCCCAGATGCGGCGCTGCTGGTTTGGGAAGGGCGCATCGCGGCAGCCGGTCCTTACGCCGAACTTCGCTCCAGCATTCCGCCTGAGGCCACCATCATCGATGCCGAAGGACATTCAGTCACTCCTGGATTTGTGGATGCGCACACGCACCTGGTATTCGCCGGCAACCGCGCGGCGGAGTTCGAGCAACGCATTGCGGGAGCCACCTACCAGGAAATCGCCGCGGCGGGGGGCGGGATTTTGCGCACCGTGGAATTGACGCGCGCCGCCAGCGAAGAGGAATTGCTGACGGCCGCGCGACGACATCGCGACTGGATGCTGAGGGCGGGCACCACAACCATCGAGGCTAAATCCGGCTACGGACTGGATCGCGCCACGGAACTGCGCATGTTGCGGGTGATTGCCCGGCTCAACGAAGAAGGCCCAGCGACCATAGTCCCTACGTTGCTGGCTGCACACACCGTTCCGTCTGAGTTCGCCTTGCGCCGCGCGCAATACGTTCGCTGGATTGCGGACGAACTGATTCCAGAGGTTGCGGCAGCGGGGCTTGCGCACTACTGCGATGCATTCTGCGATGATCACGCATTCACTTTGGAAGAGACGCGTACCGTTCTTACTTCCGCGCGCAGGAATGGGATCAAGTTGCGGGTTCATGCCGAGCAGTTCCGGACGGGTACCGGTGCAGCTCTGGCTGCGGAACTTGGCGCCGCCACGGCCGATCACCTGGAGACAGTTAACCATGAGACGTTGTGCAGGCTGCGCACGGCCGGCGTGCAACCGGTGCTGCTGCCAGGCTCGGTGTTCGCCCTGGGAAGAACAAATTATCCGCCCGCCCGAGAGATGGTGGAATTGGGACTGGCGATTGTGCTGGCCACGGACTTCAACCCCGGCTCGTCTCCTGTTGCCTCCATCCCGTTCATACTTTCGCTGGCATCTATCGAGATGGGTTTATCGCCCGCCGAGGCGCTTACCGCTGTCACAATCAACGCGGCGTGGAGCCTTGGCCGGGGTAGCCACGCGGGGTCACTCGAGACCGGCAAGCAGGCCGATTTTCTCATTCACGAGTTCACCGATTACCGGGAACTCTCCTACTTCATTGC
>ODAK010001143.1_pt1 | contig 29506 bp, 28 predicted proteins | sample 1539591 | NCBI WGS metagenome assembly ODAK01 (sample SAMEA3539303, study PRJEB22396) | soil metagenome | biome: tundra; feature: field; material: soil | place: USA | collected 2010-05 | depth 0.15 m
GCCGGACGCGCCGCCGCCCACGGTGCGCAGCAACCTCTGGCGGCTCTGGTCCCCGGTGTCTCTCTAGTATCCCCCCATGACGCTTCGGCGCGCAGGCTCGTCTGGTCTTCTCCTTCTGGCCAGCGTTCTCGCCTGCTCCCGGATCCTCGTCCTAGGCGGCTGGCCGGACAACCACGATGGCGTGGCCTGCTTTCAGAAGGTCGAAATCTTCCGGCGCGCTTTCGCGGACGGAAATCTCATGCCTCTGTGGACGCCTCTCGCAGAGAACGGCTACGGTTCGCCGTTCCCGTTCTTCTACCACCGCCTCTTCAACACGCTCGCGGGCGCCGTCGCGCTCGCCACGGGCTCCGCCTACACGGCCGTCAAGGTCGTGATTCCGCTCCTTCTCTTTCTGGGCGCGCTCGGAATGCGCCGGGCGCTCCTCACGCTGGGGCTCAGACCGTTCCACGCGGTGAGCGGAGCCCTGCTCCTCGTTTTCTCCAACTATGCCTACACGGATTGGTACGTGAGGGGAGCGTTCGGAGAGTTCGCGGCCTTCATGCTCGTCCCTTGGCTCACCTTCGCCGCGCTCGGCGTCGTGCGGGGAACGCCCCGCGCGGGATGGGGGCTCGGCGCCGTGCTGTCGCTGATCTTCTTCGCGCAGTCGACGATCTTCGTCTTCGCGTTCGCGCTCGTTCTCGTCGCCTTCGCGGGAGCGCTCGTTCTCTCGAAGGACTGGCGGCGGGCGCTCCTCAACCTCGGACAAGCGGCTCTCGTCGTCCTCGCTGTCACGGGACCGTTCGTCGCCGGAATCTGGCTCTTCGGCAAGGACCTCGATCTCGACCGCCTCCGGACGGGAATGTTCAGCGTCTTCCGGAACTTCGCGCCTCTCGAGGAATATCTCTACGACCGCCCCGGGGGCTGGACGTCGAGCACGGCCGGTTATTCCGTGGAGATCGGGCGTGGCTTCAACACGCTATCCCTCATCTCCTTCGCCGCTGTGGCGGCGGGGCTCGCCCGCCGCAAGGTTTCGGCGGACCGGGTCCGAGAGATGCTCCCGGCCTGGTTTCTCGTCGTCGGGTCGGCTGTTTTCTATCTCGTCCTTCAAACGCCTCTCTCGGCGCCGCTCTACCGCCTCGCGCCTTCGATCCAGTTCATCCAGTTTCCCTGGCGACTCCTCGCCTTCTCGACATCGGTTTCGATTTTCACTCTATGCCTTTCGCTCGATCTCCTGGAAGCGAGCCTGCCGCGCCCGGCGGCTCGATCAGTCCTCCGCGCCGTGCTGCTATTCGCCTTGCTCTTTCAGGTCTTCTACGGCGTCGGGAGGCCGCCCACCGATCGGATCTTCAGCGTGAAGGATATCGAGGCGAGCCTCACGACGGAACGGCTCGCCGCTACGCCGGTCTTCAGCGGGGCGTTTCGCCCGCACGGGGTCTCGCTCCCGCCCCGGCGGCCCTTTCTCGAGGCGACGGGGTGCGTCGTTCAGAACGCGTCCCCCGAGGCTGCGCTCTACGGCATCGTCGACGTTCCGGAACTCCGCCTCACCGTGGACGCCGCTCCCGGCGGCACCCTCGTGATCAATCAGTTCGCGAATCCCTTTCTCACGGTGAGCGCGGGAAGCCCGGGCCGTGTCGACACGACGGCTTGGGGCACGATCCTCGTCCGTCCGGCCCCCGGCCGGAGCGAGATCGTGATGCGTCGTCGCGGCCTCTTGGCGGCGCTTAGGGAACGGCTCTTTCCCCCCCGGTCATCTCAGCTGCAGCCGCTCGTCGCGCCGCAGTTCAGGCATTTGTAGCAGGCGCCGCTGCGCACCATGAGGCTGCCGCACTCATGGCAGCTCGGTGCGTCGGCGCTGTTCTCGAACGTGAGCTTGCTCGCGTGCGCGGGCGCCGGAACGGCGAACCCGATGGCCCGCGGCTCGGCCGCCTCGGCGGCCGCGGGGGCCTCCGCCTTCGCGCTCGCGAGCGCCTGAAGCGCGGTGCTGGCGGCGAGGACGGGGCCGGCCGTGGCCTCCGCGACGGGCGTCGACGTCCCTCGATTCTTGAAGTCGGCCGGCGCCGTGGCGGGGCTTCTCTCCTCGCGCGAGATGACGCCCGCCTTCTCCTTGAGGTCCGCCGTCAGGAATTTCGAGGCGAGCCAGCGGAACAGGTAGTCGACGAGGCTCTTCGCGATCGGGATCTCGGGGTTCTTCGTGTAGCCGGATGGCTCGAAGCGCATGTGGCTGAACTTCTCGACGAGCGCCTCCAGCGGTACCCCGTACTGCAAGGTCAGCGAGATGGCGGTCGCGAACGAGTCCATGAGACCGGAGATCGTGGAACCTTCCTTCGCCATCGTGAGGAAGATCTCGCCCGGCGTGCCGTCCTCGTACAGCCCCACCGTGATGTAGCCCTCGTGGCCCCCGACGGAGAACTTGTGCGTGATCGCCCGGCGCTCGTCGGGAAGCTTGTGCCGGCGCGGGGTGCCGTCGGGCGCCACCGGGGCGGCGGCCGGGGTTCCGGTGCCCGCCGCGCTTGCCCTGAGGCCGCGATGCCCCTTCACGGCGTCGTCGTTCTTGCTCGCCGCCGTGTTCAACGGCTGCGTGCGCTTGCAGCCGTCGCGGTAGATCGCGATGGCTTTCAGCCCCAGCTTCCAGCCCTGCATGTAGACGTCCGCGATCTCCTCGACCGTCGCGTCGTTCGGCATGTTCACGGTCTTGCTGATCGCGCCCGAGAGGAAGGGCTGCACCGCGGACATCATCCGCACGTGACCCATCGGGGCGATCGAGCGCGTGCCGCCGAGCGCCTTGAACGCGCAGTCGAAGACCGGCAGGTGCTGGCTCTTCAGCCCCGGCGAGCCCTCGATCGTGCCCTTCTCGTCGATGAAGCTCACGATCGCGTGCATCTCGGCGTCCGAGTAGCCGAGGCGGGTGAGCGCATGCGGGACGGTCTGGTTGACGATCTTGATCGTTCCGCCGCCGACGAGCTTCTTGTACTTGACGAGCGCGAGATCGGGCTCCACGCCGGTGGTGTCGCAGTCCATCATGAAGCCGATCGTGCCCGTGGGCGCGAGAACCGTGGCCTGCGCGTTCCTAAAGCCGTGCTGCCGCCCCGACTCGAGCGTCAGGTCCCACACCGCGAGCTGCGCCTCGTGAAGGTCCTTCGGAACGCCGCTCTTCTCGACGGCATAGGCGGCATCGCGATGCATGGAGATGACCTCGAGGAACGCATCGCGGTTCGGCGGATAGGCCCCGAAGGGCCCCATCTCGGCGGCGATCTTCGCGGACGTGAGGTAAGCCTGCCCGTGCATGAGGCTCGTGACGGCGGCCGCGTAGTGGCGGCCCTCTTCGCTGTCGTAGGGGAGGCCGTTGAACATGAGAAGCGCGCCGAGGTTCGCGTAGCCGAGGCCGATCGGGCGGAACGCATGCGAATTCTTCTCGATCGCGGGCGTCGGATACGAGGCCTCGCCGACGAGCATCTCCTGCGCCGCGAAAACGACGTCCACGGCGTGCTGGAATTTCTCGATCTCGAAGCCCCCGTCCTCGCGCGCGAACTTCATGAGGTTCAGGGAGGCCAGGTTGCAGGCCGAGTCGTCGATGAACATGTATTCCGAGCATGGGTTCGACGCGTTGATGCGGTGCGTCGCCTTACACGGGTTCCACGCGTTGATGAGCGTGTCGTACTGCATCCCGGGGTCGCCGCACACCCACGCCGACTCGGCCATCTTCATGAGCAGCGCCTTCGCGTCGAACGTCCCCATGGGCTCGCCCGTCGTGACGGCCTTCGTCGTGTGCGTGCCGCCCGCCTCGACGGCGCGCATGAACTCGTCCGTCACGCGTACGGAGTGGTTCGCGTTCTGGAACGCGATGTTGGCGTAGACCTCGCCGTTGAACGAGCCGTCCCAGCCGGAGTCGATGAGGTCCCAGGCTTTCTTCTCTTCCCGTTCCTTGCACAGGATGAATTCCTCGACGTCCGGGTGGTCGACGTTGAGGATGACCATTTTCGCCGCGCGGCGCGTCTTGCCGCCCGACTTGATCGCGCCCGCGAAGCTGTCGAAGCCCTTCATGAAGGAGACGGGGCCGGACGCGATGCCGCCGGAGGAGAGCGACTCGGTCGACGAGCGGAGCGAGGAGAGGTTCGAGCCCGTGCCCGACCCGAACTTGAAGAGCATGCCTTCCGTCTTGGCGAGATCGAGGATCGAAGACATCGAGTCGCCGACCGAGTTGATGAAGCAGGCCGACGCCTGGGGTTTCGGCTCGACGCCGACGTTGAACCAGACGGGCGAGTTGAAGCTCGCGGCCTGGTTCACGAGGATGTGGGCGAGCTCGTCCGAGAACGTGTCCCGGTCGGCTGCGGTGCGGAAGTACCCGTTCTTCTGCCCGAAGCCGGTGATCGTGTCCACGACGCGGCCGATGAGCTGCTTGACCGACCGCTCGCGCTGCGGCGTCCCCAGTTTCCCGGAGAAGTACTTCTGCGCGACGATGTTCGTCGCCGTCATCGACCACGCCTTCGGGACCTCGACGTCCTTCTGCTCGAAGAAAACCTCGCCCTTCTCGTTCGTGATCGCCGCCGTGCGGAGCTCCCATTCCAGCGCGTCGAAGGGGGGTGTGACGCCGTCGGTGAAGAGCCGTCGGAAGGTGAGGCCGCTGAGGCCGGTTCGGGCGCGGCGTGAAGCTGCCGCTCTCTCCGCCGGGGCTCCTGCCGCTGCGGGGCGCGTCTCTCGTCCGTTCGAGGTGCTCATGGGTGAGAAGGCCTCCCTTTTCCCGTCTTCCTTCCGCGCGAAGACGAAACCACCCCTTCTGCCAGCAGCCTGGCCTTTTTTCGCTTTCTTCCGCGCTCTCCGCGTGGTCTCGCGTCCGGCGTATGGGGCTGTCTCACAAGGTAATTCCCGCCTCGCCCTTTTTCAAGGGGAAAAACGCTACCAATAGTGTTTTTATATTCCCTAGCCACTAGATAGTGGGGGTGACGGCCTCCCTCGCCGGGTCGTCCAGTGTAGGTGATCCGGTTTGACTTCGAACGCCCCGGACCCCAAGATTCGTTCTCAACGAGCGGCGTCTCGCCGCAGGAGGGTATCCATGTCCAGCGTCACCGAGACCGCGGCCACACAGGCCACGTCGCCGTCCGTCTTCATCCTCAACGTCACCGACCGCGCGGTCGACAAGGTCAAGGATTTCGCCGCGAAAACGCCGGACGCCGCGGGCAAGGCCTTGCGCGTCTTCATCCAGGGCGGCGGCTGCTCGGGCTTTCAGTACGGCTTCACCTTCGACGAGAAGCGCCCGACCGACCACGTCCTCGCCGTGCACGACATCGAGGTCATCGTCGACCCCCAGAGCGCGCTGAAACTGCACGGTTCCACGGTCGACTTCATCGAGGACATGCGCGGCGCCGGCTTCTCGGTGGAGAACCCGAACGCGACCGGCGGGAGCTGCGGCTGCGGGAAGAGCTTCAGCTGACGCGTTCGCCGTCCGTCCTCCGGATCGTCTTCCTCACCGTCTTCATCGATCTTCTCGGCTTCGGGATCGTGATCCCGTTGCTGCCGCTGTACGCCGAGAAGTACCACCCGTCCCCGCTCGCATTCGGGCTCCTCATGTCGAGCTACTCGGCGATGCAGTTCCTGTGCGCGCCGGTTCTCGGGCGCCTCTCGGACCGCTTCGGCCGGCGTCCGGTCCTCCTCTTTTCCCTCGCGGGCACCGTCGTCGGCTACCTTCTGTTCGCGTTCGCGCGCTCGCTGCCGGTGCTCTTCGCGTCCCGCCTGCTCGACGGAGCCACCGGCGGAAACATCGGCACCGCCCACGCCGTCATCGCCGATACGACGAGCCCGGAGGAACGCGCCCGCGGCATGGGCCTCGTCGGGATGGCCTTCGGCCTCGGGTTCATTTTCGGGCCCGCCATCGCGGGTTTCACGGTCGGTCTCGGCGCGAGCGCCCCCGGCCTCGCGGCGGCGTCGCTCTCGTTCACCGCGTTCGTCTGGGCCTTCCTCAAGCTGCCCGAGACGCGCCCCGAAGGCGGCGCCCGCGCGCGCGTCGGTGTGTTCTCGTTCACGGCGCTCGCGCGCGCGTTCCGCCGGCCGGAAATCGGCGCTCTCATGCTTCTCTCGCTCGTGACGACGACGGCCTTCGCGATGTTCGAGTCCACGTTCGCGCAGTTCGTGTCCGTGCGCCTCGGGGCCGGCGCGTCGACTGTCGCGTGGTTCTTCGTGTTCATCGGCGTGTGCTCGGCTCTCGTGCAGGGCGTGCTCGTGCGGCGTCTCGTGGCGCGCGTCGGGGAAGCGCGTCTCGTCGTTTTCGGGGCCGTGCTCCTCATCTCGGGCTTCGTGGGCCTCAGGGCCGCGGACTCGGTTCCGGTCCTTCTCCTCGCGATCGCCGTGATCGCTCTCGGGATCGGCATCACGACGCCGACGCTTTCGTCGCTCGTCAGCCGGCGCTCGGCCGCAGGGGAGCAGGGGGAGATCCTCGGGGCGTACCAGTCGATGGGCTCTTTGGGCCGCGTCTTCGGGCCGTTCGGAAGCGAGAACGTGTATTTCAGGATCGGGCCCGACTGGCCGCACTGGGCCGCGGCCGCCCTCGAGGCCGCCGCACTCGGGCTTTCCGCGACGGGCCTCCTGAGAGAGAATGGCCGGGCCTCGCGAGCACCGGGCGCGGGCACCCTCACATGACGCCTCTGGCCGAGACCGCCTACACCCTGGCGCGCGATTGCGAGGCAATCCGCATTCCGAGCGGAGAGCCCGTCACCTTGTCGGCGGGCACGTCCGTCTATCTCACGCAGTCTCTGGGAGGCACGTTCACCGTGCAGGCCCCGGCGCTCGGCGGCCTTTTCCGGATCGCCGGGAGCGACGCCGACGCCCTTGGGCTCGCACCCCTCGCCGGGGACGCGGCGGGACGCCCCGCGGCGTCCGGGCCCGTGGACGAAGCGGCCGTGTGGGACCGCCTGCGCACCGTGTACGACCCCGAGATTCCGGTGAACATCGTGGACCTCGGCCTCGTGTACGACCTTCGCATCCTTCCTGCGGCGGCCGCCGGGGAGCGCGTCGAGGTGAAGATGACGCTCACCGCGCCCGGCTGCGGCATGGGCGGCGCGATCGCCGCCGACGCGCAGGCGAAGATCGCGTCGGTGCCCGGCGTCGCGGAAGCGGAAGTCATGATCGTGTGGGACCCGCCCTGGAGCGCGGAGATGATGACGCCCGAGGGAAAGCGGCTTTTGGGGATCGCCTGACTCTCTACTGAAGTCTCACCCTTCCCGCAAAACCTTCCTCATAGCCGTGGAAGAACTCGAGGGACTCCTCGGGCCACTTCCAGCAGTAATAGCCCGCGCCCGAGTCGAAATCCACGAGCCACGGCCCTTTCACCTCGATCCCCAGCTCCTCGATCCCGTTCGCCCACGCGGCGAGCGTTTCGGCCACGGCCCTCTCGGCCCGCGCCTCGCCGGCCTCGGGCCCGTCATCCGAAGGGATCGTCAGGTGCGAAAGCGCCTCGACCGCCCGCCGGGTCCGCTCTCGCACCTCGGGCAGGAGAGCACGGGCTTCCTCGAACGTGAACGTCTTCCGCGGGGTCTCGCTCATCTCGCCGAGGATAACGCGGCGTGGCCCTATGATCTCCCCGGTGAAAGCGCTCGCGACCGGCGAGGAGGAGGTCGAGGCCGGGGCTGTCCGCCTCCGCCGCGAGATCCACGCCCGGCCGGAGACCGCGTTCGAGGAGATCGAGACGGCACGCCTCGTCGCGGATCGCATGCGCGCGCGCTCTCTCGCCGTGCGCACGGGCGTCGGGAGGACGGGCGTAGCGGCCGTCCTCGACACGGGGCGGCCCGGAAAGACGGTCCTCCTAAGGGCCGACATGGACGCGCTTCCCGTCGTCGAGAAGACCGGCCTGGCCTTCGCCGCGACGAACGGGAAAATGCACGCGTGCGGGCACGACGGACACGTGGCGGCGCTGGACGCGGCGGCGGACCTTCTGATTCTCGACCCGCCCGCGAAGGGACACGTCGTCTTCGCGTTCCAGCCGGGAGAGGAAGGCGCCGGCGGCGCGCAGGCCATGATCGCCGACGGCGTCCTCGACGATCCCCGCCCCGACGCGGTCTTCGGCGTACACCTCTGGACGGCACTGCCGCTCGGCCAGGTTGGAGTCGCGCCCGACGCCATGATGGCCGCCGTGGACGAGTTCCTCATCGACGTCACGAGTCCCGGCGGCCATGCGGCCTCGCCCCACGAGACGCGCGACACGATCGTGGCTGCCGCTCACGTCGTCACCGCGCTCCAGACGATCGTCGCGCGGCGGCTCTCGCCGCTCTTGCCGGCGGTCGTCTCCGTGACGTCGATGCACGGCGGCTCGGCGTTCAACATCCTGCCCGCGTCGGTGACGCTCCGCGGCACGTGCCGGTCCTTCGACGCCGAAGTCGCCGATCGCCTTCCGTCCCTCGTCCGCGAGGTCGCGGAACACGCGGCGCGATCGCTCGGGTGCGAAGCGAGGACGGTGTACCGGAAGATCAACCCCGCGGTCGTGAACGACCCGCACGAAACCGAGCGCGTTCGGCGCGTGGCGGAGGCGCTCTCGCCGCGCGCGTCCCCGGCGCGCGTCACGGCATCCTGCCGGACGATGGGCGGCGAGGATTTCAGCGAGTTCCTCCTGCGCGTCCCGGGCGCGTTCGCGTTCGTCGGCGCGGCGCCGGCCACCTTTCCGCGGGGCCCGCACCACGCGCCCGACTTCGACTTCGACGAGCGCGCCCTGCCGCACGCAGCGCTCCTTCTCGCGGGCTTCGCGCGCGACGTTCTCGCCGACTGAGGCCTCGAGCGCTGACGCGTGGCCGCCGCCCTCGTCCTCTACGGCGCCGCCGTCCTCCTCGTCGGCCTCTTTTCGGCACGAGACGCCTCGCGCTCTACCGACGCGTTCCTCGTCGCGGACCGCGGCCTGGGCGCGTTCACGACCTGGGCGGCCCTCTCCTCCACGGTGATCGGCGGGTCCACGACCCTCGTCCTCGCGGCGTTCGTCGCCAGGGTGGGCCTGCCCGCGTTCTGGCTCGACCTTGCGGGGGCGCTCGGCCTACTCGCCCTCGGCCTCTTTTTCGCGCCGCGCGTGCGCGCGACGGGCGCGACGACGCTCGCCGAGGTCGTCGGAAGAACGTACGGCCCCGGCGTGCGCAGGATCGCCGCTTTTCTCGTCGTCCTCGCGGAGATCGTCTGGTTCGCGCTCCTGACCGAGGCGACCGAGACCGTCGTCGTCGCGACGACGCCGTGGGAGCCCGTACGCGTCCTCGTCGTCACGGCGGCCCTTTTCGTCGCATACACGGCGCTCGGTGGCCAGCGCGCCGTCGTGAGGACGGACATCCTCCAGTTCGGCCTCATGGTGGCGGGCCTTCTCGCCGTGGCTCTTCCGCTCGCCCTGCGCTCCCTCGCCGCGACCGGAGCGCCCGCGGAGCTTCTCCACTTCCCGACGGGCCCACGTTTTTCGTGGGGGGACGCGTGCGCGCTTCTCGTCCTCGTGGGCCTCCCGCACGCCGTCGGAAGCGATGTATGGGCAAAGCTCCTATCCGCGCGCGATGCGAGCGACGCGCGACGCGCGGCCCTCGGCGCCGCCGCGTCCAAGCTCGCATTCGGCCTCGCGACGGCAGCGATCGCCCTGGCGGGGATCGCCCGCGGCGTCGGCGGTCCCGTCGCGGAGCTCTTTCCCCGCACGGTGTTCCTCCTCGCGGGAACGGCGCTGGCTCCGTTTCTCCTCGTGGCGCTCGTCGCGACGATGCAGTCCTCGGCGGACTCCGTCCTCCTGTCGGCCGCCGCGGCGACGACGCACGACCTCCTCGGGCCGAGAGCCGGCGTTAAGGCCACGCGCCTCGCCGTCGTTTTGTACGGCGGCCTCGGGCTCGTCGTGGCGCTCGTGCTTCGCGACCTCGTCGAGACATTCCGCCTCGGCTACACGCTCTTCGCCTCCGGCCTCATCCTGCCCACGCTCGTCGCGTTCTGTCCCGGCGTCCGCGTGGACCGGCGCTTCGCGGGGACTGCGATGCTCCTCGGCGGCGCGACGGCGATGCTCGAGCGCTTTGTTCACCCTTTCGGAATCGATCCCGTGCTCGCGGGCACGGGCGCCAACGCGCTCGTGCTGCTCCTCGGCGTTTCTCGAGCGGTGAAGGGGGTCGGGGGAAAACACGGCCGTGTTTCCCCCATCACTCGCAGATGCTAGCCCGCCAATCCCCGGTTAGACCGCGCGGCGGTCTGCGGGCTAGGCGAGGCCGGCCACGCGGAGGGCCGCCGCGACGACCCCCGCGCGCGACGCGTCGGCTATGGCAGACGGCGACGCGGCCTCGGGACTGTACCCGTTTTGCGCCGCCACGAGCGTGCTGTCGAGAAGCGCGAGGATGACGCGGGCGGTCTCGGCTGGCGGAAACGGAGTCTTCACGCCCGTCTGGGTGAGTGTCCGAAGGAGAAAGCCGGCGCGGGGATCCTCGGGAGTTTCGAAAGCCCCGGCGGCAGGCGCGGGGCCGGCGAGCCGGTGGAGGAGGCTCAGCCTCGGGAGCGTCGGATGCGCGGCGCCGAAATCCCAGAGCGTGTCGACGGCTGACGACAGGCGCTCTTCCGGCGTCTCGCCGCTCGCGAGAAAAGGGACGTCCTGTCGGGTCGCGGCGTCGAGGACGGCGCGATAGAGCTTTTCCTTGCTCCCAAAGTGGTAGTGGAGGGTCGCGACGTTCACGCCGGCGCGGGCGGCCACCTGGCGCGTCGTGGCGCCCACGAAGCCCGCCGCGGCGAAACATTCTTCCGCAGCGCTCAGGATGCCGCGCCGCGTCTCGACGGGGTCGCCGCCGCGGGGACGTCCGACATTTCGCTTCTGCATACGACGACTCCCTGTGGATTCTCCTCTGGATTTCGTCCCGCGTGCCGCCCACGCCGGCTCGGCCTCTCCTCTCCCTCGTGCTACCGTCCGTCAGGGTGCCCGCGAGGAAACCTCCGCCGGTCTCGATCCGCCCCGCCCGGCCCGGCGAGGCCCCCCCGGACGCGGATCTTGCGCATGCGCGCGCCACGGACCCCGAGGGCACACTCGTGGCCGTGGATCAGGAGGGCCGCCTCCTCGGCTCGGCCGCGGCTGCGGTCCGCGAAGACGCGCTTCTCCTCCTCGCGCTCGACGTGAAGGCGGCACATCGAGGCAAAGGGGTCGGCAGCGCGCTCCTCGCGGCAGCGCGCGCATACGGCGCCGCGCGGGGCGCCCGCGCGCTGGAGGTTCTCGCGCCATCGGACCCGTCCTCTCTCGCGTTCTTTTTCCGCGCCGGCCTCTCCCTCCGCACGCTGGTCCTCGAAATGACGGCGGAAGTGTCTGGCTTGGCGCCCGGGCCAGGCACCTCGCTCCACACCGTCTCTCCCGGGGCTTCTCTCTACGGCTGGATCGCCGCTCTCGACCGCGAGACTCGGGGATTCGCCCGGCCGCGCGACTGGGCGCGTTGGGCGGAGGAGGGCCACGTCGTCTCGCGGAAGCGCGGCGGCCGGCCGGTGGCGCTCGGCGCGTGGCACCCGGGACCTCGCGGGACGGCGCTCGGCCCCATCGCCGCGAGAGCTCCCGAGGGCGCCGCGGACCTCCTTCCTCTCCTCGCGTCGCGCGCCGGAGGAAAACGCTTCTCGCTCGCGCTTCCCGCCGAGGCGCGGGCGCTGCTCAACGCGGCAGCGAGCCTCGGCTTTCAACCTGTCTCGACGCGCGTCCTTCTCGGCGAAAGGAGGCGCGGCGATCTGCGCCGCTATGCCGGAAGCGGCGGCCTTATCTTCTGAAAGGCCGGGTGGGGCGGCGTCACTTCCCTCCGGGCAGGCTAAACTCAGGCCGCATTCTTGCGTCTCACGGCTCTCTGCCGGCTCCGAATTCACAGAAAAAGGATACCCACGATGAACTTCAAGCCCTTTTGCTCCATGGCCCTCGCCGTGATCTCGCTGCTTCCGGCAACTCTCCTCGCGGACACCCCCGCCTCGAAGCAGTGGGTCGTCACGTCGGCCAAGGTGTCTGGAGGGGGCAACGACTACGTCACGTCCCTGCGCATCGTGAACCCGAGCGCGGCCGCCGCCGAGGTCGACTTGTATTTTCTTCCGCAAACGCCGCTCGACCTGACGACGAACAGCGCGCTCGGCGACAACAGCGCCGCTCCGAAGGTGGTCGTGACCGTGCCCGCGAATTCCACGCTCGCCTTGGACGATGTCCTCAACTTGACGTTCGGTACGGCGGGCGCCGGCGGCATCCGCGTCGAGTCGTTCGTGGCTGGAGGCGGCCTGAATCCCGCCGGCGTCTGGGTCCTCTCGCAGACGCTCGTCGTGAACGCGAAGAATCAGGCGGGAACGTCCGGAACGAACGGCTTCGCGATCCCCTCGCAGAGTCAGGACCAGGTCGTGGCGGTCGGGGAGACCGCATACGTGCCGTACATCTCCGCGTCCCCGTCGACCACCCCGCCGAGCGGGTACCGTACGAACCTCTTTCTCCTGTCCGCGAACGGGACGGTCAACACGAAGGTCACGGTGACGCTCCGCAAGGCTGACGGCACGTCGGTCGGCTCGCAGAACATCACGCTCGGAAAGCTCTCGCAGACGCAGATCAACAACGTCGCGAGCTTCTTCGGATACGCCCCCGCCGCGAACGACACGAACCTGACGGCGCTCGTGACCGTGACGAGCGGCGGACCGGTTGCGACCGGCGCCTCGATCATCGACAACGCGATCGGGTCCATCAGTTACGCCCCACCCGTGAAAGTGCCCGTCGCGAAAGACGGCGAATACGGGCTCATCCTGAACGACGGCTTCGGCTTCTCGGGGCTCGCGGAGGTCTCGGCGGGCGCGTACGACTACATCAGCGCTGGGATCGTGATTCCCTCCTCCGTCTGCAACGGCGTGGACACTCTCTTTTTCATCCAGGGCTTCGGCGGCACGCCTCCCAACGGAAACACGACGTTCACGACGAACCCCGACGGCAGCACCTCGTTCGCGGGGACCATGTCGGACGGCGCGACGTTCAGCGGAACCTTCCAGACGTCCTTCGACGGCAGCATCTATGGCCCCTTGACGTACACGCGCCCCGGCGGCGCCATCACCGGCGCGAACCCGTGCCCCGGCGGGAGCGTGACGTACTCCTTCGTCGGCTCTACGGCTCCAAGCAAATGAGGCGCGGCCCGGGACCCTTCGCTGCCGCCGCGGCTTTGACTCTCTACGCCGTGGCTTTCGGGTCAGCCTCCGCGTCCGCTGCGGACCTCTACGGCAAGCCGCTCCGCGGCCTGTCGCCGGTTTCGGTCGCGGCGGTCGTCAAGGATCCCGCGCGCTTTTCCGCGAAGGCCGTCCGCGTCGAGGGATTGAACGCGGGAGCCGCCGGCCGGCCCTCGCTGAAGGACGGAGACGCCGTCCTGCCCGTCGTCTCCGACGGGTCCTTCAAGCTCCCCCAGGACCTCGCGGGCGGTTTTCTCGCGGCCGAGGGGCGCGCCCGCGCCGCCGAGACGGGCGTCGTCTTCGTCGCAACCGGCGTCGAAGTGCGGCACGAGGCTGCCGCCCGATGAGACGCGTGTGGTTCCGCGCCTTCTCGACGGCCTTCGCGGCGCCCCTCGTCCTTTTCGGATTGATCCTCACGGGAGCCTGCCGCACGCCCGAGGAGACCCGCTCCCTCAACTTCGATCCCGAGACGACGACGGGCGCGCTCGGCGCGGGCTGGGACGGTTTCGAGAAGACCGAGCTCGGCGACACGTTCGTCTGGGCCCACGGCCGCGAGGCGCGCGTCTCGATCGTGAGCCGCGCCGACGGCGACCGCCTCGTGCGCTTCCGGTGCTGGCCGTTCGTCTTCCCGGGAGCCCCGCCCCAGACGCTCACGCTGTTCGTGAACGACCAGAAGACCGACGTGCTCACTCTTGGCGGCGAGCCGCGGGTCTACGCGATCGCCGTCCCCCGCGCGCTCTGGAAGAGGGGCGCGAACGAGCTCAAGTTCGTCTTCGTGTACGCCGAGTCTCCGAAGGACCGCGTGAGCGGCGCCACCGACGAGCGCACGCTCTCGGCCGCGTTCGACTGGCTCGAGATTCTGCGCCCCCAGCCGGCGAAGAAGTAAGCGATGGCAACCTCGAGGTGGCCGTTTTCCGCGGCTCTTCTCACCGTGTGTTTCGTGCCCGGCCTCGCCCGCGCCCAGGCCGACCCCTGGGCGGCGCGCGCGCGCGCCCTCTCCGACACCCCCCTGGCGACCTTTCAGGGGGAGGATTGCGTTTCGATCCACGCGCCTCGCTCCATCGTGTGGCGGCTCCTCGTGGCGCCCGAATACGCCGCGGCGTGGTTCTTCGCGGACTCGCCGAAGCTGAAGCCGCGCGGCGCCCACTACAAGAAGGGCCCGACCGCCGAAAAGGGCGATGTCCTCTCGCTCGAGGCGACGACCTCCGAGGGGCCCCGGCACCTCGACCTCTCGGTGATCGTCGCCGCGCCGCCCGACATGCTCTCGTTTCTCGTGCGTTCCGACGATGCCGACATCCTCGACAAGGGTATCGAGCGGCTCTCCTTCACCTTCGGGCTGGAGTCCGTTCCGAACGGCGTTACCGACCTCTACCTCGCCTCCCACTACGATTCGGACTCGCCGTTCGCGGCGATCCTCTCCCCGGTGGCCGCCCGGCACCAGCACGAGAGGCGGCTGGCCATCCTCAAAATGTTCCGACTCATCTCAGAAGAGGCCGCGCGGCAGAAGTATCCGCCGCTCCACGAGGTCGCCCTCACCGCGCCGCCTCCCCCCGTTTACAAGACCCTTCCTCCCCGCAAATGAAAAGCGGGGGCGCCCTGCGCCCCCGCCTCGACCGTCAGCTTTCGGCCCGGCGGCTCAGAGAATGACGCCCTTCAGGGGCACTTTCACGTCGCTCTTGGTCTTGTCGGTCGTCTTGATGAGGAGCTCGCCCTCGAAGACGCCCTTCTTGATCTTCTGGTCGACCGTGAGAACGACCTGCACGCGCGACTTGTCGACGGGCACGATCTCGGCCGAGATGCCGGGCACGTTCGTCTCGACCTTCGTGACGGCGAAGCTCGCCGCCTGCGCGTTGTTGTTGACGATCATGACGTTCCGCTTCACGGCATCGCCCTTCGGGTCGAAGTTCCCGAAGTTGATCGAGACCGGCGTGACCGAGACGGCGGGCTTCACGAAGCCCGACACCGAAATCTCGATCTCGGGCTGGCGCTTGACGCCGGTTGCGACCTTCACGATCCCGCCGAGGATCCCCTCCGGCGCGTCGGGCGCGGCCGTCAGGGTGATCTTCCATTGATTCGGGTTCTTGTCCTTGATGAGCTCTTTCTCGGGCACGGGAGAGAGCGTGGCCTTGAGGAAGGAGTTGGGCGTTTCGATCTTCGTCGGCTTGAACTCAGGCTCGTCCGACACGAGCACGACCTCGGACGAGGCCGCCTCGCCCGAGAGCGCCGTGATGCGGAAAAAGCCGTACGGCAGTGCCTCGATGAAGGGCTTCACGTTCGCCGAGAGGAAGAGCGTCATCTGCGGCGTCGACGGGTCGTCCGTCAGGAGAAGGGCCGTCTTCGAGATGGGCCCGGAGAAGTTCTTCGTGTCGACCGTGAGGGTCACCTTCCCCTCGCCGCCGGGCTTAATCACCTTGTCGAACTCCGGCACGGTGCAGCCGCACGAGGGCTTCACATCCGTCACGTGGAGGTCGGACTTGCCCGTGTTCCTGAGGATGAACACGTGCTTGATGGGCTCGCCCTTCGGCACCGTTCCGACGTCCTTCTTGTCCTCGGGGACGACGAGCTTCGGTCCGGACGCCGTGTCGGCCGCTTTGGCGGGAGCCGGAGCCGGGGCCTGCGCGAGGAGGGCCGGGGCGAAGGCGAGCGTGAGGGCCGCGGCCAGAGCGGCGACCATTTGGAGACGGATTCTGGAGAAAGACATCGGGGACTCCTTCGAAAAAACGGTCCAGATTGCGAGTATACGTGCGCCCGCCCCACCCGGCGCCGCCAGGCGCCAACGGGGCAGGTCGATGGGCCTGAAAAAGACTCTAGCAAGGGCTGGGCCCAGGCTTTTCTTCCAGCGTACCCTCGAAGACGACGCGCGCGTCGCCGGTGAGCGTGACGTCGCGGGCCACCTCGCCGTCCCTCACGAAGGACACCTCCAGCGTCTCGCCCGAGCGCGTCGCGACCGAGATCGGCGGGCTTGCGCCCGTGAGGAAGCTCGTCACGACCGCCGACGCGACCGCGCCCGAGCCGCACGCGAGCGTCTCGGCCTCGACACCGCGCTCCCAGGTCCTCACCGCGAGGCGCGATGGAGAGAGCACCTTGACGAAATTCGCGTTCGCACCCTCGCGCATCGCGGGGTGGCGGCGGTGTAGGGGTCCGAGAATCGAGAGGTCGAGGACATCGAGGTCGACGCCCGCCTTCACGTACGAAACGACGTGCGGCACGCCCACGGCCAGGGCGAACGCGTCGCGCTCAAGCGTCTCGCCCGCCGCGTCGAGCGACGGCACCGCGCGTCCCACCGCCACCGGCTCGGGCAACGCGAGTGCGACGCTCCCATCGCCTTGCACGGTCGCGCCGACGGCGCCCCAGCCCGTCGCGACGACGAGAGAAGGGCGCGCCAGGCCCCTGAGGACCGCGAACCGTGCCGCGCACCGCGTCCCGTTTCCGCAGAACCGGCCCACCGAGCCATCTGCGTTGACGTAATCGGCCACGATCCTCGAGGACGGGTCTCCGGGATGCTCCGCGAAGACGAAGAGGACTCCGTCCGCGCCGACACCCGTGCCTCGGCGGCAGAGCCGGCGGATCGCCTCGGTCTCAAGCGGGCCTCTCTCGACGCGCGCCCCGAAGACCAGGAAGTCGTTTCCCGCTCCGCTCATCTTCGTGAATGCGTAAGGCAGCGAGCCGAAAGGTGGCGGGCGCATCTCCCGGGTCACTTCGCCGTCCCGATCGCGCTCTCGTTGCCCGACTTGTCCACAGCCGTCACGCCGTATTCCCTCGCCAAGACGCCGGCGTCGAAGTAGACGGGATCCTTGAGGTCCTGCGCGATCCGTTTCCACGCGCCGCCCTCCCGGCGGTAGACGCGATAGGAGGCAAGGTCGCCGACCAGGCTCGGGTTCCACACGAGACGCGTTCCGCCCGCCTCCGCGAGGATGAGGACGCCGTCCGGAGCGTCCGGCGGAAACACGTCCGCCGTCGACACCGGCACCTCGTCGGACGCCGGGCCGAGAACGAGAGGCAGCTCCGCGACGGGCGCCGCGCGCACCGTGTAGACGTACTTCCGGTCGGGCACGACCGTCGCGTCGACGTACGTCGTCGCGCCGATCACGACGCCCAGCGGGCGGTCCTCGTACTCCTCATCCCCGGCGTCCCGCCGGTAGACCGCGTAACCCGCGATCACCGCGGGGCGGACGCCGTCGAGCATGGCGAAGGGGGCGCTCCAGTCGAGGCACACGCGCGCCTCCTCGACGGTCGGGACGACTCGGAACGGCCGGTCCGGCGGGACGCGCGGCAGGAGCGCGACCAGCGGTGACAGCTCGGAGGCTCTCTTCTTGTCCCGCGTGGCCGTCACGCCGTACCGCAGAAACACGCGTCCGATGCGCCCCTCGCGATAAAGGGGCACGAGCGGATCCCTCACGACGACGTCCGCGCCCACCGTGGCCGCGTCGACCTCCGTGCGCGTGAGCTTCTGGATCGCCTCGGCGCGCGCGCGGAACCCCTTCTCCTCGCGCTCGCGCGTCGCCGCGTCTTTCGGCGCCTCCGGCGGCCTTTCGCCTTCCCGCGCCCCGATGAGCTCGCGATACACCGTCACGCCCGTGAGATTCGTGAGCGTCCCGCCCGCGTTCGTCTGCGACGGGTAGGGGAACCTCAGGACGACGTCCGAACCCTCCTGCGAGAGGCGCACGGGCTCGACGCGGGCCGGCAGGACCTGCAGTGGCGGCTCGGGCGCGAGCTTTCGCCCGCATCCGGTGAGCAGGGAGAGGGACAGAAAAAAGAGAGAAATCCTCATTTCCTGGAAGTCCGCCTACAACACGAAACGCGAGAGGTCGCGATCCCTCACCAGGCCCTTGAGCGCCCGCTCGACGTACGGCCGATCCACGACGATCCGCGCGCCCGCGGCATCCGGCCCCGCGAAGGAGATCTCCTCGAGCACCGTCTCGAGGATCGTGTGAAGACGCCGGGCGCCGATGTTCTCGAGATTCCGGTTCACCTCGGCCGCGGCGCGCGCGATCTCCCCGAGGCCGTCGTCGGCGAACACGAGCTCGATGCCGTCCGCCGCGAGAAGCGCCGCGGACTGCTTCGGGAGGGCGTGCTCGGGCTCGGTGAGGATGCGCAGGAAGTCCTCGTCGGTGAGCGAATCGAGCGCGACCCGGATCGGAAAACGGCCCTGCAGCTCGGGGATCATGTCCGACGGCTTGGCGACGTGGAAGGCCCCGGCCGCGATGAACAGGACGTGGTCCGTCTTCACCATCCCGTGTTTCGTCTTGACCGTCGTCCCCTCGACGAGGGGGAGGAGATCCCGCTGGACGCCTTCGCGCGAGACGTCGGGCCCGCCGCGGGCCCCCTCCTTGCCCGCGATCTTGTCGATCTCGTCCAGAAACACGATCCCCGTCTCTTCCGCGCGCCTCACGGCCTCCTCGGGCACGGTCGCCTCGTCGGACAACGCGTCGGCCTCGCGCGTCACGAGAAGTGGTCGGGCGTCGGACACGGGCAGCTTCACCTTCTTTTTTTTCTGTGCGCCGAAAAGATTCGGGAGCATGCCCGGCAGGTCGATCCCCATCTCCTCGAGGCCCTGCGGCGTCATGACGGAGATTTGAGGCGTCCTCTCGTCCGTGACCTCGATCTCGACCTCGCGCGCTTCGTGCTTGCCTTCGCGGAGGTCGCGGCGGATCCGGTCCCGCCCGTCCTGCAGGCCCGCGCTCGCTCCCGCATCCGCACGGCCTGCCGGTCCGGCCGACAAAGATGTCACGAGGAGGTCCACGAGCCGTTCCTCCGCCGCGGCGGCCGCGCGGTCCGCCACGCGCGCGCGGCGCTCGTCCTTCACGAGCCGGATCGCCGCCTCCACGAGATCGCGCGCGATGGAGTCGACGTCGCGCCCGACGTACCCCACCTCCGTGAACTTCGAGGCCTCGACTTTCACGAACGGCGCGTCCACGAGGCGCGCGAGGCGCCGCGCGATCTCCGTCTTGCCGACGCCCGTGGGGCCGATCATCAGGATGTTCTTCGGCATCGTGTCGCGCTGGAGCTCCTGGGTGAGGCGTTGGCGCCGCCAGCGGTCGCGGAGCGCGATTGCGACCGCGCGCTTCGCCTTCGTCTGCCCGACGACGTGGCGGTCGAGCTCGGCCACGATCTTCCGCGGCGAGAGATCTCTGAGGAGGTGCGGCGTCACGGGAGGGTTTCGACGCGGATCACGTCGTTCGTGTAGATGTCGATGGACGCCGCGATCGCGAGGGATTCCTTCACGATCGCGGCCGCGTCGAGGGCCGAATGCCGGAGCAGCGCGCGGGCCGCCGCCGCCGCGTACGGGCCGCCGGAACCCACGGCGATCACGCCCTCGTCCGGCGCGATGACGTCGCCGGTTCCCGAGAGGAGGAGCGAGATCTTCTCGTCGGCCACGACGAGCAGGGCCTCGAGCTGACGCAGCGTCTTCTCGGTGCGCCAGTCCGTCGCGAGCTCCACGGCCGCGCGCTCGAGCTGGCCGTGGAACTCCTCGAGCTTCCTCTCGAACCGTGTGAAGAGCGTCACGGCGTCGGCCGTCGAGCCGGCGAAGCCCGCGAGAACCTTTCCGTTCAAGAGCCGGCGAACCTTCGAGGCGCCGCTTTTCATGACGGTCGTCCCCATCGTCACCTGGCCGTCGCCGCCGAGCGCGACGATCCCGTCTTTCCTCACGCAGAGAATCGTCGTGTGCGTGAAAAGCGGTCCGCCCATGCCCCGAGTCTAGCCCGTCAGTCTTTCTCCTCGGCCTTCGGATGGCTCTTTCGGTAGACCTCGATGAGGCGCTCGGCGTCAAGGTGCGTGTAGCGCTGCGTCGTCGAGAGCGAGGCGTGGCCGAGAAGCTCCTGGATGGAGCGGAGGTCCGCGCCGGCCGCGAGGAGATGCGTCGCGAACGAGTGCCGGAGCGCGTGCGGCGAGGCGTGGCGGGGAACCGCCGCCGAAAGCACCGCCCGGTCGAGGATGCGCCGCACGCTGCGGTCCGTCAGGCGGCCGGCGCGCGCGTTCAGGAACACGATCTCGGCGTTCCGCGCGGCGGGCCCGAAAGCCCCCCTCGCCTTCAGCCAGGCGCGGAGCGCCGCGGCGGCGGGCTGGCCGAACGGCACGACGCGCTCCTTGCGCCCCTTCCCCACGGTGCGCACCTGCCGGGCGGAGAGATCGACGTCCTCGAGGCGCAGCCCCACGAGCTCGGAGACGCGGAGTCCCGTCGCGTAGAGCAGCTCGAGGAGCGCGCGGTCGCGCGTCCCGAGCGCCCCCTCGCGCCCTCTTGCCTCGACGACCGCCCCGGCTTCGGCGACGGACAGCGTCCGGGGAAGCGTCTTCTCGCGGCGGGGCGTCCCCACCGACTTCGCTGGGTTCGAGGCCATGCGGCCCTCGCGTTTGAGGAACGCGAAGAACGTGCGGAGCGCCGACAGGTGCCGCCCCATCGACGTCTTCGAGATTCCCTCGGTGCGCAGGTACGCGAGATACGACCGCACGGCGAGGAGATCCACGTCCTCGGCCCTGAGCGCGGCCGCGGGCCGGTTCCAGAAGACCGCCGAGAGAAACGCCGAGAAGCGCGCGAGATCCGCGCCGTACGCGGACCGCGTATGCGGCGAGACGCGGCGCTCGTCTCTCAGGTGGCGGTCGAACGCCGCAATCTCCGAGGCGAAGGAGACGCTCTTTACGATGACTTCTTCGCCAGGCTCCGCACCTCGGCGACGAGCGCCTTGATCTCGTCGGCCGAGAGCTTCTTCTCGAAGGAGGGCATCTTCTCGTGTCCCTTCGTGATCGAGCGCACGATGCGCGCGTCGTCGATTGTGTCCTGCCATTTCGCATTCGTCAGGTCCCGGGCTTTCTTCTTCCGGCCTTCCTCGGTCTGGCCCTTGCCGTTGTCTCCGTGGCAGACGGAGCAGAACATCTGGAAGTTCTCCGAGCGTTCGTCGGCGGCGACGAGGGGCGGGGCGGCGAGGACCGCGGCGAAGGACAGAGCGGCGATGGCGTTCGTTCTCGGCACGGATCTCCCTCCGGGGCGATTCTAGAAAGGCCTTTCGGGCGTGACGGTGACGGCGGACACGGGAAGCGCGGCTTCCTTCCAGCGCGCGACCTCCTCGAGGGCCCGCCGGCCGATCTCCTCGCGGCGCTTCGCCCGGTCCCGCGTCAAAGGAACGTCCGGCGTCTCCTCGTTTTCGATGAGGCCGAACGTGACGTTCATGGGCGTGTACTCCTGCTCGCGCGGGGCGGACACGTGCTTCGCGAGCGAGCCGAGCGCGGTCGAGAAGGGGAGCGCCTTGGGCTCGCGGCCCTCGAGGAGCTGCGCAAGCGTCGCGCCGACCATGAGGCCCGTGGCGGCCGATTCGAGGTAGCCCTCGACGCCCGTGAGCTGGCCCGCGAAGAAGACCCGCGGGTCCTTCTTCCAGCAAAGCAGCGCGTCGAGATGTGCCGGCCCGTTAATGTAGGTATTGCGGTGGAGCATCCCGAAGCGCACGAACTCGGCCTTCTCGAGCCCCGGCAGCATCCGGAAGATGCGCTTCTGCTCGCCCACCCGGAGCTTCGTCTGGAAGCCAACGAGGTTGAAGTGCTCGCGCGCGAGATCGTCCTGGCGGAGCTGCACGACGGCGTACGGCTCGCGGCCGGTGCGGGGATCTCTCAGCCCGAACGGCTTCATCGGCCCATGCCTCAGCGTCTCGATTCCCCGTTCGGCCATGGCCTCGATCGGAAGGCAGCCTTCGAAGTAAACGGCCTTCTCGAAGTCGTGGAACGGAACTTTCTCGCCGGCGAGGAGCTCTTTCACGAAGGCCTCGTACTCGGACCTCGAGAGCGGGACGTTCAGGTAGTCGTCGCCCCCGCCCTTGCCCCAGCGCGAGAGCGCGTAGAGCTTCTCGCGGTCGAGTGACGCGAGCTCCACGATGGGCGCCATCGCGTCATAGAAGTACAGATACGCGTCTCCGAGCGCCAAAAGAAGCGACTTTTCGAGCGCCGGCGACGTGAGCGGGCCCGTCGCGATGACGACGAAGCCAATGCCTGCGTCGGGGAGCGATTCGGCTTCCGCACGCACGAGCTCGAGGAGCGGCTCACTCCCGAGGCGCCGCGTGACAGCCTCGGCGAAGGCCGCGCGGTCCACGGCGAGCGCGTCGCCCGCGGGCACGGCCGCCTTCCGCGCCTCCTCGAGGATGAGCGAGCCGATCGATTCCATCTCGCGCTTCAGGAGCCCCACGGCGTTCGCGGGGTTATCCGACCGGAAAGAGTTCGAGCACACCATCTCGGCGAGGCGGTCCGTCGCGTGCGCGTCGGTCGTCCTCACGGGCCGCATCTCGACGAGGCGCACGCGGTGGCCGCGACGCAGGAGCTGGTGCGCGCACTCCACGCCCGCGAACCCGCCGCCGATCACCGTGACACGGGGAGCCTCCGTCATCCCGGGGATTCTACGGAGAGGGCCGCGTCAGGCGCTCCAGGACGTAGCGGGCTCCCTCGAGCCGGCCGTAGACTAGACGCGGCCATGAACAAGACCCCGGGAAAGTTCGCCCCGAACGCGGAGGTGTACCGGCCCGATTACTACGAGAGGATGTACCGGCCGCACTGGTTCCTGAGAAGCCGACGCAAGTACGAAGAGCGCGACGCGGCACTCCTCAGGATCGTGCGGCCGTCTCCGTTCACGCGAGTCCTCGAGGTCGGTTCCGCGCGCGGCGACACGGCGTTCTTCTTCGCGCCACGCGTGAAGGAGGTCGTGGGCATCGACGCGGCGCCGGTCGCCATCGCGGCGGCGCGCGCACGCCTCGCGGCTCTCGCGCTGCCGAACGTCCGGTTCGAGCAGGCGGACGCCCACGACCTGTCGACCGTCTCGGGCGGCCCCTTCGACGTCGTCCTTTTCGCGGACGTCGTCGAGCACGTCCTCGACGACGTGCTCCTCCCGTGCCTTCGAAGCGCCCGGCTGGTGCTCCGTGAGGGCGGCACCCTGGCGATCTACACCCCGAACGCGACGCACTGGGCCGAGCGCCTCAAGGCGGCCGTGCCCGGCCTCCAGCAGGAGGACCACATCGCCGTGCGTAGGGCGGAGCGCGTCGTCGCCCTCGTTACGGCGGCGGGGTTTCGCGTCGAAGACCTCTTCTTCTGCGCGAGCCCGTATCCCCTCCTCGGCGCTTTCGACCGTGCGTTGCCGATGGTCGGTCTCTGCCGGTTCCGGACGTGCCTCCGGGCGGTAACGTCCCCTGCATGAAGGTCTCCTTCGTCACCTGCGACGTCTTCACGGACCGACCCTTCACCGGCAACCCGCTCCTCGTCGTGCCGGACGCGTGCGGGCTGACGTCGGCGCTCATGCAGGTCGTGGCGCGCGAAATCAATTACTCCGAGTCCACGTTCGTCCTGCCGGCCGCCGACCCGAAGCACGCGTATCTCCAGCGCACGTTCGTGCCGGTCAAAGAGATCCCGTATGCCGGCCACCCGACGGTCGGGACGGCGGTCGTGATGGCGGCGCTCGGGAAGGTCGTCGCGGGGGCGCCCGACGGCGTTCATCCCGTCACGATCGAGGTCGGCTTCGGCCCGCTCGCCCTCGAGCTTCTCAAGAAAGACGGGCGCGTCGCGCGCGTCAGGATGCAGCAGGGGCGGCCGGAGTGGAGGGAGCCCGTGGTGCGCGACGACGTGAAGGGGCAGATCGCGGCGGCGATCGGCGTCCCGTTCGACGCCCTGCACCCGTCGCTCCCGCCACAGGCCGTCGGGACCGGGAACACGTTTCTCATGGTCCCGCTCGCGTCCGTCGAGGCCGTGGCCTCCGCTCTCGCCGACACGCGGATGCTCAACCACATCGAGAAGGAGCTCTCGGTCCTCGGCCTCTTTTTCTTTGCGTTCGATGAGGCCGGCGGCAGACCTCGCCTCCGGGCGCGCATGTTCGCGCCCGGCGCGGGAGTGCCCGAGGACCCCGCCACCGGCTCGGCTGCGGGGCCGGTCGGCGTCTACCTCGCACTCCACGGCGCGCTGCCCGGCGGTGTCGCGGACGGGCGTGGCCGCTTCACGATCGACCAGGGGATCGAGATGGGCCGGCCGTCGGAGCTCGACGTGACGGTCCTCCTCGAGGCCGGACGCCCGTCGGGCGTCCGCGTCGAAGGGAGCGCCGTCCTCATGATGCGGGGCGAGATCGACGTCTAGGAGACCTCGGCGGGCCGCCCGCGGGCTCAGCGGCCGCCTTCGCCCGCGACGCGCGCTTCTTCGCGCCTTTCGCGGGCGCGGGTGTGCGCGCCTCGGCTATGGCCGCCTCGAGCGCGCCCTCGGGAATGCGCGTCGCCGGCTCGTAGAGCTCGAGATCGGCGGCCGGAACGTCGAAGCCGCAACCCTCCGTCTCGCAAACGTAGAACGGGCCCGCCTTGCGGTCGCGCACGAGGAGGTACGGCGCCTTGCAGTTCGGGCAGACCTTCGGCACCGGGCGCGCGCGGAAGTTCCGGTCGCACGCGGGGTAGTTCGAGCAGCCGTAGAAGGGCCCGAAGCGCCCGCGCCGGACGAGGACGTCGCCCGTCTTGCACTTCGGGCATTTCACGCCCGTGAGCGTCACAGGCTTCGGCGGCTTGAAGCGGCATGCGGGGTAGTTCGAGCAGGAGACGTAGTCGCCGAAGCGGCCGTGGCGCGTCACGAGCGCGTGGCCGCAGCTCGGGCACTTGTCGCCGGTCGGGACGTCGGGCTTCGCCTCGGCCTTCCCGCCCGCGACTTTCACGGGGACGGTGTTGCGGCAGACGGGATAGGCCGTGCAGCCGAGGAACGCGGACCCGCTCTTCCCGGTGCGGAGCTTCATCGGGCTGCCGCATTCCTCGCACGTCTGACCTTCGAGGTCGGACGCGTCGATCGGGTCTTCCTCCACCTCGGGGATGTCCTGCGTGAAGTCGCATTCGGGATACCCGCCGCACGCGATGAAGAGGCCCGCCTTTCCCATCCGCAACTTCAGGGGATGGCCGCTTTTCGGGCACGTGTCGCCGGGGTCGTTCGTGAGACGGAAGTCGATGAAGCGCTTCCTCACGTCCGCGAGGGGAAGGCCCGCTTTGAGCGAGACCATCTTTTTCTTGGCCTTTTCTCGATCCTTGACGAACTTGCCGTCGAACTCCGCGAGCGCCTTTCGCCAGTCGAGCTTTCCCTCCTCGACCTCGTCCAGCTCCTCCTCCATCTTCGCCGTGTACTCGGTCTGGAAGAAGTCGTCGAAGCCCTCGCGCATGAGGTCGACGATGACGCGCCCGAGAGGCGTCGGCGTGAAGCGCCGGTCTTTCTTCCTCACGTACTCGCGGTCCTCGATCTTGCGCATGATCTCGACGTACGTCGAGGGGCGGCCGATGCCGTTCTCCTCGAGGAACTTCACGAGCGAAGCCTCGTTGAACCGCGGCGGCGGTTGCGTCTCGTGCCCCTCGGCGGCGACCGCGACAAGAGTCAGCGGGTCGCCCTCGACGAGGGCGGGCAGGCGCACCTTGTCGTCCTCGTCACCCACTTCGTCGTTGTTTTCCGTCTTTTCCTTTTCCTCCGCGTAAGGCTCGGCTTCCTTCTCGTAGACGCGCAGCCACCCCGGGTCCTTGAGCACCGTGCCCGAAGCGCGAAGGCCGGCCGTCTCCCCGCCACCGGCGGCCTCGATCTCGACCGACGTCACCTCCGAGATGGAGGGGCCCATCTGGGACGCGACGAAGCGGTTCCAGATGAGCCGGTAGAGCTTCAGCTCGTCCGGAGCCAGGTACCGGGCGATGGCCTCGGGCGGAAAGTCGAGCGACGTCGGCCGGATCGCCTCGTGCGCGTCCTGGGCGTCCTTCTTCTGACGGAAGCGCCGCGCCTCCTCGGGGAGGGCGCCGGCTCCGTACGTCCGAGAGATGAACTCGCGGACCGCGACGAGGGCCTCCTCCGCCGTGCGCGTCGAGTCCGTGCGCATGTACGTGATGAGGCCGATCGTGCCGCTCTCGCCGATCGTCTTGCCCTCGTAAAGGCGCTGGGCGATCTGCATCGTCCGCCGCACGCTGAAGCCGACGCGCGCGGCGCCCTGCTGGAGCTTGGACGTCGTGAAGGGCGGCGGAGAGCTCCCCTTCCGCTCCTTCGCGTCGACCTTCACGACCGCGAGGGCCGCGCCCTCCACGTGCGCGCGGGCGGCTTCCGCCTGCTCTCGTGTCGCGAGGCGCGGGTCCGTCCCGTCGAACTTCAGCTTCTCGCCCTTCCACACGGCGAGGCGCGCCGGGAACGCCGCCTCGCCTTTTCTCAGCGTGACGGGGACCGAGAAGTACGGGACAGGGACGAAGCGCTCGCGTTCGCTCTCGCGCTCCACGATGATGCGCAACGTGACCGTCTGGACGCGCCCCGCCGAGAGCCCGCGCCAGACCTTCGACCAGAGGAGGTCCGACACCTCGTAGCCGACGAGGCGGTCGATGATCCGGCGAGCCTGCTGCGCGTTGACGCGGTTCTGGTCGATCGTCCCCGGTTGAGAGATGGCGCGCGTCACGGCCGCCTTCGTGATCTCGTGGAACTGGGCCCGGTGAAACGTCGTTTTGGGAAGGCCCGGCTTCAGGATCTCCTGCAGATGCCAGCAGATCGCCTCGCCCTCGCGATCCGGGTCGGCGGCGAGATAGATCGTGTCGGCGCCCTTCGCCGCCTTTCTCAGGTCCTGGACGGTGCGCTCCTTGCCGGGCAGGATCTCGTACGACGGGGCGTAGCCGTGCGCGCGGTCCACCGCGATGCCCTTCTTCTGGAGGTCGCGGACGTGGCCGTAGCACGCTATGACGGAGAAGTCCCTGCCGAGGAACTTTCCGAGCGTTGCGGCTTTCGCGGGTGACTCGACGATGACGAGAGATTTCGCCATGAACCGCCGTCACGATGCCACGTCTGTCAACTCCTTGCCCGCGGCCGCACGAACAGGGCCCCCGGAAGAACCGTCACGAGGCCCTCCAGCTCGAGGTGGACGAGGGCCGCCGAGAGGCGCGCCGCGTCCAACCCGGTTGCGGAGAGGAGCGCGTCCGCGTCCTTCGGCTCGTCGACGTCGAGCGCCGCGTGAAGCGCCGCGGCGTCCGGGGAGAGATGGGCCGGCATCGCGGCGTCCTCCCGCGCCGCAACGCGCCGCGAAAGAAGCCTTCGCTCCTCCTCGGGCAGCTCGGCAAGAAGGTCGTCCGCGTTCCTCACGAAAATCGCGCCGTCCTTGAGGAGGGCGTTCGACCCGGCGGCACCCGGCGAAAGAATCGAGCCCGGAACGGCCGCCACGTCGCGGCCATAGCCCGTCGCGTAGCGGGCCGTGATCAAGGACCCGCTCTTCTCGGCCGCTTCGACGACGCACACGATGCGCGCGAGGCCGGCGAGAATGCGGTTGCGGACCGGGAAGTTCCAGGGCTCGGGATCCGTCCCCATCGGAAATTCCGAGAGCGCGGAACCGGACGCGAGAAGCGCCTCGAGAAGGTCTTTCTGTTCGGGCGGATAGCAGACGTCCACGCCGCACCCGAGGACGGCGATCGTCTTCCCGCCTGCCCCGAGCGCCGCGCGATGGGCGGCCGCGTCCACGCCCCGGGCGAAGCCGGAGACGACCGTCACGCCGGCCTCTGCGAGCTGCGCTCCGAGGGCCCGCGCCGCGTCGAGTCCCGCACGCGAGGCGCGCCGCGCCCCGACGACGGCGATTGCCGGCCCGTCGGGATACGGGGCGCCGCGCGCGAAGAGGACGGCCGGCGGATCGTGGATCTCGCGCAGGAGAGCGGGGTAGCCGGGGTCCGTCAGGAAAAGGACGCGCGCTCCGGATTCCGCGAGCCGCCGAGCGTCTTCCTGGATTTCCCTTCCCTCGTCCGCCGCCAGGAGCGGCGCCACGGCCGAGACTTCTTCGCCCGCGATCCGGGCGGCCACTTCCGGGGACAGAGCGCGCACGGCAGCGGGCGACCCGGCCGAAAGAAGGAGCGTCCTGAGGGCGCGGGCCGCCCTTCCGCGCCCCTTCCGGGCCCAGATGAGTCCTGTCCGGGCATCGCTCGCCGCGCCGTCCATGCGGCACCTCTCTTGCTCTGAGAAGAAGTTTCGACGATGTCTATAATGCCCGACCTCGCCGTGACGCGTCGCCTCCGATCCGCCGCAGCGCTTCTCGTGGCCGTCGCCGCCGGGGCGCCCGCGTGCTCGTCGTCGAGGGACGGCGGTGCCTGGAAGGAGCAGAACTCCTACGGCAGCCAGATGGCCCGCAAGGGCTTCTGGCGCGAAGCCCTGTTCCGCTACGAGAAGGCGGCCGCCCAGCACCCCGAGAGCGCCGAGATCCAGAACAACCTCGGCGTGGCGTACGAAAGCGTCGGCGAGACGTCACGCGCCCTGGCGGCATACAAGAGGGCCCTCGAGCTCGCGCCGCAGGACGCGAAGATCAAGCGCAACTACGCGCGTTTCGCCGAGTACTACACCTCCGTGCAGCGCGCCTCTTCGCTGCCCGCGCCGTCCAGCTCCAGCCCCGCCGTCCGGCCTTCTCCCCCGCCCGCGCCCGAAACGGGCGCGAAACCCGGCTCGGCCGAGCCTCCGCTCGTCCCGCCGTCCGTCGGCACCGTGCCCTCCGGCGCGTCGCCCGGCACTCCGGTTCCGCCGCCCGCGCAGAATCCACCGGCCCCGCCTCCCGCGCCAACGCCGGTTCTTCCCGGGCCACCTTCGGGTCCGCGATGAGACGCGCCGCCGCCGGCCGAAGGGCCGCTGCTCTCGTCGCAGCCGCCGTGCTCGCCTCGGCTTGCTCGAGCGGGACGAAGGAGGTCAAGCTCAAACTCCCTCTGCGCCCGAAGCTCGCCGTGACGGGGCGCGAGCGGATCTCGCTCGCACCCTTTCTAGTCGCCTCGAAGCTCTCCGACAAGAAGGACGCGCCGCGCTACAAGGACCTCGACCTCGACGCCGAGTTCCGGCGTTACCTCGGCAAGCAGCTCGGCAAACGCACGAAGATGACGATCGTGACGATGCCTCAGGACGTGCGGCTTCCGACGCAGAACCTCAAGGAGCTCGGCGAGGCCGGAGACTTCTGGCGCGGCGTGGGCGGCCGTACCGGGGCGGACCTCCTGCTGACAGGGGTCGTGGATTTCCGCGTCGAGAACAAGTCGGGCTACCGCAACGAGGAGTACCGGAGCGCCATCGACGGCCGGACGTATTACCGCCAGGTGCTCGTCGAGTCCACGGGTTTCACGTTCGACGTGACGGTCGTCGCGATCGACGGGCACACGGGCGTGAAGCTTTTCCAGGAGAACTTCCGGGACACGAAGGAGAAGAGCAAGGCGCGTGTGGACGAGCTCGTGGGCCTTTTCGAGAATCTCTTCTCCCTCGAGAACCAGCTCCTCGGGCTCTTCGTCGTGCGTGAGCGGGAAGCGAACCGTTATGTCTTCGACTAGGCAGCGCTCCCGTTTTCCCCTGGCCCTCTCTGTCGGGCTGCTTGGCGCCTGCTCCCTGCTTCTGGCGCGCGGTGCTCGGTCGGCCGGGCAGAACAAGATCGTCTACGACCAGTTCGACTGGTCGATCTACC
>ODAK010001144.1_pt1 | contig 29493 bp, 27 predicted proteins | sample 1539591 | NCBI WGS metagenome assembly ODAK01 (sample SAMEA3539303, study PRJEB22396) | soil metagenome | biome: tundra; feature: field; material: soil | place: USA | collected 2010-05 | depth 0.15 m
TCCTCGACGAAGCCGACCGGATGCTCGACATGGGATTTTTGCCCGACGTCCGCCGTCTCGTGGAAAAATGCCCGCGCAAACGCCACTCCGCGCTGTTCTCCGCCACCATTCCGCCGCAGATCGAGACGCTCATCCAATGGGCGATGCACGATCCGGAGACGATTGAGATCGGCGCGCGCCGCACGCCCGCCGAGACGGTGAAGCACGTCATCTATCCCGTTTCCGACACGCAAAAGACCGACCTGCTGCTCCAGTTGCTCGAGCGCGTGAATTACAACTCGGTGCTGGTATTCTGCCGCACCAAGCACGGGGCCGACCGCGTCGCGGGTTTGCTCAAGCGCGCGAACCACGCCGTGGCTGTCCTGCATTCCAACCGCACGCAAAAGGAACGCGAGCAGGCGCTGGAAGGTTTCCGCGAGGGCAAATACGAGGTGCTTGTCGCCACGGACATCGCCGCGCGCGGCCTCGACATCGCGGACGTGAGCCACGTCATCAACTACGACGTGCCGCAGCATCCGGAGGATTACATCCACCGCATCGGGCGCACGGGCCGCGCGGAGCACACCGGCGACGCCTTCACCATCATGGTGGCCGAGGATGCGCCGCACGTTTTTGCCATCGAACGTTTCATCAGCCAGAAAATCCCGCGCGTGAAAATGGAGAATTTCGACTACCGCTACACCGCGTTGTTTGAAGAGGCCAAGCCCGGCGCGGCGGCGGGAGGCTTCCCCGGCAAAGTGCGCGGTGGCCGCGTCCACGGCGGCTACCACTTCGCGCCGGGTGGTCGGAGAAGGTAAACTGTCGCAACGAAATTCTTCGGGTTGTGTTCATTTAATTGTATGAGCGAACCAAAAGAAAAATCAGGCAGCTCGTTCGGCTTTTGGGGAATAGTTATCTTGCTCTTTGTAATCGGTTTGTTGGTTGCAATCGCAATGCCCAATTTCAATTCCGATGGACGCAAGAGTCCCGCACTAACCTGCATAAACAATCTTCGCCAAATTGATGCCGCCGCCAATCAGTTTGCCTTGGAAAACCGCAAGACCAACGGCGAAGCCATCAACTTTCCCGACGACCTGACGCCTTATATCAAGCTCAACAACCAGGGCAAGATTCCCGGATGTCCGGGCGGCGGCATTTAGACCATCAAAAAGGTTGGTGACACGCCGGCGTGCTCGCTTGGCAACACCGTCACTCCAGCCCATGTCCTGCCCTGAAGCGCCTTCCGGAGCGAAGTCGTTGCCGTTTCAAGTCGGAGTTCAGATGAAGCCCGCAAGTATTTGCTCCGCCAAGCTGTCCTGCTGGACAGCCAGCGGTTGAAGCGTTAGCTTGAAGACAAATTCAGCCCCGACCACTTTGCCGACGCGATGTCTAAAGCCACACCCAAATTGTTGTTGATCGAAAAGGCTTCCGTCTGTGCGCCGCTGCTGACGCCGGCGTTTTTTGAACTGACCAGGGCGGAACATCTGGCGGCAGGACTCGAAAAACTCAATGCCCACGCCTTTGACCTGGTCTTGATGGAACTGGTCCTGCCGGACTGCCAGGGACTGAACGCCTTCAATCAGATTCATGCCGCCGCCCCGCAAACGCCGGTGATCGTGCTGGCGGAAGCGGCGGATGAAGAGATCGCGGCGCGGACCATCGCGCTGGGGGCGCAGGATTATTTGCTCAAACCGCAGTTGACCGCGCCGGCCTTGTCCGCCGCCATCCGCAAGGCGCTGGACCGACACTATTTTCAATTGAGCCACAACCATGAAGGGTTTCTGCTGCAGACGCTGATGAACAGCATCCCGGACGCGGTTTATTTCAAGGACACGCGCAGCCGGTTTCTGATGATCAGCCGCGCGCTCGCAAAGAAACATCATTTGGCCGACCCGCAGCAGGCCATCGGGAAATCCGACGCGGATTATTTCACCAAGCCCCACGCGGAACAGGCGCTGGCCGACGAGCAGACCATTTTGCGCACCGGGCAGCCGATGGAAGGGATTGAGGAAAGTGAAACCTGGCCGGACGGCAGCATCACCTGGGTGTCCACCACCAAGATGCCGTTGCGCAATCAATCCGGGCGGGTGGTCGGCACCTTCGGCATTTCGCGCGACATCTCCACGCGCAAATTCGCGGAACTGGCGCTCGCGGAACAAACCCGGCAGTTGCACAAGAAGAACGAGCAGATCGAGGAGGAGTTGAAGATGGCGCGCGAACTGCAACTTGCCATGCTGCCGCAAAGTTTCCCCGCCGTGTTCTGCGACGGCACCGAGACCGAAGCGTTGAAGTTTTACAGCTACTACATTCCCAGCGGCGCGGTCAGCGGCGATTTTTATGACGTGTTCCCGCTTTCGGATACCGCCGTGGGCGTTTTCATCTGTGACGTCATGGGGCACGATGTGCGCGCTGCGCTGGTCACCGCGATGCTGCGGGCGCTGGTGGAAGATTTGAGCGCCAAGGCGGCCGACCCCGGCCAACTGCTGACGGAAATCAACCAGGCTTTGTTCAAAGTTTTTCGCCAGGCGGGAACGACGATGTATGCCACGGCCTTTTATCTGGTTGCCGACGTGGCCACCGGCCAGTTGGCCTACGCCAGCGCCGCGCATCCCAACCAGCTTCAATTGAAACGCCCCGGCGGCAAGGTGGACGTGCTCGGTCCGGATGCCGGCGGCAAAAAAGGTCCGGCACTCGGCTTGTTCCGCGATTCACAATTTCCAACTTATCACCGGCCCATGCACGCGGAGGATCTGCTCGTGTTTTATACCGATGGCATGATCGAGGAAGAAGGTCAGAACGAAGAATTTTTCAGCCAGGAACGGCTGGCGGAAACCATCACGAATCTGGCGACGCTGCCGCCGAAGGAACTGCTCGCCAAAACCCTTGATGAAATCCGCCGCTTTTGCGGGCACCAGGAACTTTCGGACGATGTCTGCCTGCTCGGGGTCGAAGTCAAGCGGTTGAAAACTGAAAAGTGAAAGCAAGCGAAAGCCGCGCAAGACAGTTAAAACCCGATGCGTTTCAAGCTATCCATTTCTGCGGTTTTTACTCCTGAAACTTGCCCGTCGCCATCAAACGAAATATACAAAGCCTGGGTTTTAGGATTTGTCCCATTCACTTCAAATCGTTCCTCCGCATACCAGCCCCAAACTTCGGTGTTTTTTCCGCAGCGGTCTTTGAAATCAATTAGTGTGGACGGCCAGAGCGTTTTAGCAGCAGGCCTGCCCGCCAGGGCCAATACATCACCTTTGGTCAATTTGCCAAAACCAGGACGCAATTGGTCCAGATTGGTCGAATTGACGCTCTTCCTGTCTTTGCTAAATGAACTCCAACAGTAATGTCCGTTCAGGGCATCTTCCTTGAATTCCAAAAGCATTACCCTTGAACTGACCATGCCGAGAATGTTTTTTGGAACTGGTATTTGTGAGTCACGAAAGTTCCATCCTTTGTCTTCTTGGTTCCCTTTGCCAATGGTTTGCTAAACAGGGAATCCGCGTCTGCGGATTTCATTTATCCAAAAACCAGTTGAGCGTCGGTCGGCGGATTGAAGCGAGCGCCCACGGCGATGCACGAACTGTGAAATGTCCGGTATAAAAGATGCTGGTTCTTAATGGAATGGGACGACGACGAAAATCAAAAGAAGCGGCTGGTTGTGAAGCAATAATCGGACTTGCAGGCCTTGGCCTAATGTTTTGGTTCATTTTGCCGGGATTTCATCACTTGATTCAAATCTACTTGGTGCTCCTCGTCATTGTCTCAGGCGGCTTCCTGGGAATTTGGCTGATACTCAAAGAGGACAAACCAAGTTCGACTTCGTCTCCTTTCAGGACGAACGCCTTGCATTTTCAAGGAAACGCCACAACCAACTCCAAACAAATTCCAATTAGAGAACCGCAGCAATATCCACGGCGGGTCCCAGAACTGACAATTTCTGAAAAGCTGCGGAAGATTGACTGGTTCCAATTTGAGAAACTGGTTGAACTGATTTACGAGCATCGAGGGTTCTCGGTAAAACGATTGGGCGGTGCAAATCCAGATGGCGGGGTTGATTTAATTGTCGAATCATCGAGCGAAAAATTCGTTGTGCAATGCAAGCATTGGAGAAAATGGTCAGTCGGGGTTAGGCACATTCGAGAATTTTTGGGAACATTAACTGACAGCGGAATCCCGAATGGCATTTTCATTACGTTGGTGGGCTATACTGGCGAAGCCAAACAGTTGGCCGACAAACATGGAATTCAAATTTTAGACGAGTCGGATGTAATCACAATGCTTGAAAAATCTGGGCTCAAGAATTCACGAGAAATTTCCGCGCTCTTTTCCGATATGAGGAAAGTCTGTCCAAAGTGTGAAGACGAAATGGTGTTGAGAACAGCTCGTGCGACTGGAAATCAATTTTGGGGATGTTCCAATTATCCGCGGTGTAAGTGCAAACTAAATTTTGAAATTTAAAGGTGGTGCGCGCGGCGGGGGTCGAACCCACAACCTTCAGCTTCGGAGGCTGACGCTCTATCCAATTGAGCTACGCGCGCAATGCCGTCACAATAGCGGTGCGGAGGCAATTGCTCAAATGTAATTTCACGGCATTGTCCGCCGGTCCGCCGGCTCGCTGGCAAAAAACCTTGTGGAAAAAGAAAAGGGACGGCCGTTATGGCCGCCCCAGTGTGTTCGGTTGTGCAAACTTTATTGCGGCGGCTTGTTGCCGCCAGCGGGCGGCGGGGCGCCGGCACCACCGGCGGGACGGCGCTGGCCTTGGCCCATTTTTTCCCACTTGGCGAGTTGTTCAGGCGTCAGGATGTCCTTGAGCTTGGCAGTCGCCGCGTCGCGGATTTCCTTGTTTTTGGCGCGGCGTTCGGTCGGGTCGGTGAGGCTGCTGTCGTTACGCACTTCAGCTTGTTTCTTTTGCATCTCTTCAATAACCGGTTTGGCCTTGGTCTTCTGGTCGTCCGTCAGCGCCAGTTGCGCAGCCATGTTATCGAAATTAGGCCTGCTGCGGGCACCAGGCGGACGGGCGCCGGCGGGCGGCGTGTTGGTGGCATCTTGGGCGCGCACGGCGACATCCGCCGCGAACACGCTGCCGGCGACGAGCGCGGCAATCATCAGTGTCTTGTTCAATTTCATAGATTTATAATTTATTTGCTGGGTGCGAACCGCCGTTTTTGGTTGCAGGCGGATTATTGAGTCAGACGGTCAAAAGACGGAAAGGTTACAGCGTCCGCAGGGCTTTGGCGGCGGCGCGGACGGTCTTCTCAATGTCCGCCGCCGTGTGCGCGGTGGAAATAAAACCGGATTCAAACTGTGACGGCGCGAGGTAAATCCCCCCGTCGAGCATCGCGTGGAAAAATTTCTTGAACTTCTCGCGGTCGCTCTTCATCGCGTCCGCGACATTGTGAACCGGCTCGCTCGTGAAGTAGCCGCAGAACATCGAGCCGCAGCGGTTGAACTGCACCGGCACCTTCGCATAGGCGGCAGCGTCTTTCATGCCCGTCGCCAGTTGCTCGCCAAGTTCTTCCAATTTGGCATACGCACCGCCGTCGAGCAGTTCCTCCAGATTGGCTAGGCCGGCCGCCATTGCAATCGGATTGCCGCTCAACGTCCCCGCCTGATACACCGGGCCGAGCGGTGCCAGACAGTCCATGATTTCCGCGCGTCCGCCAAACGCGCCTACCGGCAGCCCGCCGCCGATGACCTTGCCGAACGTGGACAAGTCCGGGCAGATGTGAAACCGCTCCTGTGCACCGCCGCGCGCGAGCCGGAAGCCCGTCATCACTTCGTCGAAAATCAGCAGCGCGCCGTGCGCCTGCGTGATCTCGCTCAAAAATTCCAGATAGCCCGGCTTGGGCAGATAAAGTCCCGCGTTGCCCGGCACTGGCTCGACGATGATGCCGGCGATCTGATTTTTGTTCGCCGCGAAAATTGCCTTCACCGCCTCCACGTCATTGTAAGGCGCGACGATGGTGTGCTGCGTGAACGCGGCCGGAATGCCCGCGCTGTCGGGATGGCCGAAGGTCAGCGCGCCGCTGCCCGCCCGCACCAGCAGCGAATCCACATGGCCGTGATAGCAGCCGTCGAACTTGATGATCTTGTCGCGCCGCGTGAACCCGCGCGCCAGCCGGATGGCGCTCATGCACGCCTCCGTGCCGCTGCTCGTCATGCGGACTTTTTTCACGCTCGGCACCAGCTCGCAGATGCGCTTGGCCATTGTGACTTCAAGCGGGTTCGGAATGCCGAAGCTCGTGCCATATTCGGCGGCGGCTTTCACCGCCGAAATAATTTTCGGATGCGCGTGACCGAGGATCGCCGGTCCCCAGGTGCAGACATAATCAATCAATTCATTGCCGTCCACGTCCCAGACTTTGGAGCCGCTGGCCCGGTTGACGAAAAACGGATTGCCGCCCACGGCGCGAAAGGCGCGCACCGGCGAATTGACGCCGCCGGGAATATATTTCAGTGCCTCGGCAAAAAGTTTTTCAGATTGGACGCGATTCATGGGGATAAATTAACAACGAAGGCGCGAGGACACAAAGCAGAATGAAAGCCGGCACCATCGCGCCGTCGTAGCAGCCGACGTGAGGAGGCTCATTATTTTCGATTTGCGATATACGATTTACGCGCCACGTCGGCATCGCGGGAAACTCGTAAATCGTAAATCCAAAATCGTAAATTCAGTCGGAGCCCCCTCACGTCGGCTGCTACTCAATAAACGAGAACCAGCACCGCCGCCGCCTGCGCCGACTTCACCACCTCCTCGAACGATTCATCCTTCGTGTTCGGCTCCTTGAGTTTTGCGGCCACATCCGGCACGGACTCCAAGAAGCTCAAAAGCAGACTGCTCTTCACCGCGTAATTCACATTCTCCGGCAACTCATCGCTTGTGACGGCCTTCCCGATTTCGACTCCGAGCCTGGCGGCCACGATTCCAACGACATTGCCATGCACATCTACAAGCGCGCCGCCGGAATTGCCGTGTTGCACCGGCAGGCTGATCTGGAAATACCGCGGGTCATCCGCCGCGCCCGCCAGCGACGCGATTTCCCCCTTGGCCAGCCCCGTGAAATAATTCAGCGCATAGATTTGCAGCCGCCAAAGAGAATCTATTTCACGGGGCCAGCTTGGGCGCAAACCCCTGCAACCCGATGTCCGGGAAACCCACCGTGGCCACCGTGCCGCCCAGTTTCACCGAGCGGCTGGCGGCGATGGACAGCGGGACAAACCGCCCGTCCGCCTTCAACAAAGCCAAATCTTAGGTCAGTTTTCCCTCGAAATTGTGGGCTTGATGAAGATTCGCAAATCTGCTTTGATAAATTCATGCTAACAAAGCCACGGCGAAAATAATTGCGCATGCCGCTGTGCATACATTTTGGCTTAATAAATACAGTTCCTGTTCATCGAAATAAAATGTCAAAACCCTTTCCACAAGACGTGATCGCAATGCTCTTCAAAGAGCTTTCGGCACTGCCTGATCATGCACGCCTTCAGATCACAGCCGCGCACTGCTATTTGGAGCTATTCGTCCACCTCCTCGTTGTCAACAAGTGTAAGAATGCACAAAGGATTCAGGAATCAAGCCGAGATTATCCGCAATCAGTGAAGATCGTTTTACTACACGAAGCTGGCCTCATTTCTGACAAGTATGCGGAGATTCTCCATTGGTTCAGGAAGAAGCGAAACGAAGCTGCCCACCAAGTCGATTTTTCAATTTCCGCCGCTGATTTGACCATCTTCCGAGGCATGAAGGCATCAGATCGGAAGACCGCGCTAGACGATCCGAAAAACGTCCATCATTTGTGCATCGAGATCGTCGTCGGCTTCTGGAACGCCCATGTTGGATTCTTTGCGCCACTATTCATGCCGGAGCTTTTTCCGCCGCCAGACCCTTTCGACCTGAAAAACAGAAAGAGCCCGACAAAATCAAAGGAACCACCGACGAAATAACTTGGAACAACGAATCAGATATGCCTAACTGGAATGCCTCGCCGGAATTATCAAATTTGCCTAAGGAAATGTTTAGATTATGGCAACCTCACGGAGACGACTATATGCTCGCGTGGAACGGTCTGGTTGCAATTCATACCATAGATAAGCTAAACGAAGAAGCTCGTGCGCAGGTTCTTTTCAAGGCCGGCTTTGTTTGCGCTGGGAATTGCATTGATGCAGAAAAGGCCGATCAAGTGCCACTTGCCAATTATCTCATTTCATTGGCACTAGCCGGCGAAAGTATTTATCCAATCCTCGCCTGGTCGCCGGCAAAATGGTTTTGGTTGGTTGATCCCTTTGGAGCCAACGCACGACTCCGCGCTCATTTGGATAAGGTGATGGAACACGTAATTCATGACCTTTGGAGCAAACATGGCGTGCATCTCCAGTAAATTAGAAAGCAAGAAGGACTAAAAAAGGATGAGTATGTTTGGTCTGATTTGGAAATCGCCAGAGCGAATCGCGCGTTCACTTTATGGGGCTGTGAACAAGGTTACAAAGTCCATTCTTGATGCGAATTTCCTGAACCTCGATCAAGAAAGCAATGCCTACGCACGTTACTACATTAGTTCGTGGATATTAACTAACTACTTATGCGAGAATATGGTGATTCTTAGAATTATCGAGCTTTTAGGTGAAGATCGAAGAGGCACGGCATTGCACGTTGCTAATCTACTGGAAAATGCGCATCTGAACTACCTAGCAAAGGAGTGGAACCCGACATTCCGGGTTTCAGACCTTGTCGTATGGAATGAAGAAACTAAGGACTTTCCACGTCTTCTAGGCCCACACGCCATGACTCGAGAGTTTATCAATGATGTGCAAGCCCGTCGTGTGTCCACCGTTTGTCTGCCGGTTGTCAACATTGTCAGTGATTTATATGTCGTCAGGCGCTGGAGGTTCGTTACAAACATGACGGACGGTGCCAAAGGTGTGTTGACCTTTCCCAACAACTTCTGGCGTTTATACATGCCAGTTTGTCGGACCCTAGTCATGCAAATTACCGGAGATTCAGAGAAAGCAACAGCCGAGACTGTCATGCCTTTCGTAACCAATCTGTCTGGCGTAGCGATGATCATCGAAGAAAGCGTAAGACAAGCACTAGCTTGAAATCCGATTCGGTTACATCTTCCTGCGCCAACCAGTTTGCTCTATGCGTCAACCACAGCTAATTTGTGACCGTTGCTCCTTCGAGGAGCGCCTCTATTCATTCTTCCCTTATTATTGCCTTTATGAGTTGCCGGACGGCGGACACGTTCCCATTCCAATCCGCACGGAATGGTGTTACCAGTGCAAAAACTTGTGCGTCGCAGAGAACCTGCCCGACATTGCTTCCACGAGTAAAGAAGTGCAGGAAGCTAAAGGCGCATTATTGTGTTGTTTGGAAAGATTGTCCCCAAACAGCGCGGAAAGGATTGCAGGATACAAGTTATGGGCACCACATAGACTTGAGCCCGCAGAGAGAATGCACTTCATCGTTTCCAACCGTAAGAGTCCGCCAAGGTGCCTTTCCTGTGGCTCTTTCGACCATAAAGAACTCCTCTTGTCAGGTTATCCTGAAGGAAAACGCACCACCCTTCAAATTCAGCACCCCGGCTGTGGTGGCAATTTTATCACAGACGACCGTATTCTAATCTGGGCCGATTTCGTGTGTCCTAAACGATATTATACCCCGGAGGGAATTTTCTTGAGGTTGGATTCACCCTTTGAATGCTGAAATAGCCCATCCCTTCGTTCGTCCACCCCAAACTGCCTTTGGCCGCGGCGGCTGGGGTCCTTGCGGCCGGCCACCATGGCGCACGGCCAGTCTTTGCCGCCGGTCACCATCAATTATGTAGGAGACGAGGTGACGAGTCTCTAACTTAAAAATCAAACTTGGGCCGATATATTTGAGACTCCTCACGTCGTCTCCTACAATTTCAACAATATCCGCCTTTCGACTGTTTCTGCCGCCGTTTCGCCGGGCTGTAATTCAATCCATTCGCAATTGCCGTGCCGGCGGAACCACGTCAGTTGCCGCTTGGCGAACTGGCGGGTGCGGATTTTCACCAGTTCAATCGTCTCCGCCAATGAGCGTTCGCCGCGCAGATGCTCCACTACCTGCCGGTAGCCGATGGCTTGCAGGGCAAATTTATTTTCGGCCAGCCCGTGTTTCAACAACTGCTCCGTCTCCGTCACGAGGCCGCGCCGGAACATTTCGTCCACGCGGGCGTTGATGCGGGCGTGCAAATCGGCGGCGGTGCGGGTGAAGCAGAAGATGGGCGAGGATGACGGATGGAGGATAGAGGATGGTCGGACGCGCGGTTTGCCATCCTCCATCTTCGATCCTCCATCCTCGTTTGGAAAAGAGGGCTTCCACTCCGCCCGCTGTTCGGAAAACTTTTTGCCGGTGAGCCGGATAACTTCCACGGCGCGGACGACGCGGCGCGGATTTTGTCTGTCAATTTTCTCGTAGGCCGCCGGGTCGAGTTCGCGCAGTTCGCGCAGCAGCGCTTTGAGCGGCGCGGCTTCCAGTTCAGCCCGCAATCCGGGACTGGTGGCCGGCGCTTCACCCAGGCCTTCGAGAAACGCCTTGAAATAAAGCCCGGTGCCGCCGCAGAAAACCGGCGTCCGCCCGCGCGACTGGATTTCGGCCACCGTCTTTTCCGCGAGGCGAATGAACTGCGCTGCGTCGAAGGCTTCGTGCAAATCGCAAACGTCAATGAGGTGATGCGGCACGCGGGCGCGTTCGGCAGGCGATGGCTTGGCCGTGCCGATGTCCAGCCCGCGATAAACCTGCATCGAGTCGGTGGTGATGATTTCGCCACCGATTTTTTCCGCGAGCGCGAGTGCAATTGCAGATTTTCCAACCGCCGTCGGCCCGGCGAGGAAGACGGGGAGAGGATGGAGGATGGAGGATGGAGGATGGAGGGCGGATGTGTTTGCCATCTTCAATCCTCTATTTTCCATCCTCATTTTTACGAGCGCGGCGCGAGAGGAAAAACATCAGCGCGAGGCCGGCGGCGAACATCGGCAAACTCACGATCTGCGCCGAAGTGAGGCCGTGGTGGACGTGGTCCGCCGGGTAGTCGCCGCGAAAATGTTCGGCGATGGAACGGAAGACCGCGTAGCCGATGAGATAGGCGGCGAAGATTTGCCCGTCGAATTTTTTGCGGCGGAACCACCACGCCAGCGCGAGATAGAGGATCAGGTTCAACAGCGCGTCGTAAATTTCCGTTGGATGCACTGCTGCGCCGTGCGTTTCGTGGTCGGCGGGAAAGTGAATGGCCCACGGCAAATCGCAGGCGTAGCCGTAGCAGCAGCCGTTGAGCAAACAGCCGATGCGCCCGAACACGCTGCCCAGCGCGATGCTCGGCGCGAGGATGTCGGCGATTTTCCAGACCGGGAGTTTTTTCCAAGTGAGGTAAATATATCCCGCCACGGTCGCGCCGATGAGTCCGCCGTAATAAACCAAGCCGCCGTGCTGGATCATGAAAATTTCGGAAAACGGCTGGCTGGCAAACTCCTGTTTCCAGTAAGTCGTCACATAAACGAACCGCGCGCCGATGATGCTGCCGGCCATCAGCCACAGCGTCACGTCGGCGATGGCGTCGCCGGAGACGTTCGCGAGCCGGGCGCGGCGCGTGGCTGTCCACAGCCCGGCGAGAAACGCCAGCGCCATCATCACGCCATACCAGCGGATGGGCAGCGAGCCGAGGACAAAGGCGATTGGATGCACGCAGGGAAGTTACTGGCTACCGACGGATTGGGAAACCACGAAACGCATCCGTTGGCGCTCCGTTCTGACGCAGCCGTGAGATTCAATGATTTGTCGCCACGCTGGTGCGGGGGATTTTAGGCGTGGCGTGCGGGATCAAATTTTGCGGCACGATGGCCGGCGCTGGCGGCCACATTGGGACGTGGGCTACGAGGTCGCGCCACGTCTGCCGTTCCTTGGACGACATCCTGGACCAGCTTTCCGCGTTCTTCAGAAACTCGGCGCGTTCAGTGCCGCTCATCCCGGCGAACTTCGCGTAGTTGAGCACGCACTGCCGGCGCTGTTGCGGCGGCAGTTGCGCGAATGACTGCAAGGTTGTCTGCATCTGCGCGCGCTCGGCCTCGGAAAGCGTGGCGAGCGTCTGCTGTTTTTCCGCCGGCGTGAGTTCAAAGAACTGTTTGAACTGTTCGGCGATTTTCTGTTGTTCGGGACTGGCCACCGGGGCGTTTGCCGTTTCGACATGGGCGAAAGAATGCAAAACCTTGTCGTTCGCCAGAAATTCCTGCTGCAACGGCGGCGGCAGCAGATTCCACTGCGCCAGCCGCGTTTTCGCGAGTGCGCGAAAATCTTCCGGCACTTGTGCCAGTCCTGCCTCGCGCTCCGCCGCGGGTGCCCGCAGCAGCGGCATCAGATACCAGCGCAGTTCCGTCGCGCGCAGCCGCAACTCGCGTTCGTCCGGGCTGAGGGATTGATACTCGCGCACCTTGGCGAGAATGCGCGTGCGGGCTTCGGGTGTGCGGTTCGTGAGGGAATTGTTCCGCTCGGCAGGCGACATTGCGAGCAGTTGCCGGAAAAAATTCACTGGCGACTGCACCACTGGCACAATCGGCAGAAGATTGGTTGCGGCGGGAAAATTCTTTACGGACACCGGCGTCGGTGTTTGGGCGGATGCCGTGAAAACCACCGTGGCGGCGGCCAGGCAAAAAAATGACTGGCGCATCCGGCTCATTGCAACGCGGCGAGCAGGTCGCCGTCCGCGCGGGCCGACTGGCTCATGCGTTGGATGGCGTCGAGATTTTCCAGCGCATCCACGCTCGGCTGCGGCTGCGAGGCGGCGAGGAGAACGACATTCTTCGCCAGCGCGGTGCGATGGGAGCTGGTCTCGTAACGCTGAATGCTCACGCCGGCAAAAATCAAAACGGCGGCGGCCACCGCGACGCGCGGCCACAGCGCCCGCCAGTTCAAAGTCCACCCGTGTGAACGTTCCGCCTGCGCCTCTTCGAGTTCGATGGCGGCCAGGACCCGGACGGTGAAATTGGATGGCACGGGCGCATCGGGGATTTTGGCGAGCGCGTCGGTCAGGGTCGCCTCCAGTTCCAGTTCCGGTTGCGCCCGCAACCCGGCGCGTTCGGCGGCGGAAAGTTTCCGCCGCCACAGCGATTCGCGCAAGTTCTCGGGCTGTTGTTTCATTGTTCCAGCAATAAAAAACCGGCGGTTGCGCAAAGTTGCGGATTTTTTTCAGGTTGTTTTTGCGGAAATTGGTTTGCCGCCGCCAGTTGCTTCTCAAAATATGCGCCGCATGGGCTCATCCGGGTGATGTTCTTGGCAGAGGGGCAGCCTGAAAGCGCTGCCCTAAGTTGCGGGTGGCTTTGCTGCTAGAGTAGGACAGCGCTTCCAGCCTGTCCGGGCCAAGGGGGTTGATCTCCTCACATGACATTTAAGAACGATGTTCAGATACGCCCGCCTGTGCCAAATTTTGAAAAGCCGCTGTCCATCCGTGCCGGTTTATGCTATTCATCATGTCCAATTTGATGAACCTGACCGCTGAAAAAACCGCCACTTCCCGCGAACGCTTCAACCGCGCCGCGCGTTGCCTGCCGGTGGATCGCCCGCCGATGTGGCTCATGCGCCAGGCCGGCCGCGCGCTGCCGGAATACCGCAAACTCAAGGAGACTTACACTTTCGTCCAGCTTGTGCAAAATCCCGAACTCGCCGTCGAGGTGACGCTCCAGCCAGTGCGCCGGTTTGGTTTTGATGCGGCGATTTTGTTCAGCGACATCCTGGTGATTCCCGAAGCGCTGGGGCAAACGTATCATTTCAAGGAAACCGGCGGCGTGGTCATGGATTTCGCGGTGACGAGCAAAGCCGATATTGAAAAACTTTCCGTCGAGCGCGTCGTCGAGCGGTTGAGCTATGTGGACAAGGCGCTGCGGATGTTGCGCAAAGAACTTGGCGACCAGACGGCGCTGCTCGGCTTCACCGGCTCGCCGTGGACGTTGGCGACGTTTATGATGGAAGGCGCGAGCGTGCCCAAATACAGCCGCGCGCTGCAACTCTTCCGCGAGGACAAACAGACTTACTACGCGCTGGCCGAGAAGCTCACCGCCGCCGTCACCGCATATTTGCAGATGCAGATCGCCACGGGCATTGACGCGCTGCAAATTTTTGACAGCCACGGCGGCCATCTTGCGCCGACGGAATTTCAGGAGGCGTCCGGTCGCTGGACAAACGAAATCATTGCCAACCTTGGCGGCAAAGTTCCGGTCATCAATTTCTCGCTCGGCACGCACGGCAACTGGCCCGACCTCATTGCCAGCGGCGCGAACGTCATCGGCATTGACTGGCAGACTTCGCTGGCCGAGGCGCGGAAAATCATTCCGTCGCACATCGCCATGCAGGGGAACTTGTCGCCCACGCTGATCAGCGATGCGACGCCGGAAGTCGTCGCACGTGAAACCAGACTGGTTCTCGAAGCCATGCGCGGCCGGCCCGGACACATTTTCAACCTCGGCCACGGTTTGACGCCGGCGGCAAAACTGGAAAATGTCGCCGCCTTGGTGGAGACTGTGAAAAACTACCGATGAAGAATTCAACGCAAAGACGCAAAGGCGCAAAGACGCAAGATATGAACAGGCCTGTCCGTTTCCCTCTGCAGTGCTATCTCCCAACTTCGTCGTGGTCTGCAGAGATTTTCGCGGAGCGCGGACAGCCTTGTCCGCAAGTCCCGACCCGCACGCGGGGAACACGCGGACAAGGCTGTCCGTGCTCCGTTGGTTGCGGCTCCGCCGCGCTGCGCCTTTGCGTCTTTGCGCCTTTGCGTTAAACCTTTTGCTATTTGTGAAAACACTGAACGTAGATCTGGATTTGGTGAAGAAATACAACGTGGCCGGGCCGCGTTACACCAGCTATCCGCCCGCCACCAAGTTCACTGACGCCGTGACGTGGGATCAGCTTTCCGCCAAGATCGCGGACAACAACCGCACGCCGCGCGATCTTTCGGTTTATTTTCACATCCCGTTCTGCGAGACGCTCTGCTGGTTCTGCGGCTGCACCACCGTCATCACGCTCAATCACGACAAAGGCCGCGATTACATTGACTATCTTGGCCGCGAAGTCGCCCGCCTCGCGCCAATGCTGAACAAGGATCGGAAAGCCGTTCAACTCCATTTCGGCGGCGGTTCGCCGACTTTTTTACGACCCGATGAAATCCGCCGGCTCGGCGAAATCATCCACAAACATTTCACCTTTTCACCGGACATCGAGGCGAGCGTGGAGGTTGATCCGCGCCGGCTCACGCGCGAACACATGGTCGCGCTGCGCGAAATCGGTTTCAACCGCGCCTCGATGGGCGTGCAGGATTTTAATCCGAAAGTGCAGGAGGCGATTCACCGCATCCAGCCGCGCGAAATGACGCAGCAGGCGATGGATTGGATGCGCGAACTCGGCTATGGCTCGATCAACCTTGATTTGATTTACGGCCTGCCGCACCAGACGCCGGAGTCGTTCAACGAAACACTCGACACCGTTTTGGAAATGAAACCAGATCGCCTCGCGGTTTTCAGCTACGCACACGTGCCGTGGATCAAGCCGTCGCAAAAAATTCTGGAGCAAAAAGTTTTGCCCACGCCGGAAAGCAAGCTGGAAGTCCTCAAGCTCGTCATCGAACGGCTCACGGCCAACAACCAATACGTTTATATCGGCATGGATCATTTTGCGAAGCCGAACGACGAACTGGCCGTGGCGCAGCGCAACAAGCAGCTCCAACGGAATTTTCAAGGTTACAGCACGCGCGCCGGTTCGGACATTTACGCGTTTGGCATGAGCGCCGTGTCGCAAACTCCCGATGTCTATTGGCAAAACGAGAAGGAACTGCCGAAATATCAGACCGCCGTGGACGCCGGCAACGTGCCGTTGCACAAGGCTTACATCGTGAGCGACGAGGACAAAATCCGCCGCGAAACCATCATGCGGACGATGTGCGACCTCTCGCTCGACTTCGCCGCGATGAGCGCGAAACTCGGCATCAACTTCGAGCAGCATTTTGAAAAGGAACTCGCCGCGCTCGCGCCGTTTGCCGCCGACGGCCTCGTGAAGCTCAAGCCCGGCGGCCTCGAAGTGACCGACGCGGGCCGCCTCTTCATCCGCAACATCGCGATGTGTTTTGACAACACGCTCGGCGCGGCCAATGAACGGCGGCATTCCAAGACGATTTGATTTTTAGTCACGGATGAAACACGGATTGAACACGGATTTTGAATTGGGGTTGCAAGCAATTCTAAAATTGGTATTCGTTTAGCAAATAGAATATGGCATTGTTTCGCTACACATACGAAGCCAAGCACACGGAACTAGGAAAATATCGTATCGTATCAGGAACAGACGACGCGGTTGTTCGAGCAAAGGGAGCGGCTCTGTTGGCTACTTGGGAAGCTGAATACAAACGCAAACTCGAAAAAGATCGTCTCATTGCGGAACGAGAGGCTAAAAAGGATCGGCTGATTGAAGAACGTGATGCGGCTCTCGAAAAATCGCAACAGCAAAAGGAAAAAGCCAAAGAAGAACTGGAAAACAACCTTCAAGCCGCAGAGGATCGCACCGATGAAGCGACGGAAGCGCTGGAGCAAGTTACAGACACCTTGCACAATGGGTTGTCAGCGGATCACGAAGTTGACTGGGGAAATCTAAAACGCAGAGATTCATACCCCGAGCCAAAGCCTGCACATCTCCTCGAATACCTGAAATTTCCGCGCGAGCCGCAACCCGATGATCGGAGATATAATAATCCGCCGCCAGAAAAACTGATTTTACTGCCAGAAAAACCGATTTTATTGCCTGAAGATCCGATTCCGTTGGAATGCCCTCCAGAACCTCAACCCGACAGCCCCAAATACCAGCCGGTGGTGACGCTTTCCTTTCTGGACAAGATGTTAAATCGTGCGGAAATGAAAACTCAGGCCGCAAAACACGAACTATATCTTCAAGACTATGCGGCATGGTCGGAAATTGAAGCGGTAAGACAACGTCGTGCCGAAGCTGCCCGTCAAAACATCATCGAAAATCAACGTCGTGCCGAAGCTGCCCGGCAGAACACCATTAAAAATCAACGTCGTGCCGAAGCTGCCCGGCAGAACACCATTAAAAATCAACATCGCGTCGAAGCTGCCCGACAAAACGACATCGCGAAACAACGTCGTGCAAAAGATCTGTTTCTTCAGGAACACGAAGCCTGGGCCAAGGATTGTCAGCAAATCCAACTCAAAAATGAAACGCTTTATTCGGAAAGCGTCGTGGCAATAGAAGCGTGGAATACAGCGGCGGCAGAGTATTCTGTAAAACAAGATCAAGAAAACGCGGCGATTGACACCCGCAAAGCTCAATATGAATCGTTGGTGCCGGATGCGGTTTCAGATTATTGCGAACTGGTCTTGTCAGCCTCGGAATATCCAGACAGCTTTCCCAAAGAATTTGAACTTGAATACATTTCAGGGACAAAAATTCTGGTGGTTGATTATTCGTTGCCAGCCCCGGAACATTTGCCTCGCGTCAAGGAAGTCAAATATGTCAAAGCGAAGGATGACATGGTCGAGGTGTTCCTGTCAGAAACAGAATTGAACCGCATTTACGACGGCGTTCTCTACCAGATTTGTCTTCGGACGATTCATGAACTGTTTGATGCCGATGTTGCGAATGCTTTGAGCGCGGTTGTTTTCAACGGTTGGGTCAAATCAATTGACAAGGCCACCGGCAAGGAAGTGAACGGCTGCGTGATTTCGGTTCAGACGACGAAGGAAGAGTTTCAAAAAATCGCGCTTGCAAATGTTGATCCGAAAGCTTGTTTCAAAACTTTGAAAGGGATAGGAAGCTCAAAGCTACACAGTCTCACGCCGATTGCGCCAGTGTTGAAAATCAATCGTGAGGATAAAAGATTTATCGCTTCCTACGCGGTGGCCGGGCAACTGGATGAGCGAACCAATCTGGCGGCGATGGATTGGGAAGATTTCGAGCATTTGATCAGGGAGCTTTTTGAAAAGGAATTTAGCAAACCCGGTTGCGAAGTAAAAGTGACGCAGGCAAGCCGGGATGGCGGGGTGGACTCCGTGGTTTTGGATTCCGATCCCATTCACGGCGGAAAGACGGTCATCCAAGCCAAACGCTACACCAACACCGTCGGCGTCGCGGCGGTGCGGGAATTGTGGGGAACGGTTCTCAACGAAGGCGCGATGAAGGGAATTCTGGTCACGACGGCTGATTACGGCCCAGATGCCTATGAATTTGCCAAAGGCAAGCCACTGGTTTTGCTGAACGGCGCAAATCTATTGCACCTGCTCGAAAAGCACGGTCACAAGGCAAAGATTGATATTCAGGAAGCAAAAAGAATTTTGGCCGAGAAGGAAGCTTGATGGCTTTGTGTTTTTCAATCCGTGTTCCCTCTGGAGCAGAATGATTGGGTGAAATCTGTCGCAACCAGCGATCAAGCTTTTTCCAGCCGGGCAAGCAGCCGGTGACTGTAGCCCTCCTTGTGCAATTTGCTGTAATCCACGCGACCTTGCGTCTCAAGCATCTTCTGTTTGACCGCGCGCAACAAATTGTTCGTCGCGTGGTCGAGCAGTTCTGCCTCGGTCTTGGTCTGTCGCTTCGTCGCTTTTTTCATAGGGTGAACGTGCTTCAAACGGCACGGTGATTCAATTGCCAATTTTGCCTTGGCATCACGGGTTTGACGACAGCGGCGGATGAGATAAGCTTTTGCGGATGAGACAAACCGACCAACAGGCTGACGAGGCGTTCCGCGAGCAGTGCCGCCGGCAGATGGCGCGTCCGCTGGCGGCGCGCATCAAATACGGTTTCAACCGCGTCCACAAGCCGGTGCTGGATGACGCGCCGTGGCGGGCATTCGCCACCATGGCGGAATATCGCGCGTGGTGCGAGGCGAACCTGCCGGAATACCTCGGATTCCAGCGCGCCGCATGAACCGGGAATTTCGTCCGCTGCAAGCCGAGGAAATCGCCCGCGCGTTCCGCGACGAGGACGTGGATTATTTGTTCATCGGCAAGAGCGGCGCGATCCTGCTCGGTTATCCCGGCACGACGCAGGACGTGGATGTTTTTCCCGCGCGCTCGCCGGAGAACGGATGGCGCATCTCGGCGGCACTGCGGAAAATCGGATTTGAAATCGGCGCGGAATTGGAACGGGAGATTGTCGCCGGAAAAGATTTTGTGCAGATCAAGACCGGGCCGTTCGACGTGGATTTGATTTTCGCGCCGGACGGCATCGCCAGTTTTGCCGAGGCGAAGTCGCGCAAGGTGAGCGAGGGGATTTTTCAAGTGGCAAACCTGCGCGACATCATCGCCAGCAAGCGCGCCAGCGGCCGGAAGAAAGACGAAATCGAACTGCCGCTGCTCGAAAGCTTCCGCGCCGAATACGAAAAACTTCACGCGTCGCCGGTGCGATCAGCGGGCGACATTGCGGCAAAGAAATCCTCTGAAAAATAATTTTGGATGAAATCCGTTGCAATCATCGGTGCTGGCATCGCTGGGTTGACCGCTGCGTTTTATCTGAAGCGCAAGGGCGTGCCGGTCACGGTTTATGAGGCGGGCGGGCGCGTCGGCGGCTTCATCCAGTCCATCCGGCGAGATCCAAAGTGCTTGAGCAGCTTTTAGAAAAATGTTGAAAATAAATATTCAACCATCCAGATGAAGAATTCAATTATCCATTGCCTGACGGGTGTTTTGAGCGTTTTCGCAGCCATTGGACAGGCCCAGGATGCAACTATCGAGATACACGCCGGCCAGCCGCTTCACCGAGTCTCCCGCTATCTGACGGGTGCCTGCATCGAAGATGTGAATCACGAAGTTTATGGCGGCATAGACAGCCAGATGATTTTTGGCGAGAGTTTTGCCGAACCCGCGCCACCGCCGGCGTTGAAGGGATTCACGGTTTATGGTGGTCGTTGGTTGCCATCCGGCGATGAAATTCAAGCCATCGGTGGCGATGCGCCAAAGTTGATTTCCGACACGCCCGCTTTTGCCGAAGGTGAGGCGAGCGTGGACGTGTTTTTTTCGGAAAAGACCGGCGGCAACGCGGGCCTCATCGTCAAGGTCAGCGAAGCGGGCAAGGGCCGGGATCAATTCGACGGATATGAAATTGCCTTGGAACCATCCGGCAACCTGGTTCTGGGACGACACCGTCAGAACTGGGAGGCAATTCGCAAAGTGCTTTGCGATGTGCCCCTCAATCAATGGATCAAGCTGACCGTGCGGATGACCGGCAAGTCGCTTGAGGTGCTGGTCAATGGCAAGAGCTTTGTCCAATACGAAGATAAGGAACATCCGTTGAGCGCCGGCACAGTGGGCTTGAGAACCTGGCAGCGTGACGCCCGCTTTCGCAATCTGTCGGTCAGCAAGGGAGGCAAAGTTAAGCATCTTCCTTTTGAATTTGTTACCAAAGACCAGTGGGAGGACGGAGTCAGTGGTATGTGGCGCGCCATACGCCGTGGCACGGCGACGGGCAGCTTCTCGATGGAATCCGAGCACGCCTTTTCCGGTCACCAAAGCCAGCGCATAACATTCACCGGTGGAAACGGCGAGCTTGGCATAGAAAATCAAAGCCTCAATCGTTGGGGCATTTATTTTGTCGAGGGCAAACCCTATGAAGGCTATCTCTGGGTGCGCGCCGCAAAGCCGGTCGAAGCGTTTGCCGCATTGGAAAGCCGGGACGGCTCACATGTGTATGCGGAGAAGCGGCTCAAAGTCACCGGCAACAACTGGCAGCGGCTAGATTTTAAATTAAAGCCATCGGCGACTGATAATGCTGGACGCTTCGTCATCAAACTCAAACAGCCCGGTTCAATCGCGTTGGGTTATGCCTTGCTTCAACCGGGTGAGTGGGCACGTTTCAAAGGTCTGCCGGTCCGCAAAGATGTGGCCCAAGGTTTGATAGATCAGGGAATCACCGTTCTGCGACTGGGTGGCTGCATGGCGAATGCACCGGAGTATCGCTGGAAGAAAATGATCGGGCCGCGCGAGCAACGTCCTCCCTATCGCGGTTTCTGGTATCCGCATTCCTCAAATGGCTGGGGCATTTTTGACTTTTTGAATTTCTGCGAAGCGGCCGGCTTTCTGGGAATTCCGGATGTCAACATGGATGAGTCACCGCAGGACATGACCGTCTTTGTTGAATACGTCAACGGTCCGTCCGACAGCGAGTGGGGTCGCAAACGCGCAGCAGACGGTCATCGCGCATCCTATCATTTAAAGTATCTCGAGCTGGGCAATGAAGAGCGCGTGGACGAAAATTACTGGCGAAAGTTTCAGCCGATGGCCGAAGCCATCTGGGCGAGAGATCCGGAGATCATCCTGGTGGTCGGCGACTTTCTTTACAGTGAGTTGGTCAAGGATCCGTTTGATTTCACCGGAAATCCTTCGGGCCTGACCAGCCTGGCCGCGCAGCAAAAAATTCTTCAACTGGCCAAGCAGCACAACCGTGAAGTCTGGTTTGATCTGCATGTGGACACGGATGGTCCGAAACCCACTTCGTCGCTCAACGGCATGTTTTCGTATATTGACGCCCTGACAAGTCTGGCCGACGGGGCGAAATTTCGCGTGGTCGTGTTCGAACTGAATGCCGGCAATCACTCCCAACGCCGCGCGCTCGCCAATGCGCTGGCACTCAATGCCATTGAGCGGGACGGGCGAGTTCCCATCACGACCTCGGCCAACTGCCTCCAGCCTGACGGCCAAAATGACAATGATTGGAACCAGGGATTGTTGTTCCTCAATCCTTCGCAAGTCTGGTTGCAGCCGCCCGGTTACGTCACCCGGATGATTTCACGCAACTATCAACCGCTGGTGGTCAAATGCGACGTTCAAAGTCCTGGCAACAACCTTGATGTAAGCGCCAAGCGCGGCGAAGACGGTAAAACACTGGTGCTGCAAGTAGTGAACTCAAGTGATCAGGCCATGCCTGCGACCATTCTGGTGGATGGCTTTGTGCCATCCAAGCTTCTGGCAAGCGTCGAAGAATTGACAGGATCGCTGCATGTGGCGAACACGGCAGCAGCGACGGAGCGCATCAAGCCTTATTTATTCGAGTGGTGCCATGAATTTAAGAACGGCAAGGCGGCTTACAAATTTCCGCCCTATTCGTTTACAGTTATCCGTCTGGAATAACCTTTCCCAAATAGACAAAAGATTTTACAGGGTCAGACAAATATGAAGGATAGAACCCTCTCAACTCGTTTTGGCATTCGTAACCTCGTGCCTTTTTTACTGAAGCAATTTCCTAGTCGCCAAGCTTGTCTGGCTGGACTTAGTCACTCTCGCTTGCTGCTTGCGGCGCTATGCATGTCCCTCGCATTATGTTGTGACCTCTGCCGGGGTGCCGGGCTAACGGCGGATGGTTTGCTCTGTGAGTATCGCGAAAATCCATTGGGGTTAGACACGCCAGCGCCACGTCTAAGTTGGGTGTTGGAATCGGTAAAACGGAACGATGCCCAGACGGCGTATCAAATCTTCGCCGGTTCGAGTCCGGCGAAACTTGCGCGCGGAGACGCTGACCTGTGGGACAGCGGCAAGGTGGTGTCCGGCGAATCCATTCAGATCGTGTATGTCGGAAAACCGCTCCATTCGGGGCAACGCTTGTGGTGGCAGGTTCGCGTTTGGGATTCCGCCGGTAAAGTATCGGCGTTCAGTAAGCCGGCGTGGTTTGAGATGGCGTTGCTGGCACCGAATGACTGGCAGGCGAAATGGATTCAACGCCAGTCCGCCGGACCGATGCCTGAAGCGCAAGCGTTTGATGATCATCCCGCGCCGTTATTTCGCCGGGAATTCGCAATTGAAAAGAGCATTGTCCGCGCCCGTGTCTATGTGAGCGGACTGGGTTACTATGAATTGCGATTGAACGGGGAAAAGGTGGGCGACCACGTTCTCGATCCTGGCTGGACGACTTATTCCAAGCGCGTGCTGTATTCAACCTATGACGTGACGTCGCAATTGAAGCGCGGGCGAAATGCCATCGGCATCATGCTGGGCAACGGCTGGTTTAACCCATTGCCGCTCGGCATGTGGGGCCGCTTAAAACCAGGGGACGCGCTGACCACCGGCGAACCGCGCGCCATCGCAAAACTCGTAATCGAATTTAAGGATGGCACTTCGCAAACCGTCGTGAGCGATGAAACCTGGCGCGTGGGCGACGGGCCAATTTTGAGAAACAGCGTCTATCTCGGGGAATGGTATGACGCGCGCCGCGAGCAATCCGGCTGGGACCAAGCTGATTTTAATGATTCCAGTTGGACACCCGCCGCGCTGGCTGTCGAACCCAAGCTGGGTCCGTTGTGTTCGCAAAGCGCGCCGCCAATTCGAGTTGCCCGCACACTCAAGCCGGTGAAACTCACCGAACCCAAGCCGGGCGTTTTCATTTTCGATTTCGGACAGAACTTTGCCGGATGGGCGCGGCTCAAGGTGAAAGGCGCGGCAGGCACCCACGTCCGCCTGCGTTCCGGAGAACTGTTATATCCGGACGGCACTCTGAATGGAATGACGGCGGTAACCGGTCAAATCAAAGCTGGTGGCAAAGATTATCGCTATGACGGCACCGGCCAGCCCAAAACCGCCTTCCAACTGGACGAATATGTGTTGAAAGGATCGGGAATGGAAACCTACACGCCGCGCTTTACGTTTCACGGCTTCCGCTACGTCGAAGTCACCGGTTTTCCCGGAAGGCCGGATTTGAATTCGCTCGCAGGATTGCGGTTGAACGCCGACGTGTCGCCGGCCGGTTCGTTTGAGTGTTCCAATGAACTGTTCAATCGGATTCAGGAGATGGTGTTATGGACGGAATTGAGCAACCTGTTCAGTGTGCAGTCGGATTGTCCGCACCGCGAAAAATACGGCTACGGCGGTGACATCGTAGCCTCGAGCGAGATGGGAATGCTGAACTTCGACATGGCGCGGTTCTACGCCAAAGCCGCGCAAGATTTGGCGGACGCAGTGCGGCCCAACGGCGGCTTCGCGGAAACCTCTCCGTTCGTCGGCATCAGTGATGAAGGACTCGGCGACATGTCCGGCCCGGTTGGCTGGGGAACGGCCGAACCGCTTCTGGTCTGGCAACTCCGACAATACTACGGCGATCAGCGCCCGATGGCCCAGCAATACGAAGCGACAAAGCAATGGATTGAACTGCTTCACTCGAAGGCGCAGGACGGCATTCTTGATAACGGCATCAGCGACCATGAAAGTCTTGTTCCCAAACCGCGGGCACTTACGGGAACGGCCTTTTACTATTTTAACGTGAAACTGTTTGCCCAGATGGCCCGCGCGCTCGGCAAGAGTGCTGACGCCGAAGCAGCAGAATCCCAAGCTGGTAAGATCAGGGCAGCCTTCAACCAAAAATTTCTTCAGCCGGGCACAGGCCGTTACGACTCCGCCTCGCAAGCCTGTCAGGCGTTTGCGCTTTACCTCGGTCTTGCCCCCTCCGATGGGCGACCGCGTGCGTTGGAAGTGCTGGTTCGTGACATCGCCGCGCACGACGGCCATCTCGACACCGGCATATTCGGCACTAAATATCTGCTTAACGCGCTCACGGACGCCGGGCGGGCAGACTTGGCCTATGGCATGGTGAACCAACGCACGTTCCCGGGTTGGGGATACATGCTGGAGCACGGTGCCACGACGCTTTGGGAACACTGGGAGTTCAGTGATAACATCTATTCCCACAACCATCCCATGTTTGGCTCGGTCAGCGAGTGGTTTTACAAGGCGCTGGCCGGCATCCAACCCGGACCCGACGCGGTCGGCTTCAACAAGATCATCATCAAACCAAATCCGGTCGGCGACCTGAAATGGGTGAAGGCCAGTTACAACTCTGTTCGTGGCAAAGTCGTCAGCAACTGGACTAAAAAAGGCAACCGCTTTGAGTTGAGTCTTCACATTCCCGTTGGCGCGATGGCGACAGTATTCCTGCCTGCGCGGGACAGGGCGCAGGTCTTTGAAAGTGGGAAGAAAATTGATGGGACAAGTGAAATTCAGGTTCTTCGCATGGAAAATGAGCAGGCGGTGTGCGCGATTGGCTCCGGAGACTACCACTTTAAGTCCGTCGTTCCATAAGCCGGCCGGCAGACAAACCCATGCTCGACCAGAAAGTCCTTGATTGACATCGTGGTTTGTATGATAAGAATTACCAGCCCCCCGTCAGAGCCAGTGTCTGGTGAAGGCGGGCAAACATTTAACCAATTGAAAAGCGCATGAATTTGTTCCTCCGTTCCAACTTGATACTGCTTCTCGCCGCCGGTTCCTTGCTGGCCGATCCGCCGCTACCAGAGGAGGGTTTTGTAAACCTGTTTGACGGTAAGAGTCTCGATGGCTGGAAGGTCGGCGAAAACGCCGATGTCTTTCAGGTCCAGGACGGCATGATCGTGATGGAATGCCCGCCCGCGAAACAAGGCCCCGCTCATTTGTTTTATGATGGAAAAGTGAACGGCCACGCATTCAAGAATTTTGATCTTCGGGTGGAGGTGATGACTTTTCCCGCTGCCAACTCCGGGATTTACTTTCATGCCGATTATCAGGCGGCCGGATGGCCCAAGCGTGGCATGGAATGTCAGGTGAACAACAGCCACTCCGACTGGCGCCGGACCGGCAGCCTGTGGGGCATCAGGAATATTTCGTGGGGGCCGGAAACGCCGGCGGCTGACAACAAGGAAATGGTCACCATTTTGCCTAAACCGGCGGTCACCGACAATGTTTGGTTCACCCAGGAAATTATCTGTGTGAACGGATTGGTGACGGTCAAGCTGAACGGCAAAACCATGTTTGAATACAAAGTTTCGGATGCGAATACCGAGCATGCGCTCGCGACCAGGGGGACTTGGTTGCCGCAAGGCACCTTCGCCCTTCAGGGACACCCGCCGATGGCCGGCCACATCAGCAAGGTGTGCTTTCGGAATATACGAGTAAAAGCCTTGGCAGACTAGGATTGCGTCTCTCACTGCAATTATGCCGGACTGGTCCGGGATGCGTTGTTCGGCGAAACGGGCCGGTATTTTTTACATCAAAGCCGCTGCGCGCGCAATTGCTGCGGTCGGGAATAGCCGGCGGCAGTTTCTCGCGAAGCCATAACAACGAAATTTGGCGACGCCGTTTTGCTCGCGCCGTCCTTCAGCCAAAAAATATTGCCATGCAGGTATATTCCCTGTAACTTTTTAACCGCCATAGCAACGGCTGGATCGGTTGCCGTCCGACTGGAGCGGCCTGCGCCGTGATTTTCGGTTTTGAAATTGTTCACGGAGGCCAGCCAGATCAGGGTTGGTTTCGCGTAAGCTTTGGCGGCCAATAGTCACGGGAAACAAGGTGGTAAGTGGCTGTGGCAATTGTCTGGTTGTTGGCGGGTAAGGAATCCAACAGGGGCCAATTTAACCAACGGGCCAATGAAAAAGGCCTTGTTTGGCGTTTGCGCGCTTAGCTCAGTGGTAGAGCATTACCTTCACACGGTAGGGGTCGCAGGTTCGAAACCTGCAGCGCGCACCATTTCTCAATATTCGACAGGACGCGCCACGCCGTGCCAGAAAGCGACCTCTCCCCTTTGTTTACAATGGTTTCACCGGCTTGCGCCTGCGGACAATCCGCGACACGTTGCGCCACACTTTGACCCTTTGCGCCTAAAATCTGTGGTGCCATTTGTGGTGGCAAGACCGTCAGTCTTTCAACCGCCGACTTGAGTGACAACAACGAGGCATCCGTGTAGGTGCCCGCCGTCAGGCGCGGGTCACTGTGCCGCATCAATTCCATCGCCTCACGCTGCGGCACGCCAGCCCGGTGCAGATTTGTGCAGAACGTATGCCGCAGCGAATGGAAATCCACCACGCGGCCTTGTCTGTCCGCTTTGATGATTTCCCCCGCTTTCAAATGAGCATTGAAAATTTTTGATCGGGGAACCAGCCCCTTGAACACCAGATCGCCCGCGTCCCCGTTGGCCGGACGAAATTCACGCAGCGCGGTTGCCAGCACCGGATGCAATGGCAAGCACGCTTGTTTGTGATTTTTGCTCACCGACGCCCGAACCGTCACGGAAGGCTTTTCGCCCCCCAGGTTGAAATCATTCCAGCGCAGTTCCTTCAACTCGCCGTGTCGAATTCCGGTGAGCACGGCAGTCAAATAAACAATCTGTTGCGGACCCGCCACGGACAGCAAGCCGGCCAATTCTCTTTCGGCAAAAGCGCGACGGACGCGAACTTCATGCCCTCGTGCTTCAACTTTTTTGACGCTTGCCAACGGATTGAGCGGAATGCGGACTTGAGCCACCAGCCAGTTGCAGAATCCTTTTGCGCTGGTCAGGTATTCATTCAATGTCTTGGCCGCCTTGCTTTGGGCATTGCGCCAAACGATAAATGAATCTGCGGTGACATCTTGCGGAAATGTCCATTCACATTTCTCCGCAAGTTCCGTAAGGTGATATTCAACCGAGCCGATGTAACGATGATTGCGGCGTTGCGACCGGAGATCACCCACGAAATCCTGAATGTGCTTGGTCAGTTCGCGCCGCGCCGAATCGCGCACCGCTTTTGCGGGAATCAACCCGGCTTTTTCATGCTCCTTTTCCCGTAACAATTCGGCGCGCTTCTTTTCGGCGACCTGCTTGTCCGTCGTGCTCAAGGACACATCAATAACTTTGCCGCCGCTCGAATCCAGCCGGCATTTCCACCGCCAAATCCGTTCGCCTTTATGCTTGTAAATAAAGTTGATCATAATCAGTTGCCGTTGATGATGGCTTGAACTTCGCTCAACCGAAACCGGACCCCGCCACGAACTCGAACCCGAGTCAAGCGACCGCAAGCTGCATCACGGTCTATCGTTCGTTCGGAACACGCCAGCATTTCTGCAACTTCCCTTTTCCGAAGTAGTTTGTCGGTTGTAAAGTCAGCTTGGGTGTTCATAATTATTTCTTGTTCGATGGTTGGTCATTGTCACCGGACTCTTTGCCACCAAATTTTGCACTTGCCAGGCAAGCATCAATTGCCAGTTCAGGCATCGAAAACCATTCCGCTTCTAATTTCGCGCAAGCGGAGTCGTAATCTTCAAATTGATCCCGAGGGTCGGTTCCAGATTCCACTTCGAGGGTCGGCGACTTTTGTTTGAGGTGGTGAAACAACTCTGCACTTTTAAGAAAATCCTCTGCCTTCACGTTGTGAGCTTTTTCAAAACGAAGCGCCGCAGGCTCAACGTCATCCAAGATCTCCTGCCAAAGCGGTTCTGGATCCCGCAACGCTTTAGCAATCGTCACCGCGCTTAATTTCGTGCCGTTTGCCTCAAGCCAACGGCTAATGCCACGCGAACTCATACGCTTTGATGCTTCAAATATGTAGGGGAAAAGCTCGTTGATTAGGCCGCGCTGGAACGAGAATTCCTCGTTGAGTTGAGCCTCTTCAACAAGTTTGGAGCCAAGCTCTTTCAAATGTAATGTATCATCCATAGGTCTTAATCTTGATACAAACATACACGCTTTCAGATATTCGTCAACACACATTTACACGTTTACATCGTTATTTTTTGAGTCGAAAATCCCCATTCGCGTTCGCATGCCTGTCATCCGGCTTGCTGGTTTTTGAAGGCCAAGCCGGACGCCAATCATGCGAACGCTCAACAGACTCGCGCAGAATTAAACCTGGCAGATGTTGTTGCTTGAGCGTCCCTGCGGGGCGGGAGACGTTGGTTCAGGATTATTCAAGGCGCGCTTTTTTAACGGGCGCTGCCGCTCATGTCCCGCCGTTTGCTTTTGTTCTGCTCCAAAAAACCGCCGACAGTTGGAAGCGAAACCGGCGAAAAAAAGAGGCTTGTTTTTCCCCGAAACCCAGGACGTTTTCGCCTGCAAAGCTCACGCCAACCACGCGCCCACCGTGCCCTGTTGTCATGCCCTTTGCTTTCGCTGGAATTTGAATGCGCTTCCGCGCACGGCGGTTTTCCTCCGCGCTGGTGAAGAACAAAAGCAAACGGCGGGACACGAGCGGCGAACATCAAAAAAAACGCTTATGAAAAATCAAATTCAAATTGAAGAACAAGCTCCGGCGAACGCCAATCAGCTAACATCAAACGCCAAAGGCACGCTGGCAAAACCAGCCAGTGACCGCATGGCCAAACTTGGCGAGTTTCGCATTTTGACGTTGCGCGAAATGCCTGCTTACGGCAAGGCCGAGAATCCCGAACACTCCGCCGATTATTGGCGCAAACACATTGACACCGACCCCAGACACAATCCCGACGTGGAAAGTCTCGTTTGTCTGGTGTTGAACACGCGGCGGGAAATTCTCGGCCATTTCCTTGTGGCGACTGGTTTGCTGGACACCCTGCTTTGCCATCCGCGCGAAGTGTTTCGCCCGGCGATTGTTGCCAATGCTGCCGCCATCGTGGTGATGCACAATTTATGTGCTGCGACACATAAGTTGTGTTATGTGAAGCGCCGAGTTATGTGCAGTCACCGATTGGCGGTGCTGACGTTAATTCGTTCCATCGCGAAGGCGGTAGCTGGCTTTACTTCCCCGGATGGATGCGGTAATGACGTTAATCCGGGTTTCA
>ODAK010001145.1_pt1 | contig 29477 bp, 33 predicted proteins | sample 1539591 | NCBI WGS metagenome assembly ODAK01 (sample SAMEA3539303, study PRJEB22396) | soil metagenome | biome: tundra; feature: field; material: soil | place: USA | collected 2010-05 | depth 0.15 m
AGGCGACCGAAGAAGAGGGCCGCAAGGTCCTGCGGGTGTACTTGAAGTACAGCCCCGACAACGCGTCGCCGATTTCGGACCTGAAGCGGGTTTCTCGTCCCGGTTGCCGGGTGTATGTAGGACACACCGAGATTCCGCGCGTCCTTGGCGGCCTGGGGATCAGTATCCTGACCACTCCGCGAGGCGTGATGACAGGGCGTCAGGCGCGCAAAGAAGGCATTGGCGGCGAGGTCTTGTGCGAGATTTACTAAGTAGCTGTCAGCCGTCAGCTATCAGCTGTCAGTGAAACGGGAGCGCGCGAAGCCGAAATTTACAGGCTGGCGATGAAACTGGCCAAGAATGAACAAGCTGATGGCTGATAGCTGAGAGCCGACAGCTGATTCGAGAGCTAAAGATTATGTCAAGAATTGGTAGAAAACCGATCCCGATGCCGAAGGGCGTTACCTACGCGGTCGAGGGCAACACGGTCCGGGTGACGGGGCCGAAGGGCGAAGTTACGACCCACATGCCTGCTGGCGTCAAACTGGAACAGACCGATGGAATCTTAACGGTGGTTCGCGAAGACGATTCCAAGGCTGCGGTGCACGGACTAGTGCGCGCTCTGGTGAACAACTCGGTGGAAGGTGTCACCCGAGGCTGGACCAAGGATCTGGACATCGTTGGGATTGGCTACCGTGCGGAAATGAAGGGCAAGACCACGGTGGTGTTTACCCTGGGATATTCCCACGCCATCGAATATCCGCTGCCGGCTGGCATCCAGGTGACTATCGATCCCAAGCTCACGCACCTTACGGTCAGCGGTATTGACCGGCAAAAAGTGGGATTCGTCGCGGCCGAGATGCGCAGCCTTCGTCCGCCTGATCCATACAAGAACAAGGGTGTGCGCTATAGCAACGAGCGCCTGAAGAAGAAGGTTGGCAAGACGGGTGCGAAGTAACAGTTATAAGTAGCCAGTAGTTAGTTGCCAGTTAGTGACGGGCAATGAGCAATCGGCGAAAAGCGAAGGGCGAAAAGCGATTCACGACGGGATGGCGCAGGAGCGCACCGTTACCCGGTTCAGAAACCCGGGATGAGGAACAGAGACAATGATCACGAAGTCTTCAAAAGATCAAACGCGGCAGAAGGTGCACGCCAGAATCCGTAAGAAGGTTCTGGGCACGGCGGAGCGTCCGCGACTGAACGTCTATCGTTCAGTGAACCACATTTACGCCCAGGTAATTGACGACACGCAGGGCGTGACCCTGGTCTCGGCAACCTCTGTAAAGAAAGTCGGCAAAGGCGAGAAGCGTCCGACCGGCGGCAACGTGGGTTCGGCGAAAGATGTAGGCAAGCTGATCGCCGAGCGCGCCAAGCAGAAGGGCATCGAGAAAGTGGTCTTCGATCGCGGGGGATATCTTTACCACGGACGGATCAAGGCGCTGGCCGACGCGGCAAGGGAAGCGGGACTGAAGTTCTAAAGGCAGTTGTCAGTAGTCAGTAGTCAGTTGTCAGTTGCCAGCGAACGAGATACGACAGCCGCCAGCCCGAACGGCGAAACATTAGCTAAGCGTGTAAGGGGCGGTGTGAGTACTTTTCGATATCAGAGTAGTAAGCACGACGAGCCAGCGCCGCAGGCGCGGAAGAGCTTAGCCCAGGGCGGAAGCCCTGGGTAGGTGGGAAATAACGATCCGAGCCCCTTTAGGGACGACACAGGTTTTTTTGAGATTGTAGGGCGGAGTTGCCAAGCGCACCGACGCCGGGAGACATAAAGGGAATGCCAACAGTAAAGAAAAAGCTTGACGCCGGTCAGTACCAATTGAAAGACCAAGTGGTCTCGATCAACCGCGTCACCAAAGTCGTCAAAGGCGGCAAGAACCTGTCGTTTGCGGCGCTGGTGGTGGTGGGCGATCCGAGTTCTGCCGTGGTGGGATACGGATCCGGTAAAGCGAAGGAAGTTCCGCAGGCGATCCGCAAGGGAATCGAAGCGGCCAAGAAGAACCTGCTGCGCGTGAACCTGACGCAGACCTCGATTCCTCACCAGGTGCTGGGCCGCTACGGCGCAGGCATGGTGATGCTGAAGCCGGCTCCCGAAGGCACCGGCGTTATTGCCGGAGGTGCGGTCCGCGCGGTCATGACTTCGGCGGGAATCCAGAACGTGCTGACCAAATCCATCGGTACCACCAACCCGCACAACGTGATCAAAGCCACCTTCAACGCGCTGTCCCGGCTGCGCGACCGTAAAGACGTGGCCAGCGCGCGGGGCAAGTCGGTCGAGGAGCTTTAACTATGGCTCGTAATCGTAAGAAGGCACAAGCAACGCCGGCAAAAGCGGGTGCGAAGATGCAGCTCAAGTGGGTGCGTTCGGCAATTGCGGCCCCCATCAAACACAAACTGGTGGTTAAGGGATTGGGTTTCACTCGCTTGAATCAGGTAGTCGAGCGGGAAGACACGCCTTCCATCCGTGGCATGGTGGCCAAGGTCCCGCACCTGGTCGAGATCGTGAAGTAACAGTTGCCAGTAGGCGGTTGCCGGTAACGGCAACTGGCCACTAGCCACTAGCCACTAGCAACTAGCAACTAGCAATTAAAATGGTCATCAAACGGCGGATTGAGAACTGAAACTGGCTACTGAAGGTAAACAATGAATCTCAGCAATTTACGTGCACCCCGAAAAGCGTCGGAGAATAAGAAGCGTGTGGGCCGCGGCATGGGCTCGGGTATGGGGAAGACTTCTACCCGGGGGCACAAAGGCCAGAGGTCACGTAGCGGTTCGCGCATGATGCGCGGCTTTGAAGGCGGCCAGATGCCGCTGCACCGCCGCCTGCCCAAGCGCGGCTTCACCAACATTTTCCGGGTCGAGTATGAAGTGGTGAACCTGGAACGGCTGGCGGGCTTAGGCAAGAGCGAGATCACGCCCGAATTGCTGCGCAAAGCCGGCGTCGTCAGTTCCAAGAACACGCTGGTGAAAGTGCTCGGCCAGGGCGAGTTGTCAAAGGCGATTACGGTACACGCGCACAAGTTTTCCAAGTCGGCCCAGGAGAAAATTGAAAAAGCCGGCGGCAAGATCCAGGTCCTGTAGTGTTGTTCCCACCCTTTTGCCAACAGAGGGCGAAAGGATGGGGCACCCAGCCGCTAACTGATAACTGACTACTGGCAACTGGTTACTGGCAACTGAGGTTTTCGTTCCATGCTTGAGAAGTTGGCCAACGTATTCCGCGTTCCCGATCTGCGCAAGCGCATTTTGTTCACGCTTGGGCTGCTGGCGGTTTACCGCTTCGGCGGACACATCCCCACGCCGGGTATCAACGCTGATCTTCTGTCGCAGTTCTTCGACCAGAACCGCGGCACCTTCCTCGGTTTTGTCGATTTGTTCAGCGGCGGTCAACTACGCCGGCTGACGATCTTCGCCCTTGGCATCATGCCGTACATTACCGCGTCCATCATTCTGCAGTTGATGACGGTGGTGTACGAGCCGCTGGCCAAGCTGCAGAAGGAAGGCGAACTGGGGCGCAAAAAGATCACTCAGTGGACCCGTTACCTCACCCTTTTGCTGAGTGCGGTGCAGTCGCTGGGCATTGCGATCACGCTGGAGCGCCAGACCATAAGCGGAGGAACGGCCTTCGTCAACAATCCGGGCCCCGGCTTCGTATTGATGACCATGTTGACGCTCACCACCGGCAGCGTCTTCATCATGTGGCTGGGCGAACAGATCACGGAGCGCGGTGTCGGCAACGGCATGTCGTTGCTGATCTTCGCCGGTATCGTCGTAGGCTTGCCGCGGGGCGTCATGGATTTGTACGAGAAAGCGGCATCCCAGGCATGGGGCGCTTTCACCGTTCCTGCTCTGCTGCTGCTGGTCGTACTGATGATTGCGGTAGTCGCCTTCATCGTGTTCGTCGAACGCAGTGAGCGCCGCATTCCCGTGCAGTACGCCAAACGTGTGGTCGGCCGCAAGATCATGGGCGGGCAATCGACCCACCTGCCATTGCGCGTGAATTCCGGCGGCGTTATGCCGGTCATCTTTGCATCGTCGGTACTGACGCTGCCGCAAACGGCGGGCGCAATGTTCAAGGGCAAGAGCGTTTTCCTCGATCGCATGCTGAGTCAGCTCGCCTGGGGCGAGCCGATGTACACCTTGCTCTACGCGGTCGGAATCATCTTCTTTGCCTACTTCTACGTGTCTATTGTCTTTAACCCGACTGAGGTTGCCGACAACATGCGGAAGTACGGTGGATTCATTCCGGGCATCCGGCCCGGGGCCCGGACGGCCAACTACATCAATGACATTCTGACGCGCATCACCTTGGTAGGCGCGCTGTACCTGATCTTGATCTCCTTCATTCCTGAATGGATGATCACGGGCATTCACCTCAATCACCTGTTTGGTCCTATTGGAGCATTCTTCGAGCGCTTACCGACATGGGTGACCAACGGACTGGGTGTGAATTTCTACTTTGGCGGTACCTCGCTGCTGATCGTGGTCGGCGTGGCCATGGACACCGTCAACCAGGTCGAGTCGCAATTGGTGATGCGTCATTATGAAGGTTTCACCCCGCGTAGCGGACGTATTCGCGGGCGCAGGGCGACGTGGTAAGGAAAGCAGGGGTTAGAGGCTAGGGGATAGGGGACTAACCCCTAACACCTGCCTTCGGAGGGTACGAGGCATGGAAGTGCAGACTTCCGCGGCAGTGGGCGTTAAGACAAACCAACAGGTAGTCGGTCCTATTGTGCTGTTGGGCCCGCCAGGCGCCGGCAAAGGAACGCAGGCGAAGCTGATCGCTGAAACCTACGGCATCCCTCAGATCTCCACAGGAGATATCTTGCGGGACAACGTGGCCCGCAAGACCGAATTGGGAGTAAAGGCCAAGGAGATCATGGGGCGCGGCGACCTGGTTCCCGACGAACTGGTTTGCGGCATGGTAGCAGACCGGCTAGTGCAAGCCGATTGCGTCCGCGGGTTCATTCTGGACGGCTTTCCGCGCACCGTGCGGCAGGCCGAGTGGCTGGATGCGCAGTTGGAGAAAATGCGGGCAGGCCAGGACAGCAAGCGGCAGCAGGCGTACGCGCCGCCGGTTGTGATCCGCTTGGTAGTAGAGTATAATCAACTACTGCAACGGCTTACCGGGCGTCGTTCGTGTCCCACCTGCGGACTGATTTACAACGTCTATTACCAGCCTCCCAAAGTCCAAGGCATCTGTGATGTCGAGGGTACGCCCTTAGTGACGCGTCGGGACGATACAGAAGAAGTTATCGCCGAACGCCTGAAGGCCTATGAGCAGCTTACCCTGCCCCTGGTGGAATATTACGGTGCTCGGGGCCGATTGATCGAAGTGAACGGCGATCAGCCGGTGGAAGCGGTAATGGCGCAAACGTTCAGTGCGATAGAGAATGTCAATCGTTTGTAAGTCGGCCTCGGAAATTGACAAGATGCGCCGGAGTGGGCGCATTGTGCGTCAAGTTCTTGAGGCGGTACGAGAGGCCGTTGCGCCCGGGGTTTCGACCATGGATCTGGAGCGCGTTGCCGAGCGCAAGATCCGGGATTTAGGGGCCAAGCCTGCATTCAAGGGGTATTACGACTATCCCTGCGTGCTATGCACCTCGGTGAATGACGAGATCGTACATGGTATCCCGTCGCCGCGGCGGATGCTGAAGGCCGGAGACATTGTTTCCCTTGATTGTGGCGTCGTGCTGGATGGGTACTACGGCGATTCGGCGATCACGGTTCCAGTAGGCGACACGATTACGCCGGAGCTGCAGAAATTGCTCGAAGTGACGCGCGCGTCTCTCTTTCACGGAATAGACGCGGCGCGGGTGGGTAATACGGTCGGGGACGTGGGCGCAGCCGTGCAGCAACTGGTTGAGGCCAACGGCTTCAGCGTGGTGCGGGAGTTCGTCGGGCACGGCATCGGTACGAAGTTGCACGAAGACCCGCAGATTCCGAACTACGGGACCCCCGGGCACGGGGCGAAGTTGCGCGACGGCATGGTCCTGGCGATCGAGCCCATGGTGAACATCGGTGGGCCGGGAACGCGGGTACTTGACGATAAGTGGACGGCAGTGACCGAAGACGGCAGCTACAGCGCCCACTTCGAACATTGCATCGCGGTGACCCGGAACGGACCGGTGATCTTGACGGAATAGTTGCCAGTAGCCAGTAGTCAGTAGCCAGTTGACTGCGCGGCTTTGGAAACGTGGAATTCATGACTGACAACTGGCAACTGACAACTGATTTTCCGGGGTTGAATGAGTAAGGAAGACGCGATTGAGGTAATGGCGGTGGTGGTTGAACCCCTGCCCAATGCCATGTTCAAGGTGGAATTGGAGAACAAGCACCAGGTGCTGGCGCACGTCTCGGGCAAGATGCGCAAGAACTTTATTCGCATACTTCCCGGCGACCGGGTGGCGGTGGAGCTATCGCCCTACGACCTGACGCGCGGCCGCATTGTGTATCGGTACAAATAGCCAGTGGGCAAACGTCAGTAAGTAAGAACTGGCAATTGAGAACTGGCAACTGACAACTGAGGTTTTCATGAAGGTACGGGCATCAGTCAAGAAGATTTGCGATAAATGCAAGGTGATTCGCCGTCACGGAGTGGTCCGCGTGATCTGCGAAAACGCGAAGCACAAGCAACGGCAGGGATAACGGAAGCAATGAGCATTTGGCATTTAGCTAAATGCTTTGGCTAAATGCTAAGGGCCAACAGCTAAAGGCTGTTTTGGAGCAACTATGGCACGTATTGCAGGCGTGGATCTTCCGCGCAACAAGCACATCAGCATCGCCCTGACCTACATTTTCGGGATCGGGAATTCGCGCGCCAAGAGCATTCTCGGGTCCGCGAACGTGCAGACCGATAAGAAGGTCAGCGACCTCAACGAAGATGAGGTAAACCGCATCCGCCAGGTCATTGAAGAGGGCGGCAACGTCGAAGGCGATCTCCGCAAGGACGTCTCGATGCACATCAAGCGGCTCATCGAAATCGGCTCCTATCGTGGGTACCGTCACCGCCGCAGCCTGCCGGTTCGCGGACAGCGCACCCACACCAATGCTCGCACCCGTAAAGGTCCGCGCAAGGGCACGGTAGCAAATAAGAAGAAAGCAGCAGGGAAGACATAGAACATGGCGAAACCAGCTGGATCCGCCGCAGCGGACAAAAAAGGCAAGAGCAAGAAGTTCAAGAAGAAGGAGCGCAAGCACGTTCCCAACGGACTCGTGCATATTCAGGCCTCTTTCAATAACACGATCGTTACCATCACCGATCCGAACGGAAATACGGTTTCGTGGAAGAGTTCGGGTTCGCTCGGCTTCCGCGGATCGCGTAAGGGAACGCCCTTCGCTGCGCAGCAGGCTGCCGCCAATGCCGCCAACCAGGCGCGCGATCACGGCATGCGGGTGGTGGATGTGCGGGTCAGCGGTCCGGGTTCGGGACGCGAGTCGGCGGTGCGTGCTTTGTCCGCGTCCGGCTTGGATGTCCGATCGATTAAGGACTCGACACCGGTTCCGCACAACGGCTGCCGTCCGCCGAAGAGACGCAGGGTCTGAGGAAGTGGCTAGTGGTTAGTGACTAGTGGTTAGAAAAGTACCTTAGCACATACTGTGGGCCGGGATTGTGGGCAGGATCGAAACGGTTGGCAGCACCATCTAATTGCTAACCCCTAAAACCTAGCCCCTAACAACTGATTTTCGTTCGGGACGAAGGGACGCCAAGCGCCCGTAAACCGATCGATACAAGGGCGGACAAGCTCTGCCCGATAAGGAGAACGTAACTTGGCAAGGTACAAAGACGCAGTATGCCGCCTTTGCCGCCGCGAGGGCATGAAACTGTTCCTCAAAGGCGCAAAGTGCTTCACCGACAAGTGCCCGGTCGAAAAGCGCAATTTCGCTCCCGGCCAACACGGCAAGGACCGCAAGGCCAAAATCGTCGGCTACGGGTTGCAACTTCGCGAGAAACAGAAGGCGAAGCGCATCTACTTTACCCAGGAAAAGCAATTCCGCAACTACTTCGAGCGCGCCGCCCGCACCCGAGGCGTCACCGGCGAGGTACTGCTGCAACAACTGGAGCGCCGCCTCGACAACGTGGTATACCGCCTCGGCTTTGCAGTAGCACGGCGCCAGGCCCGTCAGTTGGTTCGGCACGGTCACGTGCACGTGAATGGCAAGAAGGTGGACATTCCTTCCTACCAGGTGAGTGCCGGCGAAGAAATCTCGGTGCGCGAGAAAAGCAACAAGCTGGTGCTGGTGGAGATGGCGAAGGATTTTGCCAGTCACCAGGCGCCGCCGGCATGGCTGGAAGTCGACCGGGATGCCTCTAAGGGCCGGGTGGTTTCGCTGCCGACGCGGAACGACATCAACTTGCCGATTAACGAGCAGTTGATCGTGGAACTTTATAGCAAGTAGTACACCCGCGGCGGGGAGTGATCCGCGTCGCGTTTTCTACAATCTTCGAGCCAGATCAGCCGGTGTGCGCTTCCAGGAAACGCCAACCGCGCAGCATGGCCGAACTGACAGACAGGAGTTAGGAATGCTTTGGAAAGGATTTCAGAAACCGAAACGGCTGGCTACCGACACCGAGACCTTGACCGACCAGTACGGTCACTTCTGGGCGCAGCCGTTTGAGCGCGGTTTCGGTACCACCATCGGCAACGCGTTGCGCCGCGTGTTGCTGTCGTCCATCGAGGGTGCCGCGGTCACCGCGGTCAAAATTGAAGGTGTACTGCACGAGTTCCAGTCGATCCCGGGGGTGGTGGAGGACGCGACCGACATCATTCTCAACCTGAAACAGATTCCCTTCCGCCTCAACGGGGACGCGCCTAAGGCGATTTACTTGCGCGCCGATCAGCCGGGCGTAATCACTTCCGGCATGATCGACGCTGACGCTGACGTCGAGGTGCTCGACAAGGACGTTTACATCGCCACCGTCAGCGAAGGTGGCAAGATCGACATGGAAATGCGGCTGAAGCGGGGCCGGGGTTACGTTTCGGCGGACAAGAATTTCGATGAGGACCTGGGGTTGGGATTCATTCCCATCGACTCCGTGCACTCGCCGGTGCGCAGGTGTAACTACTCGGTCGAAGCTGCCCGTCTGGGACAGATCACCGATTACGACAAGCTGGCCATCGAAATTTGGACGAACGGTTCGGTGACTCCGGCCGATTCGCTGGGACTGGCCGCGAAGTTGCTGAAGGACCACATGAACATCTTCATCAACTTCGAGGAGGAACTCGAGGCGCAGGCTGCCGGCCTTGGCGACAAGCCGGAGATCCGCAACGAGAACCTCAATCGCTCGGTGGAAGAGCTTGAGCTTTCGGTGCGCAGCTACAACTGCCTGAAGAACGCCAACATTCAGACCATCGGCGAGCTGGTGCAGAAGTCCGAAGCCGAGATGCTGAAGACCAAGAATTTCGGTCGCAAGTCGCTGAACGAGATCAAAGAAATTCTGGCTTCGATGGGCCTGGGTCTGGGCATGAAGATCGACGACCAGGGAAATGCTGTTCCCGGCAGTTCGTCGGGAGCATCGCAAGGCTATTCGCTGCCGTCGTCGGGTTACGGAAACGATCCGAATTTCTAACTCTAGTTATCAGTAGCCGGTTGTCAGACTGCGTACTGCTACCGATAACTGGCTACTGGCAACTGACTACTGACTACTGACTACTGACTACTGACTACTGACTATTTTGAAGGACTACGTAAATGCGTCATCGTAGAGCAGGATGGAAGTTAGGACGGAACACGTCACATCGGCGCGCGTTGCTGCGCAACCTGGTGACCTCGTTAATTGTGGACGAGCGCATCGAAACCACCGTCACCAAGGCCAAGGCCATGCGTCCTCATGTGGAGAAGATGATCACGCTCGGCAAGCGCGGCGATGTGGCAGCGCGGCGGCAGGCGGCCTCGTACCTCATGACACGGGATGCTGTGGACAAGCTGTTTGATACCATCTCACCCCGTTACGGGGATCGCGAAGGCGGTTATCTTCGCATCATTCACGGCGGCTTCCGTCAGGGGGATGGTGGCGACATAGCCTTCGTTGAGTTGCTGGGCAGCGAAAAGACGCTGGACGAAAAGCGCCAGAAGCGTGCCGAACTGCGCGCCAAGCGCGCCGAGGAAACTCGCAAGGCCATGGAGTCCGCCGAGGCTGAAAACAAGCAGATGGAAGCCCAGCAAGCCGCCAACGAAGACAAGAAAGAAGAGTAGAAGCAGGTCCAGCCGGGTTGCCGGCGGGGCTGAGGAGTTTACAACAGCGTGCCCCGTGCTAGCGAAAGCTAGGGCGGGGCTTTTTGTGGTCGATGCAACCACCAAAACCGAAAACTACCGCGCGGACGAAAATTCGGACTGTTCGATGCGAGCGCGTCGGCGGTTGAAGGCTCGTAACGACAAGAAGTAGATGACCACCTGGAGCACCGCCGCACCACAGGAATCGAGCACCACGTCCTGCCATCGTCCGGTGCGGGAGGGGATGAAGCTTTGGTGGATCTCGTCCGCCGCAGCGGTCACGACGGTTACCAGCATGCCGAGCAGCGCCCAATCCCAGCGCCAGAAGTCGCGCCGGTATATTCCCCAAGGGCGGCGTAAGAGTGGGCGGAGCCGATCATAGTTGGTGTTCTTGAGTGCGAGAAAAACCAGGACGCTGAGGATCCCGTAGCCGGCGAAATGTCCGGTCTTGCGTAGGATCTCATCGAGTTGTGACACGAAGGACTCGTCCACCCGGGGGGCGACCGCCGCAATCACCCTGTACAACAACCCCGAGGTGTTGCTGGCGGAAGCCATGTCCGTGGATTCCAGCCGGATGACTCCCAGCCACACCAGGACAGGCCACCAGCGGTGTGCCAGCGTTCGAAATGAGGGTTTCAGCAAGCGGTCGTGCTCCGAAGGCTGCCGGTGTTGACTCACGATGGTTGCCGGGCTGGGCTGAGGTTACTCGATGCGGTAATTGGGGGCCTCGCGAGTGATCATGACGTCGTGCACGTGGCTCTCGCGCAGGCCTGCGCCGCTGATGCGCACGAAGCGCGCCTTCTGCTGCAGTTCGGCGATGGAGGAGCAGCCGGCGTAACCCATTCCGCTTTTTACCCCACCCACGAGCTGATACACGATCATGCCGACAGTGCCACGATAGGGGACGCGTCCCTCGATGCCTTCCGGAACTAGCTTGGCCAGACGATTGCCATCACCGCCGTCCTCCGACAAGACTGGAACCGAAGAATCCGCATCGGTGTTCTGGAAGTAGCGTTCGCTGGAGCCTTGAGCCATTGCGGCCAGAGATCCCATACCGCGATAGGCCTTGAAAGAGCGGCCCTGGTAGAGAATGGTTTCGCCCGGACTCTCTTCGGTGCCGGCAAGCAACGATCCGATCATGACGCAGTTTGCGCCCGCCGCAATCGCCTTGGTTACGTCTCCGGAATACTTTATGCCGCCATCGGCGATGACGGGAACATCGGTGTCGCGTACGGCGCGGGCGGCTTCGGCGATCGCAGTGATCTGAGGAACTCCGGCGCCGGTTACGATGCGGGTGGTGCAGATTGATCCTGGGCCAATGCCAACTTTGATGGCATCAGCTCCGGCGCGCGCCAGTTCACATGCGCCATCGAATGTGCCGACGTTGCCCGCAATGACATCGACCTCGGGCAGGGCCGACTTGATCGTCTGGATGGCTTCTATCACCCGCGTCGAATGTCCGTGGGCACTGTCGATAGCGAGCAAATCAACTTTGGTCCGTACCAACTCCTGGGCGCGTTCGAGGAAATCCCCAGTGGCGCCGATGGCCGCGCCTACGCGCAGCCGGCCATGATCGTCCTTGGCGGCGGTGGGATATTTCAAGCGCTTCTGAATGTCCTTGACCGTGATCAGGCCCTTGAGATTGTAATGATCGTCCACTACCAGCAGCTTCTCGATGCGATGTTCATGCAGGATCGCCTCCGCATCACTCAGAGTTGTGCCGACCGGGACCGTGATCAGGTTCTTCTTGGTCATCACTTCACTGATAGGAATGTCGGTCCGGGTTTCAAAGCGGAGATCGCGATTGGTGAGGATGCCGACCAGCTTCTTGTTCTTGGTCACGGGCACGCCCGAGATGCGGTAGCGGCGCATAACTTCCAGCGCATCGGAGATCTTCTCGTCGGGCGACATGGTGATGGGGTCGACAATCATGCCGCTCTCCGAGCGCTTGACCTTGTCCACTTCGCTGGCTTGCTGCTCGATGCTGAGGTTGCGATGGACGATGCCCAGCCCGCCTTGTTGGGCCATGGCAATGGCCATGCGGGATTCCGTGACCGTGTCCATGGCGGCACTGATCAGCGGGATGCGGAGTTCGATGTTGCGGGTCAGGCGGGTCGTCGTCTCCACCAAGGCCGGAACCACATCGGACTTGGCAGGCAACAGCAACACGTCATCGAAGGTAAGCGCCTCAGGCACCGGAAAATGAATCATGGCTTTGGGTCCGCGGAAGGATAATCCCTCATTGTAGAGTTGCGCTGGCGGTTAAGCAAACGCGAGTGCGCCAGGATCTTTAGTTGGCAGGGAGGAGCGACACGCCCTTCTGTGCCGTTCTAAGCTGCTATCCCCCGTGTGTTCATTGAATTTTCGGACTCTTCGGCGTATAGTCAGTAAAGTACTGTTGTGTTTTGAGGGTTCTGTCACTCCCTCCCGGCGTGACGGCGAGCCCGGTGCATAATCGGCGAAGCACATCGGTGGGCGCGAGCCCACTTTTTATTTCCACCCCGTAATCCGCTGGTGCGCGGCGAGTCCAGGCGGCAGCGATAGCCTGACGGGCGGTTTGTGCTCATTTGCAGTGAGCTGTTTTCTGGTCAAGAACAGACGATGGCAGCCAGCTTGGAAACAGTTCGAGAGATCGCGGAACGGGTGGCGCAATCGAGCGGCCTGGAAGTGGTCGATCTCGAGCTGCTGGGCGGCGGTAAGGCGCGCATGCTCCGCATCTTCATCGACAAGCCGGAGGGGGTTACACACGAGGATTGTTCCAGCTTCAGCCGTGAAGTAGGCACAATCCTCGATGTTGAGGAGGCAGTACCGGGCGCTTCGTACTTGCTGGAAGTCTCATCACCCGGACTGGATCGAAAGCTTTCCAAGCCGGCAGACTACCAGCGTTTCACCGGTAGCCTGGTGAAGCTGATGACCCGGGACCCGGTAAACGGAAACCGGTATTTTGAAGGGCGACTGAAGGCGTTTCACGATGGCCGACTCAGTTTGGAATTGACCGGCAGGAAAAAGTCGAAGAAGCACCAGGAAGTGGAGCAGGGAACGGAAGTGGAGATTGATCTGACCAACGTCGAGAAGGCAAATCTGGTGCCCGAGTTCTGATTCGAACGCAGCAAAGACCAAATGGAAGTAAGGTGGCTAACATTTTATGGCGAGTGAACTGTACAACGTAATCGACGCTCTGAGCCGGGAGAAAGGCATCGATCCGCAGATCGTCGTGAACGCGGTGGAGGATGCCATCGTTGTGGCCACCCGAAAGTATTACAAGAGCCAGGAGAACCTGCGCGCCGAACTCGACAAAGAGAGCGGCCAGATTCGTGCCTTCGCGGTGCGAACCATCGTTGATGGCCCCGAGCAGATCGAGGACGCCCTGGTGCAGATTACGCTGGAGGACGCCAAACGCATCGATCCGGCCGCCGAGGTGGGTGGCGAGTTGCGCACCTATAAACCGACTGACGTGCTAGGTCGAATTGCGGCCCAACTGGCGAAGCAGGTCATCTTCCAGAAGGTACGGGAGGCCGAACGGGACACCATCTACAACGAGTACATAGGCCGCGTCGGCGAAGTGATCAATGCCACCATCAAACGCCAGGAGGGCCAGGACGTCATTGTGGACCTCGGCAAGGCCGAAGGACGCATGCCCAGAAAGGAGCAGTCGCGACTGGAATCGTTCGCTCCGGGCGAGCGCGCGCGAGTGGTGCTTGTCCGCGTGGAGAAAGCTTCCAAGGGCCCGCAGGTTGTGGTCTCGCGCGCGGTGCCGGAGCTGGTATCGCATTTGTTCCAGACCGAGGTGCCTGAGATTTACGACAACACGGTGGTTATCCGCGCCATTGCCCGCGAAGCCGGCGAGCGCACCAAGATTGCGGTCATGTCGAAGGACAAGGATGTCGATCCGGTGGGCGCTTGTGTCGGAATGAAGGGCATGCGTGTGCAGTCCATCATCCGCGAGTTGCGCGGCGAAAAGATTGACATTATCGAATACCACGAGGATCCCGTGACCTTTGCGGAAAAGGCGTTACAGCCGGCGAAGGTCAGCCGCGTCACGGTCCTCGAAGGTCAGGAGAAGCACCTGGAGGTAATCGTCGACGACAGCCAACTGTCGCTGGCTATCGGCAAGAAGGGACAGAACGTTCGCCTCGCCGCCAAGTTGCTGGGCTGGAAGATCGACATCAAGAGCGAAGAAGAGAAGCGTCAGGAAGTGGAAGATCGGATGAACATAGTGTTGAACCAGCCGGCCACGCCACTGGAAAGCGTTCCTGACCTGGAGCCCGGAATCATCGAGAAGCTGGTCGCCGCCGGTATAACGACAGTCGAAGCCGTCGCTGACATGACTCCCGAGCAGCTCGAAGAGGTGCCGGGTATCGGCCCCAAGACGGTGGAAAAAATCAGTATCGCAGTCAATAATTACTTTTCCAGCTTGGACGCGGCGGCTGGCGTTGGCGGTGAAGAAGTTCCAGTGCCGGAAGAAGAGGTGTCGACCGAAGCAGAAACGGCTACCGAAGACGCTGCGCTTGCGGGGGACGAAGTGCTTACGGAGGATGAGGCTCCCACGGAGGTGGGCGGTGGGGACAGCGCCACGGGGCCTGACTCCGGTGGGCAGTCTGGCGATGTTACCGGCTTGGAGGAAGAGCCAGAAGCAGGGCCGGACAGCGTGCAAGATCTGGTCGAGACTGGCCAATACTACGAGGCCGAAGTAGTGGAAGGGATTGAGGATGCGCCTCCGGCCGATGAAGCCGAAGTGACGACGCACGAACGTCCAGCCGGGGAAAACGAAAACGTTCCTGATGAAGAAAAACCTGGCGAGCAGAGGTAAGAGCATAGGCCTCAGTTGCTGCTGGGGAATGGGCAGAATTTCACCGTGAGGATGCTATGACGGCTTAACCGGGCGGGACAATACGGAGGAAATAGGGCGGAATGCAGAAGATTCGAATTAACGACCTGGCGAGGGAGCTCGAGGTAAAGAGCAAGATGATCCTCGATGCTCTCATCAAGGTCGGTGTAACGGAAAAGAAAACGCACTCTAGCTCCATCGAAGTGGATGAAGCGGAGCGGGTTAAGAAATACTTTGCAGAGCACGCAGAGCCCGGCACCAGCCGCGCCACGCGTGCGTCGGTAAACGAATTCAAGCCCAAGCTGGACCTGTCGCACATCTCCAAACCGGGCGATGTGATGAAGGCGGTTACGCAACGGGCCGCACACCCTTCCGCGATTGCACGTCCGGCCACCCCTCCGACTCTTGCCACACCTGCCGTGCCGCGACAAACGGTCGCGCCGCCTTCCGCTGTTCGGCCTGCGCCGTCGGTTACGAAACCCGCTAGCGTCGCACCAGCAGTTCCTGCGGAGCCGCCCAAGACAGCGCCTCGCTTCATCACCCCGCAGTCGGTCGCGCGACCACCCGCCGCCATCGTTATACCACCGAAGCCGCCGGTAGTGGCGCCTCCGGCACCGCCAGTGCATCTGTCGTCCGCGGCTGGGACGGCGCAACCTTCCGAGCCCGTGATCGAGGACCAGATCACGGCACTGGAAGAAAGTGGAGCTTTGCCGTCTACGCTCGCCACGATCGAATCCGAGATTCCCACTGCTGCAGAGGGCGAGGTTCCAGCAGCGCTATTGGAAGCACCGCCAGCCACAGAAAAGCGTGCAGCCACGGGCCGTCCTGCTGCTCCTGGACAGGCTGCTCAAGGAATCGTTCGTCCCGGCTTGCCAACGCGTTCCCCGGGAACCGCCGCGCACACGCCACGCCGTTTGATCGTTCCTCAGACCGGACCGCGTCCGGTGTACTTGGCTCCGCCTGTTGCTCCGCCGCGCCCCGGCGCTCCTATTGCGCCGCGAGGCGGTATGCCGGAACGTGGCAAGCCTATCTTCCAACGTCCGCGTCCGGGAGTACCGCCGCAAGGACAGACGCGGCCAGCTGTGCGCCCGGGAGAGCGCCGTGGTCCGCATCCAACGCGCTCTGGGGCACCAGGAACGCGTCCCGGATTCGGAGCTGGCGCGGGCGTCGCCCCGCCACCTCCTACCGGACAACGTCCCGCCGGTCGCCCGGCGCGTCCCGGACAGCGCTATGTTCCCCGAGGCGTGAAGGAAGGCCCGATGAAGGGCTTTGTTCCGCCGCCGCGGCTTTCGCTTTCCAGCGAGCCGCTGCCCATCACGCGGAGCATCACCATTCCGGAAGGCATCAGCGTAAAAGACCTGGCGGAGAAATTGGGAATTCGAGCCAAGGACCTTATCGCCCGCTTGCTGGCGCGAGGCGTTTTCGCCACGGTCAACCAGACGCTCGATTCCGACCTGGCGACCGACATGGCCCGTCACTTCGGCGCCGAGACGGCCGTTATCACCTTCGAGGAGCAGTTGGCCAAGGACACGGTGCCGGCGGAAGGTGCGGGCGAAGAAGGAACAGCTCAGGGAGTTGTACGTCCGCCAGTGGTCACCATCATGGGGCACGTGGACCACGGCAAAACCAGCTTGCTCGACGCGATCCGCTCGACCAATGTTGCCGGAGGCGAAGCGGGTGGAATTACGCAGCACATCGGCGCCTACAAGGTGGCAATCACCGATCCCAACTCGCCGGCTCTTGGCCGCGAGATTGTCTTCCTCGACACGCCTGGTCACGAAGCTTTCACCCGCATGCGTGCGCGTGGATCGAAGGTGACCGACATCGTGGTGCTGGTCGTGGCCGCCGATGACGGTGTGATGCCGCAGACTTTGGAAGCAATCGATCACGCCAAAGCCGCAAACGTCCCCATGATCGTGGCGGTGAACAAGATCGACAAGCCGGAGGCCATGCCGGAGCGGGTGAAGAAGCAACTCGCCGATCGTGGCCTGATGCCGGAAGACTGGGGCGGCAGCACCGTCTTCGTGGATGTCTCGGCGAAACAAAAGACCAATCTCAATCTGCTGATGGAAATGATCTGCCTGGTTGCCGACCTGCAGGACCTGAAGGCGGTGCCTGACCGTCTGGCGCAGGGCACGGTACTCGAGGCCAAGCTCGACCGCGGCCGCGGTCCGGTGGCGACGGTGCTGGTGCAGAACGGTACTCTGAAGACGGGCGATAACTTCGTGGTAGGGAACGTCTTCGGAAGAGTTCGCGCCATGTTCAACGATCGCGGCGTTGCCCTGGATGCCGCTACTCCCGCCACCCCGGTGGAGATTCTCGGCCTGGAAAGTTTGCCGCAAGCCGGCGATCAACTGGTGGCCGTGGCGGACCGCGAGAAGGCGCGCGGCATCTCCGAATATCGCGAAGGCAAGGCCCGCGAAGCTCAACTGGCCAAGAGTTCGCGAGTCTCGCTCGAAGGTTTGGCGGAACAACTGAAGTCCGCCGGACAGAAAGAGCTGGACATCATTCTCAAGGGCGACGTTCAGGGCTCGGTTGAGGTACTGAGCGACGTATTGACCAAACTGTCCAACGACCGGGTCAAGATCAAGATCCTGCTCAGCGGTGTGGGCGCCATTACCGAGACCGATGTGCTGCTGGCCTCGGCGTCGAATGCCGTCATCATCGGCTTCAACGTGCGCCCGGAACGCAAAGCGCAGGAACTGGCCGAGCAGGAGAAGGTTGACATTCGCCTGCACTCCATCATCTACGAGTTGGCGGACGAGATTAAGCGCGCCATGACCGGATTGCTGGAGCCGATCATCAAGGAAACTTATCTTGGACGCGCGGATGTCCGCGACACCTTCCGCGTACCCAAGGTCGGAACGATTGCCGGTTGCTACGTCACCGATGGCGTCATCAAGCGCGATGCCGAAGTTCGCCTGCTGCGCGACAATGTGGTCATGTTCAAGGGCAAGATTGGCTCGGTGCGGCGCTTTAAGGAAGATGTCGGCGAAGTCCGCCATGGTATGGAATGCGGCATCTCGATCGCGAACTATGGGGACATCAAAGTGGGGGATGTCATCGAGGACTTCGTCATCGAGCGAGTGGCCGCCGAAGCGTTTGTTTAGTGATTCCAGGATTGTTTTAACTGATTTGTACGGGTAGCGCAGACCTTTAGGCCTGCGTCCCAAGCTGAGCAAGAAAACCGCTTCAGGCGCTGAGGTCGAAGACCTCAGCGCCCGAAGCCCGGAATTGTACAGATCACTTAACGCGGGCCTGAAGGCCCGCTCTACCAAAGACCGCCTCGTCCCGAACATTGCTTCCTTGCGAATGGAGGCACTGTCCGGGACGATGCGCAATAGGACGGGGAATGATTGCGAATCTCACGCTCGAGATCCGCATTGAAGGCGCGCACTCGCTCAAAGACAAGCGGCAGGTGGTGCGCAGCGTGAAGGACGGGCTGCGGGCCCACTTCAACGTCTCCGTAGCCGAGATTGATCCGAGCGAGGCCTGGCAGCGCGCCACCCTGGGCGTAGTTGGCATTTCGCATTCGCGTGATTATCTGGAAGGCCTGATGCGCAATGTGGAACGGCATGCGGTGCGCACAGCCAATAATAGTGGCGGCGAAGTCATCGATTCATTTCTTGATTTTTTGAGTGAAGCGGAATTTGGCGACCGTGCAACCGAGGAACCGTGATCGTTATCACCGCCAGCTTGACCGGTGAGCGTATGCTCTAACGTTCCCCTATTTTCGGCTGGCAGAGTAGAAGACAATGGAGAACCGGGGACAGAAATACCATCGTGGCCGCATGGCGGAAGCTCTGCGGGAAGAGATTGTTGCCCTGGTGGAAGGGGAATTGGGCGATCCTCGCATTGGACTGGTCAGCGTCAGCGAGGTCCAACTGGGGCCGGACGGAAAAACGGCCCGCGTGTTGGTTTCGGTTGCCGGCGACGAGAAGGAAGCGGAACAAAGTCTGAAAGGGTTGAGCGCAGCAGGCGGCTACATTCGGCATGAACTGGTGGGCCGTCTTGGTATACGCCAGGCCCCGGAGATCATATTCGTGCTGGACCACTCGGACCAGTACGGGGGCAGGATCGAAGAGCTGTTGCATCGCATTCAGAAGAGAAAGCGTTAGGTTCGAGATCGGTAGCTATTGCCAGCCGAACGGATCGAGCATTGAAACAGAGCAGCATCTTGGAGGATCGCGCCCGCCGTTCTACCGACGTTCTCGCTCTCATCGCATTCTGCGGATTCCTCTTTTTCGCCGGCCTTCAAGTGATCGGACTGGTGGGCGCTGACGAGCCCCGCTATGCCCAAATCGCGCGCGAAATGCTGCAACGCGGCGATTGGGTCACCCCGGTCCTGCACGGCCAGCCCTGGCTCGAAAAACCGCCGCTTTTCTACTGGGGCGCCATGCTGGCATATAAGGCAACAGGGGGGGTGAGCGATTGGGCGGCGCGATTGCCATCGGCGGTGCTTTGCTCGCTGATGATCTTCTTCATCTTCGTCTGGGCCCGCCATTTTCGCAGGGGAATGCAGCTTGATGCTGCGTTGATTACCGCAGCCTCAGCCATCTTGATTGGGTTCGGGCGGAGCGCTTCCACCGACATGCCCCTGACGGCGATGTTCACTGCCGCAATGCTCTGTTGGTATGGTTGGTACTCCAACCAGAACCGGGGCTGGCTGCTGGCGTTCTACTTCTTTGCCGGACTCGGGACCCTGGCCAAGGGTCCCGTTGCCGTCTTGCTTGCCGGGTTGATCCTAGTAGCGTTTGCTGCACTGCGGCATGATGGGCGATTGATTCTTCGCACCCTTTGGCCAGCCGGAATCCTGCTGTATCTTGCGGTCACGTTGCCGTGGTTTATAGCGGTGCAACGCGCCAATCCCGAGTTCTTCCGCGTCTTTTTCCTGCAGCACAACCTGGAACGCTTCAGCACCAATCTCTATCACCATCCCCAGCCCTTCTGGTTTTACTTGCAGGTGACGTTGCTGGCGTTGGTGCCGTGGACAGTCTTCGTCATCGCGGCGCTCGTCGACGCCGTCCGCGACTGGCGCTTCTCGGTGCAGCAGCCGCCCGGAGAGGAAGATTTGCGTACCTATCTGGCGGTATGGTTGCTGCTGCCGTTAGGGTTTTTCTCGCTGTCGCAGTCAAAGTTGCCGGGATACATTCTCCCCGCAATTCCAGCCGGAACCATTCTGCTGGCTGACTTTATCCGCCGCCGCGAAGAGGAGGCGGTTAAGCCGAGTGCGTGGCTGGGACTGCTACATGCACTGCTCTCTGCGGCCATGCTGGTGGCAGCGCTGGTCGTGCCGTTCAAGCTGCTAAAGCTGGCTCTTCCGAGAACTGTGATCATGGTCGCGGCGGCGCTTGGCGCTACAGCCATTCTTGCTCTCTGGTTGAGTCTGCGCATGCAAGGCTACCGCGTGTTGCGGTTCATTACGTTGGTCCCGGTTGTCATCGCGTTTGCGTTGTTATTACGGGGGACGGCGCCACTCGTCAATCTATTGCAATCGGCCCGCCCCGTGGAGGCGGCGATTCACCAGAGCGTTCCCGGACAAATCCCCAGCATTGCGGTCTACGATGTGCCTCCCGCGGTGAGATACGGCTTGGCTTTCTACGGCAACCAGCCGATCGCAAGCTACGAGGATAATGAAATTCCAGCGTTCGACCATCTGGTGGTGGCTGCCAGTGGCGCTCAGAAGGAATTGGAGTATCGCCTGCCCGGCCGCAGTGTCACACGTGTGGGCGGCTTCGCGCCGCAACACTTGGATTTTTATGTAGTGTTGGGAAAAGCATCGGGCCAGGCGAAGCCCTAAGCCCGAGCTGATCTTCAAAACAGCAACTGAAACCTAATTTTCCCGCAGCCTCTCTAGCCATGCGGCTCCTTCGACTTACCTGACGGAGGAGGTGCGCTCTGATGCGGCGAAGCCTGGTGTTGCGCCGGCGGCTGGCTTACGTGCGGAGCCGGTTGCTGATGCGCCGGGGGCTGGCTTACGCGCGGAGCTGGTTGCTGATGCGCCGGCGGACGCGAAGCGTTGTTATTGTGAGGCTGTCCGCTCGCTGCGCTAGTGCCATGAGGAGCCGGCTGGCTCTGGTTCGTGTGAGCCGGAGCGGTAGCGTTGTTTGGGCGCGGTACGTTGTTGGCACTGTTCGGGTGCGCTGCTCCGGCTGCATGGGGATTGGAAGCGTTGGCATGTTCGGGTGGGCGAGCGACATTGTTGTTTACCGGTCGCGACGTCTTTGCGTTGTCCGCATTGTTTGCTCGCGGAGCGTTTATCGCCGGATTGTTCGTCACTGGAGCATTACTCGCCCTGACCACACCTGCGCCATGGAAGGCCGCTGGTTTAGGGGTTGCCGCTACCTGGGGCTGGCCGTGATTCACCGATGCCAATTGGGCGCGGTTGGAGCGCGCCATCTGCTCATGCTGGGCCTGCACTGACGTGGGAGCGATGTGGCGCTCGCTTAAGGCAGCTTGCTGGGCAGCAGTCGGCTTAGCGGTAATTCCGCCATTGCCGCCGTTATAGGCGACGCGATTCACGGTGGTGTTGTTCACCACGGTGGTGTTATAGGTGTTATGGATGTTAGTTACGTTCACTTGATTGACGGACCGGTTGTAATAAAAATCACGACCGCGCCAGTATCCGCCTTCGTAGCCGTAACCGGTATAACCGAAGCCGTAGTTGACGCCACCGTAAAAGCCTATCGTCGGGCCCCAGTATCCGGCGTTCCAGATGAAGGCCGAACCACCCCATCCCCAATAGCCTGGCGTCCACAGAAAGCCCACTTGGGGGGCCAGCACCCACGTTCCGGGCACCCAAAAATAGCCATCATCACCATACGCCCAGTAGCCTGGAGTCCAGATGTAGCCGGGACCCGGGCACCAAGGCTGCTCGTACACCGGCAGCGGAGGCGGTGCGATCCCCACCGAGATGAACACTGCGGCAAATGACGATACGGGTATCGCGACAATCAGGAAAGCTAACAAAAACAACCGACTGCAACGGAGGATACGCATATTTCCCTTTCGTGTTCGATTCCAGTGCTCGGCCAGTTCCGTGAAAGCACTGACGAAATCCTTGGGACCACGCCAAGCTTGAGTTCAAATCCTTGCTTCTCTATGAATACGAACCGAACTGGCTAGAAATAGTTGCTCTAGAACCATCGCAGCGACGTGCAGAATTTTTCTAATTTGTAATCTCCGCAGGCAACCCTTCCCCTCCGTTTAAGGTTTGCCTCAGACGCCAACCCGCACTAGACTGACTCAGCGCCTCCGGACGATGTCTATGGCTGCTACCGTATTTCGCCGATCGCATCAACTGACGAACGTGGAGATCCTCGACCTCAGGCACTTCTCATCTGCCGACCTACGTCCCCTGCTCGACCGAGAGGTCGAAGTCTGGGGCGGATTGCTCGCCTGGGACTATCGCGGTTCGGCGGACATGATCTTGCGTTACGTCGATGCCAAGATCCTGCCCGGTTATGCCGCGGTCGAGCGGGGAAGCATCGTAGGTTACTCGTTCTTCGTGTATGAAGGCAGCAAAGGCGTAGTGGGTGATTTGTTCGTCTCGCCGCGCCGCCCGGATGCCCGCGCCATCGAGCTTCAAATGGTGGAGCATGTGATCGAAACCCTGCAGCAGTCGCCGGGCATTCTCCGCGTGGAAGCCCAGTTGCTGACCCATCAGACGGGAGAACTCGCCGCCAACTTTGTTTCTGCAGGATTTCAGCGCTACCGCAGACTATTCCTCGGTTTGCGATTGCGGGGCTCCGATGCTCCGCATATTCCACCCAAGGTTCGGCGGGAAGATATCGTGTTGCGCCGCTGGGCTGAACAGGACTATCAGCCGGCAGCTGGCGTCATCACCGCCGCCTATCGCGCCCACATCGACTCCGAGATTAATGACCAGTACCGCACCAACGCCGGTTCCAACCGCTTCCTGAATAACATTGTGCGATTTCCCGGCTGTGGCGTCTTCGACCTGGACTCGTCGTTCGTCGCCATTCATCGGCCATCCAATACGCTGATCGGACTGATTCTTTGTTCCAGGGTGAAAGACGACGTGGGACACGTTACGCAAGTTTGCCTGCTGCCGGAGTACCGGGGACAGGGCATTGGAGAAAGCCTTATTGCCAGTACCTGTCACTCGCTACGCAACCGCAATTTCAGCTTGCTGTCACTGACCGTGACCGAAGCCAACCATCGCGCGGTAGATCTGTACAGGCGGCTGGGCTTCGTCGAACTGCGGGTGTTTGATGCGTTTGTGTGGGAAGGGTGAAAAAGCAGTTGTCAGTTGCCGGTAACCAGCTGTGACTTTCGAACTGACTACTGGCAACTAGCTAGTGTTTGATCAGCCACATGGCCCAGGCCGCGACAATGACCCCGCCAACGAAAAGGGCAAAGCAGTAGGCGCCATAGCGGAACATGTCGCGCGGGGTGTTGCGTTGGGTGATGCCGAACACCGTGGAGGCACAGAGCGCAAACAGCAGGGCGGCGTTGAAGTGAGAGAGTTCGAAGGTCATGGTTTCTTGCCGATCGCAATGTGGTGAGCGTCAACCGCGGCAATCACATTCAGCAATCCTGCCACGACAATGTACTTGGTGCCGTAGTCAGCCACGGCGCGATGAATGTTGCCGATTCCCCAGTCCATGGTTCGGGCGATGAAGTAGAGCGCCCCGGCGCCCAAATCGCCGACAAATCCCAGCATGTCGAGCAAGTCACCGGTGTTAAGCGAGTACACCTTGCCCTGCATGCCGAGCCCGGCGAAGAACATCACAAACACCGCTAACATCAACAACAACCCCCGAATCCAGCGGCGCTGAATGAAGTGTCCGAGGCCGGGAAAGAGCCATCCCGCGACCGGAGCAACGATCGCCATTGGATTGTCGCTCTTAGCGGAAGCTTTGTTAGGGCGCTGGGCCACCGTAGCGGTATTCTGCGGATTCGCCATCAGACCAGCACCAACTCGTTCTGCACGCGGCCGGTAACTTCGCCCTTCCCGTTGCGGATCATCATATTGATTTCGCTGCGTACCCCGAATTCCGGCAGGTAGATTCCCGGCTCGACCGAGAAGCAGGTGTTGGGCAGGATCTCGCGATCGTCCTTGGTCTCGAGGTTGTCCAGGTTTGCGCCATTGGCGTGAATGTCGCGGCCGATCGAATGTCCCGTGCGATGAATAAAGTACTTCCCGTAACCCTTGCCGGCGATATAGCCGCGGACCGCTTCGTCCACTTCCCAGCCCTGAATCTTCTGCTTGCTCTCAAAGGCCTGTTTGACCTTGTTGATGCCGACGTTGCGGGCGTCACGCACGATCTCGAACACTTCGCGCTGCTTGTCGCTCGCGCTCCCGATCACGCCCGTCCAGGTGATGTCGTAATAGACTCCATCGGGATCGTTGGTTTTTGCCCAGAGATCCAGCAGCACAAAGTCGCCCTCGCGTATCGGGGCGGACGTCGCTGCCGTAGGCTCGTAATGCGGGTCGCCGCTATGCGCGTTGACGCCGACAATGGGCGGATCGTCGGTCGTCAAGTTCTCACGGTTGAAAGCTTCCATGACCCATTGCTGCATTTCAAACTCGTGAGTGCCGCCGTTACGGACGCGCCGTCCCATCTCCGGGAAGAAGGCAGCCGTGATCTTGTCCACCGCATCGCGGGCCCTGAAGTGGGTCGCGATCTGCGCCTCAGTCAAGGTGGCTTCAAAGCGCGCCACCAGGTTCGCCGAGCTGACAATTTCCTTGCCGAAGCTGCGCACCAATTCCAGCATGCCGCCATCCACCAGCGAGATGTATGGAATCTGATTGTTTGGCGAGTACTGCATCACCACCGTGCTGAAAGGCTTCAGCATCGACTCGAGGTTCGCCCACAGCTCCTGCCATGCCGAATATTCCAGCTTTTTTCCAGGCAGCGAGTCGAGATGATGGCTTTCGATGCGGTGCACCAGCTTTACCGGCTCGCCATTGGCAGGCACTACGTAGAACCAGCGGCGCGTGACCATCGTTTTTTGCGGCAGGCCCAATACGCTGTAGGCAATCGCATCGCGGTGATGGTGATCGTAGAAGAGCCAGCAATCGTTGTGGCTGTCGCGCAGTGCAGCCTGAATATCGGAGAGATTCATGCGTGTTCTATTGTAAACGAGAGTAGCGTTGCGGGGATGTTTTCACCACAGAGGCACAGAGGGCACAGAGAACTAAAGGCCAACGCGATTGGGGTTTCACGAATGGATACGACCAATCTCGGCTGAGCGCCGACGCCCAAGAGCCGATTGCTAAATGCCAAATGCTAATTGCTAAATGCTTTCTGGTTCTTGGCTAAAACCCGCGCTCTCGTGTCGGCTGGCAGAGTTTCGCAAGCTGTGCGAAGCACCAGCCGCGGCATCCGATCGCGGATCGTCATCAGATACTCGACGGTTTGCTTTGGGTTTGCCTTGGCCGCCTCGCGCAGGAGCCAGCCCAGACCTTTCTGAACCATGTCGTCATCGCTCGTCAGTAGCATCTCAGTGATACGCTGGATATCGCCGAAGTTCTTGTGTTGCCGCGTGCTGTGGATAAGACTTACGGCGGCAGCCCGCTGATGCCATGGTTTACGCGACTCCTTCCTGGCCCAGCGAAGAGGCCGCGACAAGTATCCAGCGTCTGCCGCGATCATGGGGCCGATGAGGTAATGCACCAGCGCGTCGTGATCGGCCCATGTGCTGACGCGGTTAAGCCAGCTCTCGAACAGCTTGAACTCCGGTTTGCCGAAGTTAGCCACAATCCCTTGAAGCATCATGACGGCGAAGACCTTTTCCTCCAGAACATCGCCGCGAAAGAGCTGATCGGCCACTTGCAGAAGGAATGGCAGACCGTTCTCAGCAATGATCGTCCGGCGAAAGCGCACGCCGACTTTGCGCAGCTCGCCGGTGTACCAGCCGCGCGACTGGACCTCATGCTTGAAGAAGCGTTGAACCTCTACGGTGTGAGGCGCCGAGCCGCCGTTCTTGATTACAGTTCGGATATGCTTGGCGATATAGGCGGGCGTCTTTTTCATGACAGACCGTCACGATCAGTTAAAGCAAATGTACAGCACGGCGCAATCCGAAGCAGTGGTCCGCGCCAGGCTGAGGCCGCCGATCAACTGGGCGCTGCACGCGTGGTCCCGCCCGCTTCTTTTGGCAGCACGAACTGGTCATAAATCCACAGCAGAATTGCGGTGAGGACGCCGACTCCCGTGATTACCCACCACATCATTCCGGGTTGGTGTTTCACCTCGCCGAAGTAGTGGATGAGAAATCCCCCGAACTTCCCGCCAATGAGTGAGCCGATGCCCAACGGCAGGAAGGCGAATCCCATGTAAGTTCCTTGTTGCCCGGAAGGAGCCAGTCGGGAAATGTACTCGTAGTAGCGAGGTGATTGAAAAAGCTCGCCGAGCGCGACGGCGATCAGGGTAAGGACCACACCGGTTACGGTTGGCCTGAAGATCAGGATGATCCATGCCAGGGCGACCATCAGCGTGCCGATGATGATGGCGCTGAAGGCGCGCATCTTCTGGGTGAGAATACTAATCGCGAGCGTAAGGGCAATCACTACCAGCGGACCCGTCACCAGCAGAAGTTCGGTGTCGGTGCGGGGATTGATGTAATCGTGAACGTAAATAGGCAGGGTGATGAACTCCTGCCAATAGACAATCCAGTAACCGGTGAAGATCAACAGGAACAGCATGAAGCGCGGGTTGGTAATGACGGTCCAGAAGTTTCTGGCGGACTGGGAGAGACTAGTGGTTTGAACTTCCTCGGTGCGGCGCGGTTCCCGAAAGAACAGCAACACCGCAAGGAACATCAGGAACACGCTTAGCGCAGCCACGCGAAACACGTTTTCGACGCGCATACGCTGATGCACGTACGACGCAACATACGGGCCGGCCGCGCCACCGATGTTTACCAGCGTGTAGTAGATGGAGTAGCCAATGGAGCGAACGTTTTCCTTTGAGGCGCGCGCCGTGGTGCCGACCACGCTGGGTTTCACCAACGCAATTCCCAGCGCCGGCAGAGCCAGCACAAAGGCCACCAGAACAATCAAGGGCACATTGTCGCGAACCGGGGCGAGCCAGGGCGCTCCCAGTGATCCCAACAGAAAGTAGGCGCAGCTGAGGATCAGATAAGCCAGCGAAAGCGCGCGGCGGAAGCCCATCCGGTCGGCGACCGTTCCGCCGAATACCGCCAGAAACCACACCAGACCGCCAAAGAAGCCGGTAAGGGTGCCCGCCTGTTCCGTGGGAAATTTCAGGACTTCATGGAGATAGCGCGCCAGCGAAGCGAACGCCGCGTAATAGGAAAGTCGCTCGAACAACTCGCTGATGTTGGCGACCCAGAAAGGGCGCTCGAAGCCCACGCGAATGTCGCGCCAACGCTGCGCAAAGCTCAAAATGTTCTCCTCGACGGGAACCTAGCCCCAGGCGGCCTGCAACCTCTCTTCGACCTGTGCGGCGGCGATCCCGTGCACACGAATGACTTTGTTCCGGCTGCTTTCCCCGGCGGCTATCGTAACCGACGAACGCGGCACATTCAAAACTTCGGCCAGAAATTCAATGCAAGCCTGGTTGGCGCGGCCTTCCACTGGAGGCGCAGTCAAGGCCAGCTTCAGTGCGTCGCCGACTTCACCCCTGATGGCGTTCTTCTTTGCCCGGGGATGAACCTTCACCTGAAAGGTTGCGCCGGATGGCGTATCGCGGATGGGAATCATGGTTTTGGCCGATCTCCGAAGATCGCGGTGCCTATGCGCACGCAGGTCGACCCTTCCTCGATGGCCACTTCGAAGTCGTGCGACATACCCATCGAGAGCTGGTCGAGACTGACGGCCGGAAAATTGCGCGTCGCCAAACGGTCACGCAATTCGTGGAGCTGACGAAAATAGGGCCGCGCTCCTTCGGGATCTTCAGTGAACGGCGGCACAGTCATTAGTCCGCGGAAGCGAAGCTGCGTCCAGGTAGGAGCGCCGGCGAGTACCCGTTCGAGTTCGGAAGAATCAGGTGCGATGCCGCTTTTGGCGTCTTCGCCTCCGACATTGATCTCTATGAGCACGTCGAGCGTTTTGCCGAGTTTTTCGGCGGCAGCATTCAGCCGTTCTGCGAGCTTTGCGGAGTCGAGAGAATCAATCGCGTGGAACACCTCGGCAGCCTTCGGCGCTTTATTGGATTGCAGGTGGCCGATCATGTGGAAATCGGCATCGCGCAACCTCGCAAGAGCCCCCACTTTTTCGGAGAATTCCTGCACGCGGTTTTCGCCAAACAGTCGCTGCCCGGCTTCGTATGCCTCGATGATTTTGGCCGCGGGCTGGGTTTTAGACACGGCCATCAAGGCAACATCGCTCGCGCTGCGTTCCACGCGCTGAGCGGCGCGCACAATACGCTCGTGGATGGCGGAAAGGTTGGCGGAGATGGACATTCCTACATAATCGCGGTCGGCGGTGCCGGTTCATCCGGTCGGCCCGCATTGGCCAGCGGCACGCGAATCATCACGATCGCGAGGATGGCCAGCATGATGAAACCGGACAGCACATGGGGATGCTCAAAGATCACCGGCAGGCGCCACTGTTTGAACTTGAAAACAGCGATCACGATGCCCATGAGCGCCTCGCCCGCGATGAATCCTGAAGCGGTGAGCACCCCGGCGTTCTCCACTCGCGCTTTCTGGGCTTCATTCAGATCGCGGCGGTCGCGCATCCTGTCGGTCATCCAGCGGATCATCCCTCCCAGGAATATCGCGAACGTGGTTTCCAGCGGCAGATACATGCCAACGGCGAACAGCATGGGGCTGCGGACCTCGATCATAATCAGCCCAATTCCCATGAGAACGCCGACCACGATGAGCGGCCATGCCATCTCGCCGCCGACGATGCCTTTGGCAAGCATGGCCATCAGACCAGCCTGCGGTGCTGAAAGCTGACGATCACCAAAGCCGCTGCCGCCGCTGTTGATATTGGCCTGGTTCAGCAGCATCAGCACCGGGAGCAGAGCGAAGCTGGCGACCGCCACTCCCATGAAGTCACCAATTTCCATTTTGCTCGGCGTGCCCCCGAGAATGTGACCAACCTTCAGGTCTTGAAGCATCTCGCCCGCGACAGCTGATGAGACACAGACAACGGCCGCTACCCCTAGCACGGCAGCCACTCCGCTCATTCCTGCCACGCCGATGAGCACCATGAGCAAGGCCGCGATAATCAGCGTTGCCAGGGTGAGGCCGGAGATCGGATTATTCGACGATCCGATCAATCCAACCAGGTTGCCGGAAACCGCTGCGAAGAAGAATCCAATAATGATCATCACGATAGCCGCGACGATTCCGCCTTTCAACACGCCGGAATAGCTCGTGTACAGCACGACCATGCAAACCAGGACTGCAGCCAGACCGGCGAACACCACCTTGGCGCTCAGGTCCCGTTCGGTGCGGGCGGTGCCCGCGTGGGCGGCGGCCGATTTTTTCAGATCGGAAACGGCGCGCCCCATGCCAG
>ODAK010001146.1_pt1 | contig 29454 bp, 19 predicted proteins | sample 1539591 | NCBI WGS metagenome assembly ODAK01 (sample SAMEA3539303, study PRJEB22396) | soil metagenome | biome: tundra; feature: field; material: soil | place: USA | collected 2010-05 | depth 0.15 m
CCGCACGGAGGCCGGTGCCGGCCAGGCCGCGCGGCCCGATTGCCGAGCGGCCTAGTACCAGTCCTCGAAGATGTTGGCGGACATGGCAATCAGGCTGCCGAGCACGGACACGCCGACGCCCACCCAGAACACCCACCAGGTCGGCCCGAAAACCATGGCCAGGCCACCCACCAGGAAGCCGACCATGATGATCGAGACCGCGATCCAGGAAACTGCCCGGCCGTGAAAGCTGGGAAGGGCCTGAAGATCCGGGCCGCCTGCGACGGCCAGGTCTGCGAGCAGGCCCGGCTGCTGGGCGGCAGGGCCCGTGGCAGTTGGGCTATGCAGGGGTGCGCCGACGCCCTCGGCGGCATCAGCGGCCCGCGTTACGCCGCCATACCTTCCCGGCTCCTGCGCGGCGCCGGGTTCGGTCTGGTTCGCCATGCCCGCTCCTCTCCTCAGACGTATCCGACCCTATCTAATATTGTGGTCGGGGCCGCGGAAAGGCAGGCAGCCGCCCCCTGGCATACGCAGGCGATCAGGCGACTCGGATTAGCTCACCATCTCGCCTACCATGGCTGTGAGCATGTGTGGCACCCGGTCTGCCGCATGCCGCCTGCTCTCTTCAGCGTCCGGGAGCGGGGCAGGGACAACCGTGCCCGTCAGTTAGCCAGACGATCCCGCGAGGAGCGTTAGCAGAAGTGCCAGCAATCATAGATAGCGTCCTTCGCGTCGGCGAGGGCAAGATCCTGCGCAGGCTCAGGCGGATCGCCGACCAGGTCGACTCCATCGAGGAGGATTTCGCCGCGCTCAGCGACGCTGAGCTGCGCGCGATGACCGAGGAGTTCCGGCAGCGCCATGGCGACGGCGAGTCGCTCGACGACCTGCTCCCCGAGGCGTTCGCCGCCGTCCGGGAGGCCGCCAAGAGGACCCTGGGCCAGCGCCCGTTCGATGTGCAGCTCATGGGCGGCGCCGCCATGCACATGGGCAACATCGCGGAGATGAAGACCGGCGAGGGCAAGACTCTCTCCTCCGTGCTGCCCGCCTACCTGAACGCTCTGTCGGGCAAGGGCGTGCACGTCATCACCGTCAACGACTACCTCGCCAAGCGGGACGCCGAGTGGATGGGCCGGATCCACCGGTTCCTGGGGCTCGAGGTGGGCGTGATCCTCTCCCAGATGGAGCCGGACGAGCGCCGCGGGCAGTACCTGGCTGACATCACCTACGGAACCAACAACGAGTTCGGCTTTGACTACCTCAGGGACAACATGGCCTGGGGACTGGAGGAATGCGTCCAGCGCGGTCACAACTTCGCCATCGTCGACGAGGTGGACTCGATCCTCATCGACGAGGCCCGCACGCCGCTGATTATCAGCGGTCCTGCCGACCAGAACAGCCGCTGGTACCAGGAATTCGCCAAGATCGCGCCGAGACTGCGCAAGGGCCAGGACGGCGAGGGCGACTACGAGGTCGATGAGAAGAAGCGCACCGTCGGGATTCTGGAGTCCGGCGTGGAGAAGGTCGAGGACTGGCTCGGCATCGACAACCTGTACGAGTCGGTCAACACGCCGCTGGTCAGCTTCCTCAACAACGCGCTGAAGGCCAAGGAACTCTACAAGAAGGACAAGGACTACGTCATCGTGAACGGCGAAGTCTTGATCGTCGACGAGTTCACCGGCCGGATGCTGCAGGGCCGCAGGTATAGCGAGGGCATGCACCAGGCCATCGAGGCCAAGGAGGGCGTGCAGATCAAGGACGAGAACCAGACACTCGCCACGATCACGCTGCAGAACTACTTCCGCCTCTACGACAAGCTCGCCGGGATGACCGGCACCGCGATGACCGAGGCCAACGAGTTCCAGCAGACCTACAAGCTCGGTGTGGTGCCGATCCCCACCAACAGGCCGATGGTCAGGGCGGACCAGGCCGACGTTGTCTACCAGACGGCCCAGGCCAAGTTCGATTCCCTCGTCGAGGACATCGGCGAGCGGCACGAGAAGGGCCAGCCGGTGCTGGTGGGCACCACCAGCGTGGAGAAATCAGAGCTGGTGTCCAAGATGCTCAAGCGCGGCGCCATCCCGCACGAAGTGCTGAACGCGAAGTACCACGAGCGCGAGGCGGCGATCGTGGCCCAGGCGGGGCGCAAGGGCGCGGTCACGGTGGCCACCAACATGGCAGGCCGCGGCACCGACATCATGCTGGGCGGCAACCCCGAATTCATCGCTGACCTGGAACTGCATCAGCGCGGCCTGTCGCCGGTGGAAACGCCAGAGGACTTCGAGGCAGCCTGGCCCGAGGCAGTGGAGAAGGCCAGGAAGGCGGTCGCCGAGGAGCACGAGGAGGTCGTCGCCGTCGGCGGCCTGTACGTGCTGGGCACCGAGCGGCATGAGTCGCGGCGGATCGACAACCAGCTGCGCGGCCGGTCCGGGCGGCAGGGCGACCCTGGCGAGTCGCGCTTCTACCTGTCGCTGGAAGACGACCTGATGCGGATGTTCAACGCTGACAAGGTCGCGCACTTCATGGAGTGGCTCAAGACGCCGCCGGATGTCCCCATCGAGTCGAAGGCAGTCAGCCGGTCGATCAGGTCCGCCCAGACGCAGGTTGAGCAGCAGAACTTCGAGATCCGCAAGGATCTGCTCAAGTACGACGATGTCATGAACCGGCAGCGGCACGTCGTCTACGAAGAGCGGCGCCGGGTGCTTGAGGGCGCCGACCTGCAGGAGCAGATCAACGGGATGGTCAATGACGTGATCGCCGGCTACGTGGCGGCCGCCACCGCCGACGGCTTTCCCGAGGAGTGGGATCTCGACCAGCTCTGGCGTGCTTTCCGCCAGCTGTATCCGGGCGTGATCTCGCTCGATGAGCTCATCGAGGAGGCGGGGGGCGAGCGGGCCGGCCTGTCGGCTGACTTCATCACCGAGCGAGTCCACGAGGACGCGCACGCCGCCTACGAGCGCCGCACCGAGGAGCTGACCCCCGAAGTGATGCGGGAACTCGAGCGGCGCGTCGTGCTGTCGGTCCTGGACCGCAAGTGGCGCGAGCACCTTTACGAGATGGACTACCTGCGCGACGGTATCGGCCTGCGGGCCTGGGCGCAGCGTGATCCGCTGGTGGAGTACCAGCGCGAGGGCTTCGACATGTTCAACGCCATGATGGAGGGCATTAAGGAAGAATCGGCTGGCAACCTGTTCAATCTGCAGGTTCAGGTCCAGGAGGACCCGATCGTCGAGGAGGCCGCACCCGGCGGCGGGCCTGCCGCCGCTGCGCCGGCCGTCTCCGCGCCGCCGGCCGCCCGGCCGCGGGCGCCAGCCCCTGCGGCGGAAACGGCAGCGGTTGGCGGCGGCAAGGCCGCGAGGCCGGCTCCGGCGGTTCCGGCGGCCCTTGCCGGACGCGGGCTTGAGCAGCCGAAGCGGCCAGGCCGCCTGCAGTACACCGCGCCGAGCACCGACGGTTCCGGCACGGCCGAGAAGCACGCTGAGACGGCCAGCGCGGGGAGCTACGCCAAGGTCGGCCGGAACGCTCCCTGCCCGTGCGGCTCCGGGCGCAAGTACAAGCTGTGCCACGGGGATCCGCGCAACCGCTAGCTCCGGCGCACCGCGGTCAAGCTCCGGCGCCCCGCTGTCAGGCGGCTTCCACGACCGTGCAGAGCCATCGCGACGGCCCCGCCTGCGGCTGCTGCGGGCCATACTGCCGGCCGGGACGCTGCGGGCCGTCCCGCTCCAGCCGCAGGGCCAGGAAGCGCACTCGGGGCCCGAACCGGGCGATGACTGTCATCTCGATGACGTCCGCAGCCGGGCTGGAGGCGATAACCCGGCGCAGCCGCGGCTGCTGGCCTGCTGCCAGCAGCGGGCCCAGCTGCCTGATGCGCCGCCGGGCCTGCTCCGTGGTCCAGGGCGTGATCTGGCGCTGCGGCCGTGAGCCGGCGAGCGTCTCGGCCAGCACTTGCGCGAACTGGCCGGGCCACCTGTCGTCAGCCCGGTTCCCGGCCGCGTCCGGCCTGCCCGCTGTGTCCGGCGCGCCGCCGGCGTCCCGGCCGAGGGCTGGGTCCTGGCGGCCGCCAGTGTCCGGCCCGCTCGCTGTGCCCGGCCGGCCGGCTGCCCGGCCTGGTCCGCGTCCCGCGACCGGCGGCTCGTCGTCAAAAGGCGGCGCGGACTCGGGCACGATCAGCCGGCGAACGGCCACCGCATCGGGCAGCGGGCGCCGGATGCCCGGCGGCCGCGTCGCGCCCGGACCCGGACCCGGCGGCAGAACCACCGTGCCCGCTGCCTGCTGCTCGCTGTCTGTGCCACCCTGCTTGGCTGTCCCGCCTGACGGGGGCGGCGGTTTCTCCGGCATGGGAGAGTTGTACCGAAGACCGGTGACATTCCGCGCCGGCCGCAGGCAGTGCCTGCGGCAGTCAGCGCCGCCTGCGGAATGCATCACCGGGCAGGCTGGTTCTGCCAGTGGGCACGCATATCGATTACCCGGGAGTTCGCCTTGTCACTGCCACCGCTAGTCGAGCCGGCCGCTGAGCTGAGCGCCGATGAGGTCAGGCGCTATTCACGCCACCTGATCATCCCGGAGATCGGGATGACCGCGCAGAAGCGGCTGAAGAACGCCAAGGTGCTGTGCGTGGGCGCGGGCGGTCTGGGCTCGCCGGCGCTGCTGTACCTTGCCGCAGCTGGGGTGGGCACCCTCGGCGTCATCGACTTCGACGTCGTGGAGGAGTCCAATCTGCAGCGGCAGATCATCCACGGCCAGTCCGATATCGGCCGCCCCAAGGCCGAGTCGGCGCGCGACCGGGTCGCCGAGGTCAATCCCAACGTCAAGGTCGTGACGTACGTCGAGCACCTCGACTCCGACAACGTCATGGAGATCTTCGCCCAGTACGACCTGATCGTCGACGGCACCGACAACTTCGCCACCAGGTATCTGGTGAACGACGCGTGCGTGCTGCTGGGCAAGCCGTACGTCTGGGGCTCGATCTACCGCTTCGACGGGCAGGCCAGCGTGTTCTGGGCCGAGTACGGCCCGTGCTACCGGTGCCTGTACCCCGAGCCGCCGCCGCCTGGCATGGTCCCGTCCTGCGCCGAGGGCGGAGTCCTGGGCGTGCTGTGCGCGTCCATCGGCTCCATCCAGGTCAACGAGGCCATCAAGGTGATCACCGGTGTGGGGGAGCCGCTCGCCGGGCGCCTGATGATCTATGACGCACTGGAAATGAGCTACCGCACGGTGAAGGTCAGGAAAGACCCTGAGTGCCCGATCTGCGGCAAGAACCCGACGATCACCGAGCTGATCGACTACGAGGCATTCTGCGGCACGGTGTCGGCAGACGCCCAGCAGGCGGCGTCGGGATCGACGATCACCGCTGCTGAGCTGAAGGCGATGCTCGACGCCGATGACGACATCTTCCTGGTCGACGTCCGGGAGCCGAACGAGTACGAGATCGTCTCGATTCCCGGCGCGGTGCTCATCCCCAAGGACCAGTTCCTCACTGGCGAGGCTCTTTCCCGGCTGCCGCAGGACCGGCGGATCGTCCTGCACTGCAAGAGCGGTGCACGCAGCGCCGAGATCCTTGCCGTGGTCAAGGACGCCGGCTTCGCCGATGCGGTCCATGTCGGCGGCGGCGTGCTGGCCTGGGTCAGCCAGGTGGATCCCACCCTGCCCGTGTACTGAGAACGCCTGCTCCGGGGCGACGCCAGGTGACCGGCGGCGCGGTGATGGCAGAGCAGGCCGTAACATTCCGGTGTGACCGTGCAGCCGGAATCCCCGGGCGGTGATGGCAGTGTGCCGCGGCCCGATGGGGCGGCGGCACAGTCCTGGCATGCCGCGACCGCGGTTAGTGGCTGGCGCCGCGGCCTCACCCTGGTCGCACTGGCACTGGGCCTGTGCGGGCTGGCAGCTTCGGCGGCGGGCATCGTCAGCCAGGCGCTGCCGCGCCGTTTCACGGCCACCCAGGCACGCCAGATCATGGCTTGGGAGACCGCGCAGCGATGGCGGGCGGACCGGGCTGGCAAGATCTTCCCCGCCGCGGTGCCATACCAGCTGTCCGGCGCCGCGATCAACTCCAGCAGCGAGCTCGCGCTGGCGGCCCGGCGGCTGGGGATCGCCCGGCAGGCTGCCTGCAGCGCCGCGGCTGACTCCGCCGCGGCGCACGTGCTCGGCCGCCTCGGCTGCACGGCCGTGCTGCGGGCAACATACGTCGACTCGACCGGCAGCATGCTCGTGACCGTGGGCGTCGCGCAGCTGCGGAGCAATTCGGCCGCTGCGTCCGCGGCCCGCGATCTGTCCGGGTCGCGGCAGGCGGCGGGAGGAGCCGGCGTGCGGCCGGTCGCCTATCCCGGCACGCTGGCCTCGGCATTTCACGACCAGCAGCGACAGCTCACCCGGGCAGCCAGCGACGGGCCGTACCTGATCATGTCGGCGGCGGGCTTCACCGACGGCAGACCGACGGTCGGTGTGATGTCGGATGGTTACACGGCTGACGAGATGACCAGCTTCGCCAACGGAGTGGCCGACGCGATCGGCACGCCGCTCGGCGCCCTGCCCAGCGTGCCGCGCTGCCCAGGGGCACCGGGATGCTGACGGCGGCCTTGTCGCGGATACGGGCGAGGCTGGCCATCGCGGGCACCCTGGCGCTGGCCCTGACGCTGGCTCCCGCCCTGGCTGTGACGGGTGAGGCGCACGCCGACATCGTGCGCAGCGACCAGGCGTGGGTCCTGGACGCCGTAGCGGCTTCAGCGGCGTGGCGGATCACGATGGGGCAAGGCGTCACCGTCGCGGTGATCGACAGCGGGGTTGATCCTGACGTCTCCGACCTGCAGGGCTCGGTCACCACCGGCCCGGATTACACCGGAGTCGGAACCCCGCCCGCCAATTCCAACTGGGGTGTGCACGGGACCTGGATGGCCTCGCTGGTCGCCGGGCACGGGCACGGCCTGGGCAGCGGGGTCCTCGGGACGGCGCCGCGGTCGCACGTGCTGTCGATCCGAGTGATCACTGACAGAGCAGACCCTGGCTTCGCCGCCTACCAGCGTGAGCCGCTGAGCCGCGGCCAGCGCGAGCTGGCGAAGGCCATCAGCTACGCGGTCGCGCAGCATGCCAGCGTGATCAGCATGTCGCTCGGGTACAACATGGCCAGCCGCCTTGTCCGCTCCGCTCTGCAGGACGCGATCAATCACGGCGTCGTGGTCGTTGCATCCTCGGGCAATTCCGGTGATGCCGCCGACGCGCGCGGCGAAGGCCAGGCACCGTACTCATTCCCCGCTGACTATCCGGGCGTGCTGGGCGTCGGCGCGGTGAACCAGGCCGGGCAGCCGGCCTCGTTCTCCAGCGCTAACCTGTCCGTGCAGGTCGCGGCTCCCGGCGTCAACGTGCCGGCGCAGGGCAGGGACGGGCAGTACTGGCTGGTAAGCGGGACCAGCCCGGCATGCGCCCTGACCGCGGGAGTGGCGGCCCTGATCAAATCCCGCTATCCCCGGTTGTCCCCGGCACTTGTCGGGGAGGCGATCATCAGCACGACGCGCAACCGGCCGCCGGGCGGCTATGACGACCAGGTGGGCTTCGGCACGGTGGACGCCGCCGATGCGCTGACGGCGGCGGCACATCTGGCCCGGCAGGGCAGCGGCGGCCATGGTGCCAGCGCGTCGGGCTTCTTCGGCGGCGGTCCCGCCACGGTCTCTGCGGCGCCCGTCAAGCGGCGCGGGCCGGGGGCGCTGATCCTGCTGATCCTGCTCGGTGCGGGCTGCCTGGCCATCGTGGTGACCGCGACCTGGCGGCTGGTCACTGTCCGCAGTGAGCCGCAGGCCGATGAGGTGCCAGGCGGTGGCCCCGCGCTGGCGGCCGCCGGCCGGCCCGACGCGTACCCGGCGCAGGACAACCCTGCCGAACGCGGGCAGGAGGCTGAGCGGCCGCCGGCGCTGGCCCGCTTTCCCTGGCAGTCAGCGTCCGCCGGCCGCCACGTCGCGCCGCCCGACCGGGGCGGGGAGGCCGAGGCCGCCGAATGACCTCCGCCGGCGGGTGCGCCGCCGGAGCCCCGCTTGGCGACTTCGCCAGCCGGGTACTCGACGTTGTTGACCAGATTCCCGCTGGCCGGGTGATGTCCTACGGCGACATCGCCGAGTACCTGGGCGGGGCCGGCCCGCGGCAAGTCGGCAGGGTGCTCGCGCTGTGGGGCGGTGGCGGGCCCTGGTGGCGGGTCGTCCACGCGGACGGCTCGCTGCTGGCCGGACACGAGCAGGCGGCGCTCGCGCGCTACCGCAGCGAGGTCACGCCGCTGCGCGAGAGCGCCCGCGGCGGCGCGGTCCGGGTGGATATGCGGCGTGCCCGGTGGGCCGGATAGCCGCGATCGGCAGCTTCGCGGCGGCGGAAATCCCGGCTCGGCCGGCCTAACTGGCCCCGAATGTCGGTGGCTTCTGCTGGAATCCGTACTGACATGGACCGGCCGCTGCCCTCGTACCGCCTGGTCCGCCGGCCCGCGCCGGCGGCGGCTGCGCCGCGCCTGGATGACGCCCAGCAGCGGGTGGTCAGCCATTCGGCCGGCCCGCTGCTCGTGCTGGCCGGGCCGGGCACCGGCAAGACCACCGCCATCGTCGAGGCAGTGGTCGAGCGGATCACCCGGCGGCAGGTCGAGCCCGGCCGGGTGCTGGTGCTGACGTTCAGCCGCAAGGCAGCCGAGGAGCTGCGCGAGCGGATCACCCTGCGGCTGGGCCGGACCACCCGCGAGCCGCTCGCGCTGACCTTCCACAGCTACGCCTACGCGCTGGTCCGCCGGGAGTTCGTGCTGGCGGGTGACGAGCCGCCGACCCTGCTGTCGGGCCCCGAGCAGCTGCTGGAGGTGCGGCGGCTGCTGCGCGGTGAGGCCGCCGACGGCGGCAGGAACTGGCCGCAGCGGCTGCGGCCCGCGCTGGGCACCAGGGGATTCGCCGCCGAGCTGCGGGACTTCCTGCTCCGCGCGGCTGAGCGCGGCCTGGATGGCCGCGACCTGGCCCGGCTGGGCAGGCAGCGCGGCCGGGACGACTGGATGGCGGCCGGCGGATTCCTGGACAGATACGCTGCGCGGTTCGACCTGGCGCCGGTGCCGAGCTATGACTACGCGGAGGTTGTCCGGATCGCCGGCCGCCTGCTGGGCCGGGCAGAGGTCAGGGAACGGGAGCGCCAGGCCTACGACGTCGTGCTGGTGGACGAGTACCAGGACACCGACCCGGCGCAGGAGGAGCTGCTGCGCGCGCTGGCCGGCGACGGCCGGGAACTGATCGCCGTCGGTGACCCCGACCAGTCGATCTATGCGTTCCGCGGGGCCGATGTCGACGCCATCCGGCGCTTTCCCGTCGCCTTCCGCGCTCCGGACGGCAGCCCGGCGCGGGTGATCGCGCTGCGTACCTGCCGCCGCAGCGGACCTGACCTGCTGGCTGCCTCGCGCCGGATCGCGCGGCGGCTGCCCGCGGCGGCTGCCGGAAACATCGACGCGCAACAAGGGCACCGGGCGCTGATTCCGCTCACCGGCGCCGAGCCCGGCACCATCGATATCCGGATCGCCGGCAGCCTCAGCCAGGAAGCAGCCGTGATCGCCGATACGCTGCGGCGCGCGCACCTCCTGGACGGACTCCCGTGGTCATCGATGGCGGTGCTGGTGCGCTCCGCGGTGCGCCAGGTGCCCGTGCTGCAGCGGGCACTGGCGGCGGCCGGGGTGCCGGTGGCCGTTGCCGGCGACGAGCTCCCGCTGACCGCGGAGCCCGGCACGCGGCCGCTGCTGAGACTGCTCAGCTGCGCGCTGCGACCCGGCGCGCTGGACGAGGAGTCTGCTGCCGAGCTGCTGACCGGCCCGCTCGGCGGGACCGACACCCTCGGCCTGCGGCGGCTGCGCCGGACGCTGCAGGCCGCTGCGCAGGCCGCAGGGCAGCAGCCGCCTGCTGAGCCGCTCGCGACGGCGCTGAGCGATCCGCGGGAGCTGGCCGTGGCCGGCTGGCCGGCCAGCCCGGCTAGTGACGCCACCGCCGGGCAAGGTGCCGGGCATGGTGCCGGTGCCGGTGCCGGCCGGGGCGGCCAGCGCGGCCTGGCCGCCGGCGCGGCTCTGGCCGCGGCGCGGCGGGTGGCTGCCCTGCTGGCCCTGGCACGGGACACCGCACGGGACGGGACAGCTCACGACGTGCTCTGGGCGGTCTGGGCAGCTGCCGGGCTGGCCGCGCAGTGGCAGGCAGCCAGCGCGGCGGGCGGGACGCGCGGCGCGGCGGCTGACGGCGACCTGGACGCTGTGGTGGCCCTGTTCGACGCGGCGGCCCGCTTCACCGCCCGGCTCCCGCACGGCTCGGCGCTGCTGTTCCTGGACAGTCTGTCCGGGCAGGAGATCGCCGGCGACTCGCTCGCTGAGCGCGCTCCGCAGGGTGATGCGGTCGCGGTCCTGACAGCGCACCGGGCCAAGGGCCTGGAGTGGGATCTCGTGCTGATAGCTGGCGTACAGGAGGGGACCTGGCCCAATGTCCGGCTGCGCGGGTCGCTGCTGGGCATGGACGAGCTGGTCGACGTGACAGCCGGGCGCGCGGCCGGAACCGGAGCCGGGGGACCGGCCGGTGCAGACGCGGCAGCCGTCGCGCTCAGCTCCAGGCTGCTGGATGAGGAGCGCAGGCTTTTCTATGTCGCGGCGACCAGGGCCCGCAAGGCCCTGGTCGTCACCGCTGTGGGCGGCAGCGACAGCGAGGAGCGGCCGTCCAGGTTCGTCGCCGAACTGGCTGGCGACGACATCGAGGTCGAGCACGTGACTAGGAGCGGGCTGCGCTGGCTGTCGCTGCCCGCGCTGACCGCCGACCTGCGCCGCGCGGCTGCCGATACCGCCCTGCCTGCGCCGGTCCGCCAGGCTGCGGCGCGGCAGCTGGCCAGGCTGGCGGCCGCGGCCGTGCGTGGAGCCAGCCCGGCGCAGTGGTACGCGCTCACCGAGCTGTCCGACTCAGGGCCGGCCATCGAGGGAGGGCTGCGGCTCTCGCCATCGGCGATCGAGACATTCACCAAGTGCGGCCTGCGCTGGCTGCTGGAGGTGGCCGCGGGCGCTGGCTCGCCCAGTGTCGCACGTCATTTCGGGATCGTGATCCATGCCGCCGCGGCACTGGCCGCCGAGGGCGCCGACGACGGCGACATCACTAAGCGGATCGACGAGATGTGGCACCACCTGGACTTCGGCAGCGCCTGGTACAGCTCGAAGCAGCGCGAGCAGGCGGAGCGGATGGTGGCCAAGTTCATGGACTGGCACCGGCGCAACCCGCGGGAAGTGGTAGCGATCGAGAAGAGCCTTCGGGTCCGGGTCGGCGACGTGCTGATCACCGGTCAGGTGGACCGGCTGGAGCGCGAGCCCGGCGGCGCCGCGATCGTCGTGGACCTCAAGACGGGAGCCAGCCGGCCGCCGGACGCTGACCTGGACCGCAACCCCCAGCTCGGGGTCTATCAGCTGGCGGTACTGCTCGGCGCCTTCGAGCAGCTCGGGGTGACGCAGCCCGGCGGTGCCGAGCTTGTCCAGGTGGGCAAGGCAGGCCTGACGGCCAGGGTCCGCGTGCAGCGCCAGCGTGCGCTGGCGCAGGACCCCGAGCCCGACTGGGCCAGCGAGCTGGTCGAGACCGTGGCCGCGAGGATGGCCGGCCCGGTTTTCCACGCCACCGTCAATCCCGGCTGCCGGGTCTGCCCGGTCGCGTCCTGCTGCCCGGTCCATGAGCGTGGCGCGCAGGTGGCGCCGTGACGAGCGCCCGTTACGGCCCGGCCCAGCTGGCCCGCGTGCTGGGTGTTGCCGAGCCGACGGCGGAACAGGCCGCTGTGATCAGCGCTCCGCTGGAGCCGATGGCAGTCATCGCCGGTGCCGGTTCGGGCAAGAGCGAGACGATGGCGGCACGGCTGGTCTGGCTGGTGGCAAACGGCCTGGTCCGGCCGGAGCGGGTGCTCGGCCTGACGTTCACCAGGAAGGCAGCGGCCGAGCTAGCGGAGCGGGTCGGCATCCGGCTGGACGGGCTGCGCCGCGCGGGACTGGCCGGCCCCGGTGACGAGGCAGCCGGTGATCCGGTCATCGCCACCTACCATGCTTATGCCGGGCGGCTGGTCGGCGATCACGCGCTGCGCGAGGCGCTGGAGCCCTCGCTGCGGCTGATCACCCCCGCGGTGGCCTGGCAGCTGGGCGCCAGGGTGGTGGCCGGCTACGACGGCCCGATGGACGCGGTCGGCTGGTCGCCGGCGACCGTGACGGCGGCCGTCCTTGACCTGGCCGGCGAGCTTGCCGAGCACCTGCGGGACGCCGCTGAGGTGATAGACGTGGGCCGGTGGCTGGAGCGCCGCCACGGGGAGATCTCCGGCAAGGTGCCCGCGCTGGTCGCCAAGATCATGGCCACCCAGCGGACCCGCGAGCAGCTACTGCCGCTGGCCGCCGCCTACGCGGCGGCCAAGGCTGCCAGGGAGGTCATCGACTATGGCGACCAGATGGCGCTCGCTGCGCGGATCGCCGCCCGGCACCGGGAAGTGGGGGCCGCCGAGCGGGCCCGCTACCAGGTGGTGCTGCTCGACGAGTACCAGGACACCTCCCAGGCGCAGCTGGTGCTGCTGGCATCGCTGTTCGGCGGCGGTCATCCGGTCACCGCGGTCGGTGATCCGTGCCAGTCCATCTACGGCTGGCGCGGCGCGAGCGCCGGGAACCTGAGCCGCTTCACCGTCGATTTCCCCGCAGCCGACTCCTCGCCTGCGCCGGTGCGGCTGCTGTCCACCAGCTTCCGCAACACCGGCCGGATCCTGGATGCGGCAGCCGCAATTCAGGAGGATCTGCGCGCGCTGGCGCCCGAGGTGCCGCGGCTGGTCGCGCCGCCGGACCGGGCCGGCCGCGGTGAGGTGGTCTGCGCCCTGCTGGAGACCGCAGCCGACGAGGCGCACTGGGCGGCGGGCCAGATCGCCGTGCTGCTGAGCCTGCCGCCGGGTATCGCGCCGGACGGCCGCCGGTGGCCGCAGGGCAGGCCCGATCCGCTGCGTCCGCGCGACATCGCCGTTCTGTGCCGCAAGCGGAGCCAGTTCCCCGCGCTGCGGGCGGCCCTGGAGGAGCGCGGGATTCCGGTCGAGGTAGTCGGCCTCGGCGGCCTGCTGACCGTGCCGGAGGTCGCCGACATCGTCGCGACGCTGCGGGTGATGCACGATCCGGCCGCCGGCGACGCACTGGCCCGGCTGCTGACCTCGCCGCGCTGGCGGATCGGCCCGCGCGACCTGGTCGCGCTCGGCCGCCGCGCCAGGGATCTGGCCCGCGGCACGCGCGAGCAGGCCGGCCAGGACCCGAGCCGGCCCGGCGACGCCGCAGCGGACGTGCTGACGCGCGCGGTCACCGACATGACCAGGGAGACCGGCAGCCTGGTGGAGGCCCTGGATGACCTCGGCGCCTCCGGCGGGTACTCGGCACCAGGCCTCGCGCGATTTACCGCGCTTGCCGCCGAGCTGCGCGGGCTGCGCGGGCACGCGGCTCGCTCGCTGCCCGAGCTGGTGGGTGAGGTGGAGCGGGCCCTGGGCCTGGACATCGAGGTAGCCGCACGGCCGGGCAGTGACCCGGCCAGCGGCCGGGCCGATCTGGACGCCTTCGCCGACGCCGCGGCGGCGTTTGCCGGGGACCAGGAGGAGCCGACACTCGGCGCGTTCCTGGCCTACCTGGCCGCGGCCGAGCAGGAGGAGTTCGGCCTGGAGGCCGGCCGGGTCGGCGATACCGACTCGGTGAAACTGGCGACGGTGCACGCCGCCAAGGGCCTGCAGTGGGCCGCGGTCGTCGTCCCTGGCATGTCCGGCGGCCAGCGCGGGCATGTCTTTCCGGCCAAACCGAAGCTGACCACGCGGTGGACCGAGAATCCCCGGCTGCTCCCGTTCCCGCTGCGCGGGGATGCGGCGGACCTCCCGTGGCTGGCGGGGCTGCAGGCCTACGAGCTCGTCCGTTTCACTGACGCATGCGCGGCCAGGGAGATGGCTGAGGAGCGGCGCCTTGCCTACGTGGCGGCTACCCGCTCGGCGTACTGGCTGGGCTGCGCTGGCTACTGGTGGGGGGAGGGCGCCTCGCGGCTCGGGCCGTCGGAGTTCCTGACCGAGATCCGGGCCGCATGCGAGGCTGGCGCGGGGACAGTGGCTGCCTGGGCGCCCGAGCCAGATCCTGACGCGGAGAATCCCGCGCTGGCCGAGCCCGCGTCCGCGCCGTGGCCAGTGCAGGCCTCGGCCGGCGGCCGGCGATACGACGCGGTCTGCGAGGCCGGCGGCCTGGTTCGGGCGGCCATGTCTGCCGCCGAGTCTGAGGCATCGGCCGGGTCCGGAGCAGCCGGGACCGGAGCAGCAGTCCGGGCGGGGGCAGCAGTCCGGGCGGGGGGCACTGCCGACGCGGCACAGCCGGGCCGGTACGAGGAACTGATGGCAGCCTGGGCCGCGGATACTGACCTGCTGCTGGCAGAGCGCGCCCAGCGTCGCGGCGAGAGCTCCGTCCAGGTCGGGCTGCCCCGGCGGATCCCGGTTTCCTCGCTGGTGACCGTAGCCAGGGATCCTGCCGAGCTGGCGCAGCAGGTCCGGCGGCCGATGCCGCAGCCGCCCGCGCCGCATGCCCGGCGCGGAACCGAGTTTCACCGGTGGCTGGAGCAGCGCTTCGGCCAGCAGCAGCTGATCGACCCCGATGATCTGCTCGGTGCCGCTGACGACAGCGAGGACATCGAGCCCGACGCCGACCTGGCGCAGCTCAGGGAGCGTTTCGCGCAAAGCCAGTGGGCCGATCGCTGGCCGGCCGAGGTCGAAGTGCCCTTCGAGACACTGATCGGCGACCGCCTCGTCCGGGGCCGCATCGATGCCGTGTTCGCCGATGATCCGGCTGGCGGCTTCGACGTGGTCGACTGGAAGACGGGCAGGCCGCCCGGCTCAGCGAAGGAGAGCCGCGCGGCGGCCGTCCAGCTGGCCGCCTACCGGCTGGCCTGGGCGGCGCTGGCCGGCGTGCCGGTCGACCAGGTCAGGGCTGCCTTTCACTATGTGCGTGCTGACTCGACCATGCGGCCAGCAGATCTGCTGGACGGCGCGGGCCTGGCGGCGCTTATCGAGGACATCCCGGCCGGCTAGCGCAGCGGTTGTTACGGGCATCTCCGCTGCTGGTCCCGGCCCGCTGCTGGCTTAAGGCCAATCGGGCGTACAGGGCACGCAACCTGCTGGGCGGCGGGCACCGCTCGGTAAGATGCCCAGCGTCGGCTGAGGGGAAGGCGCTGCATTGCCAGAAAGACGTGTGGAAATGACGGACGGGCTGGCCGAACGCATGGTGCGCCGCGCCATCGCGGCGCTGGCCAACTCCTACGCCTCGGCTCCCGAGCGGTCCGCGGTTGCGAAGGAGATGCTGATCCGTGTCCTTCAGGGCAACGCCGACCCGAGCGACGCAGCGGATGGCTACGCCGCCGCGACCGCGTTCGCGGCTCTCGCGCACAGCGTGGAGGCCGAAGCAGGGCGGGGACTTGACTGGCTCGCCGTCGCCGCCCTGCAGGAGTGGGACTTCCACCATCCGGAAAGCCCCATCTGAGCTCGAACTGAGCGCGTGTGCTCAGGACAGGACCTCGGCCGGACATCTGACGCCGGGGGATTGTGCGATCCGTCGATCGGCAGTCACCAGAGCGATACCAAGCGCCTCGGCCAGCGCGATATGGGCTGCGTCATAGCTGGTGAGGTTCACGCGCAGCTCCCAGCACCGGCGCACTAGCGGCCGGTGCGGCTCCGCGCCGCAGCGGAAGATCGATCAGGTCAGCGAGTGCGAGCCCAGCTCGGCGGCCATCGAGCCGCCCGCCCGGCCGCCGGTCCGATCGAGGACCGCATCCACCGTCGGTGAGTTCGCCTCCTCGATCAGCCGGGCGCGCAAGTACTCCTGCAGTGACTGGTGGGCTGCCGCGGCCCGGCGGCGCAAAACTGCATGCGTCCGCTCTGGGACATGTTTGATCCCTGCACACTCGGCATGGCGCCATTTTGGCGCTTCAGCGTGCGAAACACATGTATCTGGGCCCGCCACGCCCCGCGCGCACGACATGGTTGCCGGTCTACTGCTGCCATAGCGACAGTAGACCGGCAACCATGCTGCTGCATTGCGGCGGTCAGGCGCACAGCTGGCCTTCCGGCCTGGCCTCGGGGACGAAACCCTCCGGCAGACGCTTATCCGGATCAGAGCTCGAGGTAGCGCTCGATCGTCTCGATCTTCGAGGTCAGCGCCCCGGTTACGCCGGGGCGGATGTCGGCCTTGAGCGACAGGCTGACCCGCGGCGCCTTCGCGGCGACGGCATCGACGGCGCGCTTCACCACGTCCATGACCTCGTCCCAGTCGCCCTCGACGGTGGTGAACATGGCGTCGGTCCGGTTCGGCAGGCCGCTTTCCCTGACGACCCGGACTGCGTCGGCGACATACTCGCCGACGTCCTCGCCGACACCGAGCGGCGTTACTGAAAATGCGACAAGCATGTAGCTTCCTCTCAAGACAGACAGATAGATAGTGCTGGCTCCATCGAACCCGCAGCCGACGCGGTCGCCGGGGCACCTCGGTAGAGTTCCGGTGAGGATCTTCGCTGATCCAGCTCGATTCCCGCCGGGCGGCCCCGTATCCAGCCATGAAACCTGCAGTGAGGGAGTGCTCATGGACGTGCCCGGATACATCGGCGAAAACGCAGCCGCCTTCTTCGGGGCACTGCGGCAATGGCTGGCGATCCCGTCGATTTCCGCCGACCCGGATCGCCACGGTGATGTCCGGCGGTCCGCGCAGTGGCTGGCCAGCTACCTGCAGGACAGCGGCTTTCCGGTAGCCGAGGTCTGGGAAACCGGGACCGCGCAGGCTGCCGGGCTGCCCGCGGTCTTCGCGCACTGGCCTGCCGAGGACCCCGCTGCGCCTGTCGTCCTGGTCTACGGCCATCACGACGTCCAGCCGGTGGAGCCGCTGGCGGAATGGACCTCGCCGCCGTTCGAACCGGTGCAGCGAGACGGCCGGCTGCTGGCCCGCGGCGCCTCCGACGACAAGGGCCAGGTGCTGTTCCACGCGCTCGGCACCCGTGCATCCCTCGCCTCGTCCGGTGCCACGGCCCCGCCGGTGACCATCAAGCTGCTAATCGAGGGCGAGGAGGAGTCAGGATCGCCGAACTTCGCCACGCTGCTGCGAAGCCAGCGGGACCGGCTCGGCTGCGATGTGATCGTGATCTCGGATACCACCATGTGGGCAGCCGATGTCCCGTCGATGTGCATCGGCATGCGCGGCCTGGCCGACGCGCAGATCGACCTGACCGGACCCGAGCGGGATCTGCACTCCGGCTCCTTCGGCGGCGGCGTGCCAAACCCGCTGCACGTGCTCGCCGGCCTGCTGGCCGGGCTGCACGACAGCGACGGCCGGGTCACTCTGCCCGGCTTCTACGACGATGTCGCGCCGCTGTCGGCCGCCGAGCGGGAGCTGTTCGCAAGGCTGCCCTTCGACGAGAACGCCTGGCTGGCCGATGCGGGCAACAGCCGCGCGGCGTCCGGGGAGGCAGGCTTCAGCACGATCGAGCGGATCTGGGCCCGCCCGACTGCCGAGATCAACGGCCTGTGGGGCGGGCATACGGGGGCCGGCGGCAAGACCATCGTCCCGCGCGAGGCGCATGCCAAGCTGTCGTTCCGGCTCGTCGCCTACCAGGAGCCCGCCGACGTTGCCGCTGCCCTGCGCCAGTACGTGGCCGGAAGCGTTCCGGCGGGCATCGAGGCCACGGTGCGGGCCGGCGGTCCCGGCGTGCGGCCCTCCTTCTCGCCCATCGACTCCAGCGCTGTGCGGGCTGGCCGAAGGGCGATGGAGCGTGCGTTCGGCCGTGAAGTTCTTTTCACCCGAGAGGGCGGGAGCGGGCCGGAGGCCGATCTGGCCGACATTCTCGGGGCTCCGCTGGTTTTCGTGGCTGTGGGGCTGGACTCCGATCGGATCCACGCGCCCAACGAGAAAGTCGAGATGGCATTGCTGCTCAAGGGCGCGGAGACGGCGGCGTACCTGTGGGACGAGCTGGCAGGCGCTGCCGCTGAGCTCACGGCATCGCGGTGACCGGGCCAGGCAGCCTGGCCCGGCTGGCGCTGGCCCGCGGTGGGGTCGACCGGGCCACTCATCGCCGCGGCGACGAGAAATGGCTGGCGGCCGCGCGGGCTGATCCGGCTACCAGGGTGCTCGTGGTGGACGACGGGAATGCACTGGTCAGGACCACCGGCACCAGCGCAGAGCTGGTCTTCGTGCCGCCCGGCGAGGCGCCTGATGGCATCCGGATGCTGCTGGGGGTCGCCCCCGGCGATGTGGTCTACTTCGGGGTCGCCGGGCCGCTGCCGGATGCCCCGGCTGCCGATCCCGCGGTCCGCCCGGCCAGCCTGCGGGAGGCGGGCCCGCTGCTGTCGGATCGCGACGCCGGGCTGATGACCCATGCGGTGGCGCTGGCTAACTGGCACGCGGTATTCGTGCACTGCCCCCGGTGCGGCACAGTGACCGAGCCGGTGGATGCCGGGTATGCCCGGCACTGCCCGCTGGACGGCAGCGAGCATTTCCCCAAGGTCGACCCGGCAATGATCGTGCTGGTGACCGATCCGGATGACCGATGCCTGCTGGCCAGGAACGCGCAATGGCCGCAGCGGCGGGTCTCGATCCTGGCCGGTTTCGTTGAGGCCGGTGAGTCGGCTGAGCAGGCGGTTGTGCGCGAGGTGCAGGAGGAAACCGGGCTGTCGGTCGGCGAGATCCGGTATCTCGGCAGCCAGCCCTGGCCGATGCCGCAGAGCCTGATGCTCGGCTTCCGGGCCAGGGCCATCGGCGGACAGCAGATCACCGTGGACACGGACGAGATCGCCGAGGCGCAGTGGTTCAGCCGGGACGAGCTGCGCGCGGCCATTGCCAGCGAACGGGTCCGGCTGCCGCCGCCGGTCTCGATCGCGCACCGGATCATCGAGTCCTGGTACGGGGACGACCTGCCGGGAGCATGGTGACCGGCGGGCGACCCTAACGCTTTGCCGTGTGGCGTTCCGGCGCCGGGGCGCCTGGCCTTCCGCCGCCGGGCTGGCGTTGGCCCGAAGTTAGCGGGGCGGCGCCCCGGCTCAGGCTGGTGCCAGCTTGCGGACCGCGCCGGCCACGTCGAGGCCGGGCACAGGAATGATCATGATGACGGGCGTGTCCAGCCCGGCTGCCTGATACTTCGCCACGCCTTCCCGGCACGCCGCCAGCTGCCCGTGCACCACCAGGTCGTCGACCACCTGATCGGGGATCGCTGCGATCGCGCCCTTGCGGTCGCCTGCTGCCCATGCGTCCTGCATTGGCGTCAGCAGCTCGCCCCGGCCCAGCCAGGCGTGGAACGCCGCGTAGGCAGGCACCGTCAGGTAGGCGGCGATCGCCCGGCGGCCGATCGCCCTGGCGAGGTCGGCGTCCGCCGTCGGACAGACGAAAATCCGCCCGATCAGCTCGCAGCCCTGGCCCGCCGCCGCGCGCACCTGCGCCACATCAGCGGGCGACAGCCAGTTCGTGATCGCGGCGCCTGCCGCCGCGGCGGCCAGCCTTAGCATCTGCGGACGCAGCGCGGCGAGGGCAAGGCCGGGCGGGACCGCGGGGGCCTGTTCGAGCCGGAAGCCGTCCACGGCAAAGGTCTCGTACTGCTCGCTGACCCGCTGGCCGGCCAGCGCCGCGCGCAGGAAGCGCAGCATGTCGGCGGCCCGATGGTACGGCTTTTCGAACGGGATGCCGTTCCACTGCTCCACGACGATCTGCGAGGACGTGCCAATACCTAGCACAAAACGGCCAGGAGCCAGGTCGGCGATGGTTGCGGCGCTCATCGCCAGCACGCCGGGAGCCCTGGTGTAGACGGAGGTGATCGCGGTGCCGAAGCGCAGCTCGCTGGTCCACTGCGAGGCCAGCGCCAGGGGCGTGAACGCATCGACGCCGCTGACCTCGGCCGACCACGCGTCCGTATAGCCCAGCGCCGGGAGCGCGGCCACCATCTCGCGCTGCGCAGCGAGCGGGCTTCCCTGCAGCGGCAGCGTGATTCCCCAGCGCCGCCCCGGCGCCCTCGGCTGCTGCTGCACCGGCTGCGATTGCGCCTGCTGCGATTCCATCGGCTGCCCTCCTGGCATCCTGCGTCGCACCAATGATCGCCGTCGATGCTCCGCTGTGCCAGGGCAGCCGCCCGCAGCCGCGCGACGGCGACCGCGGGCCGGCCGGCTACCCGGCGATCCGGTACTCCTCCAGCAGCCGGCGTCCTATGATCATCTTCTGGATCTCCGCAGTGCCCTCGCCGATCAGCAGCATCGGAACCTCCCGGTAGAGCCGCTCGATCTCGTACTCCTTGGAGAAGCCGTAGCCGCCGTGGATGCGGAAGGAGTCCTCCACGACCTCCTTGGCATACTCGGAGGCCAGGTACTTGGCCATGCCGGCTTCGAGATCGTTGCGGTGGCCGGCGTCCTTCTTGCGGGCCGCCATCACCATCATCTGGTGGGCGGCCTCGACCTTGATGGCCATCTCGGCCAGCTTGAACTGGATCGCCTGGTGCTCGACGATCGGCTTGCCGAAGGCGTGCCGATGCTGCGCATAGGCGATGCCCAGCTCGAAGGCGCGGATCGCGACTCCGCAGCCGCGGGCGGCGACGTTGACCCGGCCGACCTCGACGCCGTCCATCATCTGGTAGAAGCCGCGGCCGGGGCTGCCGCCGAGCACCCGGCTGGCGGGTATGCGGACGTCGTGCAGGACCAGCTCGGTGGTGTCGACGCCCTTATAGCCCATCTTCTCGATCTTCCCCGGCACCGTCAGGCCCGGCACCGAGGGATTGGCGCCGAAGCCCGGCTCCTTCTCGATCAGGAATGTGGTCATGTTCCGGTGCGGCGCGTCGTGGCCCTCGTCGGTCTTGCACAGCACCGCCACCAGGGTGGAGGTGCCGCCGTTGGTCAGCCACATCTTCTGGCCGTTGATCACGTAGTCGTCGCCGTCGCGCACCGCCTTGGTGCGGATCGCCGAGACATCCGAGCCCATGCCCGGCTCCGACATGGAGAAGGCGCCGCGCACCTCGCCGGCCGCCATCCTGGGCAGGAAGTAGTCCTTCTGCTCGTCGGTGCCGTGCTGGGCGATCATGTGGGCGACGATGAAGTGGGTGTTGACGATGCCCGATACCGACATCCAGCCGCGGGCGATCTGCTCCACCACCAGGGCGTAGGTGAGCAGCGACTCCCCGAGGCCGCCGTACTCCTCGGGGATAGTGAGGCCGAACAGGCCCAGCTGCTTCATCCCCTCGACGATCTCGGCGGGGTACTCGTCCTTGTGCTCGAGCTCGGTGGCGACCGGGATGATCTCCTTCTCGACGAAGTCCCGCACTGTGGCGAGGATGTCCCCCTGGATCTCGGTCAGGCCTTCAGTCTGTGCGAGGCGTTCCATGGCGCGGCTCCGCTTCTGCTGGTCGGAAAAGAGCTCAGGCGGTCGGCTCGGGACGGCCGGTCGGCTCGGGACGACTGGGCTGCTCGCCGCCGCGCTCCTTGACGTAGGTCTCGGTCGGCACCATCACCTTGCGGCGGAAGATGCACACCAGGGTGCCGTCCTGGTTGTAGCCGCGGGTCTCGACGTGGACGATGCCCCGGTCGTTCTTTGACTTGGACGGCCACTTGCCGAGCACGGTGGTCTCGCCGTAGATGGTGTCACCGTGGAAGGTCGGCGCCACGTGCTTGAGCGACTCGACCTCCAGGTTGGCGATGGCCTTGCCGGAGACGTCGGGTACCGACATGCCGAGCAGCAGCGAGTAGATGTAGTTGCCCACCACCACGTTCTTGCCGAAGTCGGTGGTCTGCTCGGCGTAGTTCGCGTCCAGGTGCAGCGGGTGGTGGTTCATGGTGAGGAGGCAGAACAGATGGTCGTCGTACTCGGTGACCGTCTTGCCTGGCCAGTGCTTGTAGACCGCCCCGACCTCGAACTCCTCGTAGGTCCGTCCGAACTGCATCGCCGATGTCCTTCGCTCTCCTGGTAGGGGTGGGTTCTGGGGTTCTGGGCAGGGGGAACTCCGCCCGGCTCAGGCCTGCGGGGGCTCGAACTTCGAGGTGCGCTGCATGCCCGCCGCGCGTCCCTTGCCCGCGATCACCAGGGCCATCTTGCGGGAGGCCTCGTCGATCATCTCGTCCCCGAGCATGGCCGATCCCTTCGCCCCGCCGGCCTCCGAGGTGCACCAGTCGTAGGCGTCCAGGATCAGCTCCGCGTGGTCGTAGTCCTGCTGCGAGGGCGAGAAGATCTCGTTGGCGGCGGCGATCTGGTCGGGGTGCAGCACCCACTTGCCGTCGAAGCCCAGGGCGGCGGCTCGCTGGGCGACTGCGCGGTAGCCCTCGCTGTTGCGGATCTGCAGGTAGGGGCCGTCGATCGCCTGCAGATCGTAGGTGCGAGCGGCCATCAGGATGCGCATCAGGATGTAGTGGTAGGCGTCCGCCGGGTAGCCGGGCGGCTGCTCGCCGACCACCAGCGACTTCATGTTGATCGAGGCCATGAAGTCGGCGGGGCCGAAGATGATGGTCTCGATCCGCGGTGACGAGGCGGCGATCGCGTCGACGTTTACCAGGCCCTTAGCGTTCTCGATCTGGGCTTCGATGCCGATCCTGCCGACCTCGAAGCCCATCGTCTTCTCGATCTGGGTCAGCAGCAGGTCGAGCGCCTTGACCTGCTCGGCGTCCTGCACCTTCGGCAGCATGATGCAGTCCAGGCTCTGGCCCGCCCCCTCGACTACCGTGATCACGTCTCGGTAGGTCCAGTGGGTGGTCCAGTCGTTGACCCGGACGGTGCGAATCTTGCCGCCCCAGTCGCCGTGGTTCAGCGCGTCGACGATGTTGTGCCGGGCGCTCTCCTTGACCAGCGGCGCACAGGCATCTTCCAGGTCCAGGAACACCTGGTCAGCGGGCAGGTCCCTGGCCTTGTCCAGGAAGCGCGGGCTGCTGCCCGGGACAGCCAGGCAGGAGCGGCGCGGACGCAGGCGGTTGGTCGTCACAGCTGGGTCGGTGGTCATCTCGGGTTGTGCCATCCTTCGCAGGTTGCGTTGGTGATCGGCGGGTCGCCGCGGGGCGGTCGGTCAGGGGCCGCTAGGTCGTCCCGGCCATGCTGCCCTGCCGGGTCTGCCACGGCTGCAGCTGCTGGGCGAGCCGGATCTCGTCGACTATGCGGCCGATGATGGTGGTGATGCCGAAGTCCCTGGGGGTGAAGACGGCGGCAACCCCCTGGGCGCGCAGGGATTCGGCGTCGGCCGCCGGGATGATCCCGCCGACGATCACCGGGACGTCATGCGCCCCGGCGCGGCGCAGCCGGCGCAGCACATCGGGCACCAGCTCAGCGTGCGCGCCGGAGAGGATCGACAGCCCCACGCAGTGCACGTCCTCGGCGATCGCCGCGGCCACGATCTGCTCGGGGGTGAGCCGGATGCCCTGGTAGATCACCTCGAACCCGGCGTCGCGGGCCCGGACGGCGATCTGCTCGGCGCCGTTGGAGTGCCCGTCCAGGCCGGGCTTTCCCACCAGCAGGCGCAGTCTGCCCGCCCCGAGTTCCCTGGCGGTGCCGGCCACGGCCTCGCGGACGGCGGCCATTTCCCCGCCCGGCTCGGCGGCCACCGCCACCGGGGCGCTGCTGACGCCGGTGGGTGCCCGGTACTCGCCGAACACGTCCCGCAGCGCGAAGGACCACTCGCCGGTGGTAACGCCCGCGCGGGCGCAGGCCAGGCTGGCCGTCATCAGGTTGACGCTGTCCTGCGCTGCGTCGGCCTTGAGCTGGTCGAGCGCGGCGAGCACCGCGGTCTCGTCGCGCTGCCTGCGCCACTGCGCCAGCTGGGCCAGCACCGCCTGCTCAGCGGCCGGGTCGACCTGCTGGACCGCGGCGTCGAGGTCGGCGGTGAGCGGACTGGGCTCGGTGGTCTCGAAGCAGTTGACGCCCACGACCTTGTCCTCGCCGGACTCGATCCGGGCGCGCCGGGCCGCGTGCGAGCCGACGAGCTGGGATTTGAGGTAGCCGGACTCCACCGCCGGTATCACCCCGCCCATCGCGAGCACCTTGCCGATCTCCGCCTCGGCGCCGGCCAGCAGCTCAGCGGTCTTGGCCTCCACCACGGGGGAGCCGCTGAACAGGTCGCCGTACTCCAGCAGGTCCGACTCGAACGCGAGAACCTGCTGGATGCGCAGGCTCCACTGCTGGTCCCAGGGCCGCGGCAGGCCCAGCGCCTCGTTCCAGGCCGGGAGCTGCACGGCGCGGGCCCTGGCGTCCCTGGAGAGGGTGACGGCCAGCATCTCCAGGACGATTCGCTGGACATTGTTCTCCGGCTGCGCCTCGGTCAGGCCCAGCGAGTTGACCTGCACGCCGTAGCGGAAGCGGCGGCTCTTGGGGTCGGTGATGCCGTACCGCTCCAGCGTGACCTTCTCCCAGAGCCGGCCGAAGGCCCGCATCTTGCACATCTCCTCGACGAAGCGGACGCCCGCGTTGGCGAAGAAGGAGATCCGCGCAACGACCTCGCCCATTTGCTCCGCCGGAACCTGCCCCGAGTCGCGGACGGCGTCCAGGACAGAGATCGCGGTGCACATCGCGAACGCGATCTCCTGGACCGGGGTGGCTCCGGCCTCCTGGAGGTGATAGCTGCATACATTGATCGGGTTCCACTTGGGCATGTGGTTGACCGTGTAGGCGATCACGTCGGTCGTCAGGCGCACCGACGGGCCGGGCGGGAAGACGTGCGTCCCGCGCGAGAGGTACTCCTTGACGATGTCGTTCTGGGTGGTGCCGGTGAGCTTGGCGATGTCGGCGCCCTGCTCCTCGGCGACGACCTGGTACAGCGCCATCAGCCACATCGCGGTGGCGTTGATCGTCATCGAGGTGTTGGTCTGCTCCAGCGGGATTCCGTCGAAGAGCGCGCGCATGTCGCCCAGGTTCCCGACCGGGACGCCGACCCGGCCGACCTCGCCGCGGGCGAGGATGTGGTCGGCGTCGTATCCGGTCTGGGTGGGCAGGTCGAACGCGACCGACAGGCCCGTCTGGCCCTTGGCGAGGTTGCGGCGGTAAAGCGCGTTGGACTCCGTCGCGGACGAGTGCCCCGCATAGGTCCGCATCAGCCAGGGACGGTCCCTGGGGAGCCGCTGCGGCTGCTGCTCGTTCGGCTCGGTCATGGCCCGTTCTCACACGTTCCGGAAGCGGTTGATCTCTGTCAGGTGCTTGGCGCGCAGCTCGGCGTCACGCACGCCGAGGCCCTCCTCCGGGGACAGGCAGAGCACCCCGACCTTGCCATGGTGCAGGTTCCGGTGCACGTCCAGAGCGGCCTGGCCGGTCTCCTCCAGCGGGTATATCACCGACATCGTCGGGTGGATCATGCCCTTGGAGATCAGGCGGTTGGCCTGCCATGCCTCGCGGTAGTTGGCGAAGTGCGAGCCGATGATGCGCTTGAGGTTCATCCACAGGTAGCGGTTGTCGTACTCGTGCATGTATCCCGAGGTGGAGGCACAGGTCACGATGGTGCCGCCCTTGCGGGTCACGAATACCGAGGCGCCGAAGGTCTCCCGGCCGGGATGCTCGAAGACGATGTCCACGTCCTCGCCGCCGGTCAGCTCGCGGATTCTCCCGCCGAGACGCTTCCACTCCTTCGGGTCCTGGGTGTGCTCGTCCTTCCAGAACTGATAGCCCTCGGCCCTGCGGTCGATGATCAGCTCGGCCCCCAGCGACCGGCAGAGGGCAGCCTTCGCCTCGCTGGAGACGACGCAGACCGGGATGGCGCCGCCGGCCAGGGCGTACTGGGTGGCGTAGGCGCCGAGGCCGCCGCTGGCCCCCCAGATAAGGACATTGTCGCCCTGCTTCAAGCCGGCGCCGTTGCGTGATACCAGCTGGCGGAAGGCGGTGGAGTTCACCAGGCCCGGCGTCGCGGCTTCCTCCCAGGTGAGGTGCTTGGGCTTGGGCATCAGCTGGTTGGTCTTGACGATGGCCAGCTCGGCGAGGCCGCCGAAGTTGGTCTCGAAGCCCCAGATGCGCTGTTCCGGGTCCATCATGGTGTCGTTGTGGCCGTCGGAGCTCTCCAGCTCGACGGACAGGCAGTGGGCAACGACCTCCTCGCCGGGCTTCCAGACGGTCACTCCAGGGCCGGTCCGCAGCACCACGCCCGCGAGGTCCGAGCCGACCACCTGATACGGCAGGTCGTGCCGCGCGGTGAGCTGTGAGAGCTTGCCGTAGCGGCGCAGGAAGGCAAAAGTGGAGATCGGCGAGAAGATGGAACTCCACACGGTGTTGTAGTTGACGGCGCTGGCCATGACCGCGATCAGGGCCTCGCCCAGGCCGAGCTCGGGAACCGGCACCTCTTCCACGTGCAGGGACTTACGGGGATCCCGGTCGGCGGTATCGATGCCGTCGAACATGTGCTCTTCGTCCCGGTGCAGGGTGACTGCCCGGTAGGACTCCGGCAGCGGCAGCGCCGCGAAGTCCGCGAGCGGGGTATCGGGGTTGAGGATCGCATCGAGGATCTCTTGCACGGCTGTCTCCTAAGGCTTGCCTGCGTGACGGGCGCAGGGCCTGAGGGGAGCCGCGGCGCAGCGACCGGTGGGTAACACTGTCTGCCTTTCGTCTGGCCAGTGGTGCGGACCCTGTGTCACGGCCGCTGTCCGGCACTCCGGCCTGTATGCCACGATGCCAGGCGCAAGCCCTGGTGTCTATTAAGAGTTCGGCCCGTAAAGATAAATAGAAGCTTATTAATCAGCGTCCGTGCCGGGCCGTCGCGCGACGGCACGGCACGGCCTGAGCCGGACAGCGGCCAGCTCATGGGGACCTGGCAGCGGCCCGGGATCGCGCACCGCGGCGCGGCGGGTCCCCTGGCGTGGCAGGATTCCGCGCATGAGCGCCGATCCCCCCGATGAGCCTTTTGCCTTCCCGGTAGATGACGTGGAGCTGGAGTCCGTATTCGGCGCTGGGTCGCCGGCGGAAATCTGCGCTGCTGTCCTGACCGAGGCCCGGATTGTGCTTCCCGAGGTCGTCACCGCGCTGGACGGCGAGCTCTGGGGCTCCGACATAGTGGCCGCGCTGCGGTCGGCCCGCATCCCGGCTGCGACCGTCGCCGCCGCCGCCGAGCGCTCCGGGACGCCGGAGGCACTTGCCATGCTGCGCGTGCTGGGTGCTGTCGGGCCGGCCGGACTCGGCGAGGAAGCCGCGGCTGCTGCTGGCCGGCTGGCCGCCCAGGGCATCAGCGAGCCCGGCTGGGCGGCGGCGCTCGGGTCGCCCGCGGTGGGCGAGTGCTGGCGCTACGGCGACGCGCTCGGCGCGCACGAGGCGGTCACGATGAGCTTCCGGTACGGCCGGGAGGCGCACGTGGTCTCGGTGCTCATCGACTATGCCGAGGGCGGCGCCATCCGCGATATCTGGGTGGGTGCCATGGCCGACGTGCTCGCGCGGACCAGGGCGCTGTCGGCCGCCGATCCGGGGATGACGTTCGAGATGATCACCCCTCAGGACGCCCGCGCCCGGATGCACCGGGCGATCGCCGCGGGCGAGTGCCCGCGGCAGCCCGAGGAGATCAGCAACGTGGCCTCGCGCTGGGCGATCCTGCGCGCCAGGGTCGGGCAGCTGCCGGCGCAAGCGCGGGGCCGCCCGCCGCGAGGCCGCTGACCGACCGCCGGGGCCGCGAGGCAGCCGGCGCGGTGAGGCCGCTGACCACGGCCGGGGCCGCGAGGCCGGCGCGCGGAGGTTTCGTTTGGTGCCGGGGCCGCCGGGTATTCAGGCCGCGCGGTGCACAAGGTACCGCTGGCAGTACGGGGACAGAGCGCGACCTTCGCTGGCGCTGGCGCTGGCGCAGGCCAGCCAGCACGTCCGCCGGCTGCCCCTGGGGGCGTTATGCGGCCGGGGAGGCCGCAGCGGCCGCGAGGCAGAGCCCTCGCCGCCGGGCGCCGGTATCAAGCCGGCACTGCATGGTTTCGCCGATTCCGCGAAGTCCGCGCCCGCCGGGGCGCCGGACTTTGCGGGATCTCGGCTGTCTACGGGCGGAAAATGCGCCGGGCTGGGTCGGCGCTGCCGGCGAGCGTCCGGGCGTCGGGCTGAATGGGGAGCATCGATCAGATTAGAGAGCACTGCTCTTGACGGCGGGCAGGCAGTGCTGAACACTGATCTTAAGGAAGAGCCCTGATCTCCATTCATAACGGACTGCCCTTGGCAGTCCGGGCCTTGCGGCTAGTACTACAGGGCTAGATCGCAATTTAGGACCTGCAGGCGGAGCCGGCGCCTGAAGTGGTGCCAGCGGGCTTCGGCCTGGTGCCGGCGGCGCCAGCGTGACCAGTGAAGTCCGTGGTCAATGGCGTCTTGCGGCTGGCCGGCGAGGTTGAACAGGCGGCGGATCTCGGCGAGCGTCAGCCGGATCAGACGATGCGCGGAGGCCGGAACGGGTGAGCGGGGAGCGTCTTGCGGTGGTTTCGGCGTGTATGTGATTTCAGGCCGCGCCGGTTGTCCACAGGTGCTGGGTCCCCTTTTTGGCTTTGCCGGCCAGGACGGCCAGGAACGCATGGGCGAGCATGGCCAGGGTGATATGCCGGTACCAGGCGTCGTAGAGGCGGACCTGGTAATGGTCAAGGCCGGCCTCGCCTTTCCCTGCCTCGAAGCATTCCTCGATGGGCCAGCGGGCGCCGGCGACGCGGACGAGCTCGCCGAAGTTTTCGCGGCGCGGGTTCCAGCAGCGGTAATAAGCGAGCTCGCCGTCGTCGATGGAGCGGCGGATCATGTACTGGCAATCGGGGTCGGTGGCCTGGATGAGCGCCCAGTCATAGACGCGGAATCCTTTTGCGCCGATCCCGCAGGCGCGCCGCTGCCAGGCATTCGGCGGCAGCCGCGCGGCCAGCTGATGGAAGATAACCTTGCGGCCTGCGGCGTCGGTGAATTCGGTGTTCTTCGGGACGGCCATGACGTAGGAGATGGCATCGTCCTCGAGGTAGGTGCGCAGGCCGGGGTTCTGGCCGAATTCCTCGTCAGCGGTGAACCAGGCGAACGGGACCCTTGCCCGGAGCGCCCGCCCGATCATGGTCGCGACCTGGGCGGGCCTGGTCGCGAACGTGAGCTCCTCCGGGATGCCCGCCTCGGCGCAGCGCCCGGGATCCCCGAACCATGATTCCTCGGGGATATACAGCTCGCGGTCGATCAGGGCCCGGTCCCCGGCGCCGTTGACATAGGCCAGGAACGTGCCGATCTGGCAGTTGTCGATACGCCCGAGAGTCCCAGAGTACTGGCGCTGCACGCCAGCCGACCTCCGGCCCTTCTTCGCAAACCCTGTGGGGTCTGCGATGAGGACTCCCCGCGCATCCGCGAACTGCTCCATTGCATAGCCGCGGACCAGATCCCGCAGCGCATCCGCATCCCAGGGCGTGAGATTCAGGAACCGCTGCAGCGCCTTCGGATCCTTCTCACCCGAATACTCGGCGATCGTCCAGCCGTTCTTCCGCTGAATCGGCGCGAGCAGCCCCCGCAGATAGTAACCAGTCACGCCCCCTGTTGATCTGCGACGTGTCGGTGCTGGCGTCCGGTTT
>ODAK010001148.1_pt1 | contig 29433 bp, 23 predicted proteins | sample 1539591 | NCBI WGS metagenome assembly ODAK01 (sample SAMEA3539303, study PRJEB22396) | soil metagenome | biome: tundra; feature: field; material: soil | place: USA | collected 2010-05 | depth 0.15 m
TTAAAAATAAAAAAGTGGACAAAGTGAGTTTGGCTTGTGAAGATTTACCTTTCCTCTTGAAAAAAAGTTCTGCTTCTTGAAAAGTGATGAACGCCGAGTCTTTATTAGTTCTTATTGCTCGCCGCTGTCGTTAGCTTTTTGCTTTAATGATGATATATAGTCTATTACTCAATGGCTGCAGGATAGAAGCGGTAGCCCGCAGGGAGGCGAGGACTATAAGCAAATAGCCAGTACTAACGCCAATGCATAAACTATAGATCACAGCCCCCCAAATCTATTACTTTATTCATCAATCCACATCAATACTTCCACGCATTGGTATCGGTGCCTTTGGGGGCATGTTCGGTAATGTGTTGCGCCATCAATTGCAGCAGTTTGCTGGTGGGTATAGGCTGCCAGCCGTGGCCCTTCATAGGGCGCCCGTATCCGAAAGTGCCTTCATAATGCGGGTTTTCGGTATGCTTCAGAAAATCCTGGAACTGGTATACCGCAAGGTTCAGGTAAAAGTTATCGGCATCGCCTACGTATACATGCAGTTTGTCTATCAACTTCGGACCAAGTGTAGCCCAGTTTTTGGCGACGTAATACCGCAGGTCGTATCCATGTTCGCGGGCATAGTTCACGGTGTTGCTGTCTATTTTGCCTGTAAGGTTATCCCATAAGGGAACGGGGTAACCATCGTCGCCAATCGGGCCAAACACGGCATCAAAAATATCCATTTGTTCACCCGACCGCCCGTGAGTGCCTAAGACTGCTTCCAGCCAGCTTGCACTCTGCGTGGTCCGTACGGGCTGGCCTTCATTGTCACGCATCATATAGCGGAGCGATTGCTGCCAGTTGCTGTTGGCATTAAAAGGCATGGTAAACGTGTTGGCGTAAAATGCATTGGTATCTTTGGTAAGGTCCATCAACTGGAAGTGCCTGAAGTCGAGGGGATCGGGATAGAGCGTCCACGTGCCGCCAAAAAAATCAGGATGATAAAGTTGCAATGCCATGGATTCCCATCCCCCAGTAGAACCGCCCGTGAGCATCCGTGCATACGATTGCTGAATAATGCGGTAATGATCTTCCACATAGGGAATCAACTCCTTCATGAAAGCATCTCCGTAAGGTCCGTTGTTCGCAGAGTTTACGGCGTAGGAATCATCATAATACGGTGTGGGATGCTGGAATGTAACGATGAGCATTCGCGGAAAATGATCTGAATTATATTGTTGCTGGAATGCATAACCTCCTTCAAGATTATAATCGTCAAGGATCTTTTTATAGGCAGGCGGTATCGGCCTGTTTTCGGTTGTAAAACCTTCCGGAGGGCCGAGGCCGAAATGCCCTTGCTCATATACTACAGGATAATGAACACGGGAATGATCGTCATAGCCTTTAGGCAACAAAATGGTTGCGCCGAGGTACATATCATGTCCCCAGAAATCGGAAAGGATTTTACTCCTGATCTTAATATGTTTTACCTGTTTGGTATCAGCAGGAAGGTTGATAGCAGGCAGCACGCTATCGAGCTTAATGGAAAAGGACTGGCTTTGCGACGGATCGTAATGGATCTTCTGCACAGGGCTGATCAGGTTGCCGGGCGACGTATTAAAATGCTGGCCTTCCCATTGATCCTGGTGCGCCCAAATGGTATGTCCATCGGCACGGTGATATTGTGTGTATACATTAAACACGGCCTGTACATAATAATCACCTGCGGGTAGGTCACCCAGGTTGACGATGGGATAGCCAAGTACGTTAGTATCGATAATAACGCCTTTCCCGGGCTGGAGCTGGTCAACATCTTTACCCCAAAACGGCACGCTCTGAAAATAAGAACCTGCTTCGTATCGCGGCTCGGGCTGAGCCTCCCTGCTGATAGCGACGAACACACGCCCGGTAATGGGTGTATGGCTGGCGCTTTCAACAAAGGAAATGGAAAAAGTGTGGTTGGTGGTTTGCGCAATGGAAGAAAACGGAAACGCTATAAATAAAAGGAAAGCAGATGCGTTGGAGCAAATTGAGTGCAGCAGTTGTATCATGGCGACTTAGTTTTAGAATAATAAGTTGGGGACAGATGTAGTGAATAGGATTGTTGGAAAGTCAGGCTACCAACGGATCCATTTTGTTGAGATGAATTCACAAATAATTATTTCGGGGTCAGTTTCAATAAATACAATTGTATATTTCTTTTTATACGGGATACATTTAAATCCCATGATGGCTCGTTGAGGTTCTCTGCAAACAGGATAAGATTTTCATGCATCGGCAAGTTTGATAAAATAATCATATACGTTATCTGCGAATTTATCGGCAGTACCAATCATACCTTTTGATTCAATATACCATGCAATGGCTGCAATATTATCGGGGGCAGTTTGTTTTATAATTACTTTTCGGCTGCCCATACCCTAATCATTTTTTTTGTATGCGCACGGGCTTGCTCAATAGTAAATGTTTTTTCAGGCTTGGACTTTAAGGCTGCTTTTTTTTGCAGTACCTGGTAACTTTTCTCCGGAATCAAAACATATTTCTTTTTATCAATAACAATTTCTGTCATGATGAACGGTTTATTATCAAATTTACAAAAATTAGCACTATATGTTGAAAATGAATGGGAGTAAAAGTTGTTCAGGAGATTATCGGCGTGGAAAAGTATATTTTGTCGTTCGAAATCGAACACGAAACTGTTCATTATCGTACAGTCCGGTGCATATTGTGTTTGCGCTAAATCCCTGCAAATGAGTAATACCTAGTCTGGCATAACCATTGATATTTTACCCATGCTTATAAAACAATCTTATTTTTGATTTTTAAGGATAAAAGCATTGAATATCCCCGGTGATACTAAAAATTAGACATCTATGATCAGAAATTATTTCAAAACTGCATTTCGAAACCTGTTTCGCAATAAGATCTATTCTTTCATCAATATTGCCGGGCTAAGTATCGGGCTTTCCTGCGCCATCCTTATTCTATTATATGTTAAAGATGAAGTAAGTTTTGATAAGTTTCTTAAGAATGGGAATAACATTTACCGGATTGTATCCAAATCTAAACATGATGGTGTTGAACACAAAGATGGCGTCACCGGCTATTTGCAGGGACCACGGTTTACACAAAATATTCCCGGCATACAATCTTTTGTAAGAGTGCAGGACGGTTCAGAAGATATCAAAACCGGAAATGAAATTGTATCACAGGATTTGCTTTATGTAGACTCCACTTTCTTTACTATATTCTCTTTTCCATTATTGAGTGGCGATGCTAATACTTGTTTAAAAGAACCGCATTCCATTGTGTTGTCAGCAGATGCTTCCAAAAAACAGTTTGGAACAACGGATGTTGTTGGAAAAGTAGTAATGATAAAAGAGGATAGCGTTTTTGTACCCTATAAAGTAACGGCAGTAGCCAAAAAATGCCCTCAGAATTCCTCCATTCAATTCGAAGCCTTGTTGCCAATCAAGGAATCAGTAAAAGATGCACAGGATAAAGAAAACTGGTATAATTATTTTCTAAACACATTTGTTGTTCTTAACTCCAATAACAATCCAGTAACGGTAGGAAATCAAATGCAAAAATTTTACCTCGCAGATGCTACTGAGACATTCAAAACCATAATGGAAAAATATGGAGGAGGACCTGATGCAAGTATGGGCACTTATTTTTTACAGCCATTTACTGATATGCACATGAGTACAGAATTGCCGGCTCAAAATGGCCTCGTCAATGCGAGTAATCCCATGTATTCTTACATCCTTTCTGGTATTGCATTATTTGTGTTGCTGATTGCCTGTATCAATTTTGTAAACCTTACTGTGGCACACTCGATAAAACGTGCCAAAGAAATTGGTATCCGTAAAGTAATTGGAAGCAGCAGGAAACAATTGATCAGCCAGTTTTTGGGCGAGTCCTTTTTGCTTTGCTTAATCGCCTTCCTGTTCGCATTGGTAATAGTACAGTTGATATTGCCTGTCTTCAATGATCTTTCGAACAAGTCGCTTTCTCTTACTTATTTGTTTGATGCAAAATTGATATCAGCGTATATTTTGTTATTTCTCGTAACTGGCTTGCTTGCCGGTTTCTATCCGGCACTGGTTTTATCGGGTTATAAACCTGTGGAAACATTATACAGCCGGTTTAACCTTGCCGGCAAAAACTATTTACAGAAATCACTGGTGGTGCTGCAGTTTTCATTGGCCACATTTCTAATAATTGCCACATTTACCATTTATGCACAATTCAATTTTCTAACCAAAACTGATTTAGGATATAACGACAGCAATATTGTGATAGTGAATAAGGACAGGATGAAACATACAGAAGCTGCCTTATTCAGGAATGAGTTACTGAAGAATCCTGACATTATTAATGTTGCCGCAAAAAATCAAGGCCAATGGGGAACAATGGCCCATTTACGTAATGATTCTTCCATCGAATTCGCTTATGAAACGATAGATGAATCTTACCTTCCGGAATATAAAATTCCATTGGTTGCTGGAAGAAATTTTTCAAAAGCATATCCTTCTGATTCAACCAAATCCATCCTGGTAAATGAAGCTTTCGTAAAAAAAGCAAGCTGGAAAAACCCGATCGGCGAAACCGTCAATTTTTTCTATAATAACAATGAAATTTATCATGTAATCGGCGTGGTTAAAGATTATCATTACTATGCATTGAACCAGAAAATCGGCCCTCAGTTGTTTACCATGAAAAATGATAACCTCTATGGACTCTTCAACATAAAAATAAAACCCAATACAGAAACGCAAAGCCTTACATATATTCGGAAAACTTTCAAATCCTTTTTCCCTTTAAGCCCTTATTCTTATGTTTTCAAGAATGATGAGAATATAAAAAATTATGAAGCCGAGGCAAGGTGGAAGCAGATCCTTTTATTTGGTGCAATACTTACCATATTTATTTCCTGTATTGGCCTGTTTGGATTATCGGTGTTGTCTGCCGAGAAACGAACCAAAGAAATAGGTATCCGAAAAGTGTTGGGTGCATCAGTAAAGAGCTTGGTTACTATTCTTTCGAAAGATTTTCTGAAACTGGTTATTGTCGCTTTAATTATTGCTATACCACTGGCATGGTTAGCTGCAAATAAATGGCTCGAGAATTATCCATATCGTATTTCGATAAGCTGGCAATTAATTGCTGTTGCGGGATTGCTTGTTATAGTTGTGGCGCTGACTACGGTAAGTTTCCAGGCATTGAGAGCAGCAAATGCAAATCCGGTAGAATCATTACGCACTGATTGAGACAGAAAAATTGAAGAGCCAGCCTGAAAGCAGGTTTGAAAACAGAATAATTATTTTATAATGATTTTTATCATTAAATCAGAATAATTTCAATGTTTTTAAATTTTTTGAATGCTTTGTCTGAAGTTACAAGTGGTACTTGCATGAATCGGGAAGTAGCTGCGATGATGGCGTCAGGCGTTTTAATTGCACTTTCCTGTCTGATTTCTATCGCAATTTCCTTAATTTCCGGAATCAGATCTATGATAACGCACTCCCGTAATAATGATTTAAGGTTATTTTTTTCGGCTAATGATAATTTGGGTCAGCCCAAAAGTTCAATCTCAGAAATAATGGAAATAATGGCTGTTCCATCAAGGAAAAGTTCTGTGCTTGGTTTGCCTTCATGCACATTAATAAGGAAGTTTGTGTCGGCAACAAAACTAAATCCATTCATTTCTTACCTTTTTCTGGTAGGCCATTGCATCCAATCCACGTTTGAGCTTCCCGAAATGTTTTCTAAGGGATTTCTTTTTGCCTTCTTTGGAAATCAGTATAAGCGCTTCTCTTACTTTTTCCTTAGTCACAGGTTTTTTGATTTCAATTATCATAATCCAAAAATAAAAAAAGGTATTGATAGTCTCAAAAAGGCGAATTCGTAACAGGTAAGTAAAAAGTAAATGATTTCAATGATGAAAAATTATCCTATAGGTATCACATTCAAAATCGCCTGGCGCAACATGGTAAAACATCGCTTTTACGCTGTGCTAAATGTAGTTGGATTATTTGCAGGTATAGTGTTTACCCTTTTAATAGCCGCTTATGTGTATAACGAACTACAAGTAAATACACAATTACGCAACGCTAACAGGCAATACTTTTTACAAAGCATTTGGAAAGACCCCAATATGGGGCCTGATATCACTACGCTAGGCCCAATCGCCAAAAGGTTAAAAGAGGATTACCCAGGTCTGGTAGCAAACTATTATCGATGGGATGGTATTACTTCCGGCGTCTCAAAAGGCGATAAGCATTTCCGTGAAAATATACAATTGGGTGATAGTACGCTGTTGAATATGTATGGTTTTAAATTATTGTATGGCAATCCTGCAACAGCACTTACTGAACCTTTTTCGGTAGTGATAACACAGGACATAGCAAACAAATATTTTGGCAAAACAAATGTTGCTGGAGAAACTATTTCCATACAAAGTTTTTTGGGCGGCAATCACGATTTTAAGATAACCGGTGTATTAAAAGAAATGTCGGAAAATTCAGTCACGCAATTAAATTCGGATAATCACAATACCATCTTTATCCCAACCAATACCTTTACCTATTTTGGCCACAATAATCCTGATGCATGGGATGATATCTATATTGCTTCTTACGTTGAATTAAAAAAAGGTGTTTCTGCCAAAAACCTTGAACTGCTTATTAAAAGATTTGTTAAGCAAAATGCATCTTCCGCTATCAGCGCTAATCTTACGGTACACCCTGTGCTGCTAACTGATTATTATAAAGAGAAAGACAATGCCTTCGTAATGCGCATGATCTATACTTTATCATCGGTTGCGTTATTTATTTTATTAATGGCCGTAGTCAATTTTATAAATATTGCCATCAGCAGTTCCGGCAGCCGGATGAAAGAGATTGGCATCAGGAAAGTATTGGGCAGTGTGCGAAAGGAGTTAGTTATGCAGTTCCTTACCGAATCGATCATATTGGTATCTGTTGCAACCATGCTGGCGTTGGCAGCCTACCCGCTTTTGCAAAATATTTTTAGCCAACTTGTCGGCAAAGGTATTCCTGCATTAAGCTCTTTCCCGTGGTATTATATTTTTGTTCCGTTAATTACAATCCTTATTGTTGGATTATTAGCCGGTGTATATCCTTCCCTTGTGCTGTCATCAATAAATACTGTTGACTCATTAAAGGGAAAATTTAAAAGTGTAAAAGAAAATGTAGTCTTAAGAAAGTCGCTGGTTGGTTTCCAGTTTTGTATCGCCATGATTGTATTGGTTACTGCAGTTATCGTATCGCAACAGGTAATGTATTTTTTTGGAAGAAACTTAGGTTATAACAAGGAATATATCGTCGCATCACAAGTGCCGAGAGACTGGTCTGCAAAGGGAGTAAATAAAATGATAGCGGTACGCGATGAATTTGCATCTATGCCACAAGTGAGCAACGTTAGCTTGTCTTATGAGATCCCTAACGGCAATAACGGCAATCAACCGCCAGTATATAAATATGGCAGCGACTCCACAAGCGCCATTGCCATGGAATCACTGGTTACAGATGAAAACTATTTAACTACCTACCAGATTCCTTTACGGGCAGGAACTTTCTTTGACGATCGCGGACCGGATCCCGGGAAAGTAATTTTAAATGAAAAGGCGGTGGATGCATTAGGCTATGTATCTGCAGGCGACGCGGTTGGCCGTCAATTACGCATTCCCGGGGATCCTACCATATTTACTGTGAAAGGTGTTACCGCCGATTTCCAGTTTGGATCAATGCAACAAGCCATTCAGCCAATGATATTTCTTAATGCAAGAAATGTAAAGGCTTACCGTTACCTCTCTTTCAAATTAAAACCGGGAAATATCGGTGCAGGTATTGAAGCTATACAAAAGAAATGGAGTGCGCTTTTACCCGGAACTTCCTTTGAATATAGTTTTATGGATGATACATTAAAGAAAATGTATGCAACAGAATTGCAATTGAAAAAAGCGGCTTACACTGCCACTGTCTTGCTGCTGGTTATTGTATTGTTAGGTGTACTTGGATTGATCTCTTTAAGCATTCATAAGCGGGTAAAAGAAATTGGTATCCGCAAAGTGCTTGGCGCTTCTGTTAAGAGTATTATGATCTTATTTGTAAAAGAATTTACGGCAATCATCGCAGTTGCCACGATGGTGGCTTGTCCGGTTGCTTATATAATTATGAGCAAATGGCTGAATAATTATGCGTATCATATTACAATCACTCCGTTGCCATTCGTATTTTCATTGTTGATGCTGGGCATCATTACTATAACGTCAATATGCCTGCAAACAATTAAAGCGGCGGCGGCCAACCTGGTGAAGAGTTTGAGAACTGAGTAATTCACTGCAGGGTAAAGTGTCCGTTTTTCAAATTAAGTGTTCATATTCGGACACTTTACCAGGATAAAATTACGCTTACTCATTCTTTATCAATACGATAGATCATTGGTATGAAGGTTGAAAATTATTGGTAGGAAATGATTACTCCCTTTTCTTTTATTGATGCAAATTCCGGAAAATAAATTTTGATAACAGATCGTACATGGTAAGAAATTATTTCAAAATGACCTTGAGAAATATCATAAGGCATAAAGCCTTTTCAATCATTAATATTTCCGGCCTCGCAATAGGTATTGCTTCCTGCCTGTTACTTTTTACTGTGGTAAAATATGAATTGAGCTATGATACATTTCAACCCAATTATAAAAGAATATACCATGTAGTAACCCAGGATAATTTTGCCGAAGGCGTTAATTATAACCCCGGCATTCCCGTAGCCGCATTGGATGCTTTGCGACTTCAAATTCCCAATGTTTTATTTGGATGTGTCAATGCCGATTATGGCAGCCAGGTAACCGTAAATAAACCTGATGGAACTTTAAGTGATAAAAAGTTTATTGAAGAATCGGGCCCCTTCTTTTGTGACCCCAAATTTTTCAACATTTTTAAATATACATGGCTGCAGGGAAATGAAAGCGTATTAAGTGAACCCAATACAGTTGTACTAACCAAAAAAGCAGCTGAAAAATATTTCGGTAATTGGGATCAGGCTCTTAACAGAACGATCACCCTCGACAATGCAGTCCCTCTAAAGGTTGCAGGAATTATAGAAGATGTGCCCCTTAATTCAGATTTTCCATTAGGCGTATTAGTTTCCTATGAAACTTTAAAAAATAACGGGCATCACTTTTTTTACTCCAATGACTGGAATACCTTGTCGAGCAACTTCCAGGTATTTGCTCTGCTTCCTCCAAATGCAAAGGCTGAAACAGTAGATGCTCAATTGCTCAGTTTCGGTAAAGATCATTATAAAGATGGCAGAGGATACTCCAGGATTAATTTTCTCCAGCCATTGAGTCAACTTCATTTTGATAAAAGATTTGAAATTTTTGGCAATCATATAACCAGCAGATCAACTTTGCTTACCCTAATGTTGATCGGGATATTCATCATGGTAATGGCTTGTATTAATTTTATTAACCTTTCTACGGCCCAGGCAGTTGGCAGATCAAAGGAAATAGGAATCAGAAAAGTGTTGGGAAGTAATCGTAAGCAGATTTTTTTACATGTAATCGGGGAAACATGTATGTTGGTAATCTTATCGATTTTGCTGGCATTTGCTATTGCAACTTTGTGTCTGCCTTACATACGGCATATAGATTCTATTGAGGAAGGCCTGAGTTTATTTAACCTGCAAACTTTTGTTTTTGTAATTATTTTAGGAGTATGTATTACTGTTTTGTCCGGCGTTTATCCTGCAATAATAATATCAGGATATAAACCTGCTCTCGCTTTAAAAAATAAAATGGCTGCCGCAACAGTTGGGGGCATTTCACTCAGAAGAGCATTAGTAGTAACCCAATTTACTATTTCACAAATATTGATCATAGGAACCATTGTCGCAATCAGCCAGATGAATTTTGTCAACAATGCAGATTTGGGTTTCAATAAAGAAGCAGTCTATCTTTTATCCGGCAATTCAGACAGCATTATGCTTGCACGATTGCCGGCTTTCAAGGAAAAGTTATTACAAACTCCCGGTGTGCAGTCAGTCACTTTTACCACTGATGCACCTTCATCTGAAAATAACTGGAGTTCAAATTTTGCTTTTAATCATAAGGAAGATGAAAAATTCCAGGTATCACTGAAGTTCGCCGATGAAGATTATTTTAAAACATTTGGACTTCAGTTCCTTGCAGGCAGGCCTTACAGAAAAAGTGATACTACGTACGAGATTGTAATTAATGAAACGCTTACTCATAAATTAGGAGTGCAAAATGCAAATGACATAATAGGGAAAGATATACGGTTAGGCCAGAGTGAATGGAAGAAAATCGTAGGTGTCGTAAAAGATTTTAAAACGAATTCATTGAGAGAAAATATCAAGCCCCTATTAATTGCGGAGAATAAACAATTTTATGGCCTTACTGCTGTGAAAATGAATTCATCAAACATTCATCAAACACAGGAAAATATTCAATCAGCATGGAACCAGTATTTTCCTGAGTATGCTTTTACAGGCTCTTTCCTGGATGAGAACATTGCCAAATTCTATGAACAGGAAAAACAACTTGAACTGTTGTATAAAATTTTTGCAGGGCTTGCTATTTTTATTTCATGTTTGGGCCTCTATGGATTGGTTTCGTTTATGGCTGTAAGAAGGACAAAGGAAATAGGTATAAGAAAAGTGCTGGGCGCATCTGTTGGAAATATAATTTTATTGTTTTCCAAAGAGTTTACGATCTTAATTGCGGTGGCTTTTGTAATAGCTGCACCGGTGGCCTATTTCATCATGCATGCGTGGCTGAATAATTTTGTATTCCGGATAAATATGGGAGTGGACGTATTTCTGCTGGCCATCTTTATTTCAGTAATCATTGCATGGATTTCGGTTGGCTACAAAGCAATAAAAGCAGCGCTGGCCAATCCGGTGAAAAGTTTGGGTGTGGAATGAGATGTGAGTAGTGAATAGTGAAAAATGAGTAGTGGATAGTATGTAATGAGTTAGGAGCTGATACCTGAAATCTGATACCTCATACCTTAAATCAATCAATCAATAATTAATAATAAAATAATGCTTCAATTAAAGAAAATTTTCAAATGGTTCAACACAGGTGTTAACCGGACCTTCATTTTAAAAGATATTAATCTTGATGTAAAACAAGGTGAATTTATTTCCATCATGGGGCCGTCAGGTTCGGGAAAATCTACTTTGCTCAATGTGATAGGAATGCTGGATGAGCCTAATGAGGGAGAGTACCTCTTTATGGAAAAGAATGTATTTAAGTTGAAGGAAAAGCAACGGTCAGAAATCTACAAAAGCCATATTGGCTTTGTATTCCAGGCATATCATTTAATAGATGAACTAACGGTATATGAAAATATTGAAACGCCATTAATTTATCAGAATATTAAAACCAATGAACGCAAAGGCATGGTAGCAGATATGCTTGATCGTTTTAAAATTGTCGGAAAAAAAGATTTGTTTCCCAACCAGCTTTCCGGCGGCCAGCAGCAATTAGTAGGTATAGCAAGGGCTTTGATAGTAAGGCCTAAACTTATTCTTGCTGATGAGCCTACAGGAAACCTGAATTCAAAACAAGGCGAAGAAATAATGGGCATTTTCGAAGAATTGAATAAAGAAGGAGTCACGATTGTTCAGGTAACTCATTCTGAAAAAAATGCAGCTTATGGATCAAGAATTATTCATTTGCTGGATGGCAGGATAGAGAAGGAAAGTTGAGAATTTATAAAATAACTATTAAGATAACACGAAGATGAAAACTATTATTATTACATTACTGATGTTTGTAGGTTGCCTTGGCATAAAGGCACAAAATAAATTAACCCTTCAGCAGGCAATACAAATGGGTATTGCAAATAACCTCGATGTGAAGCAATCCAATTTGCTAATGGAAAAAGCAGGTATCAATCTGAAGCAATCCCGGCTGCAAATGCTGCCAAATTTAAATGTGATAGCCAATCATGGAATCAACCAGGGGCGGAGCATTAATCCTTTTACAAATGCTTTTATCACTCAAAATGTGAGTTATGCGACTTATGGAGCCTCCAGCAACATTTTATTGTTTAACGGTTCTTCTCTTCAAAATTTAATAAAAAGCAATAACCTCGGGTATGAAGCTTCAAAAATGGAATTGCAGCAGGCAAAAGATAACCTGACTATAAATATCATCCTTGCATACCTTCAGGTGCTGAGTGCTGAAGAGGTGCTGGAAAGTTCACGCAGCCAGGGCGAGGTAACCGCTAAGCAGGTGGAGAGATTGGCAACATTAAACCAGTCAGGAGCCATTCAACCTTCTCAATACTACGACCTGAAGGGACAACAAGCCAATGATGATATTGCAGTAGCAGATAATGTGGCTGCCCTTGAAACAGCCAAACTAAACCTTGCCCAGTTGCTGAATATCCTGTACGACAAAAGCATGGATGTAGAAAAACTTCCTTTGGAAACATATAACGTTAGTTACGATGAAGCACCCGATAAAATTTATGCGACAGCTTTACAACAGTTTGCCCAAATAAAGGCGGTTCATTATCGTAGTGAAAGTGCCAAAAAAACAATCCGATCCATACAGGGACAATTATATCCTTCACTTTATTTTAGTGGTAATATCAATACCAATTATTCAAGTGTTGCAACGCAATCAAATTATGTTAACACTACGGATGTTGCTACAAATAATTATGTTGTGAATAATGGGACACAACTTCCTGTTTATGCCTCCCAGGATAATTATAATATTCAAAAGATCCCCTATGGCAGCCAGCTGAATAATAACAGGTACACTACATTTAATCTCGGATTGAGTATTCCCATATTCAATGCTTCACAGGTTAGAAGCAAAATTAAATTGGCAAAGATTGACCTGGAAAATAATGAACTGGTGGAGCAAAGTGCCAAAACGTTATTGCAACAATCCATTGAAAGAGCATACGTAAATCTTACTAACACCACCAACATCTATAAAATTTTAGCCGACCAGGTAAACTCATTTGGCGAATCATTTCGTGCAGCAGAACTAAAATTTAATGCCGGCGTAATAACTTCAGTGGATTATTTAATTGCAAAAAATAATTTGGATAAAGCAAATATTAATCTCATCACTGCCAAATATGATTATGTGCTCAGGGCAAAGATCCTGGATTATTATCAGGGGAAAGCGCTATGGTGATTAAGGGTTAAGGCTATAAAAGGATATAATTGAAAATAATAAGAATCCTGAGTTTGTTTATTATAGATGGAATCCTTTTACTGATACCAACTTAGTGAACACAGAATTATTGCCTGCATCAACATTTAAAATTAAGGTGGAATAAAAAGAGTGATTTATGAAAATACATTTCTGCCTTGTCTTATTACTTTTTATTTCAGTTGCTTCATTGTGCCAGGACAAACACCGGTTTACCCTGGGTAAAAACGATTTTTTGTTAGATGGGAAACCGTTCCAAATTATTAGCGGTGAAATGCACCCTGCAAGAATACCGAAGGAATACTGGCGGCATCGCATTAAAATGACAAAAGCAATGGGATGCAATACGATTGCTGCTTATATTTTTTGGAACTACCATGAAACAAAAGAAGGGAAATTTGATTTTTCAAAAGGAAATCGAAACATTGCTGAATTTATTCGCATCTGCAAAGAAGAAGGCATGTGGGTGTTATTGCGCCCCGGCCCATATGTATGTGCAGAGTGGGATTTTGGGGGATTGCCGAGTTATCTTTTAAAAATCCCTGATATAAAGATTCGTTGTATGGACACAAGATATATGGCAGCAGTGACAAAGTACATAACAAGGCTGGCAAAAGAAGTGTCATCATTACAGTGTATTAATGGCGGCCCAATATTGATGGTACAGATTGAAAATGAATATGGCAGTTACGGTAATGATAAAGAATATTTAGAGGCACTAAGAAGCCTTTGGTTAAAGAAAGGTATTAAAGTTCCTTTTTACACTTCCGATGGACCAACTCCTTACATGCTTGAAGCAGGTAACATTAACGGCGCTGCAATTGGCTTAGATAGCGGCAGCGATTCAGCAGATTTCGCGCAAGCAAAAAAGAGAAATCCTTATGTGCCTGCATTCAGTGGTGAAACCTATCCGGGATGGTTAACACATTGGGGCGAAAAATGGCAAAGGCCCGATACCAATGACTTAAAGAAACAAGTAATCTTCTTATTAGAAAATAAAAAATCGTTTAATTTTTATGTAGTCCATGGCGGAACAAATTTTGGTTTTACGGCTGGCGCCAATGCTTTTTCGCCCACAGCATATCAACCCGACGTAACAAGCTATGATTATGATGCTCCTATAAATGAGCAGGGGCTGCCAACACCAAAATATTTTATGCTTCGCAATTTAATTTCAAAAAATGTGTCGTATAAAATTCCGGATGTACCCAAACCAATTGCAACCATTGATGTGCCCCCGGTTGAAATGAAAAAGATGCAAAATCTTTTTAACTATGAGGTGCCTGCGATAAAGTCTCCTCAACCAAAGCCGATAGAAACATTCGGACAAAACCAGGGATTGATTATTTACAAAACAAAACTTATTGGGCAAAAAAGCGGCAATTTAAAAATCTGGGAACCCCATGATTATGCCTTGGTTTTCTTAAATGGAAAATTTATTGATACTGTTTATCGTGACGGCGGTAAATGGGAAGTAACTCTTCCTAAGACTGATGCAGCGAATCCCGTTTTAGAAATTGTAGTGGAAGCAATGGGCCATATCAACTTTGCCCAGTTTATGATTGACCGCAAGGGAATCACAGACCGCGTTACCTTAAACGGAATGACATTGATGAATTGGGAAATGAGTTTATTGCCAATGGACGAGGCATTTATTCAGCAACCGCCAAAAATAAATTCACTGCAATTTAAAAGTGATACGCCTTGTAATTTTTTTAAAGGTGAATTTTTGCTTGACCAAACAGGCGATACCTATTTTGACATGAGTAATTATTCAAAGGGTATGCTATATGTAAACGGCCACAACCTTGGCCGGTACTGGAATATAGGGCCACAGCACAGACTTTATTGTCCGGCATCCTGGTTGAAGAAAGGAAAAAATGAAATAATTTCGTTTGATTTTTTTGCACTGGAAGGTAAACCCCTATCAGGATTTAAAACAATGGATTAATTTTTTTATCAGGCCCTCATTCTTTGATTGGCAGGGCATGTTCAAATATTGAGCAGGGGGATCTTCAATTAAAAAGTTTAAATTTCGTCAGTCATTTTTAAAAATCACCGAATTCAGGAATAATAGGGGCTTAATTGAACATTTTAAGTGATCTCAAAAAAAGCCCGAAAACATTGAGTTTGCGAGCTTTTGATTTCGTTTGAATTGTGTCCTAGCGGAGACTAAGGGATTCGAACCCTTGATACAGTTTCCCGTATACACACTTTCCAGGCGTGCTCCTTCAACCACTCGGACAAGTCTCCAAAAAAGGATTGCAAATGTACATTATTCCAATACTTTTTCCATTTGCATACTTCTTGATCCTTTTATGAGCATTTGGACATTTTCAAAATTCTTTTTTTTAAGCCAGGCCCTGGCTTGCAAAGCATCGTCAAAATTGATATACTTATGATTTACGCTTTTGAACTCCTTTCCAACCAATACAACTGCTTCCCATTGGTTTTGATCTATCAGTGACATAATTTCGCTATGCTCTTTTATGCTGTCCGCGCCAAGTTCCATCATTGACCCGAGAAGCAAAACCTTTTTGTTGCCTTTCATCGCTGCAAAATTTTCGATTGCAGCCTTCATGCTTCCGGGGTTTGCATTATAGGCATCCAGTATGATTGTATTGCTTCCTTTTTCAATTAATTGAGACCTGCTGTTAGAAGGTTTATAATTTTCAATAGCGCTTTTAATTTTTTCATTTCCTATTCCAAAAAATTTACCGACAGTAACTGCGGCCATTATATTTGAAAAATTATAAGCTCCTGCTAAATTCGTTTTGATATTCAGTGGAGGTTCACATTCCACAAGAACTTCAGCAAAGGGGTCACTTTTAATAATTTTTCCGTGAAAATCTTTACCTGAAAATCCGTAAAAAATAACATTCCCTATTTGCCTGCTCAACTCCTTTACGACCAAATCATCTGCATTTACAAATACGGTACCGTTATGGTCCCTGAGGTAATCGAAAAGTTCACCCTTTCCCTTTTTGATATTTTCCACACTGCCAAAACCTTCCAAATGAGCTTTTCCGCAGTTTGTTATTATTCCATGTGTTGGCATGGAATAAACGCAATAACCGGCTATTTCATTCAGATGATTTGCTCCCATTTCAATTACAGCCATTTCAGCATCAGGCTTAATTTTCAGGATCGTTATTGGGATTCCAATATGGTTGTTTAGATTGCCTTCGGTAGTATAGGTTTTAAATGTGGTACTCAGTACCGAATGCAGAAGTTCCTTTGTCGTGGTTTTCCCATTACTGCCGGTAATTGCGATAAAAGGAATACTAAATTGTTTTCTGTGAAAATAGGCCAGCTGCTGCAGCGATTCCAGAGAGTTATTTACCTGGATAATTTGTTTATTCCTGATGGGTATTTTTTCATCAGCAATTACGTAAGAAGCCCCTTTCTCAAGAGCTTCAGCTGCAAATAAGTTACCATCAAATTTAGGCCCTTTCAAGGAAAAAAATAAATCCCCTTTTTTTAGTTTCCTGGTATCTGTCTGAACGGAGTGATATTGCTGGTAAATCTTATATATTTCCTCAATCTGCATGAGGCAAATTTAGCAGGTAGTTTCTTGTTATTCTAAAAAATAAAAAAACCTCCTATCTTCCAATAAGAGGTTTATTTTATAAAAAATTAATTAGCCGTTCTTCTTCTTATTTTGTTTGCGCACTCCGAAAATATTACCTTCTTTGAAGCCATTTCCTTCAGGACTTCCCAGCCTGGTCATAGCACAACGGAATCCGACAGTGCTGCTGGCCTGATCCTGATCCATAAATCGTCTTGAACCAGGTGATAGCCAGTAAGGCAGATCATTCCAGCTTCCACCTTTTATTACCCGCGATTTATCGCTGATTAAAGAAGTAATTCCATAACCATAGGTAACGGCGGAAATTGAATCTCCGTCAAGATAATTGATTACGTCTCCTTTGTGGTAATTACGGCGGGATTGAACGTCAGCATCAGGAACAACTACCTTTTTCAAATGACCCAGTGTATCTCTTTCGTAATCTCCCTGCGCATCTTTATAAAATTCAGTAAATTTATTACCGCGGTATGGGTTAAAATCACTTTCGTCCATTGAAGTCAGCGGGCGATATACATCTGCTACCCATTCACTAACGTTTCCGGCCATATTATATAAACCGTATCCGTTCGGATAATAAGACTTTATAGGTCCGGGAATGGCAGCACGGTCATTTAAACCGCCAGCAACACCCATGTAATCACCATTTCCTCTCTTAAAGTTAGCTAAAAAACTACCTTGCCAGCTGCCATGACGATTATCACGAAGTCCATTTATATTTTTGCTCCATGTATATACCTGCTGGTTAGAAAGGACTTCTTCCCCTTTATTTTTTTCTTTAGTGCGGGGATGGGGATTTTCTGAAATAATGCCATAAGCTGCATATTCCCACTCTGCCTCTGTAGGTAAACGGTATCCCGGTAATAAAATACCATCTTCAAAAGTAATTACCTTCCTGGTTTTGCCACTCACATCCTTTAGGCCGCCTTTCTTGGGAGCCGTTTTATTATTGATCAAATCCGGGTTCATTAAGTAGGTATCAGTATTAAATGTCTGATCACCCTGGCCACCCTTCATAGCAGCTAATGGTGATTTGCTGTTTAAATAATTTTTATCAATTAATATTTTTTCATTTACCCTGTCCGTCCTCCAGATACAAAAATCATGTGCCTGCTCCCAGCTTACCCCTACGACAGGATAATAATTGTAAGCCGGATACCGGAAATAATAAAATACATATGGTTCATTATAGGCAAGTTCACTTCTCCAGACCAATGTATCAGGTAATGCCATTCTCATGATGGCTGTGTCATTATCGAATGTGTTTGAAAGCCAATATAAATATTCACGATAGTGTACATTGGCAACTTCGGTTTCATCAATGTAAAATGAATTGACACTTACCCTGCGCGGGATGTTGTTCCAGTCGCCCATTACATCCTCCTCTTTGGACCCCATTACAAAAGTGCCTCCCTGGACAAAAACAAGTCCCGGGCCGGTCTTTTGTTCCTGTGCTTTTAAAACATGAAAGTTTCCATACTTTTTGTCATCATAATTCCATCCGGTTACGGATGATTTATCCTTTGGTTTATGGCAGGACATGAATGTTAATGATGAAGCCAGGATAGAAAGGCATAAGGTTCCGGCAGATATTGATTTTTGCATGTGCATTCGTTTTGCAGATTTATTAACGAAAGGTTTTCTTTCTTATTGTGTAAAAATGTAAAGGGTAACAGTTTATCGATGCGAATATAATTACTTTATTTGATTAAAAATTTAAGGCTAAATCCAATTTTATTGATACCAAACTACTTTTGCAAACCATTCACATATTCATTCTCTTTAACTCCGAATTCAGCTATATATTATGATTTAATTTGAAAAACCCTATATAATTTACAGCGCCAGTCTCAAAATATTTAGATCACAATAAAAAGAATATTATTTCGTTGATGTAGAATTAAGGAAAATTGGAGCGTATTTTGGTGTATTTGAATGCACTTTAAAAAAAAAGACACTTACATGATAAGCCACTTCACATGCAGCTAATTGATACATTTTTGTTGTCCATTACAAAATAAAAATTATTTTTACAATTCCAAAAAAAACAAAGTCCTATAAGGTTGACCTCTACCTAACCAAGCAAACAATTATACATGAAACAAGCAACTTTGAGATTAACGGCATTGATCATGCTGGTTGGGAGTGCGTTTGTCGTTAAAGCACAAAGCAGTTCAAATCCGATTAATGTGGTTACTACTGCAGTACCCTTTCTGAGAATTTCACCCGATGCCCGCTCTGGAGGTATGGGCGATGTAGGTGTAGCTACCATACCTGATGCAAATTCATCATTTTGGAACCAGGCAAAATACCCTTTCGCTGAAAGTAAGTCCGGTATTGGCCTCACTTATACACCCTGGCTAAAAGGATTGGGCCTGAATGATGTTTATCTGGCCTCACTTGCCGCATATTATAAATTAGATGACGAGCAGGTAATTTCCACTTCATTAAGATATTTCAGCCTGGGAAATATTCAGTTTACAGATAACCTCGGTAATAACCTTCAGACCTATATGCCCCGCGAATTTGCTTTCGACGCAGGATATTCAAGAAAACTAAGCGGTAATCTCGGACTTGGAATTGCCATAAGATATATTAATTCCAATTTAGCAAGCGGGCAATCAGCAAGCGGTTCCACCTACAAGACAGGAAGCTCTGTTGCAGGTGATCTTTCCTTGTTTCACGATGGTACAAAAGGTAATACGGTTTCGGGACTTAATTGGGGAGTTGCTTTGACGAATCTTGGTTCCAAAATATCATATACAAACGACGCCTCAGAAAAAGATTTCATCCCTGCTAATATGGGATTGGGAATTGCTTATGTAAAGGCATTTGATGAAAGCAACAAAATTTCTTTCGCAATGGATGTAAATAAGCTGTTGGTTCCTACCCCACCTTCCCTTGGTGATACTGCTGGCCTTTCAAAATATCATACTGAAGGAGTAGTGGGCAGTTGGTTTAGTTCGTTTACTGATGCTCCCGGTGGATTTAGCGAAGAAATGAAGGAATTTCAAATATCCGTTGGTGCAGAGTATACCTATAATAAGCAATTTGCTTTCAGGGTAGGATATTTTTATGAGGATCCTACTAAAGGAGACAGAAAATATTTTACGATGGGTGCCGGTTTGAATTACAACATGATAGGGCTCAATTTTTCCTACCTGGTACCTTCAGGTAGTGGAATCAACCGAAATCCGTTATCAAATACCTTGCGTTTTGGCATTATTTTTAATTTGGATAAGGAAACAGCTGTAACCACAACAACTACTGAATAAGGTTAATGGTTCACTATATTTTGATTTGAAAGCCTCATTCAAGAGGCTTTTTTTCATTTTGAACCGAAATCACTACCGACAAATTTGATTTTGAGAATCCTCACAATCCGCAATGCATTTAGAATCATATTATATTTGTCAAAATTGATCATTATCGATAGCAAACAAAACTTTTTTAGAATATGTCAATTAGGGTGGGCTTTGGGATTGATTTTCACCAGTTGGTTGAAGGGCGGGAATTCATGCTTGGTGGAGTAAAAGTTCCCCATACAAAAGGGGCTCTGGGCCATAGCGATGCAGATGTCTTGATACATGCAATTTGTGATGCTTTGCTTGGAGCTGCCTGCCTGGGAGATATTGGAGTACATTTTCCCGATACTTCAGCTGAATTCAAGAATATTGACAGCAAAATACTTTTGAAAAATACTTTAGTTTTAATTCACAATGCAGGATATGCAATAGGAAATATTGATTCTACAGTTTGCCTTGAACTGCCCAAAATAAAACCCCTTATTCCTCAGATGCAAAAAGCAATTGCTTCGATACTTTCTTTAGATGAAAATGCAGTTTCAATTAAAGCAACAACATCAGAAAAAATGGGATTTGTCGGCAGGCAGGAAGGTGTAGCCGCTTATGCAACAGCATTAATTTTTTCCGTCAAGAATTAAGGAAATAACATAGTTTGAGCAGAAGCATCATTATATTTGTCTTAATGCATAAAGTAGTAATAAAAATTATTAATACATCTGGAAATATTTTACCTGAATATGCAACTTCTGGTTCTGCCGGTATAGATATCAGAGCTAACCTGCAAAATCCGGTTATATTACAACCTCTTGAAAGAGCAATGATCCCTACGGGTATTTTCTTAGAAATTCCTGAAGGATATGAAGGTCAAATGCGCCCGCGAAGCGGCCTTGCATTTAAGCAGGGGATAACCTGCCTTAATTCTCCGGGAACCATTGACAGCGACTACCGTGGTGAATTAAAAGTAATATTGATAAATTTATCATCCCAGGAACAAACAATAAGTAACAGTGAGCGCATAGCCCAATTAGTTATATCTAAGGTGGAGAGGGCTTTGCTTCAACCTTCACAAGAACTGGAAGTTTCAAAAAGAGGGGAAGGAGGATTCGGGCATACCGGTAAAATTTAATAATTATAAAAGCAAAGTCGATTAATGAAGTATTTGCAGTTGATTATTTTAGCTTCAATTGTTTTTTGGTCGACAACCAGTTGCAGGTCGACAAAAAAATTACAAACAGCCATAAATAAAAAGGATACCCAGTTGGTTATTATCCAGGCTCCAAATAGTATTGATTCTCTGAAGGGCGCTTATGACATCTTAAAGGCTCTTGAAAAAAAAAGAATAAACTTCCTGACCTTTTCCGCAAAAATAAAAGTACAGTATGAAGACCAGAAGGGCCAGCAGCCTGATTTTTACGCGTTTGTAAGGTTGTATAAAGATAGCGTGCTCTGGATTTCAATTAATGCTACCTTCCTCAATATTGAAGCGTTCAGGATATTAATAAAGAAAGATCAGATCACTATCATAAATAAACTGAATAAGCAGGTAGAATACCACCCTTTCAGTTATATTGAAGATATCGCACAGATACCTTTAAATTTTTCTACCCTGCAGGATCTGATTATTGGAAACCCCATTTATACAAGTGGTAATATTGTCGCTTTCCGGCAAACAGAAAACCACTATTTGATCGGAACTGCCGGTGATTTTTTTAAAAACCTCTTAACCATTTCTGCTGATAATAATGTGCTTGAAAGAAGTAAGCTGGATGATATTGATGTAGGACAAAACCGAACAGCAGACCTTACTTATGGGGATTATGAGCAATATGGCGGGTTTTCATTTGCAACCTATCGCGAAATAACCGTAGCGGAAAAAACAAAAGTTGATATAAACCTCTCTTTCAAACAATTTGAGTTTAACAAGGAATTATCATTTCCTTTTAATATTCCCCGGAATTATAAGACAAAATAAACGTTATTTTTAAAATTATTCCTAATGCTATAATACAAGGGGTTCCTTTAAAAATAATTACAAACATCCCTGGCCTTAAAAAATTGATGAATGCGTACAATAATTGTAACAGCTGTTGCTTTCCTTTTCCTTCTTCTAAATGTTAAAGGCCAGCAGCCCGAAGATAAGGACGTATTATTACAACAACGCGAACAACTTAAGAAAGAAATTGAGGAAACAGAAAAAGCGCTGAATGAGACAAAGAAAACCACGAAAGTGAATATGGGTCAGCTTACGCTTATTAATAAAAAGGTAGGACTCCAGGAGAATATCATAGATAACATAAGCAAAGAAATCAAAAACCTCGATAATAATATTTACCTGTCTCAACTGGAGGTAAATAAAATGTCTCGCATATTGGATACCCTGAAACAGGAATATGCAAAAAGCATGGTTTATGCTTATAAGAACAGAAGTAATTATGACTTCCTTAATTTTATTTTTTCATCTTCCAGTTTCAATGATGCAATAAAGAGAGTTGCCTACCTGAAATCTTATCGAAGCTATCGGGAAATGCAGGCCAATAATATTTTGGGAACCCAGTCTATGCTGGAAGATCGAATCAAAACACTTTCAGGAACCAAACTGAAAAAAAATGTGGTACTCAAGGAACAAGGCAAAGAAATGACGGTGCTGGAGAAACAACAAGAAGAAAAGGAACTTATAGTTGATAAACTTAAGAGCCAGCAAAAGGAATTGACAGCTCAGGTAAAGGCAAAAAGGAAACAGGATGCAAGACTGAAAAATATGATTTCCGCTATGATCAGGAGAGAAATGGAAATCGCAAGAAACGAAGCAGCAAAGAAAGAAAAAGCACGGTTGGCAGAATTGAAAAAAAATAACCCGGATACAAAGGCTAACACAGCCGACAAAAATTCAGCCTCAAGAAATGTTACAGCTGAAAGGAAAAGACCAAGTGTAAGCATTTTGGTCACCACAGAAGCAGACAAAGCGCTGAATGCCAGTTTTGAAAGAAACAGAGGGTCCTTGCCATGGCCTGTTGCAGGTTTTGTAACAGCACATTTTGGATCAAATCAATTGCCGGGTGGTATTATTTACGACAACCCCGGGGTAACCATCGGTGCCAAAATCGGGGAACCGGTAAAAGCTGTTTTCGATGGGGAAGTAACATTGGTTAGTTACATTGAGGATAAACAGGCCGTATTTATCAAACATGGTAAATATTTTACTGTTTACAGCAATCTTGCAACTGCGGATGTACAGAGGGGAGACCAGGTAACAACCGGGCAAGTGATTGGAAAAGCAGGCTCTAACGATGAAGGTCAGGGGCAGGTTGATTTTATAATAATGAAAGAAAGCAATAATGTGAATCCTGAACAATGGCTTCGTCATTGACCATATTCATAAACCGGATGAAATTTTCCAGGAGACCGTTATTCATTTTTTCCCGCTAACTCTTTTATAAAGCTTTTCATACTCCGGCACGATCGTGTGTATATCAAACTTTTTCGCCTGGAGGAGCGCCTGCTTCTTCATTTCCCTGTAGACACTTTCGTTTGAAAAAATGTCGATAATATCTTTACTCATCGTTTCAACATCTCCAACATTGCAAAGGTATCCGGTGACTCCATCTATATTGATTTCAGGCAGTCCACCTGCGTTTGTTGATAGCACAGGAACACCACCGGCCATAGCTTCCAGCGCAACTAATCCAAAGCTTTCATATTCACTTGGTAAAATAAAAAAATCAGAAATTGCAAGAATATCCTCCATTTGCTCCTGCCGACCGAGGAATTTAATATCCGCATGGGCATCAAGTTCACGGCAAAGACTTTCAATACGCGATCTTTCAGGCCCATCTCCTACGAACAAAAGCTTTGAAGGTATCACCTGGTTAACTTTTGAGAAAACAGTCACTACATCATCCACCCTTTTTACTTTCCTGAAATTTGACGCGTGCAGCAAGATCCTTTCATTTTTTGGAGCAAGTATCTGCCTGAAAGCGGCAACCGGTGTTCTGGCAAAACGCTTTATGTCCACAAAATTGTAAATTACTTCAATTTCCTTCTCCATTTTAAAGTTATGGAAAGTTTCATCGCGAAGGTTTTTTGAGACGGCAGTAATTGCATCACTTTCATTCATCGAAAAGGTAACAACCGGAGAATACGTTTTATCTTTCCCAACTAAGGTAATATCCGTTCCATGTAAGGTGGTTATCACCGGAATTTCAATTCCAACTTTTTTTAGAATTTGCTTAGCCATATAGGCAGCTGAAGCATGCGGAATAGCGTAATGAACATGCAAAACATCTATGTCATTATTTGAAATTACATCCACCATAGTGCTCGCTAAAGCAGTTTCGTAGGGAGGATAGTCAAACAAAGGATAGGTAGGAACTCTAACCTCGTGGTAAAAAATATTTGCATGGAAGGAATTCAAACGCACCGGCTGCTGGTAGGTTATAAAATGAATATTATAGCCTTTGTCTGCTAAAGCCTTTCCCAGTTCCGTCGCCAATACCCCGCTTCCGCCATAGGTTGGATAACAAACGATTCCTATATTCATAATTATATCTTTAATGCAAATTTAAAATGCTGGAAAACTTATAACACAGATTCAATGCAAATTACATTTTCTTTGATGCAGACTCTTAAATTGCAACAGAAACATTTACTACCATTGAATTGTTCAGCTTTCCATGGAAATCATAGTCGGACAATAGAGTATTTTGATAAGTCATCATAATTCTAAGTGCATTTATTCATTTCCCATTTTTAACGATACCATATCAGGTATAATTAGCATCTGTGAATCTGATTTTCTCATTTCTAATTTTCCCTGCTTTTATCAATTTCAGCAATCAGAAACCTAATCAGCACGCTCCTTTCCATCAACATCATCATTTATTAACTGTGGCTCATTTAACCGGACTATTCTTCCGGCTTGTTTATTTCTGACTCGCATATTCAGTAACTCTACCAAAAATGAAAAAGCCATACCGAAATAAATATAGTTTTTCAAATGAAGGTCTTCAGCCTTTTCAGAATTCCAGCCTTCGATAACAAGGCTAAGCCCGATCATAACGAGAAAGGACAAGGCAAGCATTTTGAAAGTTGGATGTTTTTGAATAAAACCGGCTATCTTAGGGCTAAAAACAAACATTATTACCAATGCGATTACTACCGCTGCGATCATTATCTGAACATACTTTGCGGTGCCTCCGGCAGTAATAATACTGTCAAAAGAAAACACGAGATCAACCAATATGATTTGAAATGCAGCTTGCGAAAATTTATAGAAGCAGTTATTCGTTTTTTGTAGAATATAATCGTCGCCTTCAAGCTTTTGGTGAATTTCATGAACGGATTTATAAATAAGAAATAAGCCACCTGTGAGCATTACCAAACTCGCAAGATCAAAACTTTTTGTAAATAAGGTGAAAATGGGTTTACCCTTCTGTAATAATAGCCAGCCCAATCCCAATAACAAGATACTTCTCACTAAAATGCCCTGAAGAACCCAGAATAACCTTGCCTTCCTGTGCTTTTCTGCAGGTAGCCGGTTGATTATGAGGCTTACGAAAATTACATTATCAATCCCTAAAATAATTTCCAGAATTACCAGGATAAAAAAGCTAAGGAGGCTTTCGCCCGTGAATAAATAACTCATGGTCAATTGTTGACTGGTATCAATATTCTTAAATCGATTCGCAGATCTTCTTAACGATAGCAGGACCTTCGTAAATAAAACCTGTCCAAACCTGAACGAGGCCGGCCCCCGCGCTGAACTTTTCTGAAGCATCTTTGCCATCGAAAATACCACCGCTACTTATGACAGGAATGGTCCCGGCAGTCTTCTTAAAAATATATTTTGTAATCCTTGTAGATTCATTTTTCAAAGGCTTGCCACTGAGGCCACCTTCTCCTGCATTGCTGATTTTTTTTTCTCCTGATATTAAGTTATTCCTGCTAATTGTGGTATTCGTAGCTACAATACCATCTAATTTTATTTCCATGGCAAGGTCTAAGATATCATCCAATTCGCCTGTTGAAAGGTCTGGTGAAATTTTTAACATCAATGGCTTCTGTTTTTCTTTGATCTTGTTCAATTCCTGCAAATGGGTTAGAATTTTTCTCAGAGAATCCTTTTGTTGAAGTTCACGAAGACCGGGAGTATTTGGAGAACTCACATTTACCACAAAATAATCAACAACGCCATGAAGAAGATTAAAACAAAGTTCATAATCCTTCCACGCATCTTCATTAAGTGTTTTTTTGTTTTTACCTATATTCCCACCTATAATTAATTTATTTTCTTTTTTACTTCCGTTGTAGCTAGATTGTTCATTCTTATACCGGTATAACCTTTCAGAAATGGCAACTACTCCATCATTATTGAATCCCATACGATTTATAATTGCTTTATCTTTTGGCAAACGAAATAACCTTGGTTTTGGATTTCCTTCCTGGGGTAAAGGTGTTACAGTTCCTATTTCTATAAAACCAAATCCTAAAATCTTCAATTCATTCAGATATTTTGCATTTTTATCAAATCCGGCTGCTAATCCAACGGGATTAGAAAAAGTGAGTCCAAAAAGGTTTCTTTCCAGGTTTTTTCCTAAAGGTTTAAAATATTTTTGAAGGAGCTTTCTTATAAAGGTATACCTGCAGGCAAACCTGAGTAAATTCATCGAAAAATAATGGATGGTCTCAGCATCAAACCAAAACAAAATATTTCGCACCAATTTATACATAATGGCGGCGAAGATAATTAATTCGGATTTTTGAGAAAGGGAATGAAATAGTTATTCAGTATCGTATCGGTCCACGCTCTCTATCCCGGGAAGGTTTTTCAATTGTTGTACAAGTTCTTCCAGCTCATCCTTATCATGAACATATACTCTAATATTGCCCTGGAATAATCCTTCCTTGGCTTCTATGGTAAGTGCATTAATATTAATTTTCAAATCACCACTGATCAGGTTTGTAATTTTATTGATAACGCCAACATCGTCCAGGCCAACAATTTTTATTCCTGTAAGAAATGATATCTCCTTGTTTTTTACCCATTTTGTTTTTACTACCCTGTGGCCGTAATGAGATAACAGCCTCGCTGCATTGGGGCAATTGGTCCTGTGAATCTTAAGACCTTCTCCCTGCGTAATAAAACCAAACACATCATCTCCCGGAATGGGTTTGCAACAATTGGCCAGGGTGTACATGATTTTATCACTGCTCTCTCCGAAAATGATCAGCTCTGTTTCTTTCTTATTAATATTCCTATTTTCTGCATCACTTTTTTCCTCAACAGCAGGCTTATTAGGTTTTGGTATGGAAATTTTGTCGCCAAAGACATTAAATTCCTTTAGTTCCTTGAGGTCTATTTTCTTCGTAGCAATATCATAATACAAGTCAAGAGGAGATGAAAGTTTGTAAAATGCGGTAATTTCTTCTATGTTAGCCTGGGACATTGCTGCGCCAATATTATCCAGTTTTCGTTGCAGCGTATATTTGCCCTCTTCTGCTACTTTTCTTTTTTCCTCCTTTAAAGAATCTTTAATTTTAGTTTTTGCTTTGGTAGTTACAACATATTTCAGCCATTCAATATTGGGTTTTTGTTTTGTTGATGTGATAATTTCTATCTGATCCCCGCTGCGTAATTTATGGCCGATGGGAACCAGTTTATGATTCACTTTTGCCCCAATACACCTTTCACCAATTGCAGTATGAACAGCAAAGGCAAAATCAAGAGCCGATGCCCCGATTGGAAGCATTTTCACATCGCCCTTAGGCGAATAAACATATATTTCTTCAGCCAAAAATGAAACCTTAAAATCCTGGAGAAAATCAATTGAATTAGCATCCTGGCTGGTTAACATGTCGCGAATCTGCTGAAACCATTTATCAAACCGGTTTTCTTCATCCGTACCCTCTTTATATTTCCAATGGGCTGCCAATCCTTTTTCGGCTATATCATTCATTCTTTTAGTCCGGATCTGTACTTCTACCCATTTGCCCTGGGGCCCCATCACCGTAGTATGAAGCGCTTCATATCCATTGCTTTTCGGATTGCTCAACCAGTCTCTGAGTCTTTCTGGTGCAGGATTATATTCATCTGTAATCAGGCTATATACTTTCCAGCAATCTTCTTTTTCTTTTTCGGGTGGAGAGTTCAGGATTACCCTGATGGCAAATAAATCGTATACTTCATCAAAGGAAATGCTCTTCTTCTTCATCTTATTCCATATAGAATGAATGCTTTTCGGCCTTCCGTAAATCTCAAAATTGAAGTGTCCCCCGGTTAATTTCTCCTTGATAGGTTTTATAAATTCATTAATGTAGCGTGTGCGCTCCCTTTTTGTATTATCCAGCTTTTGCGCTATGTACCGGTAACTATCCGGTTCCATATATTTCATGGCCAGGTCCTCCATTTCGGTTTTAATATTATAAAGCCCCAATCTGTGTGCCAGCGGAGCATATACATAAACCGTTTCAGAAGAAATTTTTAATTGTGATTCACGCTTCATGCTATCAAGCGTACGCATATTATGAAGCCTGTCTGCCAGTTTTATCAGGATAACCCTCGGATCATCGGTCAGGGTAAGCAAAATCTTTTTAAAATTCTCAGCCTGCTTTGACGTGTTTGTGTCAAGTACATTTGAAATTTTTGTGAGTCCGTCGACAATTTTGACGATTTCGCTGCCAAATTCTCTCTGCACATCATCTAAAGTAAGATCGGTGTCTTCAACGGTATCGTGAAGCAAGGCACAAATAGTACTGCGAACGCCTAAACCAATTTCTTCTACGCAAATCATGGCAACCGCCAATGGATGCAGAATATAGGGCTCGCCACTTTTGCGACGCATAGTCTTATGGGCTTCTGCCGACAGTTCAAAGGCCCTACGAACCAATTCTTTGTCACCCGGCTTTAATTTGGGTTTTAATATTCTTAAGAGGGAACGGTAATGCCTGAGGATTTCCTTTTTTTCCTCCTGTTCGTTCAGCGAATATTTCGGTATGTCAAGGATCGTTTCCATTGAATACGAATTTACATAGAAAAATGCTGAATGAAATTGTAAAAGAAAACTTCAATTTTTACTGTTGAAATAATTTTTACTTATCAAACTTCTTTTACAAAAACAAATGATTCGGAAGTCTGGTTTGGATTTATATTGTGAACGACCACCTTCTTAGGTGGCTTCGGAAGAATCAGGCAAAGCCTTCTCTAACGAACTTTTCCTGATTCAACGCCCCTACTAAGGCAGGCAACTCGGCAGGCCCACTGGTACGTTCCATACCTGAATGTTTTAATAATGCGAAATTTTTAATGTTTATGGCAGCATTTACATCACGATTAACAAC
>ODAK010001151.1_pt1 | contig 29417 bp, 23 predicted proteins | sample 1539591 | NCBI WGS metagenome assembly ODAK01 (sample SAMEA3539303, study PRJEB22396) | soil metagenome | biome: tundra; feature: field; material: soil | place: USA | collected 2010-05 | depth 0.15 m
TGTGGTGAGACTGATCGAAGAGCACGGCGCTTTTGCGCCACGCCGCCTGCTCGTCTCGCCAGTTGGTAAATTCGGTGGCGACCACGGGGTAAACATAAGCGCCAATTTTGGAATTGCGCAGCATCTCCACGGGGTTGCCGACTTTTTGTAATAGAGCTTCGAGGCTGCTGTTACTCGCTTTTTGGGGACTCATCTTTTAGTTAACTCTCCTGATTTCGGAAGCGGTTCTAATGTGACCGGACAGCGGTCGAGATTTGTAGTATTGTGCGGTAAATTATTGGCACCCGTTGACGCCCTTGGTAAGACAGATAGACGAAGTCGGCGGCGAAGGAATTTTCAGGCCGCGCTCGGTCATCAGTTTCACGAGGAGTTTCTCGGCTTCCGGGTGGGCAATAGCCGACTGTACGCCGACTCGGACAAGTCCGCGCGCCCAGTCCAGCGGAATCCATGTCATACCCTTCATGGCGCCCGCGAAGGTATCGCGGCTGCCGTTGTCGTGGGCTTCCAGGTTAGCGCCGTGGTCGACCAACAACTGAATGACATCAGTCCGGCCCTTGTGGGCCGCGCCGTGTAGAGCGGTCCGGCCCTGATCGTCGGAGACGTTGGGATCGATCCCGAAATCGAGACACATCTTCACAGCTTCCAGACTCTGTTCGGGGGACCACTCAAAGGTGATGCCATCCACCCAACCGATCCCCGATGCTACAGCCAGGGCTGTGTCATTGTGCGCCGTAGCGATTTTCGGATCTGCGCCGTGCTCTTTCAGCAACTTCATCAGAACGACGTCGCCGGATTGGGCAGCTCTGAGAAAGGGAGTCGCTCCGTCTTCGTAAAGCCACTGCATCGTGAAATTGGTGCGCGTTTCGGTGGTATCGCCCTTACACTCTTTGTCTGAAGATTCGGCTCCGCAGATGCGCGCATTCACATTGGCGCCCTTTGCGATGAGGGCCTTGATGAACGCAAGGTGATCCATGTCCGGCTTGCGCACAGGATAGTCACCGCTCTCGATATTTCGGTTATCCGTGGCGAGATAGAGGGGAGTCCAGCCGCCGCGATTCGCGAGATTCGGATCGGCGCCATGGTCTAACAAATACGAAGCGAGAAGGTAATGTCGATTCTGCGTGGCTGTGAGCAAAGCCGACCAGCCATAATTTGTCGTCTGGTTGACGTTGGCGCCGGATGCGAGAAGGATCTGCGCGCATTCCAGGCAGCCTTCACGCGCCGCGAAAACCAGGGGAGTCAGCCCGCCGCCGTCTCTGACTTGCGACCCGCGATAAAAATCGTCCAGGTCGACCGGAGCTCCCTTTTCCGCTTTGTCAGTCTGTCGGCCGCCGGCGGCGATCGTCAAATCCTGAACAATTCGCTGCTGGATCGTGGGCGCAATGTTCAGTCGGGAATTCCTGGAGTCCGCGTCTGAGGCCGCATCGACCCGCGCTCCGTGTTCAATGAGAAGTTTCACGGCGGCAGGATGTGACTGCTCCGCGGCCCACATCAACGCCGTGGTTCCCCGGAGGTTTTCCTTCAGGCCGGGATCTGCTTTATGGGACAGAAGCAGCGTAATCGCTGCCACATTGCCATTTCGCGCCGCCATCATCAACGCTGTGGCGCCGTTCGGTTGTCGCGCATTCGGATCAGCTCCACCTTCCAGGAGCCGCTCGATCATCGAGGGATTTCCGTTTTCGGCAGCGAGCCAGAGTGGGGTTGCGCCGTCCAGATTTGGCTTATTGACGTCGGCGCCGGCGGCGATCAGCAGCCCCGCCATTTCGACATCATTCCGGTAGGCGGCCCACTGAATGGCTGTCGCTCCGTCAGGCTGAGCCGCATTCACATCGCTCTTCTGCCGGAGGAGTGTGACGAGGAGCGTTTTGTCCCCCGCCATGGCGGCATCTGCAATGGAACTGCTGCTGACGGCACCGAACGCGCACGTGCCTAAGACTAAGCATCCTGCGCCGATCAGAGCGCCGCCGATCAGGGCAAAGCGTATTGAGACCTGCATTTGTGAGTCCTGAATCCGTGGGTAAGGTAGTGTTTACCGCTGGAGCAGGGACGAAAATCGCAGCAGCGCTGCACTTTCATCCACCTGAACCACGATTATAACGTTCAGGCGCCGCAACCTTCAGAATCGGGGGTTGATATTCAGTATCAACGGAAATGATTTTCCGGCGTTCGAATCAATGCTGTTGAAAATCACTCTTGGCGAATCAGCTGAACCGCCTTGCGAGCCAGTTTGGGTTCTTACCTCGAATCACCTGACGGGCGAGGCGCTCCACGCGGCCCGAGGCGGAGATCTCACCTGCTCGCGAGTACATTTCGTGATTGCGCTGGAGATCGTTCAGATCATAAACGTAGTTCGCCATCAGGCCGCCGGATTGTCGCATGCCAGCGGCTGAAGGGTCTGCCAGCCAGTTGATTCGCTCGACCCGCGCGCCGTTGCGGAGGTGGAACCGTGCTACCGCATCCAAAGGTTCGGCGTCCCGCTTCACGTTCAGCAGATACCACGCGCAGAGCGCCAGCAAACGCTGCTTCGATTCCAGGGGCCACTCACTCTCGCCCGGTTGCACTTGTTCCAGAAGAGCGAGTGCCTTCACCGTTTCATCCTCAGCAAGAACATCTGTCAGCGTCGATTCCGGATTGGCACGTTCCTGCCCCAGCCATTTCCGGAAGCCGGGAATCGGCGACAGTGTGGCGAAGGTGCGAAGGCGCGGCAGATTCTTGCGAAGGTCCTCTACCACTTGTTTAATGAGCGAACTGCCGAGCGGCACCCCCCGCAGGCCGGGCTGGCAATTGGTTATGGAATAGAAGATCGCGCTGTCAGCAGTTTTGTCGCCGTCGACGGGAGCATCCGGATCGAGCAGCGGCTGGATTTTGTCGCTGATACCCCGCGTCAGGGCGACTTCGATGAAGATGAGTGGATCGTTGGGAAGCGCGGCATGGAAGAAACCGTAGCAACGGCGGTCGGCTTCCAGACGGCGGCGAAGGTCGTGCCATCCGTGGATTTGGTGAACAGCTTCGTACTCGATAAGTTTTTCGAGAACCACGGCTGGAGATTTCCAGTCGATGCGCCCCATCGTGAGAAATCCGCTGTTGAACCATGAAGCCAGCAGATGCCCGAGGTCCGCCGCAATGAGTTCAAATTGCGGTTTGGACTTGAGTTCGCTCAGCGCGAGCCGCCGCATTTCAATGAGCGCGCGCGTCCCTCCCCCGGCCATGTTGAGACGGCGGAACAATTCCTGTCGCGGCGGTTCTACGACGTGCTGTAAACGCCGCAGACTCTCGGGAGAAGGGTCCCGGCGGTAGTCGTCGGCCGCGAGCCCGACCACGTCAGGACTGGGGGAGAAGTCGTGGATCAGAACTTCAAAGAATGCGACGCGGCCTGGCTGATCGAGCGTTTCGTAGAGACGGATGGCGTCGGCCGCGCGCGCGCTGTTCGAAATCCCATCATTATCAGACAACAGGTCGCGGCAAAGGGAGACGAGCCTGCGGGTGGTCCGCGAGATGTCCGGCCCTTTGGCTGCAGGCCTCGACATATCCACCGGTTTCGATTTGAACCGCAGAATTTGTGCTAGTCCCAATTTATTCACCTGATGAGCGCCGGGCAACCGCGGATTCGTATTTTTTCGAACTAATGCGCGCCTTCAACGCCTCCCAGCGTTCGGATCAGCGTCACAGTACTATCGTGCGGTACTGGCAATGCAAATTGATCTTTGCCAATGGCGACATCGAGAGGTGTGAATCCCCGTCCGGTTTTCGCGTCCAGCTTTGCGCCGTGCTCTACCAGATATTTGACAAGGGTGTCCGCGCCGCGCGAAGCCGCGCCATGCAGGGCTGTTTCACCCTTTGAATTGGGTATGTTGACATCCATGCCGAGATCCACACAGAGCTTGAGTGCTTCGAGAGCCTCGGCCTCGGTACCTTTGGTCTGCTTATCGCGGTAGCCCACGCCCGCGGCAAACTGCATCGCCGTGGAGGCTTCTTTTGTGGCAAGTTTGGGGTCCGCCCCGGCGTCCAGCAAAAGCCGCATGGTGGCGGCGTCTCCAGACCTTGCGGCGCGCATCAGAGGCGTAGTGCCTTCATCGAGCGTCGTGTCGCCGGCATCCATACCGCTTCGGCCGGGCAGGTTTCGTGTAAGTCTCGCATCGACCTTCGCGCCTTTGGCCAGAATTGCTTTAATCAGGTCGAGACTCGGATAGGAATCTTCGAGTTTGCGGGAGGGAAGCGCCGTCCAGTCTTCGTTCCGCGTATCCACCGCGGCGTAGAGCGCAGCCCGGCCTTTGACGTCCGTCGCATTCGGGTCGGCCCCGCGGTCCAGCAGGAACTTTGCGAACGTGTAGCGCTTGTTCATGATCGCCACAACGAGCCCACTGGTCCCATCGATATCCGGATAGTTGATGTCAACGCCCGCATCCAGCATGACTTTCGCGGTCTCCATATCCCCTTCACGAGCGGTGAACTGGAAAGCGGTCAGGCCTCCCCGCGCAAATGGAGTGACGGAGGACGCCGCGCTGAGTTTCGGCAGCTTCGTCTCGCGGTCGAAGGAGCGCACCTTCCAGTCAGCCCCGTGTTGCAGGAGCAGCTTCACAACTCCGGGATGACGTTCGGCCGCGGCCCACATCAGAGCCGTCTGCCCTTTGTAGGATTCTTTCGCATTGGGATCGGCACCGTGGTCAAGCAGGATGCGTACGGCATCTGTGTTGCCACTTCGCGCGCTGGTCATCAGGATCGTTTCACCGTCGTAGGTCGCGCGTGTGTTTGGATCCGCCCCGGCTTTTAACAGCATCTCGATGACAGTGGCGTTACCGAGACTGGCCGCTTCGGAGAGCGGGGTTGCTCCATAACGGTTGGCGGCTTTGGCATCCGCGCCGGCCGCCAGCAGCAGCTTCACGGTCTCGGCATCATCCCAGTGAGCCGCCCACTGCAAAGCGGTGGTGCCGTCTGCCTGCGGCGCATTAATGAGCGCGTGCTGCTTCAAAAGTTCGCGCAGCGCGGCGCTGTCCTGTCGCTGTGCTGCATCGGCGATCGCTGGATTCGTGGGAGAGAGCGTCGCCGAGCGGCCCTGGCCGGCAGTCCCGAGAACGGCTAACAGGAAAACGGCTGGAAGTTTTTGCATGGCGTTCGTCATCAGAAATCGGTCTCAGAGATCGGTGAGCTGCCCGGTGCTGTCGCCGACACTTTCCTGCGCTACGCCGGCTTTGTTCAGAACGGACAGCAGCAGGTTCGCCATCGGTGTATTCTCCGGGTACTTCAGATGCCTGCCGCCTTTCAGTTTCCCGGCCGCGCCACCCGCAACGAGTACAGGCAAAGGCGAATGATTGTGCACGTTGCTGTTGCTCATGCCGCTGCCGTAGAGGATAAGAGAGTGGTCCAGAAGAGTGCCATCTCCATCCGGTGTTGCCTTCAGACGGCCGAGGAAATGCGCGAGCAGTCCGACATGATACGTATTGATTTTCGTCAGATTTTCGAGCCGGCCCGGATCGTTCTGATGGTGTGATGCCGGGTGGAAACCCTCCGCAATTCCAAGCATGGGGAACGTGCGGTAGCTCACCTCGCGCGCCATCATGAAGGTCGAAATGCGCGTGATGTCCGCCTGAAATGCCAGCGCCATCAGGTCGAACATCAGTTTCGAATGCTCCTGATGATCGTCGGGAATTCCCGCCGGCGACGAAGGCACGGCCAGACTGGAATTGGAGTTCTGTCTCTCGGACAGTTGAATACGCCGTTCGATCTCGCGAATAGTATCCAGATATTCGGCGACGCGGTTCCGATCGTTGGCGCCAAGTCCGCCTTCCAGATGCCTGACCTGATCCATGGCGGCGTCGAGTATGCTGCGCTGCTGCTGAATGCGTTCGAGGCGCTCCTGCGCATTCGCGCCGTCGCCGAACAGGTGATCGAAAACAACGCGGGGATTTATCTCCATGGGCAGCGGAGTAGTTGGGGTCCGCCACGAGATCGTATTCATGTAAGCGCAACTGAAGCCCACATCGCACGAACCCACCAGACCACTGAAATCTTCGGTAGCGAGTTCCAGCGAGGGCAGAGGAGTTTCCTGGCCAATCCTCGCGGCCGCGATCTGATCGATAGTCACGCCGGCCTGAATGTCAGGGCCGTCGGTCCTCTTGGGATGCACTCCGTTCAGGAAGACTGCCGGGGAGCGAGTGTGATCGCCGCCATTATCTCCGGGACCGCCCGGCGCCGCCATCTTATGCGCAAGGTTGGAAATCACCACCGTCTGATCGCGATAGGGTTGCAGGGGCGCGAGAGTGCGCGAAAGTTTGAAATCCGCACCTTCCCCGATGGGCGTCCAGTTAGCCATGACCGCGCCGTGGGGAATGAAACAGAAGCCGAGCCGGATTTGGGGCGAGGCTGCCGTCTTAGCCAGCGGCGTTTGCGCAGGTACCATGGATTCGAGCAGCGGAAGTGAGATGACCGTACTCAGGCCTCTCAGGAACATGCGGCGCGGAATGTGCTTTTTTGTGATGAACGTCATACGGAAATCCAGAACACCCTGAATATCATTGTGAGCCTTCGGAACCTGGCGGAGTGGCCTTGGTCTTCATTTGGAACGGCGTACTCTCGACTATCCCCAGCACGATCGACGAAAAACGATAATCGCGATCACGGGCTTCGTGAACAACCCCGCGTACTACGGGCATGTCGTAATACCCGGTTCCGCGCCCGAGAGCGTAGGTGAGAAGTTTTTCGGTCAGCACGCCGGTAAAAACCTCCGGGCGGCTGGCGAGCATGGCCTGCAGGCCCGCGGCGCCGTCCACGTGCGTTCCGTTATAGAGCGTTCCGGAGGCGTCGATCCGGTTTCCATCATCGTTATCCCGCCAGCGGCCGACAGCGTCAAAATTCTCCAGCGCGAAGCCGAGCGGGTCCATGACCTTGTGACAGCCCGCACACACCGGATCGGCTCGATGCTGCTCCATGCGTTCGCGCAGTGTCTTCGTCGCACCTTCCGCGTTTTCTTTCAACGCCGGGACGTTCGGTGGCGGCGGTGTGGGCGGAATACCCAGCAGATTGGTAAGGATCCATTTACCCCGCTGCACCGGAGAGGTTCGGTTCGGATAAGAAGTGACTGCGAGAATACTCGCCTGGCCGAGCAGGCCGCGGCGTTCGGGCGAGTCCAGTTTGACGCGCCGGAATTGGTTTCCGTAGATATTCGCGATCCCGTAGTGTCGCGCCAGACGTTCATTGAGGAAGGTATAGTCTGCCGTCAGAAGATCCATCGCGCTGCGGTCTTCGCGGATCACGCTTTGAAAGAAGAGGCGAGTTTCCTGTTCCATCGACTGGCGCAAGTTGTCGTCGAAGTCGGGAAAGTTTTCCAGATCGGGCGTGAAGTTCTTCAGATTCCGAAGGAACAGCCACTGCGACGCAAAGTTGTCGATCAAGGCGTTGGCGCGTGAGTCCGCCAGCATACGCTTGACCTGTTTCTCGAGGACCGGCCGATCTCGCAGTGTGCCTTGTGACGCAACTGTCAGCAGTTCTTCATCTGGCGGGCTGCTCCAGAGAAAGAAGGAAAGACGGGACGCGAGCGCCACATCGCTGATGCGGTAAACAGCGCCGGGCGCGAGATCGCGCGGATCGGCCTCGAACCGGAACAGGAATTCGGGGCTGGCCAGAATGAACTGCAAAGCTGCCTCTATGCCGTCATCGAATTTGCCCTTCGCATTGCGGCGCCGTTGATAAAAGCTGAGCGGTGTCTCCAGATCCCTGTCTTCAACGGGCCTTCGGTACGCACGCCGCAGCAGCGCGGAAATGATTTTCCGGGCACAGGGTAATTCTTCCGGCGCGGTAGCCGGTTTGCAGACGAACAGCTTTTCTCGTGAAGGCGAATCGCCTGGGCCGGTGGCGGAAAACGGTCCTTCCACGCTGATGCGGTCGACCGACGGATCCCCCGTGATGTCGAGACCGTCGATAGTTGTTCGGAGGAACGGCTTGATGAGGTCGTCTTTCTCGGCATTACATCGCAGAATGACCGCCGCTGCAATAGCGTGCGGGCCCGCTTTGACGGGGATCCGCACCGTGAGTTTACGATCCAGTTCCGCTCCGTATTCTCCCGGGTTCTGCGCCATACGCACGAACTCCGCCTTCCCGCCGGCCGTCACGAGGGCGATACGCTTACCGTCGACGCTGATCTCGATCTGGTGTGGATCTTCCATGCCACGCATCAGATCGAACGTATTGCGCCATAGCCGCACTTTAATGATGTATTCGGCGTCGACCGGAAAATAATGTTTGACCACACTGCCGCCGCGTGTCCCGAGCGGCAGACCCTCGATGTGCTGGTCCTGGGAAAGATCGGGCCGCACGCGATAGGTTGTGGTGGCGGAGGCGATGTTGACATCGCCCGTCGCTTCGCGGCTGATATTCCACGATGCGGAAAGATAGCGCTCCATCAGCGACGGCGACATCCGAAGCACGTCGGCAATATTGTCGAAGCCGCTGCTTTCGTCGTCCGGAGGGAGCAGCGCCGCGGAATCGATATTAAGAGCGAGAAGATCGTGGATCGCGTTGGCGTACTCCGCACGGTTCAGCCGGTGCATGGAAGCCCGGCCAGGATTGGGTGCCGTTGCTGCCGCGCGATCAAGCGAGGTTTCCAGATAAGCAGCGACTCCGTCTGTTGCTGCTGCATCCGGCCGAGGCGAACCCGGAGGAGGCATGGCTCCCGTACGAAGCTTCCGGATCACCTTCTCCCACGTTTCCGCATTGTGGGCCGGGGCTCCGGGATCGATCGACTGGAGCGACAGTCCGCCCGTGCGGGCTTTATCGTTATGGCACGAAACGCAGTATTTGTTGAGGGTCGCGGCGACGGGAGCCGCCTCGATCGATTGGGCGCGAAGGATACAAGGGAAGCCGGCGATGCAGGCTGCGGACAGCAGCAGGAAGCAAACGATCTTTTTCAAAGCTGTCTCTCCCCGGTGCAATGCTGCCAGGCGATTCGCCCAATCCCACGCAAGTGGATTCTATCCAGTGGTTTGCGCGGAGTCAACGCTGGCACGGTTGATGGCGATCATCAGTCCTGTTGATGGATATCAATGAGCCTGGTTTATCGATGAGCGACAGAGTACCCGTTGATGGCTCGCACCGCGGGCTTGGCTTCCGCCTTGTTCATGAACAGTTCTGCTATCACTTTGCGGAACCAGCGGTTCGCCGCATCATGGCGCAGCCGTTCATGCCAAAGCTGATAAATATAATAAGGCGGAATTTCGAATGGAAGTTCCACCATCTTGATTTTTCCTGGCTGGGCGAAGAACGTTCCGAGTTGTTCCGGAAGAATGGCAATCAGATCCGTGTTCGCGAGAATCGGGCCCAGCCCGATAAAGCTGTGCACCCGCAGGCCAACCTCTCTGCGAATGTGATGCGCCTCCATCGTCTCTTCCACTATGGAATGACCGGTGCCCGAGGTCGTCACGGCGACGTGGGACTCTCTCTCGAACTGTTCCACCGTTAAAACGTTATCCACTCTGGGGTGGTCAGCCCGCAGCGCGCATACGAAGCGGTCTTTAAATAACCGCTGCCCGCAGAAGCCCGCGCCCTTGGGAGGAATGAAGCCGACAGCGAGTTCAGCCTCGCCGGACTCCAGTTGCGCATGCGTTCGGTCGGAGATGTTGAGCAGCGTGACGCTCATCGATGGCCCGGTGCGCCGCAGTCGTTTGAGTAGCGACGGAAGAAGCGTGAGTTGCGCGATATCCGTAGAGCAAAGCTGGAAAACGTGATCCGATTTCAGGGGATCGAACTCGGAGCGGTGTTCCAGTGCCTGATGCATGTAGAACTCGGCGCTCTTCATGACCTCGATGAGTTCGGCGCCCCGCGGTGTCGGTTCCATTCCGATCGAGGTGCGGACGAAGAGCGGATCGTCGTAGTGTTTGCGAAGTCTCGCCAGCGCCATGCTCACAGTCGACTGGCTGAGGGAGAGTTTCTGCGCGGCTGCGGAAACGCTTCTGGTCCGGTTGAGTTCAGTCACCAGAGAGACGAGTCTAAGATCGATATTTTTCAGCATGCTTCATTCCGCCGAATTCCAGCGATTCGCGGAAATCCAGTAAGGCCGAGATTTGTCCGAGTAGATATTTGCAGAAAATGCATGCAATGATCGAGGATCAGTCTATATCGGCTGAAGCGGCGTGTCAACGGTGTATTGATGTCTTTCGTTCCGGATTCTTGGTTGCCGTCAACAGAATGGTCGTTTCGCTCGGCCTGCTCTATCAATTTTTAAGATATTGAATGCATGCATTTGCCTGTTTTTACTAATACGTTTGCAGGTGGCAAGCCCCGGAGTGCTGCAGTCGCGAATATCAAGGAAGCCGATACGCGTTATCGCCCCCGCTCCCTTGACGGCAATTGCGCCGCCTTATACGATTGCGGCACTTCAGTCTTCCCGACCGTCGTGGAAGGGACATACATGCGCGCATTGACACTTTTCATCTTGCTGCAGCGTACTCTGGTGTCAGAGCGGCCCCGGACGGGGCGTATTGTATTACTGAAGTCTGATTTCCCGATCTCAACAAATGCCAAATAATACTGAACCAATCATGGACGTTGCCCATCTGGGCCACCTCGAAATCCTCTCTCCGAAGCCAGAAGAAAGCCTTCGCTTCTTCGTCGACGTCATGGGTATGACGCAGAGCGGCACGCAGGGCGACTCTGTCTTCCTGCGTGGCTGGGACGATTACGAGCGCTACTCGCTGAAGCTCACGGCGTCGAAAACCTCGGGTATGGCCCACATGGCCTTCCGCGCGCGCAGCCAGCAGGCGCTGGAACGGCGCGCCGCCGCACTTAAAGGATCCGGCTACGATCTCGGCTGGACCGAAGGAGACCTCGGCCACGGACCAGCTTTCCTTTTTACCGACCCCGACGGCCACAAGATAGAGCTTTACTACGAGACCGAGTGGTATCAGGCTCCTCCGGAACTGAAGCCCGCGCTCAAGAATCAGGCCCAGCGCTATCCCGCGCGCGGCGTCAACGTGCGTCGGCTCGACCATCTGAACTGTCTCGCCGTCGACATCAAAGCCAACCGGATTTTCTTCGAAGACTACCTTGGCTTCCGCCTCACCGAACAGATCGTCCTCAACGACGGCCGCGAAGCCGCCATGTGGATGACCTGCACGAACAAGAGCTACGACTTCGCCTATTCGGCGGACCACACCGGCACGAAAGGTCGATTCCATCACCTGACCTACGCGGTGGATTGCCGTGAAGACATCCTGCGAGCAGCCGACATTTTCCTCGAAGCCGGCGTGCATATCGAAACCGGCCCGCATAAACACGCGATCCAGCAGACTTTCTTCCTTTACGTGTACGAGCCCGGCGGCAATCGCGTGGAAATCGCCAATGCCGGCGCGCGGCTGATTCTCGCGCCCGACTGGAAGCCGATCCGCTGGTCCGAAGAAGAACGCAAGAAAGGTCAGGCATGGGGTCTCAAGACTATCGAGTCGTTCCATACCTACGGAACGCCGCCGGTGGAAAAGCCGGCTGAGGTTGAGAAGCCCGAACCGGTGCATGCAAAGTAAGCAGCGACTTTGCAGACTGCAATGCCGTTTGACCCGCATTTGAGCCGTGGGATATAATTCCCACGGATTCAAATTGCATGCATTTTTCCGCCCCGCTCAACCCGATCGGAGCAGATAAAGCCCGTATATCCGCCGAACGAATATTACCGCGATAAGGACAAACATGAACTACCCATTGACCGGCTATCATCACATCACCGCCTGCGTGGCGGGCGCGCAGGAAGATGTCGATTTCTTTACGCAGATTGTCGGCCTTCGCATGGCGAAGCAGACGGTCCTGATGGATGGTGCGATCCCCATCTATCACCTGTATTATTCGAACGCGAATCTCGAGCCTGGCTCCGTCATGACCACGTTCCCTTATGGCCAAAAGGCGGGTCGTCCCGGGTCCGGTCAGGTGCGCTCGACGAGCTTCACCGTTTCGAAAGGATCTCTTCCTTTCTGGAAAGAACACCTGAAGAAGCACAACATCGATCAGGACCCCGCGGCCGAACGTTTCGGCCAGTCTTTCATCCGCTTTCGGCATCCTTCCGGCCTGAGTTTCGAAGTGATCGAAGATCTGGCGGATAAGCGCGAGCCCTGGCACACTCCCGAAATCGCGGTCTCCGAAGCCGTGCACGGATTCCATGGCTCAGTGTTGTCCGTGCGCGAAACCGCCGAGACGGAGCGCTTTTTCATCGAGGCTCTTGGCTTCCGCAAGACCGGTGTAGACGGTGCTTATCATCGCTTTGAAACGGGTGCCGGCGGCGCGAACAAGACAGTTACGCTGGTGCATGAACCGGACCGACCGTCGGGAAGCTGGGGCTTTGGCGCCGGCACTGTCCACCACATCGCCCTCTGGGGCGCCGACGACGCAGCACTTGCGGAGCAAAAGGCAATCTACGAAGAACTCGGCTACACCGATGCTTCGGAGATTAAGGACCGTTTCTACTTCCATTCGATGTATTGCCGCTGCCCCGGCGGGATTCTCGTCGAAAGCTGCTGCAATATCGGCGCAAGTTTTGAACGCGACGAAACACGCGCCGAACTCGGAACAAAGCTTCATCTCCCGCCATGGTGGGAGCATCGCAAGGAAGAAATGATGAAGCATCTGGAACCGATCACCGTCCCTGCAATTGCCACTGCCGCCGCGGTTTAGGACCTTTCCATGAGAAGACGCCATTTTCAGATCGCTGCCCTCGCGACGGCGCTGTTGGCTACCGGTGTTCCTTTGTTGGCTCACCATTCCTTTGCAGCAGAATATGACGCGGGCAAACCCATCACGCTGAAAGGCAAGGTCACCCAGTTCGAATGGGTGAATCCCCACTCCTGGCTGCACGTGGACGTTACCGATGACAAAGGGAACACGGTGAGCTGGACTGCCGAAACAGCACCGCCAAATGCCCTCTATAGACAGGGCTGGCGCCGCACCAGCATTAAGCCCGGAGACGAAGTCACTATAGAAGGCTTCGCGGCCAAAGATGAATCGCACACGATGAGTGCGCGTACCGTACAAACTTCGGATGGGCGGCGCTTATTGGCCGGCAGCGTGACGGACGGTGCGCCTCCCGCCGCTCCCGGCCCTGACAAGAACGACAAGAAATAACCCGGCATGCGCATTTTCCTGCTCAGCCTCGCGGTGCCGCTGCTTGTCCTGGCGGCGGCGCCGCAATCCGCCAGGTACGATTCGAAGCGCAATCTCCAGGGCGTTTGGGAAGCTCACAGCACCGCATCCTTCAGCCTTGAAGCTCACAGCGCCGACGAAGGTATTCGCGCCGGTGACACGGTGATCGTCGATCCGCCTGACGGAAAGATCCCTTACAAACCAGAAGCGTTGGCAAAGCGGAAGGAAAACTTCCGCAATCGAGCCACTGCGGATCCCGTTAACAAGTGCTATCTTCCGGGCGTTCCGCGGATCACTTATATGCCGTTCCCTTTCCAGATCTTCCAGACGCCGGAGTTCGTGGCGATTACTTACGAGTACGTGCATGCTTCACGCACTGTCCACCTGAAAAATCCGACACACCTCGACGACATCAGTTTCTGGATGGGTGACTCGCGTGGCCATTGGGACGGCGACACTCTTGTGGTTGATGTGGCTGATAACGAGCCTTCGACGTGGCTTGACTTGTCGGGCGACTATCACAGCGATGCACTTCATATCGTTGAGCGATATACGCGTACCTCGCCGGATATAATGCTCTACGAAGCCACCATCGAAGATCCCAACGTATACACGCGGCCCTGGAAAATCAGTATTCCGCTTTATCGCCATACCGAGAAAAACGCGCAACTCTATGAGTACGAGTGCCACGTTTACAGGGACGGCGGCGCCGGGTTTCAGCCCGCAGGATTAGGCAAAGACGCAAAATGAACAGGAATCATGCCCACGCTCTTGTCTTGATGGCGATTGCTGCTCTTCTGCCCGCAGCCTTGATGGCGCAGGGGCAGGGAAGAGGTCAACGCAGGGCACAAGAGCCGGCGAAACCCTTCACTCGTCTGCCAGATGGTAAGCCTGACATGCAGGGCTACTGGGAAACGGCTGTCTTCTTCAGCGCCTTCGACCTTGAGACCCACGAGAAAGCGCAGTTCGAGATTCCCGCCGGCAAAGGGGTCGTAGTCGATCCTCCGGACGGCAGGATTCCGTACCAGCCATGGGCGCTCGAAAAGAAGAAGGATCTCTCCGAGCATCATCTTTTCGAGGATCCCCAGGCTCATTGCTACCTGTCAGGCGTGCCGCGCCAGATGTATACGCCGTTCGGCTTCCAGATTCTTCAGCCGGCGGGAAGCGTCGTGCTGCTTTACGAGGCATTTCACTCTTACCGCATCATTCCTCTGGATGGCCGTCCGCATATACCGGATGCGATTCGCCTCTTTGAGGGTGACGCCCGCGGACACTGGGAAGGCGACACCCTCGTGGTGGATGTGACGAACCAGAATCCCGGAACCTGGTTCGATATGGCTGCGAACTTTCACAGCGAGGCGCTGCACGTCGTAGAGCGCTTCACGATGAAGGATTCCAGAACGATCGCCTACGAAGCGACTCTCGATGACACCAAAGTGTTCACGCGGCCCTGGAAAATCGCATTCAATCTGATCCGCAGCCACGCAAGTGATTACGAACAGATGGAGTACGCCTGCGTGGAAGGCGAAAAGGACCTTCAACACTACACCGAGAAGGAAGGCGCAAAGCCGAAGCAGTAGATTTTTAAAGCTTACAGACCGGGAACGTGCACTGCACGCAGGCTCTGTGAAACATGCTCGGTCCGGCCTGCCGGGACCGGGGTTCCATTGACAGCCACAGGTTTCCTCGCAATCGAGCGCGAGTATGTCTGCAGATGTTTCTTGTTCATTTCGAACCAGGCTTCCAGACTGTGGAGCGCCTGTTCGGCCTCCGCGCGCACATGGGCGCGCATGATTTCGGCGGCTGCGCAGGGCTTTTGCCGCGTGAGGCCTCGTATCAGGGGTTCGTGTTTCGGCCATTCATTCCCAACAACAACTGACTTCGTGGCGCACAGCCATGCCGAAGTCAGCGACCACTGCCTTTTGAGTACCTGATCCAGCGCGTCGCACCGCGCGCATTCCGCAATCTTGAGGTGCAGCTTGTCGTGCAGCGGAAGGTACTCCAGGGGATCAGCGCTCTGCTTGTTTCCCTCGGCGTCCAGACGCGCCGCCAGCTTGCTCAGTTCGGCGCATTCGCTGGCGGTGGCGTTGCTTGCGAACATCATCGCGGCCTGTACCTCAAGCGCTTCCGTAACCAGGAAGTGGCCCTCGGCATCGAGGCGGCTGGGGATACGGATTCTGGTGCCCGCGCGCGGCCGGCTTTCGACGAACCCTTCGTGTTCGAGCCGCAGCAGTGCCTCCGATGCAGGCAGGAAGCTGATGCCGAGGTCTTTGGCAACCGTGCGTCTCGAAATCAACTGGCCGATAGCGTAATCTCCGCGAACGATTCGTTCGAGGATGGTCGCATAAGCGTGTCGGGCGAGGCCGCAGTCGGGTATGGATCGCGTTTGCATGATGCGCGCGGACACCCTGCAATTGTAGGGGCGTGATCGACTGTTGTCGACGATCCGCCAGTGATAACCCATATCGGGTTTATTGATAACCGCCGCGCGGCCCCGGACCGCTCTTCAGCGAGGTGCTAGGTCGAACGATACGCTACCCGGGCCACTTCGGAATAGGGCACAGGCGAAACCGTGGCTCGAATTTCCACCTGTTTGTGGCTCTCGACGGTAGGACGGTAACCGGTACCTGGCTGCTGCCCCCAGACGAATGTGACTTCGTCACCCGCCTTCGCATGCTCGTTATCCAGCATGGCCAGCGTCAGCATTCTGCCCTCGTTGGAACTGTAACCAATCCACGTTGACAGGCCGACCGTCTTCCCGTTTTTCGCGACCCTGTCGTAGGGCCATGTCGAATACACGGCCGACGGAAATTCGAAGAACTTCGCTCGTTCGCCTTTCTCGAACATCGTGCCCATCGCCTGCATCACGTCCTGCGAATCCAGCGCCAGGGTGACCTTCATGCGTTTCGGGTCTTTTGCAATCTTCTCGAGGGCTTCCCGCCCGACGAAGTCGTGATCGAACTTGACCACCGAGCCGTAACCCAGATCGTATGGAGTCAGATAGTAATCTTCGATGTTCGCCGAGTAGAAGCTGCCGCCCAGCGAACCGATTGCCTCATAGCTGTTGGCAGGCAGCCATTCGCGGAACTTCTTCATCTTTTCGCCGGTGTAAATCGCCGGCAGAGGTGACGGTATCCAGCCCGATTCCAGCGTGTTCGACGAATACGCTCGGGCGCCCACCAGGCGCAGCCCGAACTCATCGCCGGCCTTGACGATGGCCTCCTTTACAGCCTCTCCATCTGCCCAGGGACCAAATAGCTCAAAACCCGGCTGGCCGACCATGCCGTGACGCAGGACCCGCACCGTTTTCCCCGCGATGGTGAAGGTGGTCATCTGGAAAAACCTGAGCTCCGGCACCGGGCCGCCCATCACTTTTTCCATCAGTTTGAGAGCGTTCGGACCCTGCACCTGAAAGCGGTACGCCTGACGGACTAGGGGGCCCTTCTGGGCAGCGGCTCTCTCGTCGCGCGTGACTTTCGCGTTGTACCCACCGCTCTCACAGTTGTACTGGACCCAGTTATGCACCGACGGCCGCCCCACAAGGTTGAACAAATTCTCTTCGAGTCCGAACAGCACCACGTCCCCGATCACGTAGCCATCGTGATTACAGACCACATATTGTTTGGCTTTGTTCGGGCCGAAATTCCTGAACGTGTTAACGCCCAGATCGGCGAGCAGTTTAAGCGCATCCGGACCTTCCACGTACATGTCCGTCATGTGATACGACTGGTTGAAAAGCACGCAGGCCGTCTGCCAGGCGCGCTGTTCGTCCCGCCAGTTCGTGTATTCGCTCTGCACGACGGGATAGACATAGGGTCCTATCGTCGAATTGCGCAGCAGTTCCACCGGGGTGGCGGTCTGCAGAAGTGTTTCCAGATTTTTCTCGCTCATAAACTTAGTCGGTGTATACGGCACGCATCGAGGGCGGCCGGCAGACGAAAGCGGCCCCGGGTCGGTTCACAGGCGAAACGTCCGCACCTCTGAAAATGCATGCATTAGGCCGAAGTGAAGAATTGTATACGTCTGAAGCATGGCCTGTCAATCGAGTGCCGGGTCGGTGAACGTCAAAAAAATGCATGCTTAACAGTGGGTCGCACTTTCAGACGAGCGTCAGCTTTGCGCCCGCGATGTCTTCCGGAATGTCGCGATTCTTCAGGGCATCCTCCAGATTTCGCCGTGCCACCTGCGAATGTTCGCGAGCCATCATCTCCGCGCGCATGCCCTGCCGACCCGCGATAGCTTCGAGGATGCGGCAATGCTGATCCGCCGAAATCAGGAAAATTTCCCGCAGGTCCGGTGACATCGTCTGTCGCTTGAGGAAGGCGCTCGGCGAGGCAAAGGGAAGTGTGCATGCCCGCTCGATTGCTCGTTGCAGCATGCGACTCCGCGACAGTTCGATCAAGCCGGCGTGGAATTTCGCATTCAGGTCGATATATTGCTGGAACCCGTCGTTGCTCAGGCGGGAGCGATGTACCAACACTACGATCTCGTTGGCGATTTGTTCGAGTCCGGCTAATTCCTTCACGTCCCGGAGTCGCTCGGTTGCGAGACGCGCCGCCGCTCCCTCCAGAACGCCCCGCAGTTCGATCGCGTCGTAAATATCGTCCGTCGAAAACTGCTGGACGACAAACCCGCGCCTCGGATGTACCTCCAGAAACCCTTCATGCGCAAGCCGCTCCAGCGCAAGATGTAAAGGGATTCTGGAAACGTCCAGTCTCGCCGCGAGCGGAACCTCGCGGATTCGTTCGCCCGGTTTGAACCGACCCTGTACCAGCAGCTCGCGCAACGCGAGGGTCGCCCTCGCGGTCTGCGATGAAGGGCGGGAATCTTCCCGCGCGGAGATCTCTTCAGTCTTCAACGAGCGCCGTTCCATGACAGTCGATTCCTCATCTGATGATTAGATCACTTTAGTCCGTAAAGATCATTGCATGTACAACGCGCAAAAAACAGCCAATGCATGCAACTTTCGCAAAATACCAGCGCCAGAGGTATCAAAAAGGGCCTGCTTCAGTTCGTTGACATGACCCTGTCGCGTCGATATAATACAGCACAACTCCAGGTAATGCATGCATTTTAGAAAGGGTCGATTGTAATGCCGAAGTGCCCCCGTCCGTCTCAGAGGCTTGTCTCTCAGATTGCCTCCGCTGTATCGCTGCCGGCAATCGTCTGTGCAGCGCTTGTCTTCCAGTCGCCGCTGGCGGCCCAGTCGGCCCCGGCGCCGGCAGCCCCCGCCGCTGCGAAGCGTCCGGCATGGCCTCCCACAGGACCGGCTCCGAAGAATGCTGAAGGCAAACCTGACATCTCGGGAGCGTGGGCGCCCAATGCCATCCGCCAGAATGTCGACATGGTTGGGTCCGGCGTGAAAGTTCCTTTCCAGCCCTGGGCTGAGAAAGTCTACACCGAGCGCAAAGAAAATATTTCCAAGGACGATCCGGAAGCGCGCTGCCTGCCTCCCGGCGTTCCCCGCATGACCACGACACCTTACCCCTTTCGGATTATGCAGAACCCCGGCCTCACGCTCATCGTCTACGAGGGCGGAGCGCACGTCTGGCGTCAGATCTTCACCGACGGCCGCAAACATGACCCCGATCCGAACCCCAGCTGGCTCGGTGATTCGATCGGTTCGTGGGACGGCGACACGTTTGTGGTGGATACGATCGGCCTCAACGGTAAATCCTGGCTCGATGAATCGGGCTTGCCCACGACCGACAAACTGCACGTCATTGAGCGCTTCCATCGCGACGATCTCGGAAACATGACGATCGAAAATACGGTCGACGACCCCGGTTCTTACACCGAACCGTGGAAATTCACCACACACCCGCAGCTGCTGAAGGGTGAAATGATCGAGTACATCTGCCAGGAAAATAATCGCGACCTCGAGCACCTGAAAGGCAAGTAAATCGCATTTTTTCCGCAGGAGTACATGGGCGCTAAACTGCGACGTGTACTCCTGAGGCCCCCGAATGAAGCGCAGTATAAATCGAATCCTGACCACTCACGTCGGCAGTCTTGTGCGCCCGCCGGAACTCATTGCACTCGCCTCCCGCTCAAGGAGCGATCCGTCAGCCCGGCCAGAGTACGAAACTTATCTGCACTCAGCGGTGGAAGATGTCGTCCGGAAACAAGCCTCCGTCGGCATCGATATCGTTAACGACGGCGAATACGGCAAGGCCAATTGGGCCAACTACATCCTGGATCGTATCTCCGGTTTTGAAATCCGCCCTGACGAAAGGCGTCCCATCCTGTGGCTCGGCCGGGACCGCGAAAGATTTCCCGAGGTGGTGGCGCGCGAACTGCCTCATCTTGCACAGGGCACCGTCACCCAGGCCTGCATCGGCCCCGTGAGGCACCTCGACCGGCAGAGCATGGACCGCACCATCTCCGATTTGAAAGCTGCCATGGCCTCGGTAGCCGTCGAAGAAGCCTTCCTCACGGTCGTCGCTCCAGCCAGTACCGCCTATGACGGCGTGAACGAATATTATCCGACCGAGAAGGAATACGTTTTCGCCATCGCGGACGCACTTCGCCCTGAGTACGAAGCCGTCTACCGCGCTGGCTTGATCGTGCAGGTCGATGATGCCGTGTTAGCCAACATGTACGACGAACTCGTCCAGACCAGCCCGCATCGCTACAGGGAGTGGGCTCAGCTGCGTGTCGATGCCCTCAACCATGCGCTCACTGGAATCCCGGAAGATCGTGTCCGTTACCACGTATGCTTCGGCAGTTGGCATGTGCCCCACCTTTCGGATGCTCCGCTCGAAGAACTCGCTGATCTGATTCTCGGCGTACGAGCGGGAGCGTATTCCATCGAAGCAGCAAATCCTCGCCACGAGCACGAGTGGCGCGTCTGGCGCAACGGACGGCTGCCCGGCGGAAAAATTCTGATCCCCGGCGTCGTTACCCACCACACGATCGTCGTCGAGCATCCTCGTCTCGTCGCCGACCGCATCATCCGCTTTGCAAATCTCGTCGGACGCGAAAATGTGATCGCCGGAACCGATTGCGGCTTTGCCCAGACGGAAATCATCCAGCGAGTTCATCCCAGTGTGATGTGGGCCAAGCTGGAAGCGCTGGCCGCGGGCGCCCGCCTGGCCACTGAAGAGCTTTGGAACTAATGGCACAGCTTTGGAAGTGACAGCAGGAATAGCCCCGAGCGGTATCAAAGCCATTGATGGGAACTATTAGCTGCGACCTATCGACTTCGCCCCTTATCCCTATTAAGCTGCCCTTACTGCGGCTGTGTAGTGGCGCTCCGCGCCAGACAGCGACGAATCAGGAATGGGAGCTGTATGTTGCCTGTAGAAAAGTTGCCTCTTGAAAAAGCGCTTTTCGGTGTTCCGCCAGAGGACAGAGATGCCGCGATTGTCGCGCGGCATTACGGTTTCGATGGACGAGGGGGCGCTAATTTCCAGCGCATCGGTACTGAGCTTGATCTCACCCGCGAAAGAGTTCGGCAGATAGTCGGCGAGTCTGATCCTCGCGCCCACATTATGCCCGATGGTCTCGCCGCGCTGGACCGTGTGATCGCTCTCGTGGCGGCCGATATTCCCGCTCCCGCGGCCGATGTCGAAAGAAAGCTTTATCAGGCTGGAGTGACGAGTGCGCTTTTCCGTATCGAGGGCGTAATCAACGCTGCCTCGCTGCTGTCCCGGCGTTTGCCTTTCCGGATCAGTGCTCTCAGGAAGACAAGATTCCTGCTGCCGGATTCGTGGCCGCAGTTTCGCGAGATCATCAACGCTGCCCATAACCAGGTGCGGAGGCACGGCATGGCGACCATCGCGCAGTTGATGGATGAGGGTGCCGGCGGTGATCGAGCCGGACGCGACGCGCTCATGATTGAAACCATTCTGTCCGCCCAGCCGGATTTTCGCTGGCTCGACCGCACGCTCGGATGGTTCTGGCTGGCGCAAACGCATCGCAACTGTGCCGTCACCCGCATACGTAAAATGTTGGCCGTTGCCAATCCCCTGTCTGTCAGCGAAATTCGCGCCGGCCTTGGCAGAATGGGATCGCCTCTGGCGCACGAGCGTTCCCTGCTGGAGCTCTGTCGTCAGATTGAAGGGCTTTCCGTGCGTGGAGAGATGGTTCACGCCAGCCCGGGGATCGAAACCGCTGAAGTGCTCAACAAAACCGAACTCGAAATCTTCCAGCTGCTCTCGGAGAACAACGGCTGCATGTCGAACTCAGATCTCATCTGGCAGTCGAACATGCTCGGTATGAAGCGCCCCACGTTTTATCAGTGCGTGACCCGCTCGCCCATCGTTACCCGTTACAACGGGCGCCATTACCGTTTGATCGGTTCCGGCCAGAGCGTCATTTCCCCCCGCTCTGAAATTGCCATTGCCTGACCACACGCCGCAGGGTTGTTCCGCCGGTTGAAGTGGATCAACTGGCGGAACTCAAAGCAACCGGAGTTACTTAAAAGACATACTTCACGGCGAATTGCATAATTCTCGGGCTCACATCCGTCTGGATCTTGCCAAAGTTACTGCTGTTCATCGCCGCCGTCGGATTGAGGAAATTAGCGCGGTTTTGAATGTTGAATGCTTCCGCGCGGATTTCGAAGTTCTGCCGCTCACGAATCCGGAACCGCCTCGACAACGCAACATCCACTTCGAAGAATCCCGGCCCCTGCAGATTATTCACGCCCGTATTCCCGAATGTGCCGTTAGCCGGCGAGGCGAAAGCGCTCAGACTCATCCAGCAACTAACGGTCTGGGTCGCGCAGCCAGTATTGGCGTTCAACTGATTCGGGCGCTGTCCACCAATGCCATTCAACGCATTGTCTACACCGGTCGTCACGGTGAAGAAACCTCCCGAATGCGCGCTGAAGATCGGCGAGAGCTGCCAGTCGCCGGCAATCAACTGCAGCGCGTGCGAAGCGTAGTGCGGCGACTGCAGCACGCCGGACAGGTTGAAAATCTGCCGCGTGTCGACCTGCGTGCAGTTGCCTCGATCAAACCGCCGGTTAGACGGATTGGTATAAATCGGGCCCGAAAGTTCTGTCGTCACCAGGTCCGAAATGCAGTGCGACCAGGTGTAATTCGTCAGCACCATGAATTGCTTCGTCAGGCGATGTTCGGCGGATACGAGAAGCGAGTTATAGCTTGCCGTGCCTCCGTCATCCAGAGACTCCAGCGTGCTGTAATAAGGCCCCTGTGAGGGGTTCAGTTGCGTCAGCAATCGCCGCGCCTGCGTATTGCCTACTGTCGAACACAGTCCGGGCGCCGTCAATCCATACTGCCCGGCGGCGCAGCTTCCCGGCACGTAAATGGCGGGGTTCAACTCCTGATCCGTCCACAGGTGGATCGTGTTGTTCCCCACGTAGCTGGCCTTCAGCAGCCAGCTCGTGCCGAGTTGCTTCTGCAGGCTGAGATTCCACTGCTCCAGGTACGTGACCTTCACGTTCAGCGGCACCGTCTCGTAATAACCCGCCGTCGGGAAAGAGAAGCTCGGATTGATCTGCACTGGATACGGACTCCCGCCGGGATACCCCTGCCACGGATTCGCGAAGCCGCCCGCCGGTGCCGTGAGGGAGATCTGTTCGCCCCACGGTGGTTCCGAAGAATAGTTGTAATAGAACAGCGTATGCGGCATGTCGTAGAAGATCCCCCACGACGCACGCACGATAGTTCTTCCATCCCCCTTCGGGTCCCACGCGAGGCCCGCGCGTGGCGCGAAGTTCAGCCACCGCGTATTGTTCGGCTTCCCTCCGGTGTTAAATCCCTGATCGCCAGGGAAAAGCGTGCCGGCCGGTGCGTTCGGAAAGATTGTCGAGTGAATCCCGGCATTGAAATTCTGCTGGCTGAAATGCGTCACCCAGTTGTTCAGAATTCTGCCCGCCAGATAAGGCTCCCAGCGCAACCCGGCGTTCACCGTCAGATGCGAGGTCGCCTTCCATGTATCCTGCGCGTAAATACCGAAGTAATTCCAGCGTTCGTTATCGTGCGTGACATTCAACTGCGTGAAGGAACTCAGCCGGCCCGAGATGAAGTCTCCGAATGCCGACCCCGTGAGCGTCCCGCTGAACGTGAAAAGACCGTCGCAGTAAACGCAGAACGTTGAGTTCTGTCCCGGCCGGATATAAGTTCCGCCGAACTGCAACTGATGAGAACCTCGGATCAGACTGAAATCGTCGCTCGCCTGATATGTAGTCGTCGCCACTAACCCTGGAGTCGCAAAGCCGCCAGCGCTGTTGAAGTCTCCAGTGATGTTGATATTCGAGTAATTCGGCAAGGCTTCATAAACTCCATTTACCCCGATGCTCTGGGGAGTCAGAATCGGGACCTGGAACTTGGTGATACCCACTCTGTTTCCCGTCACGCGAAAAGTGTTCAGCGCGTTGGGCCCGAATACATACGTGTGGCCGAGAACGATGGAATTGACTTCGTCATCGGTCCCCGCGTTTTGTACTGAAAGCTCGGTGCCGGTGAAGCTCGAAGGAGTCAGACTGTGAGTCACGTAGTACCGCCCGAAAAAGGTTTGTTTCGCGTTGATCTGCCAATCGATCTTCGCCAGACCCATGTTCTCCGTCTGATTCACAACGATCGGGTAAGTCAGCAGCCCGCAATCACCGGGGCCGGGGGGAAAATAACTTGCCATCTTGACTGCCTGCGGGCTCACCAGCGACTGCGGAATCACGTTGTTGACATAGGGCGCCCCCAGCGTCCTGGGGCTGGGGAAGCAGTTCGTCTCATAAGGCGCCAGATTCCCCGCCAGCATGGCGGGCGTGGGGACATTCGCGATCTGCGTAGCGGTTGACCGGATCAGCGTGTCCTGATATCCGGCGAAAAAAAACAGCTTGTTCTTCCTTATCGGTCCGCCTGCCGTGCCGCCGAACTGGTTGCGCTTAAGGTTGTCTCGCGCGGGCGCGAAGAAATCGCGCGCATTGAATTTCGCGTTGCGCACAAACTCGAAGGCATCGCCGTGGAACTCGTTCGTTCCGGATTTCGTGACGACATTTACAGCGCCCCCGGAATGCTGTCCGTACTGCGCCGGCAGCGCGCTCGTCTCGACTTTGAATTCCTGCACGGCGTCAGGGAAGGGGAGCGGCAGATTGAGATTATTGAAAGGATCGTTGTGCGTGCCGCCATCCATCAGGTAGGTGACGCCATTCAGCGCGCCGCCCGCAATGCTCACGAGCGCCTCATTTGGATAGTTCTTGCTCGAAATCAGATTGCCCGACGCAGGCGTGCCGCCATAAGGCGCCGGTGCCGTAACCGACCCGCCCGCCAGTGTAATCAACTGCGTCACTTCGCGGCCGTTCAAAGGCAGATCGACGACCTGCTGCTGATTGACAACCTGCCCAACGCCGGTGCTGTGCGTCTCAACCATCGCGGCAGCCGCCTCCACCTGAACCTGCTCGGTGATCGAGCCGACCTTCAGCAGAGCATCGATCGTTGGCGCACTGTCGACCTGCAGCACCACACCGTTCTGCACGTATTCGCTGAAGCCTTCTTTCTTGACTTCCACTCGGTAAGGTCCAATCGGGAGGCTGGGTAACGCATAGGTTCCGTCACTGCCTGTCGTCGTGTTGCGGACGAGCCCGGTGTCTGTTTGGGTGGCCGTGACTTCGGCCCCCGGCACGGCAAGGCCGCTCGCATCCCGGACGGTGCCTGCGATCTGCGAGACCGATTGCGCAAACAGCGCAAACGACGTCAACATGAGTACGAAAAGTGCTCTGGAAAGCTGATACATTTTTTCCTGTCCCCTTGCTTGCGCGCGGAAGATCGCGCGCTCTTGCGAGAAATTGGTCGTTGGCGGAACTTTATCACTCGCTCGCAGGCGGAGTCAATGTGGGTTTGTACATGTCAAAAACACGACTGCGTCAAGCGATTAACGGCCCTCTCAGCGCCCCTCATGCTGTAGTTCTCAAATCGCGAAATCAATAGAGGAATCTTGACAGCGTTTATCAATAAAGGAGAAGTTTGAGCAGGCCGTGCATTGTCCTGCTCGTGTTTAATAGAAGGGGCCAGGGAAGTGCGTTAGAATTTCATCACCGCTCGCCCGTGCCAATTGATACTCCGGCATCGGACCGGATACGTCGGGTACGCTTCCACAGTGCGACCACGTGATTTTCAGAATGAAGGGAATTATAGATTGTTCAATCGATTCATCCACACCAGCGTGATGGCGGCGGCGATAGTCTTCGCCGGCGCATCGGCCCAGGCGCAGCAACTGAATCATCCGGCAACCATTTCGGGACATCCTAACTTCAACGGTGTCTGGCAGGCCCTGAACACGGCTTACTGGAATCTCGAAGCCCATTCGATCGAGGGGCTCAGCAAAGATTTCTGGCGTCTCGGCGCGATCGCCGTGATCCCCGCGGGCCAAAGCGTTCTCAAGGGAGGCGGCACGATTCCATACCTCCCCGAAGCGCTGAAGAAACGCGACGAAAACAAATCGAAATGGCCGGACGCTGACCCCGAAGCGAAATGCTATATGCTAGGCGTTCCGCGCGTCACTTACCAGGATTTTCCGTTCCAGATTTTCCAGGCCGATGGCGACCTTCTCATGGTTTACCCCTTCGCCGCCACGAACAGAATCATCTATATGAAGGACCATTCCGATCTGCCGGTCGATTCCTGGATGGGCAAATCCAACGGCACCTGGGAGGGCTCCGTGCTGGTCGTCACCACCACTTCGCAAAACGGCCAGTCGTGGCTTGATCGCGCCGGAAATTTTGCCACCAACCAGTTGAAGGTCACCGAGCGGTTCAAACTTCTCGACGCCGGTCACATCTGGTATGAGGCGACGATGGAAGATCCCCAGACGTTCTCGAAGCCGTGGACGATCGAGATGCCCCTATATCGTCTGATCGATAACAACGCGCAGATCGTAGAGCATAAGTGCGTCCCGTTCACCGATATGCTGCTCTATCACGACCTTCTTCAGACGAAACAGTGAAATTAAGACCAGGACTATAGTAAAGGTAAGGAGTCAGGTAAATGTACAGCAGACTGCCGAAAGTTGCAGCAATCGCCGCCCTGTTGATGACGGCGGCTTTGCCCGTCGCGGCGCATCATTCTTTTTCCGCGGAGTTCGACGCCGCAAAGCCGGTAACACTCGAAGGTAAGGTCGTCCAGATGGAGTGGGTCAATCCGCATTCCTGGCTGACTATCGACGTGCCTAAGCCTGACGGCTCGGTGGAACGCTGGCGCATCGAAGGCGGGTCGCCTTCGGTATTGCTGCGCCTCGGCTGGAACAGGAACTCGCTCCCCGCCGGAACAAGAATTAAAGTCACTGCCTTTCAGGCGAAGGATGGCGCGCTCCGCGGCAGTTCGCGCGACATAGAATTCCCGGACGGCCGCAAAATGGATCTCGGCGGCTCGTCGAATACGGACACTGAGAAGAAGTAATTTCGTGTCCTACTGGGCGGGCGCCCGGTTCGGCCGGGCGGGTGCCTGGTTCGCCTTAGGGTGCGCCCGCTCGAAGCGTGACGTCTCGATGTAGCCGCGGATAGCTGTATTCCCTTCGTGGCACGCATACTCGTACATCTTGTAATTGTTATCCAGCTTCATCGGATATGCGATCGCCCACGGCGCTGTTACAACTTCCGGATCTTCCACTCTCAGTTGATAATCAATCGTGTCGTTGCCGGTACGCGTAAACCGTTCGGTGATCCGCATATTTTGCGACGCCGGGTTTAACGGCGGAGAACCGGGAACCCCCGCGTTCGTCATGTCGCCCTTGCCATTGAAATTTGTCGTTTCCACAACGAGCGTGTTGCCTTCCCAGTGCCCGCGCGACTCGCCCAGCCACTCTTTGATCGACTTGTCCAGCGCCGGCCGTCCATCCGTCGGAATGATCCGTACTTCATGCGCCATCTCAAGCACGATCAGCACATAGCCCGGTGACTGCATGATCCGGATGCCGTTATTGTAATTGCGCGGCTCCATCGAAACCGGCATGCCGCGCGTGATGCAGCGGTCCCAGCTGTCGAAGTCATCGGGGGTGTCGAAAACGGTCTGGCCGGGCTTGTAGCTCCCGTGCATTTTGGCGTACATTTCTTTGCCCTGCGGTGTTAAAGCGGGAAAGCGCCCGTTCGCCGGTTCGCTCATCAGCGAGGTCAGGTTCATCACCTGTGTGCCCGAGTCTGCCTGCGGTATCGCTCCCGACTCAAACCGCTTGTTCCGCGAAGCTGCGCTCTTCTGCGCCGCGGCGAGCTCCTCTTCGGTCAGGAACCGGCGGTCGCCAAATTTCTCCGGCCTCTGGAACGGCGTGGCGATCAGATGATTCAGGGGCCAGATGCCCCGAAGATCGGGTTCGCCCCAGGGAGTCTTGGGTGCAGTCCAGGCTTTGCTTGTCCTGGGTTGTTGTGTGCCCTGCGCAGCGGCGGGTTGAACTGCCAGACACAACATCAGGCCCATGCCGACGCTTATCCCACCTGAAGCCAAAACCGTTTTATTCATCGAAAAATCCTCACGGCCCGAAATGCGGATCATATCATGTAAGATCGTGGTCTTTATGCTTCGACTACCAAGGAGATTTATGAAGCTCGTCCCCGGCTTACTGCTGACCGTCTTAACTCTGTCCGCTCAGAACGTCAAAGACTCAGCAGGCGACACCCCAGATGCGCACATCGCAGCCGCGAAAGCTGCGGCCGGCGACGATTTTCAGAATCTGTTCAACTTTCAATGCTACGGGCCAGGTCCGGGAGGCCCACGCCAGGCGCCGGGAACTCCCGCGCCGGCAGGGCGGGGGGCAGCGCGCGGCGGTGCGCCCAGGCAACCCGGTCCGTCCGACCCCTCCACCTGGCACGTCGAACCCGTGAAGGTCTTCGATAACCTCTACTTCTTCGGCCAGTCCGAGTACTCCGTGTGGGCCATCACCACGTCGCAGGGCATCATCGTTCTCGACACGATCTTCGACTACTCCGTCGAAGACGAGGTCGTCGCCGGCATGAAGAAGCTCGGTCTCGACCCTGCCAATATTAAATACGCGGTCGTCAGCCACGCGCACCCCGATCACGACGGCGGCGCGAAGTACCTGCAGGATCATTACGGCACGCGTGTCATCATGTCGCCAGCCGACTGGGATGTGCTCGACAAACGCACCAACGGCACGAAGCCGAAGCGTGACATGGAGGCCACCGACGGTCAGAAACTCACTCTCGGCGACACCACCGTGACGCTCTACATAACCCCCGGTCACACCCCCGGCACCATCTCCAGCGTGTTCCAGGTCAAGGACAATGGCACGCCGCACACTGTCGCTCTGTGGGGCGGAGTCGGCCTCAACTCGGACCGCCCCGCTCTGGAGAAGTACATTCATTCGGCGCAGCGCTTCAGCGCCATCGTGAAGCAATCCGGTGCGGATGTCATCCTCGCCAACCACACTGACTGGGACCACTCCAAAGTAAACCTCCCCGCGCTCGCCACACGCACTCCCGGCTCCCCGAACCCTTACATCGTGGGCAACGCCAAAGCCCTGAACTTCCTGAAGGTCGCTGAAGAATGCGCCACCGGCCGCCTGATGACCGTGAACTGACAACACCTCACGGGAAAGGTGTATCGGCGTAGCGGCCTCAGTGACGTCAGGACTTGTATTCTGAAGTTGGCATCATGAGCTCCCGCCTAAGAATAATGATCGCCGACGATCATCCGCTCGTCAGGAGTGGCCTGCGGGCCTTACTCGAACGCGACGGCGAATTTCAGGTGGTAGCGGAGGCGGCGGATGGCTATGAGGCGATTGATCTGGCGGTTCTGCACAAGCCTGACGTAGTCCTGCTGGACGTGGGGATGCCCAGATTAAGCGGGCCCGATGCTGCCCAGAGTATTTCTCAGAAACTTCCTTCCGCGCGGATTGTGATGCTGAGCATGCACTCCGACGAAGCCTACGTCCTGCGTGCCCTGAAGGCGGGAGCCCGCGGCTACCTGTTGAAGGCTTCGCCTGAAGAAGACGTGCTCGCTGCGATTCGGGCTGTAGCTGCCGGGAACGCGTACTTCAGTCCCAGCATCACAAAGCTGCTGGTCGAGGAGTACGTAGTCGAAGCCAGGCGGCGCGGAGTTGAGGACAGCTACGATCTGTTGAGTACTCGCGAAAAGGAGGTCCTGCAGTTGCTTTCGTCGGGAAAAACCAATCGGGAGATTGCAGACCTGTTGTTCATTTCAGTCGCGACTGTGGAGACCCACCGAACCAACATCTTTCAGAAGCTTCACCTTCACAACCTGGCGGAACTTATCCTCTATGCGGTTCGGAAGGGGTTAGCCCGCATTTCTCACACTGTATGGCTGAGGCCGTGAAAACGGGGCGCAGAGCGGAGTGTGGCCCCGATTTCCTGGTCTGACGAAGAAACGTTCGTT
>ODAK010001152.1_pt1 | contig 29400 bp, 26 predicted proteins | sample 1539591 | NCBI WGS metagenome assembly ODAK01 (sample SAMEA3539303, study PRJEB22396) | soil metagenome | biome: tundra; feature: field; material: soil | place: USA | collected 2010-05 | depth 0.15 m
GAAGACCTGGGCGACGTCGCCGCCTACCCGGGCCGCGGTGCCTTCAACCAGCTAGGCTAGGGTCTTCGGGCGACACCGGGATGCGGCTCGTCACGCTGGCTCTCGTTGCGCTGCTCGCGCTCGTCCAGGCCGAGCTCTGGTTCGGCAAGGGCGGCGTGCCGCGCATGTTGGAGCTGCGCTCGAAACTCGCCGCGCAGCAAGCCGCCAACGACACGGCGCGACATCGCAACGAGCAACTCGCCGCCGAGGTCAACGACCTCAAGGAAGGGCTCGAGATGGTCGAGGAGAAGGCACGCTCCGAGCTCGGCATGATCAAGCCGGACGAGATCCTCGTCCAGCTCTCGACGCCGCGACATTGAACGCGCTGCTCGCCGCGGCAGCGCCGCTCTTCGCGAGCGCCCTCGTCGTGTGGGGGGGCGCCGTTACCTGGCTCGAGATCGTCGCCTTCGTGCTCGCGATCGTCATGGTCTTCTGCAATATGCGCGTCGATCCGCTCGGCTGGCCGCTCGCCATCGCAAGCTCGCTGCTCTACTTCCTGCTCTTCTGGAAGAGCCGCCTCTATGGCGACGCCAGCCTGCAGGTCTTCTTCGCCGTCGTCGCCGCCTGGGGCTGGTGGCAGTGGCTGCGCGGCACCGACGCAGCCGGCCATTCGCTTCGCGTGCGCCGCCTCGGCAAGCGCGGTCGCTGGATTGCCTTCGGCGCACTGGTGCTCGCCTGGCCCGCGACCGGCCTCTTCCTGCGCCGCTTCACCGATACCGATGTGCCCTGGTGGGACGCGTTCCCGACCGCCGCGAGCGTCATCGGCCAGTGGCTGCTCGGCCGCAAGTACGTCGAGAACTGGCCGACCTGGCTCGTCGTCAACATCGTCGGGGTCGCACTCTTCGCCTACAAGGGCCTCTGGCTCACTGTCCTTCTCTACGCCCTGTTCGTCGTCATGTCGGTGGCCGGCTGGCGGGCCTGGCGGCGGCGGCTGGTCGCGAGCCCGTGAGCCGTACCTTCGTCGTCGCCCTGCTGGGCGCCGAAAGCACCGGCAAGACGACGCTCGCCGCCGGGATCGGCGCCGCGCTCTCGACGCGCGGGCTGCAGGTCACGCTCGTGACCGAAGTGCTGCGCGAGTTCTGCATCGAGTATGGGCGAACGCCGCGGCAGGACGAGCAGGTCGGCATCGCACGTGAACAGACGCGCCGCATCGATTCTGCGGCGAAAGACGCCGGGATCGTCGTTGCCGACACGACGGCGCTGATGATCGCCGCCTACAGCGACCTCGTCTTCGCCGACACCGGTCTCTATGCGCTCGCCGAAGCCGAGCAAGTCCGCATCGACCTGACGCTGCTCACCGCGCTCGACCTGCCCTGGCAAGCCGACGGCCTGCAACGCGACGGTGCGCACGTGCAACGGCCGGTCGATGCGCTCGTGCGTGCCGCGCTCGAGCGCGCCGGCGTCCCGTTCGACATCGTGTCGGGAAGCGGCCCGTCGCGACTCGCGTCGGCGCTCGCATCGATCGATCGCGCCCTTGCCGCGCGGCGCCGAACGCCGCCCGCTGGCGACGCGAGCGGCCGGTCCTAGGCGGTTCCGCCCAGCCGGACGATCACGACGATGAAGACGCCGATCACGAGGTTGATCGTCACTTCCCAGCGGATCATGGCCATCGCTGCGGCGGCGTCGGGCCAGGCCTGCGCCGCGAGAGCACGGTCGAGACGACGGAAAAGCGAAAGCCGGATGTGCGCGAGGACCACGAGCATGACGAAGAAGAGCGCGATCATCGTGTACCAGTCGAGCGGCATGTTGAAGGCCAGCCCGGAGCGGGCCGACTCGCGCCCGGCCAGGCCGATCATTGCCGCACCGCTCAGGAGAGCGAGCAGCGCCGCCACCGTCGCTGCATCGAAGAAGCGGCGCATGACCGCGTGCATGAGACGCACACGAGCCGGTGGTTCGAGCACCTCGGCAGCTGCGGGTCGCAGGCACGCGAGCATGAAGAACATGCCGCCGACCCAGACGACGATGCTGAGCAGGTGAAGAACCTTCAAGGACGCGTAGAGCACGATGGATCTCCGTTCGGCGCGGCAGAGTTCGCGCATTGTCGTTCGCCGTGCGATGTCGGTTTGCCCTGGTCTACAAACCGAGGTATCGTCGTTCGAGCCATGTGGGTAGGCGCCGGAGGCCGATGAAATGACGAAGCTGTGCTCGGTGTGCGGCACCGAAAACAGGGATGAAGCGCAGTTCTGCCGCTCGTGCGGCACGGCTTTTCCCCCGCCCGCCGCCCCCAGCGCCGAAGACGCGCAGCTGGCCGCCGGCATCACCTGCGACGAATGCACCTTCCAGAACAAGCCGGGCGTTCGCTACTGCGCCAACTGCGGAGTGAGCTTGCTCGGCACGGTGATCGTGCCGCGCTCTCGCACCGCGATCCCGCCCGATCCGTACCTGGGCACGAGCCCGCCGCCGATCAGCTACCCCTCCTTCCAACCGGTGGCGCCGTATCCGCCACCGCCGCTGGCCGCACCGATGTACCCGCCGGTCGGCTCGGGCGGCTATCCGCCGGTCGCCTCGCCGGGCTACCCGCCTTCCTATGGCGACCCGCTTCCGGTGCCCGACTTGCCGGACCCGGCCGCCGCCATCGCCGCGGCGCGCATGCGCGAAGAAGACGATGAAGGCGAACCGCAGCCTGCGCCCTTTGCCTCGCAGGCCGTTGCCGGGCCTGCGGCGAAGTCCGGCCGCGTCGCAATGGTCGTAGGACTCGCCATCGTCGTCCTCGTTGCCGCAGGCGCGGGCGGATGGTGGTTCATGAGCTCGTCGTCGAAGACCGGTGGCGCGGCAGTGGCCGCATCGGCCCCGGTGGTCGCCGAACCGGCGCCGGCAGCGGTCGCACCGCCGGCGGCCGCGGACTCCACGCCCGCTGCCGTCGCCCCCGCTTCGTCGCCAGATGTCGCTGTGCTGCCCCCCGAGCCGGCGGCGTCCGCGGAGATGCCGGCGATGCCGGCAGCATCGTCGACGACGCCTGTCGCCGAGCCGCCGCCCACGGCCGCGAACGACGAAGCACGACGTCTTGCGGCACAGAAGCGGCGCGAGAAAGCGGCGCACGACAAGGCCGATCGTGACGCCAAGGCGCTGGCCGACCAGCACGCCGCCGCGGCCCGCGCTGCTCAGGATGCGGCGCTGCGCCGTGCCGAGGAGGCCCAACGCGCCCGACAGGTCACCGTGGCGCCACCCGTCGCCGCCGTGCCGACGCCGCCGAAGCCGCGCGGCGTGCGCGAGATCTGCGCCGGTCGCGGATTGATCGCCGAATCGATCTGCCAGTCGCGCGAATGCGGAGCGCCCGAGCACGCCGGCGAAGCCCTCTGCAAGCAGGTGAAGGAAGCCGAGGACCGCCGCGGCAACCTGCAAAACTAGAAGGCTGGGCGCACCAGCTGATTCCAGATTCAGTCGGCGCGACCCGCCAAACACACGATTTCGAGAGGAGAAATCATGTCCACCGAACCAGCGCAAGCGATCCTGCCCGCCGCAATCTCGGCCAACGCCTTCTCCAGCCTTTTCCAGGCCGTCAACGGCTTGCGCAACCGGCGCGCCCTCGTCGCGCTCATCGGCTGCACGGTGGCCGGCGTCCTCGTCGCCGGCTTGCTCGTCGCCACGAGCGGAACGCTCGGCTTCATGGCCGGTCTGCTCGCCTTCATCGTCTACTTCGTCGCCGTGGGAACCGGCGTCAACGCGGCCGGCCTGCTGCACATGGATTCCGCCCGCGGCATCTCGCCACGGAGCACGGTCGATGCGCTCGTCTACGGCCTGGTGTGCATCCCGAAGCTGATCGTCCTGGGCCTGGCATTCATCGCCGTCGAGATCGCCATCTTCATCGTCCTGGCGATCCTCTTCTTCATCTGCAAGATTCCTTTCCTCGGGCCGCTCCTCTTTACGGTCGTCTTTCCGGTCTCGGTCGTCGTCGCCGGCGTCACGATCTGCGGCCTTTTCCTCTGCATGGTGCTTTCGCTGCCTGCGATCTGGCAGGGCGCGACGATCACGCGCGCGCTGGCGCAGACACTCGCCATCGCGCGCAGCCGCCTGATCGAAGCGGTGCTGTTGCTCGTCTTCGTCGGCTTTCTCGCCTTCGCCGTCGGCCTCGTGATCTTCGGCGTTCTCGGTGCCGGGCTGCTGCCGACATTGGGCCTGTCGGGTTCGATCGTCGGCTTTGGCGGCGGCATGGGCGGCATGGGATCGCTGATGGGCATGATGCAAGGCTATGGCGGCGGCAGCCAGATGGTCGCCGGTGCCATAGGCGGTCTGGTTCTCTGGGCGGTGGCCGCGTCGCTGGTCGGCCAGGTCTATCTGCTGGGCCTGTGCCTCGTCTACCTGCGCGTGACCGAAGGGCTCGATCCGAGCGCGACCGAAGCGGCACTGCGCGAAAGGCTCGACGATGCGCGCCGGCGCGCCGGCGAACTCGGCGAGAAGGCGAGGAACACGGCGAGCCGGGACGGCGCGGCAGCCGCTGCAGCAGCAGGGGCTACCGCCGCGGCTGCCATGCCGATGTATCCGTCTGCGCCGGTCGCCGGTTCCGTCGCGCCGGTGGACTCGGCGGTGCCACCAGCCTACACGCCTCCTTCGGCGTCGCCATACAACGCACCTCCCGCCTTCGCGCCGCCGCCCTCATTCGAGCCACCGGCCGCATTCAATCCGCCGCCCGCGTACGCGCCACCTCACGATTTCATGGCACCGGCGCCGCCGGACTCGGTCGACCCCGACATCGCCCTGCCTTTCGACGACGCGCCGCCGGCACCCGCGCCTGCCTACGCCGCTGCGCCCGCCTACGTGCCACCGCCAGTGCAGCCTGCGGCGCCGGTAGCGCCTGCGCCCACAGCCGCGACGACGTGCCCCCAATGCCTGTCGCCGGTCGCCGCGGACGACCTGTTCTGCGGCGTCTGCGGCTATCGGCTGAAATAGGCCGCAGCGAGGCGCGAACTCAGCCATCCTTGCATGAACGACAGGGAGTTCGAAGCAGCCCGCACCGCTCTCGTCGAGGCGCGCCGCCGGGCTCGCGCCATCGCCGAGTGTCCGGCTGCCTGGCGGCCCGCCGATCTACGCGAAGCCTATCGCCTGCAGACTGCGGTGATCGGTGCTTTCGGCCCCGTCGGCGCCTGGAAGGTGGGCGCGATCACGGCCGAGCAACGACAGGCGATGGGCGTCCCGACGCCGGTCGCCGGGCCGATCCCGGCATCGCTTGTGCGTGACGCAAGCGAACGGTCGGGCCAGCTCAGCCTTGCCGAATTCGTCGCACCGCTGATCGAGTGCGAGTTCGCGTTCGAGCTCGGCCACGATCTGCCGCCGCGCTCCGGCGCCGTCTACACGCGCGACGAGGTGGCGGCCGCGATCGCCGTGCTGCGGATCGCGATCGAACTCGTCGATCCGCGACTGCCGCGCGGCAGCGGTGCGCTCGCCGAGATCGCCGACGGCTTCAACAACGGCGCTTTCATCGCGGGGCCGCGCATACGCGAATGGCGCGGGCTCGACTTCGCGGCGATCGGCATCGTCCTGACGGCGACCCGACCAGATGGGCGCGTCGCCGAGCTGGCGAAGGGCAGCGGCCGCGCCATCCTCGAAGGCGATCCGTTCGGTGCTGTCGTCCTGCTCGCCAATACGCAAGCGCCTGGCCGGGGCCTGCGTGCCGGCGACATCGTTACGACCGGGAGCTGCACCGGCGCGCCACGCCTTCCTGGCCCGGGCCAGTATCGGGCGGAGTTCGCAGGCCTGGGTGGAGTCGAATTGCAGCTCGACGCATGACGCGCAGCACCGCGGCCAATCACGGCGCTCCCATGAAGTAGCGCTTCAGCCCGGCGAGAATCATTTCGACGGCAATTGCCGTCAGAACGAGCCCCATCAGCTTCTCGAACGCCGAGACAACGGAATCGCCGAGCCAGCGCCGGATCCGCGCGCAGCCGACCAGAACGAGCCCCGACACCGCCATCGCGCAGGCGAGCGCACCGACCCATTCGACGACGCGATCGGGCTGCCGCGAGGCGAGCAGCAGCACCGTCGCCATCGCCGAAGGCCCGGCGAGCAGCGGCACCGCGAGCGGAAAGATGAGCGGCTCCTTGCCCTCGGGAACACCATAGATGCCGCCGCCCTGGCTGAAGATCATGCGGATCGCAACCATGAGGAGAATGACGCCGCCGGCCACTTCGAGCGATCGCTCGGAGAGATGCATGACGCGCAGGAATCCCTCGCCGAAGAACATGAAGAAACAGAGTACGGCGAAGGCGATCATCACCTCGCGCAGCGCTACCCAGCGCCGCCGCTCGGCGGGTACGGTGCGCATCACCGGAATGAAGATCGGCAGGCTGCCGAAGGGATCGAGAACGAGCAGGAGGAGGATGAACGCCGAGAGAAAGCTGTGCTCCATTCAGGGACGACCGTTCGAGTTGGCGGCGATCCACTCGCCGTAGGCCAGATGGATATGCGCGAACGCGATCGCGTGGATGGCCGGCAGCTCGTAGGAATGCAGCTCGCGGATCGCTGCTTCGACGGCCGCGTAGCTTGCTTCGCTGGTCTTCGCAACGACGCGAAACTCCTGGTCCGCGCGGATCTCGCCCTGCCAAGAATAGACGCTGTCGATCGCGTTGATCTGCACGCAGGCGGCGAGGCGGGCCTTGACGAGGGCGCAGGCCATGCTCTGCGCCTCGGCCCGGCTGCCGACCGTCGTGACGACGGCGATCGGCGCGCCGGGCGAACCTTCGGCGCGCGTTGACATCATTCCGTCAGGCCCACTTGGAGTCGCGGCGGCACGCGCGACGCCAGCGGCGGCGGCCTGTAGTCGGGGTGAAAACGACAGCCGGTCGCCGGATGGAATGTCGCTTCGAGACCGCCGCAGCGCGAGGCCACGCCTTGCGGCGTCGGCTTCTCGCCGCGTTCGACCCAAGCGAGCAGCGAACGCATCACCGCGACGTACTCGGCGTCGGCCAGATAGCTGTGCTCGTGGTCGTCGCTGAAGACCTGAACGAGCCGATCGGCGCTGCCGCCACGCGTCATCGTGTCGCGAAACGTCGACTCGAGCTCGACGAAGGCGGTCGGGTCGTCGATCGCGTGCAGCGTCAGAACCGGAACGGCGATGCGGCCCTGCAGATCGGCATCAACAGCGAACGCCGCCTGCGCCGCCGGGTCGGCGCGATAGCGCGCAACACTGGCGTTGAGCGCATCGTCGTCGGCCGAGCCGACGTAGCGAACGCCTTCGTTGCCGAATGGATTGCGCCCGCCGAGACGCGTGAAGACGATGTCCTGCAAGCCTCGCGTCGCCCATTCAAGGTGGCTGATCAGCGTTCGCTCGGGAATTCGGATGACGCGGGTGACCGTCTCGAGATTGCGCTGCTGCGATGCACTGCGTGCCTCCGGCTTGAGGTCCACTCCCGTGCACTCATTGACGCGAGCGGCGAGTTCGGGACGCGTCATCTTGATGTCGAGCGGCAGACCCTGCCACAGGGGATATTGAAGCTCACCCGGCAGCGGATGGTTGCCGCAGACCACTTCGTAGACAACCCGAAGGTCGAGCCGGAAATCGTATGACTTCGGGGCGCCGCCGAGCACGCCCGACGTGAGCAGCACGCCGTCGTACGGTGGCTTGCCATCGTTGCCCGAGCCGTCGCCGAACAGCTCGGCGGCCTTGGCCGCAACGCTGGCCCCCCAGGAGTTTCCGTGCAGGATGGTTCTGCTCGGAGCGCCGAACGCAGCGACGAAGACGCGGCGAACGCGCTCGATATCCTGCGCTGCTGACGCGACGGCAACGCCGGTTTGGTGATAACCCGTGCCCGCGTACGCAAAGCCCGCACGCGTCCAGATCGACCAGCGCTGCAGGTCTTCAACAGGGCGCTTCACCCTGAGCCGTCCGAACTCGGGACCACCATGGGCATGAACGACCAGCGTGCCGTTCCAGTTCGCAGGCACGACCAGCCAATAGAAGGCGCCTGCGCTGTCGCGCCCCGATACACAGCGGCTGCCGGCCACGACGCCTTTGGGACAGATGCTCGCGATGCCGCCTGCGGGCGCCGACGCAGGTTGCGCCTGCGCAGCTGTCATCAAGGCGGTGGCCAAGACGGCAACGACGACGAGGCGGTCGAGAGCAGGACGAGTCAAGGAGAAAAATCGATCGCTCATGCTTCGACGCCTCAGTGGAAGCAGTGGACGAACATCGGGCCGCCCGTCGGGCGATAGCACAGCGCCCGGCAGGCGCAGCCACAGTCCGGCGGCGCGAACGACGACTCCGATTCAGACATGGATCGCGCGGAGCAGGAACGAGTACAAGGCATAGCCCGCAAGCGCGGCGATGGCGATCCACCACAGCACCGGGCCGGACCGTGGCACTTCGCCGGGCGAGCGACCGCCAACGCCGGTCGGCCGGTCGCGAAAGCGCGACGTGTCGAGCGCGTCCTGCGCCTGCGCGAGACCGAAGCCCGAGGCCTTGCGCATGCGCTCGACGACTGCGCTCTGCTCGATCACATGCTTCGCGTCGGCCGCCGATTTCGCCTGCGGCCCCGGCACGGGCGGGCGTGGCGGCGGGGCCGCTTCGCCGCGACGATAGGCATCGATCGCGTCCTTGGCGGCCTTGAGGTCGAGCGGCGCCGAGGCGCGCAGGAGCCGGATCGCTTCGATCGTGTCGCCACGCCGCAGCGCGTCGATCGCCCGCAGCGGAAGGGGGTGCGATGGCGCCGCCATCAACCCAGCCGCAGCCGCCAGCTCACGGCATGCTTGAAGACGACGATCTTCCTGACGTTCATGGGCATGGGCATGGACTCGATGATCGGAAGAAACTCTTTGGGCAACACTGAGTGTAGGCAAGGCTTGCCGACGTCCGGGACTTCTACCTGTACTTGACGACGCCGCGTGTCAAAAGCTGAAGCGATCGCGGCCCGAGGATGCGGGAAATCGACCAGGCGTTCATGGCTGCAACCCGAATCGGGCCGCCGATTTCGCCCGCGCCCGCTCGGCCTCCATGCCGCGATCGCGCGGATCGGCGCTCGTCACCAGGCAGATGATGAGCTGGCGAGCAGCGACCGCGATGTCTTCGACGGCGCGCTCGAACGCTGCCTCGTTGGCCTTGGACGGAACACTGAAGCCACTCAGCTTTCGCACGAACTGCAGCGAAGCGTCACGAATCTCCAGCTCCGTCGCCGGAGGTTCGAAATTGAAGAGAGTCCGGATGTTGCGGCACATGGTGCGTCCGTCGAAAGGCTACTGCTTCGCCCGCGCGGCGGACGTGACGTTCCTGAAGAAGTCGTAGATGCCGCTGTCGCTCATTCGCCGCGCGTCGGCGAGCTCGCCCGCGCGCGTGGCGTACAGCACCTGGTTGTCGGCGGAAAGGACGACCGCTGCCGGAATACCCTTCCTGATCGGGTCGCCATAGGCGGCAGCGACATCGAGGTTGCGGTCGAAGCGGCCGACATCGACCTTGACGACGCCAAACTCGTCAGCGATCAGCTTCGCGCTCCTGTCGGCCTTCAGCGCATGGTCGAGCGCGCGGCAGTCTTCGCACCAGTTGGCGCCGAAGATCACGAGGACCTTGCCCTGGTGCGTCTTCGCCGTTGCCAGCGCCTGCTCGATCTCGGCCTTCGCATTGGCCGATTCGTCATAGGGCAGCGGCGCGGCAAGGGCCGACGCCGCGACGGCGAGGCCCGAGAGAAGAAAGATGCGCTTGTTCATGATCCGGCCCCGAAAGGCTTGAAGGGAGGCAAGTCTGCCCAAGCCATTGTGCGCAGCGACTTTAGCCTCGCGACCCGAAGGGACGCAATGGCGGTACGTCGTGTGTCGATCGTCAGCGCCGAGGCCCCGGCAAGGCCTCGCAATCGGCTTGCGAACCGAAGACGCAGCCACATCGTGCGCGCAACCCGCAACGACGCTGACCGTACGATGCCGGTCCGGCGCGAGGCCGAAGCCGCGGCACGGCGTGCTCGCCTTCACTGCGCCGAAGGCACCCGGCCGTCGGCCTCGCCGTCGCCCGGGCGTTCCCGCGATATCACCGCATGCACGACGCGCTGCGGGAACGGAATCTCGACGCCCTCGGCGTTGAGGACGTCGAGCACGGCGAGATTGACCGCCGACTTGACGTTGCCCTGGCCGTTTTCGGCGTCGCGGATCCAGAAGTTGATGACCAGATCCATGCCGTCGGCCGAGAAGGCGGACAACTGCACCGCGGGGGCCGGATCGGGCACGACACGCCCGACCCCGACGATGGCAGCCTCGAGCTTGGGCTGCAAGGCTCGTACGTCCGTGCCGTAGGCGACCTGCACGGTCGTCTGCACGAGCACGCGCGGGTCGGCGAGCGACAGGTTCTCGACCCGCGTCGTGATCAGCGTCTCGTTCGGCACGATGGCCTCGCGGCCACCGAGCGAGCGGATCACCGTGTAGCGTGTGCGGATGTCGGTGATGCGGCCCTCGAAGGTATCGACCTTCACCATGTCGCCGATCCGGATGCTGCGCTCGGCAAGGATGATGAAGCCGCTCATGTAGTTGGCAGCGATCTTCTGCAGGCCGAAGCCGACGCCGACGCCGATCGCGCCACCCAGCACCGACAGCGCCGTGAGGTCGATGCCGACCGCCGAAAGCGCGAACATCAAGCCGGCGAAGAGCAGCACGGCGCGCACCAGCGTCGCCGCGATCTTGCGCAGCGACAGGTCCTGGCCGCTCGCGTTCTTCAGGAGCATGCGCTCGACGCCGCCCGAAACCCACAGCGCCAGGACAAGGACGATGCCGGCGGTGATCGTGCCTTCGACGACGTTGCGCAGCGTTACCTGCGCGACGCCAACCTTCCACTGCACCTCGTTCATTGCATCGAGCGCCATCGGCGCGAGGCCGGTGACCCAGAGCACGACGGCGATCCAGGCCAGCCACGAGATGCTTCGCTCGATCGTGCGCATCCAGGCGACGTCGGGAAAGGTTCGGGTCAGCACGCGTACCGTGAGGCGCATGACGACGAGCGAGACGAGGATCGGAATCGCGACGCGAAAAACCGCCGGCTTGATCGTCGTTTCGAGTGCGACGCGGGCGACGTAGGCGAAGGCGAGTGCGAGCACCGGAAAGAGCACGCCATCGACGATGCGGTTGCCGAACCACACCGAGCCGGTCGGCGCCGTGCGGCCGCGCATGAGCCGCACCATGCCCCAGGCGGCGAACAGGCAGAGCGCGAGGACGCCGAGCTCGGCGGCCGCGCCGGGCTGCGTCAGGTCGAGAGCGAGCTGGTCGAGTTCGCGGATGTCGAACTGGCGGTTCATCGGCCGGCCTTTCTTCGGCCGGCTCGCGGTGGCCGGGCGTTCGCCGGGCGCTTCACGCGCCTGTCAGCACACGCAGATGCGCGGCGACGCTGCGCGCGAGGGCGCCGAGGTTGTAGCCGCCCTCGAGACACGAGACGATGCGGCCCTGCGCGTGCTTGTCGGCGACTGCCTTGACGCGCTGCGTGATCCAGGTGTAGTCGGCCTCGACGAGACCGAGCTGGCCGAGATCGTCGTCGCGATGCGCATCGAAGCCGGCCGAGACGAAGATCATCTCCGGCGCGAACGCATCGAGCCGCTCCATCCAGTTCGCCTCGATCAGCTCGCGCACCTGGGCGCCGCGCGAGTACGGCGGGACCGGAACGTTGACCATGTTCGTGCCCATGGGTACGGCGCCGCTGTACGGATACAGCGGATGCTGGAAGATGCTCACCATGAGGACGCGCTCGTCGCCGGCGATGATGTCTTCGGTGCCGTTGCCGTGGTGCACGTCGAAGTCGACGATGGCGACGCGCTTCAGGCCGCGCACGTCGAGCGCGTGGCGCGCCGCGACGCAGACGTTGTTGAGGAAGCAAAAGCCCATCGCCTGGTCGCGCGTGGCGTGATGGCCGGGGGGCCGCACCGCGCAGAACGCGTTCTCGGCGCTGCCGTCGAGGACCGAATCGGTCGCGGCAACGGCGGCGCCGGCGGCGCGCACGACGGCGGCCCAGGTACCGGGCCCGGCTACGGTGTCGGGATCGATCGCGCGGGGCCGGCCATCGGCCTGCACGCGCTCGAGCACTTCGCGAAGCTCGCCGACGAAGCGGCTCTCGTGCGCCAGGTCGACGTCGCTCATCATCACGGCCGGTGCCTCGCGCCGCTCGAGCGCGGCGTCGAGGCCGCTGGCGATGAGAAAGTCGTCGATGGCATCGAGCCGCCCGGGGCACTCGGGATGGCCCTCGCCCATGTCGTGGCCGCGGCAGTCGGGGTGGCTGTAGAAGGCCGTCGTCATGGCATTTGCGATTTGGAGTTTTCTAGTAAGGTCGCTGGATGAGCCGACCTCTTGCCGCCCAACTCGCCGATCTCGTCGGCCAGATTAGCACGATCATCGTCGGCAAGCGCCCGCAGATAGAAGACTGCGTTGCCTGCGTGCTCGCCGGTGGGCATCTGCTGATCGAGGACGTGCCGGGGGTCGGAAAGACGACGCTCGCGCACGCCATCTCGGTATCCCTGGGCCTCAGCTTTTCGCGCACCCAGTTCACCGCCGACCTGATGCCGTCGGACCTCATCGGCGTCAGCGTCTACGAGCGGAGCAAGGAAGCGTTCGTTTTTCACGCCGGGCCGGTGTTCACGCACGTGCTCCTCGCCGACGAGATCAACCGCGCCGGGCCGAAGACGCAGAGCGCCTTGCTCGAAGCGATGGAAGAGCACCAGGTGACGGTCGAAGGCGAGACGCGCGCCCTGCCGGTGCCCTTCTTCGTGATCGCAACGCAGAACCCGACCGACCAGCTCGGCACTTATCCGCTGCCCGAGTCGCAGCTCGATCGCTTTCTCATGTGCATCACCCTCGGCTATCCGGACAGGAAGAGCGAACGCGAATTGCTCGCCGGCGCCGATCGGCGGGAAGCGATCTCGAGACTGCGCCCGGTGATGACGCCGGCCGAGCTGATCGACGCGCAGCGCGCGGCGCAAGCCGTGCACGCGTCCGATGCCCTGCTCGACTATCTGCAGGCGCTGATCCAGGCGACGCGCTCCGGCTCGTGGTTCGTCGAAGGCCTGTCGCCGCGCGCCGGCATCGCCGTGCTGCGCGCGGCGCGGGCGCGCGCCCTGCTCGGCGGCCGCGACTATGTCGCGCCCGACGATGTGCAGTACGTGCTGCCGCAGACGATCGCGCACCGCCTGATTCCGGTCGCAGGCGCCGGCCGCGGGCGCGTCGAGCAGGTGCGGGCGATGATCGAGGCCGTCGCGTTGCCTTGAACGCCGTCGCCAGCCTCAATCCTGCGGCTCTGGTCCGCGCGCGCTTTCGCCGCTGGTGGCAGTCGCGCCTGCCGCGCACCGACACGCAGACGCTGACGCAAGGCAACGTCTACATCCTGCCGACGCGGGCCGGCTGGATGTTCGGCCTGACCCTCCTCGTGCTGCTGCTCGCCTCGGTGAACTACCAGCTCAACCTCGGCTACGTCCTGACTTTTCTGCTCGCGGGAAGCGGCGTCGTCTCGATGCACATCACGCACGGCACCTTGCGCGGGCTCACCTTGCACCTGCGTCCGGTATCGCCCGCATTCGCCGGCGACCCGGCGGTGCTCGACGTCGTCATGAACAACCCGGGCACGGCGCGCTTCGGCATCGGCCTGCGCATTCTCGAAGCGCCGGACGCAACGCTGGCATGGATCAACGTGCCCGCCGGCGGCCAGGCGACGTCGCACGTCAGCTTCGTTCCCGCCCAGCGCGGCCGGCATGAGGTGCCGACGCTGAGCGCCGAGACGCGCTTTCCGCTCGGGCTTTTTCGCGCCTGGACGGTGTGGCGGCCCGAGGCCAGGCTGCTCGTCTATCCGAAGCTCGAGGTCGGCGCACCGGCGCTCCCGGCAGCGCGGCCCATCGCCGGCGGCACGACGCAATCGCGCAGCAGCGAAGGCGGCGAGATCGAAGGCGTGCGCGCCTATCGCCGCGGCGACCCGCTCAAGCTCGTCGCATGGAAGAAGGCCGCGCAGGCACTCGAGACCGGTGCCGAGCTCGTCAGCCGTGATACCAGTGTCGCGGCGCGCCAGGAGCTGTGGCTCGACTGGACGGCGTGCGGCTCGCTGGCGCCTGAAGAGCGCCTCTCGCGATTGGCGGCGTGGACGATTGCCGCTGCCCGCGCCGGCACCGACTACGGCTTGCGCGTGCCCGGCATCGAGCTGCCACCGGCCGCCGGCGAGGCGCAGCAAAGGCGCTGCCTTGAGACGCTCGCCTTGTGGGCCTGAGCCGGCGATGAGTACGGCCGCTTTTCGCGAACGGACCTGGCCGCCGCGCTGGCCCGGCTGGCGGCAGCTGCCACGCGAAGCGCGCGACACGCTCTTCCTGCTCGCCGTCATCGCCTGGACGGTGCTGCCGCACGCCTCGCACCTGCCGGCGTGGACGATCGTGCTGACGGCGATCGTCCTCGTCTGGCGCGGCCGCCTCGCGCTCGTCGGCGGCGCTCTGCCGGGACGCTGGGTCCTCGTCGTCGTGCTCGCCATCGCCATCGGACTCACGTTCTGGTCCTACCGCACGCTGCTCGGCAAGGAGCCGGGCATCACGCTCGCGGTCGCGCTGATGGCGCTGAAGACGCTCGAGCTGCGGGCGCGGCGCGATGCCTTCGTCATCTTCTTCCTCGGCTTCTTCATCATCCTCACGCACTTCCTCTATTCGCAGTCGCTGCCGGTCGCCGCGGCGATGCTCGTTTCGGTATGGGGCCTGCTCACCGCGGTCGTCCTCGCGCATATGCCGGTCGGCCAGCCGAGCCTGCGTCAGGCCAGCGGCCTGGCGGCACGAACGGCGCTGTTCGGCGCGCCAGTGATGGCGCTGCTCTTTCTGCTCTTCCCGCGCATCGGGCCGCTTTGGGGCGTGCCACAGGACGGCATCTCGACGACGGGCCTGTCGAACACGATGAAGATGGGCTCGCTCAGCGAAGTCGCAAGCGACGACTCGATCGCGATGCGCGTGCGCTTCGAGGGCGAGCCGCCGCCACCGGCCGAGCGCTACTTCCGCGGACCGGTGCTGACACGCTTCGACGGCGTCGAGTGGCGACCGGCCGGCCTGCCCTTCGCCGCACCCGGCGTGCCGCCGCGGCCGCCGCTGCTGAAAACGCGGGGCGAACCGATCCGTTACGAAGTGACGCTCGAGCCGATCCGCCTTGCGTCGATTCCGCTGCTCGAGGCGACGACCTCGATCTCGCCCATCGACGGCTTTCGCGTCAGCGCCCGCGACGACCTGCAATGGCTCGCCGATCGCCAGGTCTTCGAACGCGTGCGCTTCAAGGCCGAGGCCTACACGCAATTCACGCTCGGTCCGCCGCGGCGCATCGGCGAGCTGTCGGAGAGCCTCGAGCTCCCGGCCGGCTACAACCCGCGCACGATCGCCTGGGCGAAGAGCTTTCGCGACGACCCGCTCAATCGGAACGTCGGCGGGACGGTTTTCGCGCATTCACTGCTGCAATACATTCGCAAGGGCGGCTACAGCTACACGCTCGCCCCCGGCGACTACGGGCGCGACGGCGTCGACGAGTTCTGGCTCGATCGCAAGGAGGGCTTCTGCGAGCACTTCGCTTCGGCCTTCGTCGTCGTCATGCGCGCGGTCGGCATCCCGGCGCGCGTCGTCACCGGCTATCAAGGCACCGATCCGGCGCCGGTCGATGGCTTCTACGTCATCCGCCAGAGCTCGGCGCATGCCTGGGCCGAGTTCTGGCAGACCGGCGTCGGCTGGGTGCGCGCCGATCCGACGGCCGCCGTCGCCCCCGATCGCATCAACCGCAGCAGCCGCCTCGCGCCGCAGGCCGGCTTCGTCGCTGAAGCGTTCGACACCATGAGCCCGCAGCTTTTCGCCGCGTTGCGCAGCAGCTGGGAGGCAGTCAACAACCGATGGAACCAGTGGGTGCTGAATTACTCGCGCGGCCAGCAGCTCGACGTGCTGAAGAACATCGGTTTTCAGTCGCCGAGCTGGGAAGACCTGGCGCTGCTCCTGATCGGCACGCTCAGCGCCTTCGCGCTGGCGGGAGCCGCCTGGGCCTGGTTCGACCGGCATCGCATCGACCCCTGGGTGCGCCAGCTCGAACGCATGAAGCGCGCGCTCCGCTCGGTCGGCCTGCCGGCGGCGCCGCACGAAGCGCCGCGCACTCTGGCCGCGCGCATTCGCGAGCGCATCGGTGCCGCGGGCGAGCCCCTCGCCGCGGCCTTCGATGCGCTCGAGGCGCAGCGCTACAGCCGGGCGAGCGCAAAACGACCGGACCGTGAACTGACGCGCCGTTTTGCCGCCGCAGCGCGGCGACTGAAGACGGCACTCGCCCGATAATCGCGGCGATGCTTGGATCTTCGGTTCGCCGTTCCCTGATGCTCGGTGGCGCCTGGCTCGCCGCAACGGCGAGCGCGCCGTCGCTGGCGGCTCGCAAGAAGCCGAAGCCGGCCGTGCCGGTAGCCGACGACGGCGCGCCCGACGTCATCACCTACGGCGAGCGCGACGACGTTATGCGCTTCGCGGATGCCGTGGCCGAGCGGCGCGGCTTCGATGCGGCCTGGGTGCGCGCGGCGCTCGAGCAATCACGCTTCGTGCCGAGCGTCGTGCGCTACATCATGCCGCCGCCAGCCGGCACGACGAAGAACTGGGCCGCGTACCGTGCCCGTTTCGTCGAGCCGGTTCGCATCAAGGCCGGCGCGGCGTTCTGGAAGGCGAACCAAACGTGGCTCGCGACCGCCGAGGAGCTCTACGGTGTGCCGCCGGAGATCGTCGTCGGCATCGTCGGCGTCGAATCGATCTACGGCCAGCAGATGGGCAACTTCCGCGTCATCGATGCGCTGGCGACGCTTTCGTTCGACTTTCCCGCCGGCCGCACCGACCGCAGCGAATTCTTCAAGGACGAGCTCGAGAACTGGTTCGTTCTCTGCAATAGCGAAGGCGTCGAGCCACTCGTCTGGAAAGGCAGCTACGCCGGCGCCTTCGGCATGGCGCAATTCATGCCGTCGAGCTTCAACAAATATGCCGTCGATCTTGACGGCGACGGCCACGTCGACCTGCACCACAGCGGCGCCGACGTGATCGGCAGCGTCGCCAATTACCTGGCGGAGTTCGGCTGGAAGCGCGGCTTGGCGGTGCGCTTCGACGTTCAGCCGCCGGCCGACGCGGACATGCGGGCGGCGCTGCTCGCCACCGACATCGTGCCCGCGTTCAGCGCCGCAGAGATGGTGGAAAAAGGCGCCGTCGTTCCGCCAGAAGCGTTTGCCGCCGGAAGTGCGCTTGCGCTCGTCGAACTGCAGAACGGCGGCGCGGAGCCGAGCTACTTCGCGGGCACGACCAATTTCTTCGCGATCACTCGATACAACTGGTCAAGCTACTACGCGATGGCGGTCGTGGACTTGGGCAGAGCCGTGCGACGCGTGGCCAACAACACAGGTCCCGCCGATCCTTCTTCGGCGACGATCAACGTGGCCTGAGAAAGCGATCCGCCGCCGCCGGGACAAGGCGCAGGCCTGGGCTCTACGTCGCGCTCAACGACACGCCGCCGGCAGGGTAGAGCCAACCCTCGATCCATTCGCGCAGGGTCGCGTCCGCGGGCCAGCCTTCGCGGACCTCGCATCTGCAGTGCAGCTCCCAGCTCGAATCGAACCAGCCCGGACCGCGATGCGATGAACGCTCAGGTTCCGAATGCCGCACAAGGCGAGGCGGAGCCGAACACGCCGCGAGCCGCCGTCAATCGCACCGAAGCCCGTCGACACACCGATTCGCGTTCGACCGGTTCGATGGGCCCCAGCGAGAGTTCTTCGAGGGAGGCGAGAGACAATGGCGAGGCTCCTGGAAAGCGAGTTCCGCCAGTTTCTCGATCCGTCTGGCCGCGCGCCATCCCGCCGATGGCTGGAAACGAGGCATCGCCTCCCTCTCGAAGCGCTCCCATGAACGGGGGAGCGCACCCTCGGATCAGTCGGGGATGACGCTCACCTCGACGGCCATGCTCTGTCCGCGCCCGCCAAGAATCACGCCGCGAAGTGGCACCACGTCGGCGAAGTCGGCGCCCCAGGCGAGCGTGATGTAGCGCCGATCGGCAAGGTGGTCGTTGGTCGGATCGAGCTCGACCCAGCCGTGCGCCGGCGAATACGCGGCGACCCAGGCGTGCGAGGCATCCGCGCCGAGCAGGCGTGGCCGGCCCGGCGGTGGTTCGGTCAGTAGGTAGCCCGAGACGTAGCGCGCCGGCAGGCCGTGGCCGCGCAGGCAGGCGAGCATCAGATGCGCGAAATCCTGGCAGACGCCGCGGCGCAGCTCGAGCACTTCGTCGACCTGTGTCGCCACCGTCGTCGCGCCGGGCTCGAACTCGAAGTTGGCGTGGATGCGGTGCATCAGATCGGTCACGGCCTCGAGCCAGCCGCGCCCCGCGGCGAAGCTCGGCGTCGCGTAGGCGCGGGCGCTCTCCGACCAAGGCACCAGCGCGCTCTGCTCGCTCATCCGTGCCGGTGCAAGCCCGTCCTGCGCCGGGTCGACGCGCAGCGAGTCACGCACGGCCTCCCAGGCGAGCGAGTCGACGGTGTGCATGTCGGGGCGCTCGTCGACCTCGACCTCGGCCAGCATGCGCACCCGAAGCAGCGGATGCGGACCGTGTACGGCGAAATGCGTGACGCCGTTGCCGAAGGCGTCGCGCTCATCGCGACGCTCGTCCGCCGCCGGCTCGATGCGCAACTCGTGCGATAGCACATGCTGCCACGGGAGCTCGCGCGGCGTCAGGTGAGCGAGTTGCCACGATTGCGACACCGGGACGCGATAGGCATAGCGGGTCTCGTGGTCGACCGTGTATCGACATGCCGTCATAGCGGGCTCGTCATGCGGCCAGCGACAGCACGCTGCGCGGTACGGCGTGCGAGAAGAATTTCATCGAGATGTCGTCGGAGACCGCATACGCGGCACGCTGCAGCTGGGCGATCGTCTGCGCCAGCGCTTGGCTTTCCGGATCCAGCTCGGCTGGTTTCAGGCCGCGCAAGGCGGCGCATGCCGGCGCCAGCGTCTCGCTGGCGAAGCGGCCGTGGCTGATCTCGATCTTGGCGATGTATTCGGCCAGGCCCTTGGCCTGAAAGGCCAGCGAGCGCGGATTGGCCTCGTCGCGCACGACCATGTCGAGCACCGGCAGCCACTCCGGCGCCGCGAGGTAGCGCGAGCGGTAGGTGACGCTCGAATCGGCGAGCTCGAGCAGCCAGTCGAGCTCGTGATCGCGGCCTTCGTCGATGGCGACACCGAGAGCGCCGCACATCGTCGCCAGCCGTTCGACGCGCCGGCCCATCGAGAGAAAGCGCCAGCCGATGCCGCGCGTCATGCCGTCGAGGACGAAGCCGGAGAGCGTCATCGTCGCAGTGACCGCGCGGTCGAGCCAGACCAGCGTGTTCGGCAGCGACGGCTCGCGCTGGAAGACCGGATCGGCGATCAGCCGGTTGAGGGTTCGCCAGTGGTCGGTCGACATCCGGTCGCGCAGACTGAAGGCGACGCGGGAGAGCTGGCGCAGGCGCTGATTGAGCGCCGCCTCCGGGTGCGTCGCGGCGCGGCGCAGCCCGCGGGCGACATTCTTCGTGGTCTCGATGAGACCCAGCTGCTTGGCCAGCACCCACGCTGGCTGAACGCCGCCGGCGCGCGCGCCCGGATCGTCGAGCACGTGGCCGAGAGCGACGCGCAGAAGGCGGACTGACATGTCGCAGCGCTCGCCGTAGCGGCCAAACCAGAACAGGTTCTCGGCGGCACGCGAGGCGAGCGTCGCATTCGAGTCGACGAGCTCGTCGGCCGTCACCGTCTGCGAAAGCAGCGAGAACGCGGCGTTGACCGGCGCGTCCGCGAGCACCCAGGTGTCCTTGGAGCGACCGCCGCGCTGCATCGCGATGACCCGCGAGTCATCGTCGCCGGCGACGCGCGCCAGACCGCCGGGCATGACGCGCCAACCGCTCGGCGTGGCGGCGGCGAAGACGCGCAGGCCCACCGTGCGCGCCGCGAACGCCTCGGCAGCGCTGCGCTCGAGCACCGGCGCTTTCGAGACGTGGACCCACTCCTGCGCGACGTAATGCTGCGGCCGCGCCGCTATCCGCGCACGCAGGGTCGTGCGCTCGGCTTCGGAGAGATCCTCGACGACGATCGGCCGCTCGCTCGCCGATCGTTCGAGCGGTTTGATGATGAGGCGTTCCGGATGCTGCCAAGCGTCCTCGAATGCGGCCGGCTCGCCGAGCCACCAGGTCGCGACCGAAGGCAGCAAGAGCGGCTCGCCGAGCAGCTCGCGGGCGAGCTTCGGCAGGTAGCCAAGCAAGGCGCCCGATTCGAGCACGCCGGAGCCGAGGGCGTTGGCGAGTAGCACGTTGCCGCGCCGTGCGCATTCGGTGAGGCCGGCGATGCCGAGGGCGGAATCCGAGCGCAGCTCGAGCGGATCGCAGTAGTCGTCGTCCTGGCGGCGGACGATGGCGTGGACGCGCTGCAGGCCGTCGATCGTCTTCAGCCAGACGCGATCGTCGCGCACCGTCAGGTCGCTGCCTTCGACCAGCGCGAAGCCGAGATAGCGGGCGAGCAGCGCGTGCTCGAAGTATGTTTCGTTGTACGGGCCGGGCGTGAGCAGGACGATTCGCGTCGGCCCGTCGCCGCGCGGCGCCCAGCGCTGCAGGGCCGAGCGCAGCGCATCGAAGAACGAGGCCAGATGCTGCACCGGCAGCTCACGGAACATCTGCGGAAAGACACGCGAGACGACGAGGCGGTTTTCCAGCGCATAGCCCGAGCCCGAAGGTGCCTGGGTACGGTCGCTGACGACCCACCAGCGACCGTCGGGCGAGCGTGCCAGGTCGGCGGCATATTGCAGCAGGTGCATGCCGCCGGGCGGGCGGATGCCCTGCACGGGGCCGAGAAAGCCGCGATGGCCGAACACGACCGGAGGCGGAACGGCGCCGCTCTTAAGCAGCGTCTGCGCGCCGTAGATGTCGCCGAGGACGCGGTTGAGCAGGTCGGCACGCTGCACGATACCGGCGGCGATCGCTTCCCATTCATCGGCCGGCAGGAGCAGCGGGATCGGATCGACTTCCCACGGCCGATGCGCGCCCATCGCGTCGGCATACACGTTATAGGTGATGCCCTGCTCGCGGATCTGCCGCTCGGTCAGCGAGAGCGTATCGCTCACCTCGCGCTCGCCGCGCTCGGCAAGCGAGCGCACGAACGCGTCCCAGTGCGGACGCGGCTCGCCCGGCGCGGCGAGCAACTCGTCGTAGCGGTCGTCGGGCGCGGCGTAGCCGGCGAGCAGCTTCGTCAATGTGTCCGAGGAAGCCTGCGCGCCCATCAGGCGATCGGACGGCGCAGGTCGAGCGTGCTCGGGAAGTCGGGGTTCGGCATCTCGGCCGGCACGGCCATCTGCCCCGGCGTGTGCCCGGTGCGGAAGAAACGTGCAAGGCGCCGCGCTTCGGCTTCGAGTGCGTTCACGGGGAAGGCCGTGTAGTTGATGCCGCCGGGATGAGCGACGTGATACTGGCAGCCGCCGAGCGATCGGTCCATCCACGTGTCGACGAGGTCGATGACGAGGGGCACCTGGACGCCGATCGTCGGATGCAGCGCCGAAGGCGGGTTCCAGGCGCGATAGCGGATGCCGGCGACGAACTCGCCCGCCTTTCCGGTCGGCTGCAACGGAACGCGGCGGCCGTTGCAGGTCAGCGCATGGCGCTCGCCGACCAGGCCCGTTGCCTTGACCTCGACGCGCTCCAGCGAGGAATCGACGTAGCGGGCCGTGCCGCCGGCGGCGTTTTCCTCGCCCAGCACGTGCCAGGGCTCGAGCGCCATGCGCAACTCGACCTCGACGCCGGCCGCCGCGAAGTCGCCGAGGAGCGGATAGCGAAAGTTGAAGTGCGGCGCGAACCAGGCGAGCTCGACCGGATAGCCGAATGCCCGCAGCTCGTCGATCACGTCGCGCAGGTCATCCCAGACGAAATGCGGCAGCATGAAGCGATCGTGCAGCTCCGTGCCCCAGCGCACGAGACGCTCGGGGCGATAGGGTTCGGCCCAGAAGCGCGCCACGAGCGAGCGCATCAGGAGTTGCTGGACGAGGCTCATGCGCGCGTGCGGCGGCATCTCGAAGGCGCGCATCTCGAGCAGGCCGAGGCGGCCGGTCGCGCTGTCGGGCGAGTACAGCTTGTCGATGCAGAACTCGGCGCGGTGCGTGTTGCCCGTGACGTCGATCAGCAGGTTGCGCAAGAGCCGATCGATCAGCCACGGCGGCGTGGACCCGGCCTCCGCCTCCGCGACCCGGCGCAGTTCGGCGAAGGCAATCTCGATCTCGTAGACCGAATCGTTGCGCGCCTCGTCGATGCGCGGTGCCTGGCTCGTCGGGCCGACGAACATACCCGAGAAGATGTAGCTGAGCGCCGGGTGGTTGTGCCAGTAGGCGATCATGCTGGCGAGCAGGTCGGGCCGGCGCAGGAACGGCGAATCCGCAGTCGTCGCGCCGCCGAGCACGAAGTGGTTGCCGCCGCCGGTGCCGGTGTGGCGCCCGTCGAGCATGAACTTCTCGGTTGCCAGCCGCGTCTCGCGCGCCGCCTGGTAGAGATGGGTCGTCTGCTCGACGAGCTGCGGCCAGCTCGACGCCGGGTGGATGTTGACCTCGATGACGCCGGGGTCCGGCGTGACGCGCAAGATGCCGAGGCGCGGATCTCTCGGCGGCTCGGAGCCTTCGAGAACGATCGGCGTGCGCAGCGCCCGCGCTGTGTCTTCGACGGCGGCGACGAGGTCGAGGTAATCCTCGAGCGACGCGACGGGTGGCATGAAGACGTAGAGGCGACCGCCGCGCGGCTCGGCGCTGATGGCGGTGCGCACGACGAACGCCGCCGACTCGAAGGGCTTCAGGGCGGGGGACGCCGTCGCGCCGGCGACCGGCGCGGCACTCGGGCCGTGGCCGGCGACGAATTCGTGAGCCCCGACGTCGTGCGAGCCGCTCGGCGTCGCGTGTTCGACACTTTCACCCGTCCGCGCCTGGACCGTGGAATGCCAGAAGGCATGGTCGTGCCGGAGGGTCGCGGGCGGCGGCAGGGCCGGGAATGTCTGCGTCGGGTCGGGCGCGTGCAGCCATGGCATGTCTTCGTCCGCGACCCAGGGCAGCGACTCGAGCGGCAGGCGATAGCCGATCGGCGAATCGCCGGGAATCAGGTAGCAGCGGTTGTCGCGCAGATACCAGCCGCTCGACAGCCATTGCGAGGGGCGGCGCTCGTCGCGCCCGATCGGCAGGGCAAAGCCGACCGGCGCATCGAGGCCGCGCTCGAAGACTCGTCGCAGGCGCTTGCGCTCGAGCGGATCGTCGAGCCGCGCGTCGAACGGATCGACATTGCCCGGCAGCTTGCGCTCGCGCCAAAGGAAATACCAGGCGTCTTCGTAGGCCGCGAAGACGTTGCCGTCGTCGACGCCCAAACGCTTGGCCAAGCGGAGCAGGAACTCGTGTGCGCTCTGGACCGTCGCGCCGAGGTCCGCGTGCTCGTCGGCAAGGAGCTTCGCGTCGGTCCAGATCGGCTCACGGTCCTTGCGCCAGAAGAGGTTGAGCGACCAGCGCGGCAGTTGCTCGCCCGGATACCACTTGCCTTGCCCGAAGTGAAGCAGGCCGCCTTCGCCGTACTTGACGCGCAGGTGCTCCATCAGCTTGCCGCTGAGGATGCGCTTGGTCGGTCCGAGCGCTTCGGTGTTCCATTCGCCGCCTTCGCGGTCGTCGATCGAGACGAAGGTCGGCTCGCCGCCTTGCGTCAGGCGAACGTCGAGGCGCTGCAGGTCGGCGTCGACCTGCACGCCGAGCGCGTCGATCGCGCTCCACTGCGCGTCGCTGTAGGGCAGCGTGACGCGCGGCGCTTCCCAGATGCGCCGCACCGACATGTGGTGCTCGAAAGTCGTTTCGCATTCGTCGATGTCGCCGCTAATCGGCGCCGCCGACGACGGCTCGGGCGAGCATGCGAGCGGGATGTGACCTTCGCCGGCGTAAAGGCCCGAGGTCGGATCGAGCCCGATCCATCCGGCGCCCGGGAGGTAGACCTCGCACCAGGCGTGCAGATCGGTGAAATCGACTTCGGTGCCGCTCGGCCCGTCGAGCGACTTGATGTCGCTCTTCAGCTGGATCAGGTAGCCCGAGACGAAGCGCGCGGCGAGGCCGAGATGGCGCAGCAGCTGCACCATCAGCCAGCCGCTGTCGCGGCACGAGCCGCTCGCGTTGACGAGCGTCTGCTCGGGCGTCTGCACGCCCGGCTCCATGCGGATGAGATAGGCGACGTCCTTCTGCAGCCGCTGGTTGATGCCCATCAGGAAGCCGCTCGTCGGACGCTCGGTGGTATCGATGCCGGCGAGGTATTGGGTGAAGCGCGGCGTCGCCGGGCCTTTGAGCAGAAAGGGCGCCAGCTCGACGCGCAGCTCGGGCTCGTAGGCGAAGGGGAACTTTTCGGCGCTCGGCTCGAGAAAGAAATCGAACGGATTGAGCACCGCCATCTCGGCGACGAGATCGACCTCGACGCGGAAGAAGGTCGTCTTCTCCGGGAAGACGATCCGCGCGAGGTAGTTCGACTGCGGATCCTGCTGCCAGTTGATGAAGTGCGTCGTCGGCTCGACGCGCATCGAGTAGCTCAGGATTCGCGTGCGCGAATGCGGCGCCGGGCGCAGGCGCACGACCTGCGGGCCGAGATGGATCGGCCGGTCGTAGCGGTAATGCGTAACGTGATTCAGCGCAACGTGAATTGACATGAAGGCTTTCGCGAAGCGGGAGGGTTGTCGGCTCGACAGCTGGCCGGGTGCCGGGCCGCCCCAAGACCGGCTGCGTCCCCTCGGGGGGCAGCGCCGCGGCGCAGCCGCAAGCGTGGGGGCCTCATTTCAGGCTGCGACCGGCACGAGGAAGTCGCGGCCGATCCCGGCACCCAGCGCGTTGACGCGCTCGAGGAACTGGGTCAGGTAGGCATGCAGCCCGGTGGCCAGGATCTCGTCGATCCGGCCGTAGCGCAGATCGGCCTCGAGCCGGCCGGCCAGGCGCAGCGTGTCGCCCGACTGGTCATTGGCGACTTGCTGCAGGTTCGTCACGACCTCATGCATGCAGGCGGCGAGCGAGCGCGGCATGTCGGGCCGCAGTATCAGCAGCTCGGCCACTTTCTCCGGGCGGATGACATTGCGGTAGACCTTGCGATAGACCTCGAAGCCCGACACCGACCGCAGCACCGCCGACCAGTGATAGAAGTCGAACTCGACGTCCTTGCCGCCAACTTCATCGGCACCTTGCGCTGGGCCCTGCACCGGCCCTTGCGACTGTGCTTGGGATTGCGCCTGACGGATGTTCGGCTCGCGCTCGCGACCGGGCCCGCTGCCGAAGCCGAATAGCTCGACGTCGACCGCGTGGAACTTGACGTCGAGCAGCCGCGCTGTGTTGTCAGCGCGCTCGAGGAAGCTGCCGATGCGCAGGAAGTGGAAGGCCTCGTCCTGCAGCATGGTGCCCACGGTGACGCCACGCGAGAGATGCGAGCGGAACTTGACCCACTCGAACGCTTCGCCCGGGCTTTTCTGGAACGCGTCATCGGCGACCATGCGCTGGAACTCGAGCCAGGTCTGGTTCTGCGTCTCCCAGACCTCGGTCGTGAGCGTGCCGCGCACGGCGCGCGCGTTCTCGCGCGCCGCCATCAGGCAGCTGCGGATCGACGAGCCGTTCGCCGCATCGCTCACCATGTAGTCGATGACGCTCTTCGGGGTCACCGCGCCATGACGCTTCGCGAAATCGCCGGTCAGCTCGCTGATGCTGAGCAGCCCGCGCCAGCCGCGCTCGGCCGCATCGTCGGACTGCGGCAGCAGCGACATCTGGTAGTTAACGTCGAGCATGCGGGCGGTGTTTTCGGCCCGCTCCATGTAGCGGGCCATCCAGAACAGGTGGTCAGCCGTCCGCGACAACATGGCCGTGTCCTTTCATGCCTCGAGGATCCAGGTGTCCTTGGTGCCGCCGCCCTGCGACGAGTTGACGACGAGCGAGCCTTCCTTCAGCGCCACCCGCGTCAGTCCGCCCGGCACCATCTGCACCTTCTTGCCGGACAGCACGAAGGGTCGCAGGTCGATGTGGCGCGGCGCGATGCCGCTCTCGACGAAGGTCGGGCAGGTCGAGAGCGCCAGCGTCGGCTGCGCGATGTAACGCGACGGATCGGCTTTCAGCGCGGCGCGGAAAGCCTCGATCTCGGCCGCCGTCGCCGCCGGGCCGACGAGCATGCCGTAGCCGCCGGCGCCGTGCACCTCCTTGACGACGAGCTCGGCGAGATGGTCGAGCACGTAGGCGAGATCGCCGGCCTCGCGGCAGAGGTAGGTCGGCACGTTGGCGAGGATCGGCTTTTCGCCGAGATAGAACTCGATCATCCTCGGCACATAGGGGTAGATCGACTTGTCGTCGGCGACGCCGGTGCCGATGGCGTTGCAAAGCGTCACGTTACCGGCGCGATAGGCCGAGAGCAGCCCGGCGCAGCCGAGCGTCGAATCGGGCCGGAACGCGAGCGGATCGAGGAAATCGTCGTCGACACGACGGTAGATGACGTCGACCCGCTTCGGGCCCTGCGTCGTGCGCATGTAGACGAAGTTGTCGTCAACGAACAGGTCCTGCCCCTCGACCAGCTCGATGCCCATCTGCTGGGCGAGAAAGGCGTGCTCGAAGTAGGCGCTGTTGTGCATGCCCGGCGTCAGGACGACGACCACCGGATCGTTGACCGCCGCCGGTGCGACCGAGCGCAGCGTCTCGAGCAGCAGGTCGGGATAGTGGGCGACGGGCGCGACGCGATGCCGGCTGAACAGCTCGGGGAACAGCCGCATCATCATCTTGCGGTTCTCGAGCATGTAGGAGACGCCGCTCGGCACGCGCAGGTTGTCCTCGAGAACGTAGTAGCTGCCGGATCCGTCGGCATTGGCGGCGCGGACGATGTCGATCCCCGCGATATGCGAATAGATGCCGCCCGGCACTTCGACGCCTTTCATCTCGGCACGGAACTGGGTGTTGCGGAGAATCTGCTCGGCCGGCACGACACCCGCCTTGAGGATCTCCTGGCCGTGATAGACGTCGTGGATGAAATGGTTCAGCGCCGTCACCCGCTGGCGCAGGCCGCGTTCCATCTCGCGCCACTCGTGCGCCGGGATCACCCGCGGAATGAGGTCGAAAGGAATGAGGCGCTCGGTGCCGTCGCCGTCCTCGTCCTTGGCACCATAGACGGCGAAGGTGATGCCGACACGGCGGAAGATGACCTCGGCCTCCTCGCGGCGCGAGCGCATCACCTGCGGCGGCTGCGAGGCGAGCCAGCGGTCGTAGCCGCGGTAGTGCTCGCGGACCGCACCGCCTTCGCCCCGCATCTCGTCGAAGCCCGCAACCATTCGAATGCCTCCAGAAGGTGAGGGTAGCAAAGTCCGCGCCACCGGCGATTCACTCGCCCGCGGCGGCGCCGGTGTAGTGACAGTAGCGGGGTGCCGCGTCGCACTCGCAGCGCCCCTCGGCGGCCCCGGCCGCGATCAACGCCAGGCACCGCAGGCCGGGCTCGCGACGATGGCAACGCTGCGCTCGCGATAGCGCGCGACGACCTCGGGCGCCGGGTGGCCGAAGCGATTACGGTAGCCGGCCTGGAAAACGGCGATCTTCGGCCGGACGGCCTCGATGAAGGCGACCGAAGGCGAGGTACGGCGCCGTGATGCGGGACGACCAGCACGTCGCACTGCAAGCCGCGGCCATGCGCGGCGACGAGCAAGGCTTCCTGCTCGCGCTCGATGTCGCCGCCAAGCAGGGCGCTTCGTCCGCCGCCGGAGATGCGCAGGACGCACGAGCACGAGCAGGGCCAGAGCGAGCGCAAGAGCAAGAAGCCGGGTCCGCCACGGCAGCGGCATGACGACGAGTGCCGCGGCGGCGAGGCCGGGGATCTGCGCCCAGAGCGGCGCGACCGGCATGACCCAGACGCGCCCGGGATCGCCGCGAGGCGCCCGAGCAGGCTGTCGAGCGCCCACCGCGGTGCCGCCGAGCGACCCCAGCGGCGCGAACACCGTGCCGAGCAGGGCGAGCGGCGTGACGACGAGTGTCGCCGCCGGGATGGCGACGAGGTTGGCGAGAAAGCCGACGAGACAGACCTGCTGGAAGAAGACCGGCGTCAGCGGCGTCAGACCGAGCGTCGCGATCACCTGCCTGCGCAGGTCGGTGCGAACATGGGCGAAGAGGCGTGCTCGCCAGCCGCGCCAGCCCGGCAGCAGCGAAGGCGGCGCGCTCGCTGCTGCCGGGCTGGCGACGATGCCATTAGCAAGCCGACCGCCGCGAACGAGAGCCAGAAGCCCGCCTGCGTCAGCGCCCACGGATCAAGGGCGGTGACGACGACGGCCGATGCAAGCAGCACGAGCAACCACGGCCAGCGCACGCCCGCGCTCCTGCAGCAGCGTCACCGTGGCGAGCAGGCGAACATCGTCACGTGCAGGCTGCTGATCGACATCAGATGCGCGACACCGGTGTTGCGAAAGAGGTCGCAGTGGTCGCGCTCGATCGCGCTCTGGTCGCCGACGGCGAGCGCGGCAAGCACGCCAGCGGCGCGACGGTCGGCGACGTTGGCGTAGATCGCATCGCGCACGCGCTGGCGCAGGCGCTCGACGGGAAATCCCGCCGCCTCGGCGAGCAGGAGCGGCGCCGGTGCGTCGCCCACGTGGCCGGTCGTGTACACGCCTTGCTCGAAAAGCTGCAATTCGTAGTCGAAGCCGTTCGGATTGAGGTTGCCGTGCGGCCGGCGCAGGCGCACCGGGAAGCGCCAGCACTGGCCGGCGCGCAGTTCACGCTGCGGCTGCGGCAGCGCCGCGTCCCCGGTGAAAACCGCTGTACCCGCCGAGTGCGATCAATTCCGGCAGGCCCGCGCGCTCCCGCACTTCGGGATCGATCGCGAAACGAAAGCGCAAGCCCCTCGGGCCCTGCTGCGGCAGGCCGGTGACGACGCCGCCGACGACGAGATCCTCGCCTTCAATCTCCGGCGGCAAGGAATCGCGAAGACGTCTCGTTGCGTGCCAACCCGAGACTGCGAAGCCGGCAAGCGCCGCGGCGGCGACGCCAAGCGCGACGCCGCGTCAGGCCAGGTGGCGCCAGAGCACTGCCGCAGCGAGCAGGAGAGCCGCGCTGGCGCAGGCCGCGACATAGGCCGACGGCGCCAACAGCGAACGCTCGTGCAACTGGATGCCGACGCCGGCCAGCCACGCCAGCAAGAGCGCGGCGATCCGCCTGCCGGTAGCCGGTGCTCGCGTCCCGGAAAGCGTAGATGCCGGGGTGTACGATCTGCGCCCTCCCCGCGCCCCCGAACCACCATGTCCTCGATCTACGACCGCCTCACCGATCTCGACATCTCCCTGCCGCCGCTTGCGATTCCTGCCGGCGCCTACGTTCCGTTCGTGCGCAGTGGCAACCTCGTGTTTCTTTCCGGCCATATCGCCAAGCGCGACGGCAAGGCCTGGGTCGGCCAGCTCGGCCGCGACATGACGA
>ODAK010001153.1_pt1 | contig 29398 bp, 27 predicted proteins | sample 1539591 | NCBI WGS metagenome assembly ODAK01 (sample SAMEA3539303, study PRJEB22396) | soil metagenome | biome: tundra; feature: field; material: soil | place: USA | collected 2010-05 | depth 0.15 m
GAAGGCCATTACACTCAAAACCTCTAATGGCGAACTGATCTCAGCAAAAAGTAAGAGAAATCCAGCGAGATTGCCAGCCAGACGGCAACCGAGATACAGCCGAGCACGATTCCCAAAGGAGTGCGGTGCCCTTCCTCCAGTTCATACACGAATTGGGCACCATCGGCAAAAGCAGTAAACGCGGTGCCAAACACTAGAACTTTGGGGTTTGTTGGCATTAGCTTCGCGCGTCGCTCTAGATAGCTCGTCAAAGTCCACGGCATGGGATTCGCCTCTCACGCAAGATTGTTGTCCTAGGAGGGCTCACTGTTCTGTGATGATGGTCACGTCTTGATTGTTGTTAGCAGGCCATAGCGCTCAAATTCCGACTTCTTTCGATTCACTTCACATCTGAGCGTTCGAGACTGGTCGGATGAGTGTGGAGGCGTTTGCGCTCATTGAGGGGCTGCTCCTCTGGCTCCTGTCGATGGCCTATCACCGAAAAAGGCGGGAGCAGCTCACTTAAAGCAAGGATTCTGTACGTGAGCGCCTGTTCTTGCTCGGCTTCATCAAAATGAGGGCGCGGGTGCTACCCATCCGCCCCGCCAAATGCGACAATAGAAGCTCTTCCCATGGCCACCTCTTTAACCTCTGCCTTTTCCCCGGAAACCCTCCGGCAGCACGGCCTTACGCCCGATGAGTTCGAGAAGATCAAGCAACTTCTCGGCGGCCGCGAGCCAACTCTTACCGAACTCGGCATTTTCAGCGTGATGTGGAGCGAGCACTGCTCTTACAAGTCGTCGCGCGTTCATCTCAAGCGCCTGCCCACGCGCAGCAAGATCGTGCTGCAGGGGCCGGGCGAAAACGCCGGCATCATCGACATTGGCGAGGGCTGGGCCTGTGCCTTCAAAATCGAGTCGCACAATCACCCTTCTTTCATTGAGCCCTTTCAGGGTGCGACCACCGGCGTAGGCGGCATTCTGCGCGACATTTTCACCATGGGAGCACGGCCGGTCGCGGTGATGGACTCGCTGAGGTTTGGGCCGATCACAAGGCCGGCAGGCGAGCTGCGCTCGGCCGGACAGCCGAAGGCGGCTGTCCCCACACAAACAATCCCCACACAAGCCGAGATCCACAAGAATCATTCCGTCTTCGAAGGCGTGGTCAGCGGCGTCGCTTCTTACGGAAACTGTTTCGGTGTCCCCAACCTCGGCGGCGAGACCAAGTTCGAACCCTGTTACTCGGGCAATCCGCTGGTGAACGCATTTGCGCTGGGTCTAGTCCGCAAGAATGAAATCTTTTATGCGAAGGCCGCCGGCGAAGGCAATCCCGTGATCTACGTTGGCGCGAAAACCGGGCGCGACGGCATTCACGGCGCGACCATGGCCAGCGAAGAGTTCAGCGAAGCTTCGGAAGCGAAGCGGCCAAACGTGCAAGTCGGCGACCCGTTCCTGGAAAAACTCCTGCTCGAAGCTTGCCTCGAAGCCATGCAAACCGGCGCGATCGTTGGCATTCAAGATATGGGCGCCGCCGGCCTCACATGTTCGACCTGCGAAATGGGCGGACGCGGCGGTGTCGGCATTGAGATCGAACTCGACCGCGTTCCGCAGCGTGAAACTGGCATGACCCCCTACGAGATCATGCTCAGCGAGTCTCAGGAGCGCATGCTGCTGGTGGCGCAAAAAGGACGCGAGGACGAAGTTTTCCGCGTCTTCGAAAAATGGGGACTCGACGCAGTCGAGGTCGGCACGGTCACAACCGGTAACAGGCTGCGGGTCTTGGAGCACGGCAAAGTCGTCGCCGAGATTCCAAATCCCGCGCTGACCGACGAAGCCCCGCTCTACAAACGCCCGCTGGCGCGATGGGAACCACCGGTGCCCCGCAAGATGCCGGAGGATCTCAAACTCGGCGGAGTCAGCGACTTCACTGCAAATCTAAAGCTAATGCTTGCCAGCCCGAATATCTGCGGCAAGCGCTGGGTGTGGCAGCAGTACGACCACATGGTGCAGACCAACACCGTCGAAGCGCCGGGGGCGGGCGACGCGGGAGTGATCCGCATTAAAGGCTCGCAACGCGGGCTTTCGATGGCACTCGACGGCAATGGCCGCTGGTGCTATCTCGATCCGCGACTGGGCGCGATGCACGCGGTCGCCGAAGCGGCACGCAAAGTGGCGTGCTCCGGAGCAACTCCGGTGGGCGCGACCAATTGCCTCAACTTCGGCAATCCCGAGAAGCCGCACATCATGTGGCAGTTCTCGCAAACCATCGATGGCATCACGAAAGCCTGCGAAGAATTGGAAATCCCCATCACCGGCGGCAATGTCAGCTTCTACAACGAGACGCTCGGCGAAGGCATTTATCCCACGCCCGTGCTCGGAGTGGTCGGAATTCTCGAAGACGTTCACAAAGCCGCGAAAATGCATTTCGCCGCGCCCGGACGCACGATCGTGCTATTGCGCGCGGGAGAAGCGGGCGATATCACCGATGCCGAGAGCGAGTTTGGCTCCTCGGAATACGCGAAGGAAATTCTGGGCACGTTGTGGGGATATCCGCCCGAGCTTGATCTGGAAAAAGAAGGCGGCCTGCAGCAGGCGGTCGTCGAATTGATCGAGCACAGCCTCGTGGATTCGGTGCATGACTGCGCCGATGGCGGCACGGCTGTCGCATTAGCGGAGAAAGCGCTGCCCAAGGGCATCGGCGCCCGGGTGAACCTAACCTCTGGGGGCTTGTTCGCGGAGTTTGCACTGTTTGGCGAAGATGCCAGCCGGATCGTGATCTCTTGCGACCCAGCGAACATTGCGCGAATCAAAGAAGTAGCGGAGAAACACGGCTCGGCTGCAGACGTCATAGGAGAAACGATTTCCGAGCGACTGGAAATCGCACTCGACGGTAAAGTTGTGATTTCCGCCCCGGTCTCGGAGTTGAGCGCAGCGTACGAAAGTGCTCTGGAATCGGCGTTGCGAACGGATCCGGAGCTAGTGGCGGCAGATTGAGTGTGTGAGAGATTGGGTTTTGCGCTAGAAGCTAGGAGCCAGAAGCTAGCAGCTAAAGCGCCAGGAGCGAAATTGCATATTTCCGACAAATTTCATGATGAATGCGGCGTGGTGGCGATCTTCGCCCATCCTGAGGCTGAGAAACTGGCTTACCTGGGTCTGCACGCCCTGCAGCATCGCGGCCAGGAATCGGCCGGCATCGTCACGTCCGACGGTTTGACTTCGCACGCGCACAAGGCCATGGGCTCGGTCGCCGATATCTTCACGGAAGATGTCCTCTCGAAAATGCGCGGCACTCTGGCCATCGGCCATACGCGCTACTCCACAGCCGGAGACTCTGCGCTGCTGAATGCGCAACCGATCCTGGTGCAATCCAACAAAGGATCGATCGCCGTCGCCCACAACGGAAATCTCACCAACGCACAACAGGTGCGTGCGCGACTGGAGAGTCAGGGCTCGATTTTTCAAACCAACAGCGATACCGAAGTCATCGTTCATCTGATCGCGCTTTCCAAGGAGCACACCCTCCCAGAAGCCGTGGCCGATGCTCTGCGGCGGGTCGAGGGCGCGTTCTCACTGGTAATGATGAGTAACGACCGCGTCTTCGCGGTGCGCGATCCCCGCGGATTCCGCCCGCTGGCCATGGGCCGTATCCCAGCGCTGGAGGGACAGAAGCAGGACACAGTCGTCTTCGCCTCCGAAACCTGCGCCTTTGACCTGATCGGCGCCGAGTACATCCGCGATGTGAAACCGGGCGAACTCATCGTCGTCGGCCCGGAAGGAATCAATTCGCGCTTCTACTCAACCGCCGCGCCGCAATCGAGTTGCATCTTCGAGCACGTGTATTTCTCGCGCCCCGACAGCCTTGTCTTCGGCCGCGCGGTACAGACCAGCCGCGAGGAACTCGGCCGCCAGTTGGCTCGAGAGGCGGGCGTCGATGCCGACCTTGTGGTCCCCGTCCCGGACTCAGGCGTAACGGCTGCGGTCGGCTATGCTGCTGAGAGCGGGCTCCCCTTCCGCTTCGCGCTGATCCGCAACCACTATGTTGGACGAACCTTCATCGAACCCAGCCAGAGCGTGCGCGACTTTGGCGTCAAGCTGAAGCTGAATCCAGTCCGCTCGCTGCTGCAAGGTAAACGCGTCGTGCTGATCGATGACTCGATCGTCCGCGGCACTACTAGCCGGAAGATTGTGCGCATGATCCGCAGCGCTGGGGCGAAGGAAGTGCACATGCGCATTTCCTGTCCGCCCACGATCTCGCCCTGTTATTACGGCGTCGACACGCCTTCGAAAAAGCAGCTCATCGCCGCCAACAAGACCGTCGACGAGATTCGCGACTACATTGGCGCAGATTCCCTGGCTTACCTCTCTCTGGAAGGCCTCAAGAAGGCTTGCGGTGAGGGAGAGAAGATCTCGTATTGCTCGGCTTGTTACACGGGCAATTATCCAACCGACATCATTGATGTCGAGGAGATTCAGCCAGCAGCGGTGCGGCGGTAACGATACTCACGGCCGCGGTTTCCGGGCCTGTGCAACCCGCGGGATAGACTGCAAATCCGGCCGGATTTTCACGTCATCCCAGCCATCGAGCAGATGCTTCGTCTTGTCCGCCATGCTGCCGCTTGTCTCCATGATGAGCCAGCCGCCGGGACGCAGGGCGCTGCGCGCCTGAGGAATCATCCGCGCGATCACTTCGACTCCGGTGGGTCCGGCAAACACAGCGTTGCGCGGCTCAAACTTGCGAACCTCCAGCTGCACCTGATCCTCTTCTGATTCCCCAACATACGGCGGGTTGGAAACAACGAAATCCAAGTCGTCAAGGTTGAGACCTTCCAGCAGATCTGACTGGCGAAACTGGATGCGGTGATCCAGTTGATGCCGGGCTGCATTGGCGCGCGCAATTTCCAGCGCCGCGGCAGATACGTCGGTAGCATGGATTTCAGCCTGAGAAAATTCTTTGGCAAGTGCCAGGGCGATGCACCCCGAACCGGTCCCGACGTCGAGAAAACGGACCGAGTGGGGCGGGCGCTCTCGCCCGCCAACCCCGTCCTCAGCAGCCAGTTCAAGCACCGTCTCGATCACGTGCTCTGTCTCGGGGCGCGGAATGAGCACCGCCGGACTGACAATCAAATCCATGCCCCAGAATTCCTGATGCCCAGTGATGTATTGCGCCGGAACGCCTCGTGCTCGTTCGCTGATGGCGGATTCGTAGCGCGCCTGTTCTTCGGCGTTCAACTCGCGTTCAGAATGAGCGAAGAGATAAGCGCGATCGACACCAAGAGTGAACATAAGGAGCAACTCCGCATTCAGCCGCGGCGACGGAACTTGGTCATTGGTAAGGCGGGCGATGGCGGAGGTAAGCGCTTGCTTAAGCTGCACTGGTCTGTTTCACCACGGAGGCACTAAGAGATTGTGATCGGGACGAAAACAAATCCGGCTGCGAATTCTTACTCCGGATTAGTTCCACCCTGCTGCCACTGATACCCAAGGTAGATCATCTGCCCAATGTGATGCTGCATGTGCGCGGCACATTGCATGATCATGTCGAGGCGCGTTTTGGCATCCGTGCCAGCACCTGAATATTCCGCTGACCAATCCTCAGACGACTGCGCACCGATGGTTTTCACGACCATAGCCACCGCATCATCGAAGCGTTTCAACGCCTCTGCTTTCGAAGGCGGATTCGGGTCGTTGAATTCCCGAGGACGGTCGCGAACATATCCAGTCCCGGCGATCTGCGCGCCAATGTAGTAATTCAAGTTGCCCGTCAGATGCAGGACCAAATGGCCGAAGCTGTTTCCGTAGGGGAATGGCTTCTGCCAGAACTGTCTCTCAGTGAGCGGCTCGGCCAGCGCGCGAACGCGGGCCGCATTCGCAAGGTATCGGCTCGCGAGAACGAGTACTAGAGTCCCTTCGAGTTTGGGCATATTCGCTCCCACGTCGCGGGCGCGCACGCCCACGTGCCTCATCTAAACCGCGGTGGCCGCTTCCTGTTTCAGTTTTTCCGCCTGGTAGTGCGTGGTAAGCGCCTCGATCAGCGGCTGCAGTTTGCCGTCCATCACAGCTTCCAGTTGATGGATGGTGAACCCGATGCGGTGATCAGTTAGCCGGTTCTGCGGGAAGTTGTATGTACGAATCTTCTCGCTGCGGTCGCCGGACCCAACCATTGCTCTTCGTTCTTTCGCCAGCGCCTGCTGCTGCTTCTCCATTTCAAGTTCGTAGAGCCGGGAACGCAGCACGCGCATACCCTTCTCGCGATTCTTGATCTGCGATTTTTCGTCCTGGCAACTCACGACCGTATTGGTCGGAATATGCGTAATGCGGACGGCCGAGTAAGTGGTATTCACGGATTGCCCACCGGGTCCGGAGGAGCAGAATGTATCGATGCGCAGATCCTTGGCTTCGATCTTGATGTCCACGTCCTCGGCTTCAGGCAGCACCGCAACCGTAACGGCCGATGTGTGGACGCGTCCCTGCTGCTCGGTGGCCGGCACACGCTGCACGCGGTGCACGCCGCTCTCATACTTCAATTGCGAGAAGACGCGGTGACCTTCAATGATCGCGATGACTTCCTTCAGCCCTCCGGCCGACGATTCCGAAGACGAAAGCACCTCGACCTTCCAGCGTTGAGTTTCCGCGTACCGCGTATACATCCGAAAAATTTCTGCTGCGAAAAGTGTGGCTTCGTCTCCGCCAGTCCCCGCACGGATTTCCAGGATGATGTTCTTCTCGTCGTTCGGATCCTTGGGCAGGAGCAGGACTTTCAGGTCCTCCTCCACCGTTTTCACTCGGCCTTCCAGTTGATTGAGTTCATCCTGAGCATAGGCGCGCATCTCAGGATCTTTTTCGTCGGCCAGCATGGCCTTGCTCTCTGCGATGCCCTTGGTCAGATCCTTGTATTCGCGGTACTTTTCGACGGTCGGCGCAATTTCGGCATGCGCCTTGGCGGTCTTCTGGTATCTCGCCGAATCGTTCACGATATCCGGCGAGGCCAGAGCATTGGTCAGCTCTTCGTAACGGCTTTCGATTTGGTCCAGTCGTTCAAACATTGGAATCTTTCGTAGAGACGTAGCTTGCTACGTCTCGGTTCGCCCGCGGCCCGGTTCACGCCACGGGCAAGAGAGACGTAACCAGTTACGTCTCTACGGCATTGTAGTGTTGTGAGGAAGCAGAGCGAAAGTATGCGCGGCGGGACCGCTAGGCAATCACCAACTCGCCCCCGCGCTCTTTTTCGAGCGACATGGCCTGATCCAGGGCGGTGATGGCGCATTGCGCCATCTCGTCAGACGGAGGCTTGGTGGTAATGCGCTGCAGCCACAGCCCAGGCGCGGTCATCAACGCAAACAACGATCCGCGATGCTTGGCCGCAAAACGAATAATCTCGTACGAAACTCCAGCAATCACGGGCAGCAAAACGATGCGCGAGGCAAAGCGGGCCCAGAACGTGGTATACGGGATCAGCATGTAGAAGCCGATCGAAATCAACATCACCGTCATCAGGAAGCTCGTGCCGCAGCGCGGGTGATACGTCGAGTACTTCTGCACGCTGGCGGTGTTGAGCGGGTCGCCATTTTCGAAAGCAAAGACCGTCTTGTGCTCGGCGCCGTGATACTCATAGACGCGCCGAATGTCCTTCCAGAGCGATACGCCCCAGATGAAGAGGAGGAACAGCAGAAGGCGGATCCCGCCGTCGATCAGATTGAAAACAATGCGGCCGCCCAGAGCGGGATCGATCTTCTTGAGTTCCGTCGCCGCCAGCAGCGGAACGTACTTGTACATGAAAATGAAAAACGCCAAAGAGATCAGGAGATTCCCCGCCGCCAGCCAGTTGCTCACCGTGGCAGCCTTGTCGCGCGACTGGGAAGATTCCTTCGCGGTCCGCGGTGGCGGGGCAGCCGCGGCTGTCTCCACAGAACCTTTCCCTTCACCTTCCTGCATCATGTCTTCGATGGCAACGTTCGCCGAGAACCGCAGCGCGCGGTAGCCTAGATTCATGGCATAGCCGAGCGTCATCACGCCGCGCACAATGGGCCAAGCCATCCACTTATGCTTCTCTGAGGGCCGGTCGAGCGGTTCACTCATGGTCACGACTTCGCCCGAGGGTTTGCGGCAAGCGATCGCCCACGCGTGCGGAGAGCGCATCATCACGCCCTCGAGCACGGCTTGTCCGCCGACCAAGGTCTCTTCCCCGCTTTCAAGGGCGGGAAGCAGTTGCACGGCGGCAAGGAATCGCAAGTAGTTGATCAGTTTACGCACGAGAATTTAGATGCTCCTAACAGAATCACGACGCACCTCTTAGGGTATCACATGCCGAGTCTCGGCTGGGTAGGGTCGCGTGCAAGCTAAGTACAAGCAACCGCAAGGGTTAGGATGAACACAGACCTAGGCAGGCGCTTCGCGTGAGGCCTGCGCCGGCTCCCTGCGTTAGGATCGGAGATTCATGCACCGGTTGGCCACAGCTAGCGAAGCCATTGCCGCCACCACGAAGAAGCTGCTGAAAACTGGGATCGTCGCCGACTACCTGAAGTCGCGCACCGTAGACGAGGCAGCCGTGTCAGCAGTCTTCCTTTCGGGGAGGGCGTTTCCAGCTTGGGAGGAAACGACTCTTCAACTCGGCGGCCGCTCGCTTTGGCAGATTGTCTCGGATCTTTCCGGGAAGGATGAAGCCTCAATCACCGCCGCCTACCGCCGGCACGGCGATCTGGGAGCCGTCGCAGGCGAGGTCCTCACCGAACGCGCGGGTCAAGGCTTGGACGTGCTGGAAGTGGAGACCACGTTTCGCCAGATCGCCGCCGCACGCGGCCCAGCACCGAAAGCCGCTATCGTGCGCGACTTGCTTTCGCGTGCTACCCCGCTCGAAGCCAAGTACATCATCAAAATTATCACCGGCGATCTGCGCATCGGACTCAAAGAAAGCCTCGTCGAGGAAGCGATTGCCCGAGCCTACAGCGGGACACTAATCGAGGTGCAACGCGCCAACATGCTCCTCGGAGACATCGGCGAAACCGTGCGCATGGCGTCCGAGGGAAGGCTCGCCGCAGCGGAAATGCGACTCTTCCATCCGTTGGGATTCATGCTGGCGAGTCCGATCGCCTCGCCCGAAGAGGGCTTGAGTTACTTTGCGGAAGCCGCGGTGGAAGACAAGTACGACGGCATCCGCGCCCAGGCTCATGTAGCGAACGGCGAGGTAAAGTTCTTCTCGCGCACGCGCGACGAAATCACAGACTCGTTCCCCGAGCTGCCAGACGCTCTCGCGGAGCTGCGGCAGTCCGCCATTCTGGATGGAGAAATCGTGGCGTGGGACTATCAGGTCAAACGCGCGCGGCCCTTCGGCGTCTTGCAGCAGCGCCTCGGTAGAAAGAAAGTCAGCGACAAGATGCTGCGGGAAACTCCGGTCGCGTTCCTGGCCTTCGACGTGTTGTATTCCGGAGGCGAGTTGGTGATGGACCGTCCGCTGCGCGAGCGCGCGAAGATCCTCGATGAGTTGCTGATGGAGAATAGTCGGTCTCCTCAGGGAAACGAGGCACCCCCCCGGAAATCAGGCAAGCCAGGATCCCAAGGCAAGCTGTCTTTCGGAGATAAAGAAGAATCTGTAACCGCTCACATCATTCGTGCCCCGGTATTTCGCGCGTCATCCCCCGCAGAACTGGAGGAACTGTTTGCCGCGGCTCAGGACCGCGGCAATGAAGGCCTGATGATCAAAGATCTCAACTCCGCCTACACGCCCGGCAGGCGCGGAAAGTCGTGGCTCAAGATGAAGCGCGAACTGGCCACGCTCGATGTCGTCGTGACTGCGGTCGAGTACGGACACGGCAAGCGCGTGGGCGTCCTGAGTGATTACACCTTCGCCGTTTGGGATACGAGTAAAGACCGACTGGTGAACATCGGCAAAGCCTATTCCGGCCTGACCGACGCCGAGATCGCCGAGATGACGCGATGGTTCCTCGATCACACCCTGGAAGATCAGGGATTCCGCCTGGTCGTCGAGCCGAAGATTGTCCTGGAAGTAGCTTTCAACAACTTGATGAAGTCCGACCGCCACGAAAGCGGATACGCCCTGCGCTTCCCGCGAATCGTGCGCCTCCGGCCGGACAAGTCACCTGAAGAGGCGGATACGATTGAACGCGTGCGGGAACTTCCAGTCTCTACTGTCTGACGCAGACTCCCTTTCTGAAGCAGCGACTGCTGGGCGAGTAGGCGAGTAGTAGCCCATGTCCTGCACCACGGAGTAAGCCCCGCTCCCCTGCGTCAGCAGCAACACTGACGCCAGGCAGAGCAGGGCTCTATCCTAATGAAATAACCGTTTCATTTTCCGACGACGAGGACCACGAAGCTGTCGGGGAGCATCGGAGGCCGAGGACGAGGATTGTCCGCAGTCGCCGCAGGTCGAGGCCCGAACTCCGCGGTCACCACGAACACATTGTGCGTCTTGGAATCGAGCGCCATTGTGCGCGCTCCCTTCTGTGTCGTCACGTTCTCGGGAGTGAACTTGCCCGGCGATTCTTCTTTCACGACGGTGAGCACGCCGTCACCGCCGCAGGAGGCGAACGCCAGCCCGGTGTCGGCATCGAATGCGGTTGCGTCCACGCCCTCGCCAATGGCCGGCGTGGCCAGCACCTTTCCGCTATCCGCATCGACCACCGCCATCATTTTGTTATCGCAGCCCACGTACAGGCGCCGGTTCTTGCGGTCGATCGAGAGTCCGCTGGGCTCGGTGCACGGCGCCAGTGGCCACTTCGCTTTGACCTCCAGCTTGTTCGGATCGATCGCCACCAGTTCGCTCTTGTCCTCGATGTTGACGAAGATCTCGCCCTTCGCATCGCTGGCCGCGAACTCCGGCTTGCCATCCAGTTTGATCGTGCCTAGCACTTTCCCGTTGGTCGCATCGATGGCCGTCGAATCCTGACTGCGCCCGTTAAAAGTAAACACCCTCTTCGTCGCCGGATCGTACAGAATGGCGTCAGGATTCTCGCCCACCTTCACTTTGCTGCTGGTCGCCAGCGTCTTGATGTCGAAAATGCTGACTGTGCCTTCGCGGCCGTTGCTCGTGAACCCCTTTCCCAACTCTGGCGCCAATGCGATGCCATGCACGCCCTGCGTGTCGGCGATGTCACCAACCGTCTTGCCTGAATCCGCATCGAGCACCATGACGTGCGTGCCGCGGGAAATGTACACGTGCCGCGCCTCGGGGTCGACGGTCAGATAATCCCACCCTCCTTCACCACCGACTTTGTATGTTGTGACTACGTGGTATCCCGAACCAGCCGCGGCCAAAGCCACTGCCGCCAGGGACACACTGATGATGGATACCAACCACTTGGACTTCATTCGCATCACTTCCTCCTCGTAACTCTTTGGAATCGCGATGCCCTTCCGGGGCCCCTTCCCAAGTCGTGCACCGCGTTTTTTGCATCGAACCCGGTAGGATTCGAACCGAAGTAACTTTACCTCATTTCGAAGGTGATCCTAGACTCTTCTATATATGGACGTGTTCCGGCCACCGTTTTCGAACCAAGCACCACAATCGGAACCCGCGTCCGTGGCCGATCCGCGCCTGCAGCCCACGCCAGACTTCGGCACGCTGGGCCCCGGCTCCGATCTGGACGACGGTGGACCTATCTCGAGACCGGGCTCACCTGGATGGCAGAGGAACCCGAGACGATTCGGCCCGCTCTTCGCAGTGGCTCTCGGAATACTCCTCGCAGTTCTGACCGCAAACGCCGGCAATGCTCATGCTGCCTGGTCGCGCTTCACCAGTCTTTTTTCCGTGCCCGCAGCCCCTCTCACCTCCGCCAAGGATTCCCGCCAACTCGATCGCATGAAACCACAAAAGCAAGCTGAGGCTCTGCTGGAACTCGCAGTTGGCCGCAGCGACGGCGCCGTCGACCAGATTTCGTCCCGCGTCGATCGCTGGCAGGGAAAAGTAAAGTGGAATCCGCAGATCGCGACCCTCACCACCGCCGCGCTCAACTCCAACGACATGCGCGTGCGCGAGTCCGGTATCGAAGTTGAACTTGCCGCTTATGGACTGGCTAAGAATTCCGCCAGCCTCGACTACGTGTTGAAGAGCGCCGAATCTTCCAATCACGCGCAGAAGATCTGGGGACTGTGGGCGCTCGGCTTGATGGCAAACCGCGGCGTGGAAACGGACCGCGTGGTGCAAGTCTTGACCACTCATCTGAAAGATACCGATGAAGACTCGCGACGTTGGGCCGTCGAAGGCCTGGCACTCGCCGGCTCGACGCAGACGATCGAGCCACTGCTGAAGACCATGCACGACGATCCCTCGGCCATAGTACGTGAGAGAGCCGCATGCAGTCTCGCCGAGGCCGGCATGTTCACGCACGAGCAGCGCCTCTCCGCGGTTCCGAAACTGCTGAACTACACCGACGATCCCTCGCTCGATGCCCAGACGCACAACTGGGCCTTCCAGGCGCTGCATGACATCACCGGCCAGCGCTTACCCAACGACTCCAACGCCTGGCGGAGCTGGTACCAGTCTTCGAGAGTCGACTAAACATCGATCAGTTTGGTTCCTGCCGTAGAAGTCTTTGTCAGCGCTCACAGTCTGTGAAACAATCCAGCACCGAAGGGAACTCCGCGACGAGGCCCATGGAAAAACTGAGCGTAGTTGTTGCTCTTACCACAAGAGAGAACGATTACCAGGCAGAACAAGCCGTCGCCGTGACCGAAATGGCCACGCGACTCGGCGCGAACATTCAGATCATCTACGCCGACAACGACGCCGTGAACCAGACTCAGCAACTCATCAAGATCATTCAGGACCCGGCGCAGCATCCCACCGCGATCCTGGTCGAACCCGTCGGGACCGGGATGCCGCAAGTCGCGAAAGCGGCGGTTGCAGCCGGCATCGGGTGGGGAATCATCAACAGCGATCCCGACTACATCGCCGAGCTTCGTCGTGGAGGCGAGGTCCCGGTCTTCTCGGTCAGCACCGACCAATCCGAAGTCGGACGAATCCAGGGGAAGCAACTTAGCGTCCTCGTTCCTGAGGGAAACGTTCTTTACATCGAAGGCCCCTTCAACAGCACGGCGACTCAGCAAAGGACGAAAGGGATGCTCTCCACGAAGCCAGCCGCCGTCGTACTGAAAACGCTGAAAGGCGACTGGACCGAGCGCAGCGCGCACAACGCGGCAAAATCCTGGCTCTCCCTCGGATCCTCGCGCGACCTTCAAATTCGAGGCGTCATCTGCCAGAACGATGCCATGGCCATGGGCGCCCGAAAAGCCTTCGTCGACCTCACAGAAAAGGATCGCGAGCGATGGTTGAGCATTCCCTTCACAGGCTGCGACGGTGTCACCAAAACTGGCCAGGACTGGGTTCGTCGTGGACTCTTGAAGGCCACGATTATCACCGCCCCAGCAGCGGGAACCGCTCTCGAACTCCTGGCGAAAGCCGTCAATGCCGGTTCCATGCCCCCCGATCACACCTTGATCCCGCCCAAGTCGTTCCCCGCGATCGCAGAACTACAGGGAAAGAGCCAGAAGGCCAGGGGGTAGAACTGATCTGCCGCACCACCGTGGAAGAGCGGCCCTTCTAGGGCCGCGTAAGGCATGTGGAATCAGTGAGGGCTTCAGCCCCCGTGGTCGCTTCGCTTGTTCGTTGATGGACGCGCTTCTCCACAACCTCTTCAGCCATGCCGCCAGTAAAGGCCCGCTTTGGGGTCGCGCAGCGCTTTGAGCGCTGCGATAAAGCTTCCTTCCATTTGGGGCTTCAGAGAGTGCATGAGAACCGGATTTCTGGGAGAACGATGGAACAAACACCACCAAAATCCAGCCGCGAAGCGGCGGCATGTGATAGCCCGGCACGTAAGTGCCGGGTAGGGTGTGGGACGAGAGAGCGAGTCCCGAAGGGACGACACCAGTTCTCACGCACACTCTTCAGCCCCTGAGGCCCACTCTCTCCTCACTCCGCCATCTTCGCCACGTGCACTTCAAACCCAGTCTTCGGCAGCAACGAGGTCAGCGAAAACGCCTTAAATCCGTCGCCAGTGATTTCCGTGTGACGGTAGATTCCCGGCTCGCTCTCGATCATCTCCCTCCGCCCTTCCATGTCGGCCAGGAAGGCCTGCGCCTGGCTCACGCCGACTTCCACTTCCTTCGCACGCGTGACCACCGCCTCCGAAGCGTACGAGCGCACCAGCTTGGGCCAGTATTTTTCCAGCAGATCCGTGCTGGCAAACATATCCGCCCAGATGATGCGCCCGTTCACCGCCACCACAACCCCCACGGCATTGCGATCCCGCAGCTGCCGGATCAGGCTCTGGTAATTCTGCTCAATCGGCTTCGCAACCGAGTCCACCTGCCGCTTGACTGCCTCGTTTTCATTCACCTTGGCGTACGAAGACGTACTGCTGATCTCGGTTGCCACTTCGGGAGCGGCCGCCGCGACCTCGACCGTCACCATCTCCGACTGCTGCTTACGCACTTCTGCCCACACCTGGTTCTGGTCCTTCTCGGCCATCGCCTTGGCGCGCACCGAAGGCTGCGCCATCATCGCCATCGGAGGCTGCCCATGCTTTACGGGACCGCCGACAACCCCGCCATACATTGCCTCCGAAGCCCCGAAATTGTTGCTCGTCGCCACCCACCGTCCCGGCTCTACGCAGAACACGCTCAAGTCCACCGGATCGCTCTCCGCCGGAACAATGCGGTCTTTCCCGATCACACGATCCTGCTTGCCTCCTGTGACGATCTCCCCGGCCAACAATAACAACGGCCGCTTGGAATTGTTCACCAGCACCAACCGGTTCACCTGCGCGCCCTCGCTCCGAATCGCCGGCGTGGGATGCCGCCGAATCAGCCCCTGCACATTGCCTGCCTCGGTGACCACGACTTCGCCGGACCGCAACCCTTCATCCAGAGTCATAAACTCTCCAGTCGGGTAGCTCTTCGCCGCGACCACAGGAAACACCGTCAGATTGCCATGCCGGATCGGCTCCAGTACTTTGTAGCCCGGCGGCGGACTCACCTCGCCCGCCCGCGCCTCGCGCCGGTCCACGACACACACGCCAGCCACCGTTATCAACAACGCCATTGCCAAGAAACTCTTCGGATTCAATCTCGGATTCATAAGTCGCCCCTCCGCCATTCGGATGAGCGCGGGACTGCTCCCAGAATGCGGGTGCCCCGTTTCTCGCGTCCTTTGCGAGAAGTGGGGATTTTGCGTGGCCGCGCCGCCCATCTCGACTCTGACGGAAGAACGACACCAGCCGCCCGCCTTGCGGACAAAATTCGCATCTCGGGCGACTCGGAGGAGTCTCGTTTTAGGCATTCCAAGCTCCGAAATCAGCTCGCGCAATCCCGCCCGCTACTATTCCCCTGTAAAATTGAATCAGCGATTCTGGAGCCACTTCCGCATTGTCTTTTCTCGACCAACTGAACCCGCAGCAGCGTGAAGCCGTCGAAACCACCGAAGGCCCCGTGTTGATCCTCGCCGGCGCCGGCAGCGGCAAAACGCGCGTCATCACCTACCGCATCGCCTACCTGATCGAACACAAAGGCGTCATGCCGGAATCCATTCTGGCGATGACCTTCACCAACAAGGCCGCCGCCGAAATGGGCGAGCGCGTCGAAAAACTCGTAGGCGGCCTCAGCATCGCCAAGCCGGTCATCTCAACCTTTCATTCGTTCTGCGTGCGCGTGCTCCGGCGCGACATCGAAGCCATGCGCATCCCCTCGACCACGCCTGGGAAGCCGCCCATTGGACACACCAAGAATTTCGTCATCTATGACGAGAGCGACCAGCAAGCCGTCGTCAAAAGCGTGATGAAGCGCCTCGGCCTCGACGACAAGCAACTCACACCACGCACCGTCCTCGGCCGCATCTCCTGGGCGAAGAACCACATGCTCGATCCGCAGGAGCTTTACCTGCAATCCGCTGACCCCAAGACCGAAAAGATTGCACATCTCTACGAGGAGTACCGCAAAGAACTACGCAAAGCCAATGCCCTCGACTTCGACGATCTGCTGCTGGAAGCGGTCCGCCTGCTGAAGTCCGCGGCGCACGTGCGCGACTACTACAACCGCCGCTTCCAGTATCTGCTCATCGACGAATATCAGGACACGAACCGCCCGCAGTACGAACTCATGCGCATGCTCGCAGGAGAGCGTCACAACGTCTGCGCGGTCGGCGATGAAGACCAGTCGATCTATTCCTGGCGCGGCGCCGACATCCGCAACATTCTCGAGTTCGAACAGGATTTCCCCGAGGCCAAGATCATCCGCCTCGAGCAGAATTACCGTTCTACACAAAACATTCTGCAGGCAGCATCAGCCGTCGTTGCCAACAACATTCGCCGCAAAGGAAAGAACCTCTGGACCGCGCGCCAGGGCGGCACCAAGATTGGATACTACGAAGCCCCCGACGGCGAGAACGAAGCCCTCTTCGCCGCCGACCACATCGCCAAGTATTTGCGCGAAGCGACCGAAAAAGGCGAGACTCCGCGCGCAGCGGTGCTCTACCGCACCAACTCGCAGTCACGATTGTTTGAAGAAGCGATGCGCCGCTACGGCTTGAAATATCACGTAGTCGGCGGATTCTCCTTCTACGAGCGCTCCGAAATCAAAGACCTGATCTCCTACCTCAAAGTCATCCAGAATCCCGACGACACGATTTCCCTGCTGCGCGTTATCAACACCCCCACCCGCGGCATCGGCAAAGGCACCATCGACACCCTGGAACGCCTCGCCCTCGAAACCGGCCTGTCACTCTGGGGCGCGATCGGGGAAGCCATCCGCCGCCAACTCCTGCCGCAACGAGCCCTGTTGTCGCTCAAGAATTTCCAGCAGCTAATCGAAGACGCAAGAGCGATGCTGGCGGGAAGCTTCGCCGAGCAACTGGAAGGAAGTGAACGTGTTTCCGCGGGCGACTCGCCCGCGCAAGCGCCGGAATCAGCACAGCCCGTGTGGGGACAGCCGCTGTCGGCTGTCCAGCAGGGCGAAACCCTGCCGTCTTCTAGTGCCGACGAATCGGACCCCGAAGACGCTACAGCCTTCGATCCGAATGAATTCGGAAATTTCTCCTTCGACTTCGGCGCCCCCGACAGTAGCGCTGGCGTCCCGCCAGCGAAAGATGAAACAAGACCGCCAGATCCCCAAATCGGCTCAACTCCCGATTCCTTTCCCGCGCCTACCGTCAACACCGCCGACCTCCTGAAATTCCTGATCGACCGCACCAACTACATCAAACTCCTCGAAGAAGAAGACACACCCGAAGCCTTCTCTCGCATCGAGAACCTGCGCGAACTGGTCAACGCCGCCATGGACTCGCGCGACCGCGCCGAAAGCCTCGACCAATTCCTCGACCACGCCGCCCTGGTCGCCGACGCCGACGATTACGACGCCCGCGCCCAGATCACGCTCATGAGCCTGCACGCCGCCAAGGGCCTCGAGTTCCCCTTGATTTTCCTAAGCGGCCTGGAAGAAGGACTCTTCCCGCACTCCCGCACCATGCTCGTCCCCGAAGACATCGAAGAAGAGCGCCGCCTCTGCTACGTCGGCATGACCCGCGCCATGGACCAACTCATCCTGACCCGCGCCGTCTACCGCCGTAGATACGGCACCGACCTCCCCGAAGCCAGCGTCCCCTCAAGATTTCTGGAAGAAGTCCCCGCCCCGCTGCTAGAAGAATTGGGAACCAGAAGAACTCATGTGGGGACAACGACTCGTGTAGGGACGGGCGCATTCGCCCGTCCAGGTGTGCGAAGCCCAGCCTACGAATCCGAAGCCACCCACTACTCCTACGAAGACGAAGACCAAAGCACAGCCTGGCACGCTGGAGACACCAGTCGAGGCCAGCCGAGCGCTCCGAAGCCAACGGCCCCCGCTCGTCCCTACAACTCCATCGAAAACATCGCCGAGTTCTTTGCCAGCCGCGGCAAAAAGTTCACCGTCCCCAAAACGCCGGTCGCAGAACCCACCGGCAAGCGCGGATTCCGCCCCGGCCAGAAGGTCCGCCACCCTAAATATGGGGAAGGAACGGTCTACCAGCGCGAAGGAGAAGGCGAAGAAGCCAAGATTACGGTACAATTTCCTCGCTTCGGCTTAAAGAAACTGGTAGAGAAGTACGCCCAACTGGAACGCGCATAACCACGCCCCAGGCACGACCCATGTGGGGACAGCCGCCTCGGCTGTCCAGCCGAGCAAAGCGAGGCGAATCGAGCACGGAACCAGCCGCGAAGCGGCGCAAGAGTTCAGCCCACGGCGTAAGCCGTGGGAGCAAGCCACACGAGATTTCAGCCCCCGAAGGAGCCTGCCCTGAGCGGAGCCGAAGGGGCGGAAGAACCCGAGGCGCAAACCGCCCGGACATTCGCACGACAGAAGAGGACGTTCACAGCATTCATGGCAAACACATCGAAGTTAACGAAGGAAGAACGCAAGAAAGCCAAACGGACCGCCCGCAAGAAACGTAAGGCGGAAAAACCGCTCAAGCCCCGCGATTATCCCCGCGGATCGAAAAAGCCCAAGGTCAAGAAACTGGCCCGCGGTCAGGCGAAGCGGTAAGACAGCCCAGAACTCGTGTGGGAGCGGGCGACTCGCCCGCTCCGTCGCGAAGCGACGTGGAGTTGTTCAGCTAACTGCTAAGTGATAATTGGCTGAGAGCCCGTTCTCCAGGAGACCACAACCGCTTGTCACAAGCCACGGAACCCGCCGAAGTCATCCGCACCTCCGACAAACAGATCTTCTGCTGCAAGTCCATCGACAAGCTGATCACCGAATCGGAGGCGCCGGGCCAGCGCCTGCAGAAGACGCTTGGGCCCTGGTCGCTCACGGCCTTAGGGATCGGCGCGATCATCGGCTCCGGCATTTTTGTGCTCACCGGAACGGCGGCCGCCGGAGAGTATTTCCAGGCACCTTCCATCCTGCATGCCCAGGCGCTCGACGTAATCGTCAACTTTCTCCGTACCGGCAGCACGGCGGGAGCGCTCATGCACGGACGCCCGCCCGCCGGACCATCCATTGCGATTTCATTCTTACTGGTAGCGATTGCCTGCAGTTTTGCCGGCCTGTGCTATGCCGAGCTCGCGTCGATGATCCCCATCGCTGGCAGCGCCTACACCTACTCGTACGCCACGCTCGGCGAAATTTTCGCCTGGATCATCGGATGGGACCTGATCCTCGAATACGTAGTCTCGAACGTCGCGGTCGCGGTTGGCTTTGCCGGTTATACCAAAGCGCAACTGGCGGTATTCGGCCTCAACTTGCCCGACAAATGGTCGAGCCCCGTCTGGGCCGGCGGGCAATGGACAGGCTCCTATTTCAATCTCCCCGGCTTCCTCATCGTTTTCGTTCTCACCCTGCTGCTCGTGCGCGGAGTGAAAGAGTCGGCGGAGACCAATAACGTGATGGTGGCAGTCAAGATCGGTGCCATCCTCACCTTCCTCGTAGTCGGCGGAATGCTCGTGAAGCCTGCGAACTGGTCCCCCTTCGCGCCGTCTGGCTTTGCCGGAATCGTCACGGGAGGGGCCATCGTTTTCTTCACTTACATCGGATTCGATTCCGTCTCCACGGCCGCCGAGGAATCGCGCAATCCGCAAAAAGATTTACCCTTCGGCATCATCATGTCGTTGGTGGTCTGCACCCTGCTCTATGTCGGCGTCGCCGTGGTGCTGCTCGGCATGATGAAGTACACGACCTTCGTATCCGGTGAAGCAGCCGAAGCGCCGGTTGCCTACGCGATGAAATATTTGGGCGTGCACCCGTTCTTCCGCTCGGTCATCGTGATCGGGGCGCTGACCGGCATGATCTCTTCCTTGCTCGTCTTTCAGTACGGGCAGGCACGCATTTGGTACGCCATGTCCCGCGACGGCTTGCTGCCGAAGCTGTTCTCAGCGGTGCATCCGAAATTTAAGACGCCATACTGGTCCACGTGGATCGCCTGTTTCGCCGTAGGAATTCCCGCCGGCCTCGTCGACATTGGCGACGCAGCCGACCTCGCCAACATCGGAACGTTGTTTGCCTTCGTTCTGGTTTCGCTGGGAGTGATCTTTCTCCGCCGCAAACAGCCCGATCGCAAGCGCGCTTTCCGAGTCCCGTTTGTGCCCTGGTTCCCGCTGATTTCAGTACTGCTCTGCGGTGGCTTGATGTTCGGGCTCACCCTGATTACATGGCTGCGCTTCGTCATCTGGCTGGCCCTCGGCCTGCTCATTTATGTCTTCTACAGCCGCCACCGCAGCGAGTTCGCCAAGAAGTAGCGGTCAGCCGTCGGCTCCAGCCGTCAGCAAAAGTGCCTTGTCATCCTGAACGAAGCAGCCCGATTCGCGATAGCGGATCGGGCTGCGTAGTGAAGGATCTCTGCACTCCGATTTTGCTGCCCGCGCCCTACTTCGCCCACGCTCCCGCCAGAAACACATACCGCTCCCGCAACTCATCCTTATGCGCCGCAGACTTCGCATCCAGAAACATCACCGGCCATCCGTCGCCTGCCGAATACACCGGCCACTTCGGCAGCTCCGCCCCATTCGGATCGCCACTCCGCGCAAAGTCCGCCCAATACTTCTGCATCTCTTCGCTCAGAGCACGGTCCTCCGCCCTCCACACGACCCCGGCCTTGGAATCAAGTTGCCCAAACACATACTCAATCTCAGACGAATGAAACGCGCCCAACTGTGGCCCTTTCGGATCCGCCGGTGGCCCCAGATCGAATCGGTAACGGTAGATCGGCTGTTTGCCCGTCTTGCCCTGCGACTCCATCCAATCCCACGTAGAGAACGCAATGAACCGGTCTCCCGCGAAATCCTGTGCGGAACGCAACGTCTGTTCGGGAGTTCCGGAAGGATAGAGCTTCAAAAACTCCGCCGCCTTGTCGCCGAATTCTTTCTGCGCCGTTGCCTTCAGGCTTTCCGCCGTCGGCTTCTGCGGAGAGAACGCAATCTCGAAGCTGCCTTCATCATGATTCCATCCCGCCAGCAGTGGCACGTCATTCTGCTTTCCCGCCGCAAAGATGGCCGGCACCGGCTCCGGCAGAAAATATCCGTCCACATCCGGACCAAAATCAAATCCCTGCGACTGTGGCGGCGCGAAGGCATCGAGCATTTTCTGCGCCGGGACCGCTCGCAACTCGGCGAGCGTGCTCACTCCCAGTTTCGTGCTCACAGCCTTCACGTCCTTCTCTTCCCGCGCAGACCGCGGCTCAAACGACAGTCCACCGCTGTGGAACGCGCCGCCGCTTTCTCCGATCGCCTTCTGAAACAGTCCCTTGGCCAGCGGCGATGCCATCTGCGCGCTCACCGAAAATGATCCTGCACTCTCCCCGAAAATCGTCACATTTCCTGGATCTCCCCCGAAGGCTGCGATATTTTCATGCACCCAATGCAGCGCCGCCACCTGGTCGAGCAACCCATAATTCCCCGCCGCATTCCGTCCGGACTCCTTCGCCAATTCCGGATGCACGAAAAATCCAAAAATGCCCAGCCGGTAATTCATCGAGACCACGATCACGCCCTGCTGCGCCAAATGCGTTCCATCCTGCCGCGCTTCGGAAGTGGTCCCCGCAACGAATCCTCCACCATAAATCCACACCATCACTGGCAGCTTCGCCCCAGCGGTCTTTGCCGGAACCCACACGTTCAGCGTCAAGCAGTCCTCGCTGCCGCCGGAGTCGCGAAACTTCATGTCGCCGAAAACTTTTCCCTGCATGCAATGCGCGCCAAATTCCGTGGCCTTGCGCACGCCGTCCCACTTCGCCGCTGCCACGGGCGGCTTCCAGCGCAGATCTCCCACCGGCGGCGCGGCGTACGGGATTCCAAGAAACGCGTGCACCGCTCCATCGTCCTTCCCTTCGACCACACCGGAAGCGGTCTTCACCTGCGGCGCTTCCGACGCCCCAAACAGGGCCAGCGGCAAGGCCAGCATTCCCCACACGACCAATGTCCTGCAGACGATCTTCGAGTTCATGCGCTCTCCCTCAACTTGGACAATGAGAACAGCGAATTGTATCGGAAAAAATCACAGGGAGTGGGTTGACCGCTCCCTCGCAAATCTCCCCTCAAGAATCTACAATCAGATGCATGACCGCAGCAGTTGACCGTCCCCCGAACGCTTTCATCCGTCAGCTTCCTAAAGCAGAGTTGCACTTGCACCTCGAGGGCGCGGTCGAACCCGCGACCCTGCTCGAACTCCGCAAGCTCCACGGCGATCACTCCACCCTCGCCGAAGTCCAGAGTCTTTACAGCTACACCGATTTCCAGAGCTTCCTGATGGCCTTCAAGGCCGTGAGCGCGCATCTGCGTGGCCCCGACGATTACGAACTCATCACTTACCGCCTCATGCAGCGCCTCAAAGAAGAGAACATACTGCACGCTGAGGTCTATGTTGCCGTCGGCGTCTGCCTGTTCCGCAAGCAGGATTTCCCCGCCATCTTCGAAGGTCTGGAACGTGGACGCGCACGCGGCGCCCGCGATTTCGGCGTGTCGTTGCTGTGGATCTTCGACGCCACCCGTCACTTTGGAGTGGAAGAAGCGCAGAAGGTGTTCGAGCTCGCCGCACGCTACCGCGACCGCCATGTCGTCGGCGTGGGCATTGGTGGCGATGAACTGAAAGCCCCACCGGAACTCTTCCGGGGCGTCTATAGCTACGCCGCTGAACATGGCTTGCGGCTGACCGCGCACGCCGGCGAGACGGGCCCTCCAGAATCGATCTGGGGAGCGCTCAACCTGCGCGCCGAGCGCATAGGCCACGGCTTCACCGCCGCCCAGGACGCAGACCTGATCGAAGAGCTCGCCCAGCGCCAGATCCCCGTCGAGCTCTGCATCACCAGCAACCTCCGCACTGGAGTGTGTAAGGCCGTCGCCGAGCATCCCACGAAGAACTATTTCGACCACGGCATCATGATCACGCTCAACACCGACGACCCAGCTCTGTTCGGCACAACTCTATCGCGTGAATACCAACTCGCCCAGGAAACTTTTGGATTCACCGACGAACACCTGAGAGAACTAGCCCGCAACTCCTTCGAAGCCTCGTTCCTACCTGCAGAAAAGAAGCTCGAACTCCTGAGCCTGTTCGACGCAGCCGCAGCCAGGTGAAACATGTGGGGACAGCCGCCTCGGCTGTAAGGTTTGGGCGAAGCCATGGCCACTCCAGTCCGAACAAGTTGTAAAATTGCCGAATGTTCCGCAGCTGAACTTTCGTCCGGCCATGAAGACCCTGAAGATTTCCGCAGTGGCAACAGTCGCAGCGATGCTGGCGTGGTGGTTCGGCTTGGCGCACAAGATCTGGCCCGCCCATCCTATGCTCGCGGACTTTCTTCTGGCTTTGATCCTGTGTATCGTGCTTCAGTTCGCATGGTCCGATGCCGCGTCGAAGCCCAAGGGATAGAACTCCTGAGAATAAAGTTGGAAACTCCCCATGCCGATCCGGCCCATCCTCCAACTCGGCGACCCGCTCTTGCGGCAAATAGCTCTTCCGGCAGATCCGACGGCGCCCGAGATCCAGTCTCTAATTCGCGACCTCTCTGACACCCTCGCCCACTGGCGCTCGGTCACCGGCTACGGACGCGGCATCGCCGCTCTCCAACTCGGCGTCTTGCAGCGCATCATTTTCCTAAAACTCCCCGATGCCAACCCGTGGCCGCTGATCAATCCGGAAATTATCAAACGCAGCGAAGAAAAGATCACTGTCTGGGACGCTTGCCTCAGCTTCCTCTCGATCTTCATGCAGGTCGAACGCCACCGCCAGATCACCGTCCGCTATCAGAATCTCGACGGCAAAACCATCGAGTTCGAAGCCGGCGACGATCGCAATCTCTCCGAACTCCTGCAACACGAAATCGATCACCTCGACGGCATCCTCGCCATCGATCGAGTCGTCGACTTAAAGACCATCTGCACCCGGGAAGAATTCGAGAAGCGCTACCGCGATTCCAGTCCCTACGCCGTCACTCCAGCTACAATCAAACCCTGAGCCGCAGCAGGCGCTGCCGCCAAAGGCGTCCCCAACATGCGGAATCTCACGAACCCGGCATGGATCAGAGCAAAGGGCGCGCTCTTCTTACTGTTAGGGATGCTGGCAGTCGCGCTGATACTAGTCCAACGCCCCACCCTGCAAGTGGCGGCTCTGCTGATCATCGCGATCTGGGCCTTTTGTCGCTTCTATTATTTCGCTTTCTGCGTAATCGAACACTATGTGGACTCAACCTACCGGTTCACAGGACTTTTATCATTTGCCCGGTATTTGATCGGAAGGCACAACACCGGCGAAGTGAGTTGAGACGTGATCCCAAGAGCACGATCGATTGGACTGGGGTACAGAGTACTGAGAACTGAGAACTGAGAACTGAGAACTGAGAACTGAGAACTGAGAACTGAGAACTGATGTTACACATCGGCATCGTCGCATCCAGCGCGGAAGGCGCCTCGCTCTGTTATCGCACCATCTGCGTTGAGGGCGCGGACTTGCTCGGCCCCTATAACCATCCCGAAGTGTCGATGCACGGCCATCCCTTCGTCCTATACAAGAACTGCATCGACGCCAACGATTGGGCGGGCGTCGCGGAACTCATGCTCTCCTCAGCGGAGAAGCTCGCCAAAGCCGGAGCCGACTTCCTCATCGCCCCCGTCAACACCGTCCACCAAGCCTTCGATCTGGTCGAGCACCGCTCTCCTCGCCCCTGGCTGCACATCGCAGTTGAGGTCGCGAATGAAGCCAAGCGCCACAATTACAAGCGCCTCGGAGTCCTCGGCACCCGCTCTCTGATGGACGGCCCGGTCTACCGCGACACGCTGAAAGCTGCCGGCATCGAGCACCGCGTCCCCGCCGCGGACCAGCGCGAGCGCATCCACCACATCATCTTCGAAGAACTGGTGCTGGGTACTTTCCTTCCGCGCACCCAGGCCTACCTAACGGAGGTAATCCGCGGCCTGAAAGACGAAGGCTGCGACGCCGTCGCCCTGGCCTGCACTGAAATTCCACTAGTGATGACGCCGGAGTCCTCTCCGCTTCCCATGCTCGACTCCACCCGCATCCTGGCGAGAGCCGCCCTACGCAAAGCCGTCGAAGGTTGAACGTTCTATGTGTGTCGCTGTCCGCCGAGCAAAGCTCGGCGACGCAGATTCGAACTCACCGCAACTCGCATAACGTAAAATATCGGCTTCTGGGAAAGCGAACCGCCCCGTAAAATGCAGCGCCACCAACTCAAATTCCGCTGGCTCCCCGGCCCCTACGCAATCGTCCGTCTCGCCCCCGACGCACCCATTCCCGAATGGGCCACAAGAAGAGAGTTCACCTCAATCACCCGCACCCCCGACGAACTCTCGATCGTCTGCCCGGCAGACAATCTTCCCCAGGACGTTGACTCGCAGCACCACTGGATCTGCCTGAAGCTCGAAGGCCCGTTCCCCTTCTCGCAGACCGGAGTCCTGCTCTCCTTCATCGAGCCGCTGTCGAGAAACGACATCCCGATCTTCGCGATCTCGACCTACGACACCGACTATGTGTTAATTCCGGAGGAACACGCTCGGGCCCTCGACATTCTGCGTGAAGCCGGTCATGACCTCTGGCCGAGAGATGAATCCTGGCGCAAGTTCCTTCCGCCCAAGTGATTTCCCGCTCTCGCACGGCTGAAATCTTTCCCCATTCGCCCCGCAAATATCCCCAAACACTGTCGCCATGCATGCGCGGAAGCCCCTGCCTGTGCTGTAATAGAAGGTAATCCTCATGCCATCTGTACTTACAACCTTGCGCCGACGCGCCAAAGCCCTGCACCGCAACTTGCGCGGGGCAAACATGGCCGTCCGCGCGCTTGCTTCCACTGACCACCCGCTGCTGGCGCACATCATCCCAATGCGCCGGTGCAACCTGGCCTGCACCTACTGCAACGAGTACGACGATTTCTCTAAGCCTGTGCCGATCGACGAAATGTACCGCCGCATCGACAAGCTGGGCTCGCTCGGCACCGCGGTCGTTACGATCTCCGGCGGCGAGCCGCTCATGCATCCCGAACTCGACGACGTGATCCGCCGCATCCGCGCCAACGGCATGATCGCCGGCCTCATCACCAACGGATACCTGCTGGTCGCCGAGCGCATTCAGCGCCTGAACCGCGCGGGCCTCGAGTGGCTGCAGATTTCCATCGACAACGTGAATCCCGACGAAGTCTCGAAGAAGAGCCTGAAGGTTCTCGACAAGAAGCTGCAGTTGCTCGCCGAGCACGCCGACTTTCATGTCAACATTAACTCCGTGGTCGGCGGCGGTATCACCCATCCGCAGGACGCGCTCGTGATCGGCAAGCGCGCAATTGAACTCGGCTTCACGTCAACGATTGGAATCATTCACGATGGCAGCGGACAACTGCAACCGCTGGGCGACGAAGAGCGCCGCATCTACCACGAAATGCAGGCGCTGGAGAAAAGCAGTTTCACCCGCATCAACTCATTTCAGGACAACATTGCGAAAGGCCAGCCCAACGACTGGCGTTGCCGGGCCGGCGGCCGCTATCTCTACATCTGCGAAGACGGACTCGTGCACTACTGCTCGCAGCAGCGCGGATATCCCGGAGTCCCCCTCGCCACCTACACCCGCGACGACCTGCGCCGCGAATATCTCACCGAAAAATCCTGCGCCCCGCACTGCACCGTATCATGTGTGCATCAGGTTTCGATCTTCGATTCCTGGCGCGCCCCGCAGCACCCCGCCCCGCCGATGCCCGAGGCGTCCGCGTCCCACGAACTCGTGCAGATTAAATAGACCCGGTATCAGCCCTTCTGCCCGCAGCGAAATTCTGAGTACCGGGTACTGAGTACTGAGTACCGAGAGCTACTTCTTCGGCTGCGCCGTCGGCGGCAGCAATCCATTCAGGCGAAGATACATCGCGGCCGAGCTGTAGTGATCAGCCCAGTCGTTGGTGAGCATGATCAGGGCAAACGCCCGCGGCCCTTTGCGCCCGCCAAATAGCTCGATTTCATCGCCAAGTTTGGAGTCATCCACTTTGCCGAGCACGGTGCTGCAAAATTCGAAGCTCGCCTTCAGTGTTGTCACCAGCTTGTCTTTGCCATCGGATTCCTTCAGCGGCACCGGCGCCGTGACTTCGGGCACGTCACCGATTTTCGAACAGAGGTAGTTGTTCGACTCGACGATATGCAGCACGAGATGGCCAAATGTCATCTGCTGCTCAGTGGGTTTGTAGCCAAACTTACCGGCGGGCATTTCTTCGACCGCAGCCACCAGGTTTTTCTGCTGCCGGGGCAATATTTCCTTTACTACCGAAGTGACCGGATTTTTGTCTTGTGCGAGAACTGCGGTTGCTGAAAGAAGCAGAAGAATGCAAAGCGTGCGTCGCATGATGTCCCCCCGCATTCGTATTGGAAGATGAGGAATTTGTTCCGCCCCCATTCTACTCGCCGCGGAAAGACACGGCGAACCTGGCCCCCGGCCGTCCAGGAGCTGGTGACGAATTGCAATCTGCTTTGAAGCTACTTCTTCGGTTGCGCCGATGGCGGCAAAATACCGTTCAGCCGCAAATACATCGCAGCCGCGCTATAGTGATCGGCCCAACCGCTCGCCAGGATCAATGCCGCCATGGCTCGCGGCGCCTGCCGGCCCCCAAACAGCTCAATGCTGTCGCCCAGCTTCGAGTCGTCCATTTTGCTCAATGCATCGCCGCAGAAGCTGTACGACGCTTTGACCGCCGCCACCAGCGTATCCTTCGAATCACTCTCTTTGGGTCCATCCACCTTGGGTGCGGCAACGTCCGCCGCCTTGGCACAAAAAGAGTTGTTGAACTCGACCACGTGCACGGCTAGGTGCGCAAATGGCATTTGATCGGGCGTGGGCTTGTAGGAGAATTTGTCCGCAGGCATCGCCTCAATGGCCCCTACGGTGTTGTTTTGTGAGCGTTGCAGCAGCAAGCGCAGCGAAGACGCGACCGGATCTTTGGTCGGCCCTTGAGCTGCCACAGGTGCAGCCGGGGCTTTGGCGGGCGGAGTCGCGGTTTGGGCAAACGCAAGCGCGGCGTAGACGACAAGACCAGCAACGGCAAAAGTTCGTTTCACGGAAAGCCTCCTGGGGCTCCCAGCATATACCGGCAATGCGTGCGAGGTCATCTCCACAAGAAAGTCTTCACCACAGGGGACGCCGAGATCGCAGAGGAATCCCAGATTCCCTCCGTGTCCTCTGTGTCCTCCGTGGTTGAAAGGTTTTCATGGCACAATGACGCGATGCCCTCAGCCAGTTCCCCCGCTCCCGATTTTATCTACGGCACCGCCTGGAAGGAAGACCGCACTGCAGCTCTCACCGAGCGCGCCCTGTGCATGGGCTTTCGAGCCATCGATACCGCCAACCAGCGCAAGCACTACTTCGAATCCGGAGTCGGCGAAGGCCTGGCCGCCGCCTATCGCGCGGGCATCGTAACGCGCGCCGATCTTTTCCTGCAGACCAAATTCACCTACCAGCGCGGTCAGGACCACCGCCTGCCCTACGATCCGGAAGCGAGCCTCTCAACTCAAGTCGCGCAGTCGTTGGCCAGTTCGCTCGAGCATCTCGGCACCGACCGCGTCGACAGCTTCCTCTTGCACGGGCCGTCATCCCATGAGGAGTGGACGGACGCAGACTCCGAAGTTTGGGAAGCGATGCGGAAAGAGCGCGACGCCGGCCGCACACTCTATCTCGGCGTGAGTAACATCTCGTTGCAACATCTGGAGCAAATGGAGGCCACCCACGCAGAACTCCCGACGTTCGTCCAGAACCGCTGCTTTGCCCGCCTGGGCTGGGATCGCGAAGTGCGATCCTTCTGCAGTCAGCGCAGGATCATCTATCAGGGATTCTCGCTGCTCACCGCGAACCGGGAGGTGATGAAGGACGCGCAGCTGATCGCACTCGCGGAGCAACTGCACGCAACTCCGACGCAAGTCATATTCAGCTTCGCGCGAACAGTGGGCATCTTGCCGTTGACCGGCACTTCCAGCGCCGATCACATGAGGGAAGATCTGTCCAGCCTAGACCTGACGCTTCCGCCAGATGCAGTGCAGACGATTGAATCCATCGCAGACTGACGCTGGCTTCTTCGAAGACTACGAGAACGCCGCTGCGAATCCCAAGCCCACCAACGCCAGCAGAATGTACCAGCCGAAAACGATGCCGAACGCGGTCCCCTTTTTCACTTTGCCGACGCAACTGAATCCGATCGCGGCCAGGATCAGTGTCCAGACCTCAAAGATGTCGAATCCCCGAGCAAGCGAGTAGCGGACGAGCGAATCCGCCATGTTCATGAAGTACGCTGGGTTGCTGGCAACGGGATTGTCCGGAGTGTAGCCGTCAGGGCTCATGCCAGCCAGTAAAGAAGCAATCCCCAGCAGAAGTTGCACGACCATGGGTAAGCTGGCGAAGACAACGATATTCAATGAATTCTTGAAAGAGACATCCGCGCCCGCACCGAATTTGAACGACGCCAGTAAGACTCCAGCAACTAG